>Ga0316221_1000656_pt1 | contig 42319 bp, 43 predicted proteins | sample TBH18007metaG_FD_206003 | JGI IMG/M metagenome (GOLD analysis project Ga0316221, IMG submission 206003) | Freshwater microbial communities from Trout Bog Lake, Wisconsin, USA - TBH18007 | ecosystem: Environmental > Aquatic > Freshwater > Lake > Hypolimnion/Profundal zone | place: USA: Wisconsin... | reverse complement strand
CCCCAAAAACATGGGGTTCCTGCGGAACTGTAACGCGGCCTTCGAAAGCTGCGGGGCGGAGTATCTTCTGCTGCTCAACAACGATGCGCAGTTGATGCCGGGGGCGCTTGATCACCTGGTTGAGATTCTCGACCGTCAGCCGGATGTGGCGGCGGTCGGACCGAAGATGCTGTATCCGAACGGTCGCTTGCAGGAAGCCGGCTGCACCATCAATCGCGACGGCGTAACTGACATGGTTGGCCTGTTCGCCGATCCGGCCAAGCCCTGTTTTAACTATGATCGGGACGTCCACTATTGTTCGGGAGCGGCGCTTCTGGTGCGTCGCAGCGCAATTGGGGCTACCCTGTTCGACGAAACGTTCATGCCAGCGTATTGCGAGGACACCGACCTCTGCTTGCGCTTGCTGTCCGAAGGGCATCGGGTTGTTTATTGCCATAAGGCAGAAATCGTCCACCATTTGAGCGTGTCCACCAACAAGCAGTTCGTTACCAAGCGGTTGCAGCTTGTGTCGCGGAATCAGCAAAAGCTGGTTCGAAAATGGGCGCCGTTTCTGGAGCAGATGAACAAGGTTCGCCCGATCGCGTTCTATCTGCCGCAATATCACCCCACGCCGGAAAATGATTACTACTGGGGCCAGGGCTTCACCGAGTGGACTAACGTCACCAAGGCGACTCCGGCGTATGGCGGCCATTATCAGCCGCATCTGCCAGCCGATCTGGGATTTTACGATCTTCGCGTCAAGCAGACCATGGAACGCCAGGCGGCATTGGCCCGGCGCTATGGCGTGGCCGGATTCTGCGTGTATTACTACAATTTCGGGCGCCGGCGCGCCCTGGATCAACCGTTTGAAGCAATGGTTGCCGACCCGACGATCGATTTTCCCTATTGCGTTTGCTGGGCCAACGAAAATTGGACCCGGCATTGGGATGGCGGCAGCAAGGGGATGATCTTCGAGCAGAAATACGACCACGAAACATTGCTGAAGGTCATCGCCGATGCGGCGCGCTATGCGGCGGACCCGCGCTATATCCGCGTCAACGGCAAGCCGCTGTTCATCGTTTACCGGCCGCTGCTGATCCCCGACGTTCGGGGTTTCGCCCGGATGTGCCGGCAGGGTTTCCGTGACGCCGGCTTCGACGCAGTCCATTTGGTCTATGTCGAGAGCATGGAGTCCGCGTCCTCACTGCCGCCACCCGCCGATATCGGCTTTGACGCCTGCATCGAATTCCCGCCGCAGGGGCTGGCGGTTCACGTGGCGGACCAGACGCAGAATATCATTCGGGAAAATTTCGCGGGCGTGCGGTACGATTACGAACCCACTATCATTGAAAGCATCAGCCGAACCACAGTACCCTACAAGCGCTATCCATCGGCTTTCCCGAGTTGGGACAACACACCGCGGCAGCCGTTGCGCGGGGACAGTTTCGTCAACGCCTCGCCCGAGGCGTTCCAGGTCTATGTGGAGGAAAAGCTCGCCGAATCAGCTCGGCAATTCGTCGGCGATGAACGCCTGCTGTTCATCAATGCGTGGAACGAATGGGCGGAAGGGACGCACCTGGAGCCTGATCGACGATACGGTCACCGCTGGTTAGAGGCTATCCGCAACGCGATGATGGCCAGGTCGCTCGCATGATCTCGCTTCCGAAAGATTGCCATAAATGACGGCTGCATCTTTTCCGGTCACGCTGATCGGCCATCCGTTCGCCACGGTGGGCATGGGCGAGCAACTGCGGTCCCATATCGCCGCCTGCCAGGCGGTCCATTTGCCTCACGCCGTGCTGGATATTTATCGATACGCCAGCCGGAGCGATCCTGACCATCGCACGCTGGTTGGACAGTCCGAAATCGACGTGCCGGGCGGCGGGATTCGGATTTTTCATGTCAATGGTGACGAGGTCGAACCGGTGATACGGGCGTTTGAAGCGCGCGGCGGCAATTTCGCGGACGGCTACAACATCATCGTGCCGGCCTGGGAATTGCCAGCGTATCCGCTGGTATGGGCCGATCAGCTTCGGAAGTTCAACGAAATTTGGGCGATTTCCGGGTTCGTCAAAGACAGCCTGGCGGCGGCCGGCTTGCACAGTCTTCTGATCGGGCAGGCGGTCGAGGTTCCGTTGGGGCATTTTCTGCCGCGGAAATATTTTGGTATCAAAGAGTCAGCCTTTACGATCTTGCATTTTTTCGATCTGTCATCCTATGCGTCGCGCAAGAATCCCGGCGCGGTGCTGGATATGTACGAGGCGATCAAGGCGAAGCGGGAATATGAGGACATTCAACTCGTTCTTAAGGTCAAGAAGGGCGACGAAGACGGAGAGGAATGGATCGCTCCGCTGCGGGAGCGGGTGCCGGAAGCCTGCTTCCTGGCCAAACCCATGAGCTCACTGGAAACACGCAGCCTGATCAATTGCTGCGACTGCTTCGTGTCGTTACATCGTGCCGAAGGATTCGGGCGCGGCACGGGGGAGGCCATGTTCCTGGGACGCCTGGCGATGGCGACCGGCTGGTCGGGCAATCTGGATTACATGACCAGGGACAATTCCCTGCTGGTGGATTACGATCTGATGCCGGTCGGCGCGGACGAGTATCCTTTTGGCGCGGGTCAGGAATGGGCCAACGCCAGGGTCAGCCATGCCGTGGAGTTGCTGGATGCGGCAATCGGCGATGTGGAGGGCCGGCGGGTTATGGCCGCGAACGGGCGGCGCACCATCCGGATGGATCATGGTTACCGAGCGGTTGGCGTGCGGGTGATGGATCGGGTCTCGGAGATCGTCGCGTTCTTGTCCCATGCCGAAGTGCCGGCCGAGGTGGTCTTCGTTGTGCAGGATGCTTTGGCTGAGGTGGCTTCTCCGGCCGATGAGACCGCGGAGGGTTGGGCCGTCCCGGAAGACGCCGCGGTGTCGGTCGCCGACGCGGTGCAAACGCATGATCCGGACGTCATCGCTTCCAAGCGCGGTCGCAAAGCGCCCTCCGTTCGATTGCGAAAAAAACAGGAGCAAATCGGTTCGTCGTTGATTATAGCTAACCGCATCAAGGAGTCGTCTTCCGGTGCCGCCGATTAACGCCGATATGCCCGAACCTGGAACAGATCCGGCCGGCACCAGGCCGCTGTTGTTTTTGCACATCCCCAAAACGGCCGGAACGTCGTTTCTGCTGATGTTGCAGAACACCTTTGGGGATAGCCGCGTGCGGCGCATCCACACGGTGGATGAAACGATCAAAGAAACGCTTGAGGCTGCCGTCGCGAAGCTTGGCGATATATCCTGCCTGACAGGACACTTGCCGGTCCATCTGTTCGGGGACAGCCTGGACAAATTCCGGCCGTTTACCGTCCTGCGGGAACCGGTTGCTCGGGTTTTGTCATTATTTCGATTTTTGAAGGCGGGCGATCCGGCCGATTGGAAGCGGTTGGATTTGCCGCCCGATTTTACGCTGAGCGACTTTCTTGGATCGGCACATCCCGAACTGTACGGGCAGGTCAACAACGGCATGGTGCGCATGCTGTGTGGCGATCCCAAGCGGGAAGATCCTGAACGCGCCAGGTTCTGGGACAAGACCGGATGGACCGACGCCCTGCACGCGGCGATCGCGACGCTGGAGCGGATCGATTTCGGTCTGACCGAGGATATGGGCGCTACGCTTGCGCTGGCACGCTGTGTGTGGTCGGTGCCTTATGAACTGCAGCAGTATCGGGAGAACACGACCCGGCGGGATACGAGCGCGGAGGATATCGACGACATCAGTCGCATCATCGCCATGAACACGCTCGATCTGACGTTGTACTATTGGGCGGTGGCGGAATTTCATAAGCGGGTTGCGGCGTTGCCGAAAGCCTTGCCGGATCGTCCGTGGAATCCGCTGACGGTGTTCATACCGCCATTGGGCGTGGAACAGAGTATCGCCAACGTACCCGGACGGCGTGGGTTTCACGAGTTTGAGGGCATCAAAGTCGCATGGCTGCGGGCGGATGAGGTCGCGGACATCCATTTTGCCGGCAAAGCGGATCTGCTGCACTTTCGGCTGCTGTTGTTCTGCGTGGTGGCGGACTATCCAACGGATCGCATCATTCTCCGGGTGAACGGCCAGCCGGTGAAAACTCACTTTTCGTCCGTGGAAGCAAAATGGGGCTGGTTGGAGACGGACCATTTCGAGACGCGCGACGGGCTGAATCATTTGGCTATCGAAGCGCCGGTGTTTTTTCCGGCTTTGACCTTGGACGCGTCGACTAGTGACAAGCGACGGCTTGGTGTTGCGCTGGCTAACCTGATACTAGCGCCTTAGGAAGTGGTATCGTGATGAAAATTGAAGTCTCTCTGGGCATGAGCCCCAAACAAAGTTACCGAGCGTGGAATGGCTGAACTTCATATCGATTTTCGCGTTGGCGGCAATAGCACCAACTTCGAGATGAGCGGCTTCTCCGAGCCGGAAAAAAGTGGAACCTGGATGATTGGAGAGACGAGCACACTCGTCTTTTCGATTCCGACACCGCTCTCCGGCGAAACGCGCGAATTTGACCTATCCTGCGATGTAAGCCCGATGTTGGTCGCAGGCTTGGTCTCAGCGCAAAAAATCCAAGTGTTTGCAAACAATTCGCCGATATTCGATGCCAAGATTGAAGGTCCGGTGGTGCTTCGGTGCGGCCTCAGTAAGGGTCACATGAGTGATACTGGAAGCGTCACCCTGACATTCAGCCACAGTGATGGCATGTGTCCGGCGGCCCATGGCGGCGGCGATACCAGAGTTCTATCAATTTGCATCCGGTCGTTGAGCATTACAGAGCATTACATCCTCGCTAAGGGTAAGCTCAGCGACTGTCCCTTCGCATTGGGCGATTCGCTCCTTGAAACGGCGGCGCATGTTGAGGAGCCATGCTTTGCCCAGGCCGGCCTCGTAAGGCAGATCGTATATCCGGGCGCCGTCGCCCATGACTATCTACCGCTTCTATCTGGAACGGAGCATTTTGCTCCCGATTGGCTTGGGATGCATCATAGCACGCCCACGGTTCACAAAGTGCACGATCTAAGCTGTTTTTTCTCTAACGATGTAGTCGTATCAGGGATCGGCTACGTTTTCGTAGACGGACGACTGATTACGTCCTCGGAGTTTATGCCGAATTACTGGCGCGCGGTTGCTGCGACGACATCCTATGCAGGTCTAAGGAAGGAATGTGCGTTACCGCAGACTAAAATTGATGGGCAAACAATCGTCAGTTGTGGCTGGGGCGTTGACGTATATGGTCACTTCCTAATTGAGATGTTGCCCCGGATATGGCTGGCCCGTAAAGTCATCGGTGATCAGATAAAAAGCTACAGACTTCTCATGAGCAGTCAAGCGCCGAGTTGGCTGCTTCGAATAGTGAGGCAGTACCTCGGCTTCGCGGATGAACAGATTGTTACCTATTCTCCTCAGAAGGAGCAGGTACGTCTGCACCATGCCGTCCTGCCGACGCTGCCAGGTTTGGACATCGGATTCCATCCGGCGTTGAATGATATGGTTGACAGCCTTCTTTATGATACGAAGGATTTCAGTCATCTCCGATTTTCCCGGCTTTACGTTTCGAGATCTGGATTCTTCAATCCGTCGACTCCGAATCGAAAATGCGAAAATGAAACAGAGCTAGAACGCATTGCGGAGACTGAATTTGGATTTACGGTCATTCGTCCAGAGCAACTCTCCTGGCCGATCCAGATAAACCTATTCCATGGCGCGGATATAGTAGTCGGCGAGGTTGGGTCCGGCCTTCATAACGCTATCTTTGCCCGAGCCGGCGCCAGAATTGGGGCTATAGGTTTCAACAACCTTACGCAAAGCTCAATTGGCGCTCTCCGCGGACATCATAATGCCTATCTCTCGATTTCTGGCAGTGAGGAAGGCAACTACTCGGTATCCCCTGAAGTCTTTCGGGATTTTGTGCGAGCGTTGGTTAAGGACTGACGTATGGCACCCGAGAAAGTCAGAAACCCGGCGTCATTGTGCAGCCCCTGGCTGCCTCGGCATAGAACCGCTGCGTCGCCTCGCAGCCCTTTGCCGCAAAGGGTTATGTCGTGAAGCCCGTCCTGGTTGTGGGCGCGGGTTTTGCTGGGGCCGTTCATGCTCGTGAACTGGCTGAGGCGGGCTATCCCGTCGTGGTGATGGATCGGCGACCTTGGGTTGGCGGAAATGCTCACGATTACGTAACAGACCAAGGCGTGTTGGTTCACAAGTACGGGCCACACCTGTTCCATACGAACATGGAACAGGTTGTTGCTTGGATTTCCCGCTTTTCTGAATTTTATGTATACCAACATAAAGTACGCGCCCTGCTTCAGGACGGCAGATTTGTACCGCTTCCTATTAACATGACAACGGTAAGCGCGGTGTATGGGAGGAAGTTTGCGTCGCCAGCGGAGTTGGAGGCGTTCATGATGTCGGTTCGGATGAGGCTTGGAGAACCGCGCAATGCCGCCGAGTACTTATACTCGCAGATTGGAAGGCTTCTGACCGACACGTTTTTCCGCCCGTATACACAAAAAATGTGGGGTCAGGATCTTGAGGAGATGCACACATCAGTCGTCAAAAGGCTTCAGGTTCGTATGGACGAACAGGATTTGTATTTTCCGAATGACCGATACCAATTTCTTCCTCGTGGTGGCTACACGATTTTGTTCCGTAAAATTTTGGATCATCCAAACATAACCTTAAGCCTCGACACGGAATTTACGCGCAATCTGGGACGAGAATTCGGACAGGTATTTAACAGTATGCCAATCGACGAGTATTTTGAGTTTTCGCTGGGAGAACTGCCGTACCGATCGATTAAATTTCATACACGAAATGAAATGGGCAATATACCGGCAATATCGGTAACTAATTTTACCGATGATAGCCCGTTCACTCGAGAGACGACATGGAATGCCTTGCCGGGCAATCCAACAAAGCCCGCGAATCGATTATTCATTACGAAAGAGGAGCCATGTGACTACAAAGAAAACGGCATGGAACGATACTATCCTGTTCGTGCTGCAGATAATCGCCATACCGCCTTGTATCTTCGTTACAAAGAATTGGCCGATCGAGACCAACGGATGTGCTTCATCGGTCGGTGCGGAACTTATCAATACCTCGATATGGACCAGGTAATTAACCAGTCCCTGCAAAATGTAAGGAGCTGGTTATCTATAGAAATGTCAATCCGGACGCCGGTCCGCTCTGGTAAAAACCGAAAGCTATGAGGGAATACGGAATGAGCCCGCGCTTTGATCAGGTACTCGTTTTCTGCCCGGACGCAACGACCGGCGGCCCGGAGGCATTGCACCAGCTAGTTGGGGCAGTTAATCGACAAGGTGGGACGGCAAAGCTAGTATATACCGGGCCTCAATCGAATTACCGTATCTCGGACGGAATCGTGCGATGCGAGCTGGATCCTATGTCAATAGCGTATCGTGCTTACAAGAGGTACGCGCCGATTGCCGTGACTGAAACTCGGATTACGGCGAACTCGTTGTTGATCTTTCCTGAAATTTCAGTTGATTTTGCCTGGGCGGTCCATAGCCTTAGGCGCAATTCTACTTAGCTGTGGATTCTAGCCCGAGATAGTTGCTATTTGGAAAATTCGAGCCTAGCTTCCGCCCGCGGTTGTGGAGGTGGGTGTGCAGGCTGAGAGTTTCGAGCGGTTGAAGGTGCGGTTGGCACGCGACCTGACGGCCGAACAGTGCATGGGGCTGATTACGCTGCTCCAGAAACAGGCGCATGGGCGGCTTGGCGAGGTGGTGCTTCAGCGCCGGACCGAGGTGATCGCCGAGAACCACCGATGTGTCCATTGCGGCAACGCAGACATCGTCCGGCACGGACGGGACGAGAACCGCCGACAGCGGTTCCGCTGCCGAAAGACCGGCACCATCGGCTGCGGCCGGACGTTTAACGCCCTGACCGGCACGGTGCTGGCGCGCATGCGCCAGCCAGACAAGTGGGTGACGTACGCCGCCGAAATGGCGGACCACAAGTCCGTCGACAGCATCGCGGAAGACGGTATCGGCATGTCCCGCCTGACGATCTGGAGATGGCGGCAGAAGTTCCTTGAAGTGCAGGAAAACCGCCCATTTCCGCAGCTACGCGGGGTGGTGGAGGCAGACGAGACGTTCTTTCGCACGTCCTACAAGGGGTCGCGCGGATGGAAGCGCAACAAGCCACCGGAGAACCGTCCGCCACGCTACCGCGGCGGGGCCAGCAAGCGCGGACTGTCGGCCGAGCAAGTGCCCGTCCTGACCGCGGTAGACCAGAGTGGCGGGGTGTTCGAGCAGCTCATGCGCAGCCGCGCCGACATCGAACGAACACTCGATCAACGCATCGAGTCCGGCTCCATCCTCTGCTCCGACGGCCTGGCCGCCTACAAGGCCGTGGCGGCTAACAGTCAGTCGGAGCATCGGCGCATCCTGCCGCCGCCCAAGCTGACTCCGGCACAGAAAAAAGCGGGAGGAGAACCCCGCAAGCGGGGGCGGCTGAGCCTCGGCCGTGTCAATGCGCACCACCAACGCCTCAAGACGTTCATCAACCGCCGAGCCAACGGGGTGTCGACGAAATACTTGCCGCACTATCTCGGATGGATTCGTGCAATTCGCAGGCCGGGATTTTCAACCTCCGAGCTCCTAACCGATGCCATCATCCACAGCTAAGTAGAATTGCGCCAAGATTAATACCGAGGCTGCCGAACACGTAGAGGCCGAGGACGGCAAGCACGACCCCGGTCCAACTGAAATACCACGGCAATAACGCGAGCAATGCCACCAGGTGATAGGCGCCGACGGTGATCGCGTAGGGCCAGACGATCCGGCGCTTATCCACGGCTGCGGGCAAAGCCAGTCGCACCGGCACCGAGACTATGACAGCGCGTTGTGGGATGCTCACACGTTATCTTTCGAACGGTTGCCGAAAATCGCCACCCGGGTGCGGCGCACCCTGGCTGTAACTGCGCCTTCGACGTCATCGCACGAAAAGTATTGTTCTGGCCAGCGCCCGTTAGGCGATGGGCGTCGCCACCACGGCCCGCCGGTAGGCCGGCCGGTGGCACAAGCGATCGTACCACGCCCGTAGCGCAGGCATCTCCGGCCGGGTCAGTCCGAGATAATCCATGTTGAACCAGCGATGCGCATGCACACCCCACGGAATGTCGCACAGCGTGAATTCCGGCCCGGCGATATAGCGGTGGCGGCTCAGATTGGCGTCGATCATCCGCCACGCCTTCGTGGCTTCCTCGATCGCCGCGGCCACGGCGGCCAGATCCCGCTTATCCGCCGGCGTGCGGACCAGGCCCCAGAACACCTGGCTCATCGGCCGGTTGAACACCGTCTGTTGCGCGTCCATCCAACGGTCGATGTTGGCCCGGGCGTGCAAATCCGTCGGCCAAAATTTGATGGCGGAAGGATTTGCCTGCGCCAGATAGCGCAGGATGGCGTTGCTCTCCCACAGCGTGAAATCGTCTTCCTGCAGCGTCGGCACCAGCCCGGTCGGGTTCATCTTGCGGTACTCCGGCGTGTCGGTCTTGCCGAATGATCCGCCGACGTCGATCCGTTCGAACGGCAAACCCAATTCTCCGAGCAGCCACAGGACTTTCATCACATTGCTCGACGTTGGACGTCCCCAGACGATGCGGTGCATAGGTCTTTTCTCTGTAAACAGGGTTTCGTAGGCATATCTTACCGGCACGCGAGGCAACTTGCATACCCCGGACAGGCAGGGCACACCGCAACCCATGCAGCGATTTCCACCCCGCACCCTTGCCATCCTGGCCGCCCTGGCCGCAGCCGCGGCGCTGGGTATCGCCTATGCGTCCGAAATCTGGGGCGAACTGGTGCCGTGCGCGCTGTGTCTGGTCGAGCGATGGCCATACCGGATTGTCATCGCCCTGGGGCTGCTGGCCGCCATCGCCCCAAGCCGGCTGGTGGTGCCACTGCTGGTTCTGATCATCGTCGCGCTGTTGGCCGACGCCGCCGTCGCCGACGTGCATGTCGGCGTGGAGTTCCAATGGTGGCCCAGCCCGTTGCCGGAATGCGCCGCGCCGCACATCACCGGGTCGATTGCCGAACGCCTGGCCTCGATGCCCGCTCGGCCCTCCAAGCCATGCGATGAGCCGACCTTCCTGATCCCCTTCCTGCCGCTGTCGATGGCGGCGATGAATATGCTGTTCGCGCTGGCCGTTGCCGCCGCGCTGGCCTTGGGCATGTCCATCCGAAAAGGGGCACGATGACCGGCAGCCATCCAATCGGCGGCGACCCGGCCGCACCCGCGCTCGTGGAGCGAATGATCCGGGTCGATCATGCGGGCGAATACGGCGCGACCCGAATTTATGCCGGGCAACTCGCGGTGCTCGGCCGAGGCCCTAAAGGCGACATTATTCGCCACATGCAGGCACAGGAGCAGCAGCATCTGCGCACGTTCGATACATTGATCGCGGATCGCCGGGTGCGTCCGACCGCGTTGCTGCCGGTCTGGCATTTGGCGGGCTTCGCATTGGGGGCGGTCACCGCCGCCATGGGGGAGCGAGCCGCCATGGCCTGCACCGTCGCGGTCGAGGAGGCCATCGACGACCATTACTCCGTTCAACTGGAAACGCTGGGAACCGCCGAACCGGCCCTTCGCGAAACGGTCTCGGCCTTCCGCGCCGAGGAACGCGAGCATCGCAACATCGGCCTGGAACACGGCGCGGAACACGCGTTCGGCTACCGCCTGTTATCGCGGGTCATCAAAGCGGGTTGCCGCACGGCGATTGCCATCAGCGAGCGCCTTTAGCCTTTAGCGCAATGGTTCTGCGCCGCAGGCCTGCCGGAAAGCGGCGTATCAATCAAACTTTGTCGCGATATCGCCATATTTTAGGCCGCGTTTCGACGTGATGGGATGATGAATATCCTGTTATGTCTTTTCAAACCACACGCTCATGCGCCGTTCATTCCTTCTAGGCTGTGTCGCCTGGGCGCTGCCCGCCCGCGCGCAACCCGTGATCGCCCCGGCGCTTCTCGACTATGCCGGTAGTGCGCTTGCCGGGCTGATCGACGCTGCGCGCCAGCAGGCCATTGCCGACGGCGTTCGCGGCATTCCGGCACCGGTTTACCGGTCACTGCTGGGCTATTTTCCGGCGGCGCTGTTGCAACGATGCCGCTTCGCGACAGGCAGCTCCCGAGCATTGACGCTGCCAGCCCTGGCGTTTTCGTATGGTGATGCGACAGCCATCACGCTCGGCGATGTGGTGCTGTTCAAGGCCGAAACGGTGGCGCAATCGGACCTGAAGGTGTGGGCGCACGAGCTTACCCACGTCATGCAATACCAACGCTGGGGTGTCGACGGTTTCGCGGCCCGCTACGTCCGCGACAGCCATGCGGTGGAACAGGAAGCCATCGATAACGCTAACCGTTTCATGGCGTGGCTGCCCAGGCGCGGCCTGATGTCGCCGCCTCACGCGACCTGACCGGCGCAAGCGGCCCAGCGCGGCCCATCCTGTGGAAGGCAACCCATCCTCATTTGGTTCGTTGATATAACGCGACCCGGGTGGTCGCCTGAACATCAGGAGTGAGAGATGGACAAGGATCGAGTGGAAGGCGCCATGCACCAGGCCAAGGGCGGCGTGAAAGAGGCCGTTGGCAAGGTAACCGGCGACAAGAAGACTCAGGCTGAAGGCGCCGCCGAGAAGGCCGGTGGTAAAGTTCAGAATACGGTTGGCGGCGCCAAGGATGCGGCCAGGGATGTAGCTGATCGCTAACCCGTCAACGGGAGGGCATACCGGGTATGCTCTCCCCAATGGCCAATTAGGATGGATCCAGGAACCGCGCGATTGCCGGGATAGATCTGAGCCGATTCAAATCATCCTCGGACGGCAGTTGGGGCCGGTCCCGTTGCGTGTTAACCATACAGAGAAAACCGAGCGGCTCGCCGTTTGTGGCGCGAAACTGGTGCCAGAGCATGGATGGGATAGACACCAGATCGAACTGCTGCACCCGCCGGACTTCATCACCGACCAGGCACTCGCCGGAGCCGCGCAGGATCATGACGCCATGCGTATGCTCGTGCCGCTCCAGCGTCGAATAACCGTTTGCATCCATCTCGAAGTAGCGCAGTTCGCAGGCCAGTGAATCCTCATGGAAAAGCACCTAGCGAGAAATGTCCTTGAACGGCGCGCTGCCGTCCTGCTTGTACGGCTGATGGGACACCGCGTCCCAGCGGAAGCCATCCTTGGCCGTGCGAAAAAGTGGGGGTTGTTCGGTGTCCATGGGCACTTTCGGGATGGCCCGGCGCAGTCCGGGTCATCTGAAGTGGATAGATCCGGACTGCGCCAGACAGGTACCGATACTAAGCGAAGACGTGGTCGGCTACGGCTCGGGTGAAGCGGCATGCTTCCACGGTGATCCGCTCGCGCGCCAGCAATAAATTTCCGCCGATCAGCAACATCGTGTCCGCCCCATAGAAATCAAGGATTTCCTTGGTCCGTTCCAGCGTCATACCGCCCGCTGGCACCGGCAGCGCCGCCCGCATCCCGTCATCGGCTCGCCGGGCGTTGTTGGCGAGGTGCCGGCAGGTGTCCTTAGAATAACCAAACCGGCCGCCGAAGCTGGGGAAAATCACCGCATCCGCCCCCATCAGCCGGAACAGGCCGCCGATCAGCAGTTCGGGGGCAATTCTGGCCGCCCCGCCCAGACTGGGGTGCGCGAAGAACGCCATATCCGAAAATTCCTGTACCAGCGCCTGCATGGTCGAAAACCCCGAGATCATCGGCGTCAGCATCACGCAATCCAATCCGGCCTCGCGGCTCAACAGTGCCTGTGCCCGCAGTTGATCCAAATTCCCCGTCAGGCTCGGGATGTACCGCGTCTTGTGGCCGGTGGAGCGCACGCCCCTGGCCACGCCCGCAGCGCAGGCCCGCACCCGTTCGGCGAAATGCGAATAATGCTGATCACCCAGCCCGTGATCGTCCTTGATAAAGTCCAGCCCACCGAGCGCAAGGTGTTCGGCCAGTAGCGCGAGGTCGTCGACCGGCAGCCCCTGCGGCTTCAGCGCCGATCCCGTCATCGCCCGCCCGGGCAAATTCAAACGCGACCGTAACGCGGCGATCCCGTGCCGCGGCCCTTTGAGACGAGCGATCAGCGCCGGGGGAAAAGCGATGTCCTTCAGCACCACGTCGTCGTGCAATGACGTGTTGCCAAAAACCATGTTCAGCAGTTGTCCCGCATCGTTCCCAACAGTCGCCGTCGCCAGCGCGATGCGAACCAGGAACAGGCCGCCGCCCGCGTCTTCGATCCCCTCCACGACACCCACGATGTCGGACAGCACGGTTGGGTCGTCGATCGCGGCCAGCGGCATTTCCACGGATTGCTCGACCGCGATGCCTTGTGCACGGGCTTCAATGTCGGCGGCGGAGGAGCGCACCTGGTAGGTGACGGTGAAACGATCGCTCATGGTGCGGGAATCACCAGCGCGTCCACCGCGATGGCGCCGGATTCGCCCAGAATGACCGGGTTGATGTCGATCGCCTGCAGCGCATCGCCCAACGTCAACGCCGCATCTTGCAGGCGCATCAGCAGATCGACGAATGCGGTGAACGATCCCGGGTGTTTCCACCGATGGCTGGTCAGAACCCGCCCCAGGTTGCTTTGCATAAGACCGGCCTCAATGAACCCGCGTCCGGCCGGCAGCGCGAAGGTTGCGACATCGTGCAAGGCCTCGGCGAAGATACCACCGATACCGGCGATCAGCACCAGTCCGACGCCGTCCGCTCGGGTTACGCCGGCGATCGCTTCCAGGTCGCCGCTGACCATGGCCTGCACCACCACGCCGCGGCAACCGGTCGCCGCATATCGCTCCGCCACCGTTTCCGCATCGCGCAGGCCGACATGCACCAGCCCGAGGTCGCTCTTATGGGCCACCCCGTCGGCGACGCCCTTCAGCACCACCGGATACAAGATCCGATCCGCCGCCGCGACCGCATCGGCGGCCGAGTCGCATTCCACCGTTTGCACCACCGGCACGCCAAACGACGCCAGCAGGCGGAGGCTTTCCGGTTCGGTGAGTTGCCTTCCCGGCAGGGCCGGAGCCGGCGCATGGCTGGTTTCCGCCATTGGCTCCGGCGGCGGCGTCATCAGCGCGCCGATGCCCTCCAGCAAAATGTCGGTATCGGTGAAGACGTCGATCCCGCGATCCCGATACGTCTGAACTTCCGCCTCTGGCATGCCGCCCGGGGTCACCACCAGCAATGGCTTGCCGGAGTGTTTCCGAGCATCCGCCATGGCGGCGCGATACGGGTCGCCTTGCCATGGGTTCATCGAATGCACCAACGCGAGACACACCGACACCCCGGGGTCGCTCATCAGCAGCGCGGGCACCTCGGCGGACCGCCGCATGCCGCCGAAGATCCCCATGTCGAGTGGATTGCCGATCCGTGAAAACATCTTGTGCGAATCGATCGCCGAGAAGGTCTCCGGTGTCAGCGTCGCCAGCGGCACGCCCAGCGCCTCGCAGCGGTCGGCGATCAACGATGCGCCGGCGCCGGAGGTCGACAGCGACCCCAGTTTCCCCGGGCAACTGCCGTATTTGTCCAACAGCGCGGCGGCCGTCATCAGACCCTCCAACGTGTTGACCGTGGCCACACCGCTGGCCGCGAACAGGGCGCGATACGACGCGTCGTCGCCGGCCATGCGGGACGAATGCGCCACCGCGGCGGCGGCCCCGGCCTCCGACCCGCCAATCTTCAGGGCCACGACGTGCTTGCCGGCCGCGTGCGCCGCCAGGGCCAGGCGGCGGAAGCGTGGGCCGTCGTCCAGGCTGTCGATCAGCAGCACGATAACGCGGGTCTGGGCGTGGCCGATGCCGTATTCCATATAGTCCAGCACCGACATGTCGGCCTCGTTCCCCGCTGAGGCGAACAGCGACAGCCCGGCACCAAGCATCTTCAATCGCCCCGCCATCGCGTCGAACAAGGCGCCGCTGTGGGAGAATATCGAGATACCGCCGGGAGTCTGCCGCTTGGCGTGCGACGTGTTGAACCCGACCGACACCGGATGATGCGCGTTGTACATGCCGTTGCAGTTCGGTCCGACGATGCGAATGCCCGCTTCCTCGGCGACCTGCTGTAGCTGGCGTTGTCGCTCTTCGCCGCCCGCGTCCAGGCTTTCGGCATAGCCGGCGGAGCCTACGATGACCGCTTTCAGGCCCGCCCTGGCACAGTCGCGCACCGCCTGCACCGCGGCCTCGGCGGGGATGGCCAGAAACGCGGTGTCGATCTGTTCGGGGATCGACGCCAGATCGGGAAAGCATGGGATGCCATCGACATCCTTCAGGCGGCGGCTGATGCCGTAGATACCGCCCTGAAAGCCGGTGTCGCGGATGTTCGTCAAGACGATGTAGCCGTGCTTCGTCGTGTCGTCCGACGCGCCGATCACCGCTACGGCACGCGGGTGGAACAAGGCATGCAACGCGTCCTGCGTGGCAATCTGGGCTGGCATACGGTGGGCACTCCGGGCGTCTTTATGGGGCGATTCGCGGCGCGCATACTGTCCATCGCCCGCGGCCATGTCCATGTTCCGCGACTCGCGCTATCCTGTTTGCCTAAAGTTTGGGGAAGAAAACGATGACCGATATCCTGCTGGCGGAAATGCGCGGGCACATCCTGGTGCTGACAATCAATCGGCCGGAGCGGATGAATTCGCTATCGCCCGAACTGTCCGACGCGTTGATTGAGGCGTTCGTTGAAGGTGGCGCCGATCCCGACGTGCGCGCGATCGTTCTGACCTCGGTGGGCGACCGGGCATTTTGCGCCGGCGCCGACCTGAAAGCCCGGGCGCAGGAGGATGCGGAAGGCAAGCCGTTCCAACCATTGCTGTCCCGCGTCCAGCGGTATGTGTTCGAAGTCGTCTATGAAACGGTAAAGCCCACCATTGCCGCGCTGAATGGATCGGCGGTCGCGGGCGGTCTGGAACTGGCGCTGGCCTGCGACATGCGGGTTGCCGCCGAACACGCTCTGCTGGGATTACCGGAAGCCAAACGCGGTAAGGGGGCGCATTTCGCCAACGTCATGCTGCCGCGAATGATCCCGTCCGGCATTGCCTATGAGATGCTGTATCTGGGCGAATACATCGGCACCGAGGACGCGCGCCGCTGGGGACTGGTAAACCGGGTGGTGCCGCGCGGCGAAGCCCTGAACGAAGCGATGCGGATGGCCGAGGCGATCTGCGAAAACGCCCCGGTGTCCCTGCGCCGCATGAAGGAAACGGCGATCCGGTCGAACGGTTTGCCGGTGCCCGCGGCGCTTCGGTTGAATGAGGGCGTCAGTCCATACAGCAGTGGGGACAGGGTGGAGGGCATTCGGGCGTTCGTCGAAAAGCGCCAACCGGTTTGGCGGGGCCGTTAGAATATAGGAGTCTCCCCCCGACCGTCATGGCCCGGCTCGTCCGGGCCACCTGTCGCGGCACCGTCAGCGCATAGGTGGCCCGGACAAGCCGGGCCTGACGGGTTGAGGCAAGAGGTGGGTTTCCGTCAAGATGTGTGCATGCTTTCGTGGACGAACCCGGCCGCAGCAACGGTAGTCGCCTCCGCTAAGGCAATTCCAATCGAACCGCGATGGCGGCGTTGGCGATCACTGCGTTGTCGCCACGTTCCCGGTCGATCACATCCAGTCCGCCCTTGACCGCCTTTACCGTAACGATCCCGTGCGGCAGGGTGGCTTTCACCGCCTCCAGATCAATCTTGTCCGGCTGCTGAACGCCGATCGTGACCTCAACGAACATCTGTGTTTTCGGGTCGATCCCCAACGACCGGATCATCGACAGCGACGAGTGATGAATGGCGTCCTGCACGGCGCGCAACGCCGCTTTGGTGTAGTCGCCACCATGCAGATCGTTGCCGGTGCCCATTTCCAGAATGACTCGCTTGCGTGCCATGTTTCATTCTCCCCTAGGCGACGTCGAGCCAGACCACCGCGGCGGCACTGGCGATCAAAGTGGCATTGGTGCCTTCATCGTTCGGGATCTCCAGCCCACCCTCGACGACCGTAACCGTTCCGGTGCCGTGCGGCAGGACGGCCAACACCTGTGCCTTGTCCACCTGTTCCGGATGCGGAACGCCGATGGTGACCTCCACCTGCATTGAGTCGGTGTCCAGGCCCAGCGCGTTGGCGACACCAAGCGAATTGTGCCAGAGCGCATCGCGAAGCGCGCGCACGGCGGCCTTGGTAGGGTCGATGCCCCTGATGTCGGTGCCCATGCCGATTTCCAGCACCATGCGTTTCAGCGCCATGCCTATATCCCCTGTCTGTCGTGGAACCTTAGCGCGTGGTTTGACCGGGGGCCAAATTTGCCCGCCGGGCGGGAGCGTGGGAACATGCCGCCAACAGGTTCAGGAGGATGCGTTGGACGTCGGTTTGCAAATGGTATTCGCCAGCTATGGCTGGACAGGGGTTTCCGACGAACAGGTCTGGGACGAGGAAATCAAGCTCGCCCGGCTTGCCGCCGACAGCGGGTTCGATGTGCTGTGGTCGGTGGAGCATCACTTCAACGATTATTCGTTCTGTCCCGACAACTTGCAACTGATGGCGTATCTGGCCGCTGTTTGCCCGAACGTCGATCTGGGAACGGCGGCGGTCATCCTGCCATGGAACGATCCGCTGCGGGTCGCCGAACGGGCGATCATGGTCGATCTGCTCAGCAAGGGCCGCCTGCGTCTCGGCATGGGCCGCGGCCTGGCTCGGCGGGAGTTCGAGGCGTTTCGCGGCACGATGGACGAATCGCGCGAACGCTTCGACGAAGCTGCGGCGATGATCGTCGGAGCGCTCCGTACCGGATTCATTGAAGGCGACGGGCCGTTCTACAAGCAACCCCGCACCGAACTTCGGCCCCGGCCATACAAGCCGATCGACGGACGTATTTACGCGGTGGCATCGTCGGATGATTCGGTGGTGTCGGCGGCGAAACTGAACGCCCGCATGGTGATGTTCGCCGACCGCCCGTGACCGATGCGGATGCCGGCGATCCAGAAGCATCGCGACCTGACCAGGCAGATGCATGGCGGGCCGGAACTGGCGCCGCTGCTGGCCGATTTTTGTGTCTGCACGCCGACTATGGACGGCGCCGAGGATATGGCCCGGCAATACATGGGCAAATTCGTCGAGAGCAATTTTTATCATTACGAATTGCTTGGAGAACATTTTGCCCAAGTGAAGGGATACGACTCCTACGCGCAGAAGATCGCCCTGGCGAAAGAGATCGGCATGGACGGTATCGTCTCGGCCTTCATGTCGGCGGCGGTATGGGGAACCCCCGACCACATCCTGCGGATGTTTGAGGAAAGGCGCGCTGTCGTTGGGGATTTCGAACTGGCGACATCGTTCCGGTTTGGCGGTACGCCATACGACTTGGCCGAGGACGGCCTGAAACTGTATGCGAAGGAAGTATTGCCCGTGTTGCACTCCTGGAAAAACACCGACACGTTGCAGGCGGCGGAGTAAGGGGCATGCCGCAACCCGATCATATCTCCGCCCTTGGCGTTCCCGATCCTGACGGTTTCGATGACGACCTGAAGGTCATTTGGCAAAAATGCGTGGAAAAGCTGGGCTTCGTGCCGAATGTGCTCAGTACCTACAGCCTACGGCCGCAGCGCCTGCGCAACTTCATGGCGATGTATAACGAGATCATGCTCTCGAAATGCGGCCTGTCGAAGCTGGAACGCGAGATGATCGCCGTCGTCGTTTCCTCGACGAACCGGTGCTACTACTGTCTGGTGGCACACGGCGCGGCAGTGCGGGCGCTGTCAGACGACCCCGAACTGGGGGAGATGATGGCACTGAACTACCGCGTGGCTCGGTTGGAGCCCCGCCAGCGGGCGATGCTGGATTTTGCCTGGAAACTGACGGCGACACCGCATCTGATCGAGGACGCGGACCGCGATGTTCTGTCGCAGCAAGGATTCAGCGAGGAAGATATTTTCGACATTTCCGAAACCGCGGCGTTCTTCAACCTGTCGAACCGGATGGCGTCGGCGACGGATATGATGCCGAATCGGGAGTATCACCGGCAGGCGCGATAAAGCGGCTGGCGGTTGGGGCTACACCAGTTCCAGCCGCAATTCCCGGCCGAGGATCGAAGCGGCGCGCTGCAAGGTCTCAATCGTGATGTTGCCCTTGGCCTTCAAAATACGATCGAGTTGTGCTCGGCTGGTGTGCATGCGTTCGGCCAGCGCGACTTTGGTGATGCCCTGACGCTGCATTTCTTGGGTGAGCTGCCACGCGATGACACGGGTGGCGGCTTCGCCCTTGGCGATTTCCCGGGTGCCGTCTTCGGTGAGGAAATTCTCGAGGCTGGTGCCCCAGTGTTGGTTCGGTTCGGTCATGTCAGCATTTCTTTCATGCGTTTGCGGGCGAGTTCCAGATCCTCCGAAGGCGTGGCTTGGGTCTTCTTGATAAAGCCGTGGACCACGCCAATTCGGTTGTCGGCGACGAAAAACAGCAGCCGGGCGATCCGCCGGCTTGGAAGATTACTACGGACCTCCCACAATCCCGACCCAAGCGGACGGCATAGCGGCATCCCGATCGGCCAGCCGAACTGTAGCGTCGCCAGATCCGTCCCGATCTCCCGCCGGTCGGCTGGGGGAAGGCCGCGGAGCCAATCGAGAACCAAGTCTGCTCCGCCTGCCGAGCGGTAAAAGAAGGCAGGTATCTCCGTCAGTTGGTCGCGGGTCATATGTCCGCCTTAGAATATGTATCACACAAGGTACGTGACCGCAAGCGGAATGCCGCGGCGGGGCGATCATGACGGGTAATTGATAATAGAAGGTTAACGGGGCCGAATTTCTTTGCGCCCGAGCGGGAGGACCAACGTCGGGCCGGTTTGGCGCTCCTGACCGGTCGTCCGGCAGCGTTGCTTGCGATAGGTATTAGGGCCGCTCAGGCGGCGACCGGCAACCAGGATCAAAGACGACGTCTCGGTCGCATTCCTATCTGAAGTCTGGCCCGAGCCGGTGATAGGCGCGCGGGTGGACGGCTTCGAAGGGGAGCTGAGGTTTGTGCGCGATTATTTGCATTGAACCGCAACGACCAGGCCATTTACCCCGTTCGAACCAGGAACGTCCGCCCGCAGGATGTTCAGTCGAAATTTGCTTCTACATCCGCCCCGGCAGCCACAACGCAATCGCAGGGAATGCGATCAAGATTGCCAGCCGCACGATATCGGTCAGCACGAACGGGATCACCCCGTAGAAGATCGTGCTGAACGAAACATCCTGCACCACCGTCTTGATCACGAACACATTCATCCCAACCGGAGGGTGAATCAGCCCCAGCTCGACCGTCATAACGATAATGATGCCGAACCAGATCGGATCGAATCCCAGAGCGGTCACCGCCGGGAAGATGATCGGCACAGTCAGGATCACCATCGCCATCGCGTCCATCAGGCAACCGAGCACCAGATACATCAGCATGATCAGCACCAATGCGCCGAGCGGGCTTAGGCCGAGGCCAGTAATGAACTCGGTCACCTTCTGCGGTGTCTGCGTCACCGTCAGAAAATATCCGAACAGGATCGCCCCGATCAGCACCGTGAAAACCGCCGCCGCGGTGCGGGTGGCCTGCAACAGCGACGCCAGCAAGTCCGCCCGCGACAATCGGCCGCGCGCCACACTGATGACCGCGGCACCGCCGGCACCCATGCCGCCTGCCTCGGTCGGGGTAAACAGACCGCCATACAGCCCGCCGATGACGAACACGAACAGCAGCAGCGGCGCCCAAACCTCTTTGATCGCCTGATACCGCTCTGCCCAGGACGCCACCCGCGCCGCCGGCAACCAGCCCGGCCGCGCTCGGCCGATCACGAAAATCGTTGTCATATACATGGAAACAGCGAGCAGCCCCGGCAGAATGCCGGCGACGAACAGCTTCCCGATGTCCTGCTGCGTAATCAGTCCGTACACCGCCAAGACGATTGACGGAGGGAACATCGCCCCCAAGGTTCCCCCGGCCGCGATCACGCCGGTGGCGAACGACTTGGGATAGCCGAACCGCCGCATCTCGGGATACGCAACGGTGGAGAACGTCGCCGCCGTCGCCACCGACGAGCCGCTGATCGACGCAAATCCCGCGCAGGCCGCGATCGTCGCGATCCCCAAACCGCCGCGCCAGTGCCCGACGAACCGGTTGGCGGCCTGGAACAACTCCTTGCTCATGCCGGTGCGCGATGCGATGGCGCCCATCAGCAGAAACATCGGGATCACGCCGAAAGTGTAGTCGGTCACGATCCGCATCGAGGTCTGGCCAACCATTTTCAGCGCCGGCCCGCTGCCGACGATGTAGCCAAAGCCGGACACGCCCACCAACCCCATCGCCATGCCGACTGGCACGCGCAACAGCATCAGGCCGAACAGCACAACGAAGCCGATCACGGCTACCGCGTCGTTGGAGAATTCCATGTTATACCAATCGGCGTTGACATTGACGTACTACTTTTACACTCCCGTCATGGCTCGGCTTGTCCGGGCCACCCGTGACTCAACGGTGCCGCGATAGGTGGCCCGGACAAGCCGGGCCGTGACGATGTGGGGCGAGAGTCGGCCCACAGCGCCGGTTGGTATTACTCAACCGCCTCATGCGTGTCGGCGACGTCTTCCGGGTGGAAAATCAGCCGAAAGGTGCGAATGGCGATCAACAGCACGGCCGAGACATCCCCCAGCCACGCCACAAGGGCGAACGGCCACGTCGGAATATTCAGGTCGTAGGTCTGGACGTTGTCCAGATAGGTCAGCCGCACCTTGTCGAACAGCATCGCGGTCTGCACGCCGACCACGAACAGCAGCACCAGCGTGGCGAAGATATCCATCCATCGCTTGCCACGCGGTCCCACCGCCGACCAGAGCAGATCGACGGTGATGTGGCCGCCCCGATAGCTGGTCGCCGCGATGCCCCAGAAAATCAGAATGCCCAGCAGCAGTTTGCCGAAATCATAGCTATCGGGGATCGAGACGGCGAAGAAATACCGCAGCAGCACGCTGACAAAAATGTCCAGCGCGACGATGCCGACAAACGCCGCCGCCAGCCACTCAATCGTGTCGATAAACCGGTTCATTTACTGGGCGAGGGCATCATGGCGCTGCAACGCCGCCTTCAGATCCGCCAGCATCGTGTCGCCATTCGTCACTTTCGACGCCCATTTCGTGGTGATCGGTTCGGCGGCGGCTTTCCAGGCGGCCAGTTGTTCCGCTGTCAGCTTGTAAACCTCATGCCCCGGCAACGCGGCGATCTTGTCGCGGCCGCCATGCTCGAAGTCGGCCCAGGGGCTGACCACCTTTTCCGCCCACTCGGCCGTGCAATGGTTGTCGATCACCTTCTTCTGGCCTGGCGACATGGCGTCATACACCGCCTTGTTCATCACCCACGTTCCCATGGAGGACGCAATCGGATTGTCGATGTGGAACTTCACGACTTTATCCATGCCGAACAGCAGGATCGAGCCCCAGGGGAATACGATCCCGTCGGCGACGCCGCGCTCCAGCACCTCCCGCGCTTCCGGGGCGGATGCCTGTACATTGGTGCCGCCCAGCAGATTGACGAAGGCGCCGACGGTCGCGTCGGACGGGCGGATCTTCATGCCTTTCACGTCCTCGGGCATCGTGATCTTGCGCTTCGTATGGAAGGTGCTGGGATCGAGCACGAAGGTGAAGCAGTAGTGCACATCCTTCATTTCCTGAGCCGCATAGGGACGGTACCATTCGTCCGCCGCCGCGGTGCCGCCTTTGCCGTTGGCGATCAGAAACGGCAGCTCAATGGCCGAGACGATCGGGAAACGGCCGGGCTGGTAGCCGGGATTGGCATAGGCGAAATCGGCGATGCCGTCGCGAGTCATGTCGTAATGGTCGAATGCCTTCCCCAACTGCTCGCTGGGGAACAGCGTGGCCTTGATGGTGCCACCCGATTCCTTCTCGATATCGGCGGCCCAGGCGATCAGCGCGGGGTTGATCGGATGCTGTGGGGGCACCCAGGTGGACATTTTCAGGGTCACCGTCTTGTCCTGCGCGAAGGCGGCGGGCGCCATGACAGGCGCGGCAACCAGCAGCGCGGCGGCGAGGGGCGCCAGATATCGACTATGCATGCACGTTTCTCCCGTTTGCCGATGCGACCGGCTATTGTGGCAACGTGATAGCTTGCCGGGGGAGAATTGGCTACCGGCCGATTGACCGTTATCGAGCGGATAGGGCTTGCAAGAGTGGACCGGCCTCACGGTCGCCAAGCTGGACCGCCCGTTCATACCAGTGTCGGGCGAGTGCGGGGTCCGCATCGATTCCACCGACAGCGGTGTGCCGGAGATAGTCCGGATCGTACAGGCGGCCCAGACTCATGGCAGCGGGGGCAACGCCTTGTTCGGCGGCAATCAGATAGAACCGCCTTGCAGCGGAGAAATCGCCACGGCGTTCGGCTTCCTTTCCCCGCGCATACAACTCCGCGGCGTGCTGGCTGGTGGTTGGCGTGGCCGGGACAGGCAGTGCAAGCGGAGGATGATCGGCGACTGCCGATTGCCGCGGCGGCTCGGCGGGGGGAGATCCGGATGGGACCGGCCCGGACGTGGACCGGGTCGCCGGCACGGGCGGGGCTGGTTCCGGCGTCGCTAACCTCGCAGGTGGAACCTTGGCGATCCCCGGACGTCCGTCGCCTGAACCATCACCAGCGGGGCCGTTCTCCCGTGAGTCGGTGTCCTTCCTGCCAGGGGGCAGCGTGGTTTCTTCCGTCTGGAGCAGAGCCGACAGTTCAGCCAGTTGGTCTGGCGTCGCTGTCGGAACCAGTTCCATCATACGCAGGACTGTTTCGGTCATGTTGTCCCCGGGCGGTCCCCAGCGGTGCCCGGCGGCAGCCTGCGCCTCCGCACGGGCCAGAAGATCCGCAAAGTTTGGTTGCTCGGCGTTCGCGGACAACGCGGCCGAGCCGAAACCCGTCAGCAAACAAAAGACAACGAAGGCGCGGCGTAGTGCCGTTGGGCCTCTCCATTCTCCGGCACCTGGCCAATCGTTCCAAGGCCGCCACCGGCCCGGCGATTTCATCATCGGCATATCCGCCTCTCTCGCAATCGTAACGGCAAGGTGCGCCGGTCCGAACGGCGTTGAAGCTTTGCGGCCCGCTTGATCTGCCGCGATGCCGGTTCCATTTCGTTGGCACGTCCCGATTGGGGGCGCCGAGGGTTTTCGCCCCGATCGTCTGCTCCCGAGGGCCAGCCGAGATTTATCGAACGGTCACCTTTCCATCCGTCTCCGTTTTAACCGCGTTCATCGGTAAAGCCAGCCGCGTGAAGACCCGGGACCCGGTCGTCGTCTAACGTTTGCTTGATCCCCCCGAATCGGGGGCGCGTTCCGCCTTGGGTTCACCCCCGGAAAAGGTTCGTTTCCTGCCTTGCGGGCGATGACGGTCCACCGCACACTCTCGTTGGCCATTGGGCTCGTTTGTAACCGGGATTGAACACATGCGGCTGTTTCTATTGGCGGCGTTTTGCGGCCTGACCTTGCTGAGCGCTGCGCCAGCCAGGACGCAGACGCTGCATATTGCGCTGCGGGAGGACGCGGACATCCTCGATCCCACCCTCGCTCGGTCTTATGTCGGGCGCATCGTGTTTGCCGGCCTGTGCGACAAGCTGTTCGACATCGATGAGAAGCTACAGATCGTGCCGCAACTGGCGCTGTCGTATGAATGGTCCGACCCTAAGACGCTGGTGCTGCATCTGCGCCCGAACGTCACGTTTCATGACGGCGAGCCCTTCGACGCCGACGCGGTGAAGTACAGTCTGGAGCGGCATCTGACGATGCCGGGCAGTTTCCGCCGAGCGGAAATCAGCGTCATCGACCATGTGGAGGTTGTCGATCCGATGACGGCCCGGCTGGTGCTGAAGGTGCCGTCGTCTCCGCTGCTGGCGATTCTGTCGGATCGGGCAGGGATGATCGTGGCCCCCAAGGCAGCCGAAGCCGCAGGGAAGGATTTCGGTCTGCATCCGGTCTGCACCGGGCCGTTCCAATTCACCGAACGGGTGGCGCAGGACCGGATCGTGCTGGATCGCTATCCCGGATACTGGGATACTCGAAATGTGCATTTCGACCGGGTGATCTACCAGCCGATGCCGGACAGTGCGGTTTTGATGGCCAACTTGCATACCGGTGGTATTGACCTCGCCGAACGGGTGTTGCCCAGCGATGTGGCGGAGGCGAAGAAGGACCCAAGACTGCGGGTGATCGACTCACCGTCGCTCTGGTATAACGGCATCACCTTTAATCTCGCTCATGGCGACCGTGCCAAGGCGCCGATCGGGCAAAGCGCGCTGCTGCGACAGGCGTTTGAGGCCGCGATTGATCGACAGGCGCTGAGCGAGGTCGTGTTTAACGGCTTGTATAGCCCGACGATTCAGGCGGTCCCGGCGTCCTCGCCGTTTTATGTGCCGGGGTTTGAGGCTCCGGCGCGCGATCTGGCCAAGGCGGTGGCGCTGGTGAAGCAATCGGGCGTCCCGACGCCGGTGGTTGTCACGATGAACGTGCCGAATACCCCGGATAACACGCAGACGGCCGAGGTGATCCAGGCGATGGTGCGCGAAGCCGGGTTCGATCTGAAGATCAATCTGATCGAGTTCGCGTCGTCGCTGTCCGCCGCCGCGCAGGGCGATTTCGAATCTTTTCTGATTGGCTGGTCGGGCAGGGCGGACGCGGATGGCGATTTATATGTGTTCCTGCACACGGGCGCGGGCCAGAACGACGGCCGTTATTCGAACCCGGTCGTCGATAATGCGCTGGATACAGCGCGCGGATTGACCGACGTTGCGGCACGGCGCGACCAGTACAGGGTCTTGCTGGAGCAAGAGCGTCAGGACCTGCCGATTATCTATCTGAATCACCCGGTCAACATCGTCGGGATGAGTGCGAAGCTTTCGGGTTTCCGCCCCATCCCTGACGGCATCGTCCGCCTGCAAGGTTTGTCGGTGAGCAAGTGATACGAGTTCGTTTTGGGTCCGTCGCTTTCCCCTTTCGTCATGGCCCTCCCCCGACTGGATCGGGGGATTGTCCGGGCCACCTATGCCCTGACGGAGCTGGGCTGGTATGAAGCTGGGCGTCCGTATTGCCCAGGTTATTCCGACAATCATCCTGGTCAGCGTGCTGGTGTTCTGCCTGCAGCAACTGATGCCCGGCGATCCAGCCATCGTGCTGGCCGGGGAGGAACGCGGCGATCCACGCGTGCTGGCGCAAATTCGCGCCGAATTATGGCTCGATCGCTCCTTGCCGGAGCAGTATTGGCACTGGATCAGTAACGTCGTCCATGGCGATCTGGGGCATTCCTGGCGCACGCGGCAGCCCGTCGCGGAACTGATCGCGCAGAAATTGCCGGTGACCGCCCAGGTGGGAGTCATGGCGTTTTTGATCGCCGTTCTGATCGGCGTACCGACCGGGGTGGTGGCGGCGGTGAAACGGGATGGGCCGTGGGATTATCTCGCGAATGCCATCGGCCTTGCCGGTTTGTCCATGCCGAATTTCTGGCTTGGCATCATGCTGATCTTGTTCGTTTCGGTCGATCTGGGCTGGTTGCCGGCTTCGGGTTACGTGTCGCCTTGGGAGGACTGGCGGCAATCGCTGGCCACCACGGTCATGCCGGCTTTCGTGCTGGGTAACTCGATCGCCGCGATCCTGATGCGGCACACGCGCAGTGCGATGCTGTCGGTGCTGGACCAGGATTATATCCGCACCGCGCGCGCCAAGGGACTTGCCGAGATGACCGTGATTCTGCGGCATGCTTTGCGAAACGCTTTGATTCCGGTGGTGACATTGGGGGCATTGGAACTGGGAACCTTACTGTCCGGTGCGGTGCTGACCGAACAGGTGTTTTCGATACCGGGTTTTGGCAAGATGGTGGTGGATGCGGTGTTCAACCGGGATTATCCGGTGGTGCAGGGGGTGGTTCTGGTGACCGCCCTGCTGTTTATTCTGCTGAATCTGCTGGCCGATATTCTCTACGTTCTGGTCGATCCCCGGTTGCGGCGGGCATAGGATGGTGCGGGGCAGGGCGCTTAATCGCTTTCTGAAGCGGCCGGCGGCGGTCGCCGGACTGGTGGTGATCGTGGCGTTTGTGGCCCTGGCGGTCCTGGCGCCGCTGATCGCTCCCTTCGATCCCATCGCCACGTCGTGGACCGCCATTCGAAAAGCGCCATCGGCGCTGCATTGGATGGGTACGGACGAGAATGGGCGCGATGTGCTGTCGCGGGTGTTGTTCGGCGCCCGTGCCAGCCTGCTGGCGGGAGTTGTATCGGTCTCCATCGCGGCCGGGATTGGCGTGCCGGCGGGATTGCTGGCCGGTTTCGCGGGCGGCTGGGTCGACGCGGTGCTGTCGCGGATCGTCGATGCGATGCTGGCCTGTCCGTTTTTGATCCTGGCGATCGCGCTGACGGCGTTCCTCGGTCCCAACCTGACCAACGCAATGATCGCGATCGGCGTCTCCACGGCGCCGCGTTTCATGCGGGTGGCGAGGGCCGCGACGCAGGAGATTGCCGGCCTGGACTATGTGCAGGCGGCTTATACGCTGGGCACGACGCCGTTGCGTATCGCGGTGCGGCATGTGGCGCCCAACATTCTGCCGCCGGTGCTGGTGCAAGCGTCGCTTGCGCTCGCGGCCGCGATTATCGCCGAGGCCTCGTTGTCTTTCCTCGGCCTGGGGCAGCAGCCGCCTTCGCCATCCTGGGGCTCAATGCTGAACTCGGCGCAGCGGTTTCTGACCCAGGCCCCGTGGCTGGCGGTATTCCCGGGACTGGCGATTTTCCTGTGCGTGCTGTCGTTTAACCTTGTCGGAGATGGCCTGCGGGACGCGCTGGACCCGCGTGGGCGGTAGCGCCTATTGCCTTTCCACGCTTGGTAAGCGACCTTGGCGACAGCCAATTGGTTCAAGATTAAGCAAAGCGAGGATGCCGTGAACGACTCTACGATCGTCACCGATTCAGTGAAACGTTTCAAATGGGTCGGCACGCGCCCGATTCGTCCGGATGGAATCCCCAAAGTGACCGGCCGGGCGATGTATGGCGCCGATCTGAAGCTGCCGGGCATGATCTATGGCAATGTGCTGCGGTCGCCGCACGCGCATGCCCGCATCATCTCGATTGACACCTCCGCCGCCGAGGCGCTGCCGGGCGTGAAGGCGGTCATGACCTCCGCCGATCTGCCGCAGCAGAAATTTGATTACATCGGGCCGGAGCGGGTCGCGGTGAATTTCTGGCATGTGACCCGCAACATCATGGCGCGGGAAAAGGTCCTGTATGAGGGGCATGCCGTCGCCGCTGTTGCCGCGATCAGCGCCAGCATCGCCGCTCACGCCGCCTCGCTGATCAAGGTTGAATACGAAGTCCTGCCGCACGTCATCGACGTCGATGAAGCGATGGCGCCTGATGCGCCGCTGCTGTTCGAGGACATGATCACCCGCGGGATCGAACCGGCACCGGCAAAGGGGTCCAACATCTCCAAGCGCCTGGACTTCGCCATGGGCGATGTTGCGGCCGGTTTTGCGAAGGCCGACGTGGTGATCGAGAAGGAATTCAAGACCGCCGCCGTCCACCAGGCCTACATCGAGCCGCACGCCTGCGTCGCGAAGTATGAGGCTGACGGCCAGTGCGAAATCTGGTCATCCAGCCAGGGCCACTTCGCCATGCGCGCCCTGACCGCACAGATCATTGGCGCCAAGCTCGGTGACCTGCGCGTGACGCCGGCCGAGATCGGCGGCGGCTTTGGCGGCAAGACGGTCACCTACCTGGAACCCGTGGCAGCAACGTTGTCGCGCAAATCCGGCCTGCCAGTGCGTATCCAAATGAGCCGCGAAGAAGTTTTCCGCGCTTCCGGCCCGACCTCCGGCGCATCGATGTGGGTCAAGATTGGCGTCATGAAGGACGGCACGATTGTCGCCGCCGATGGCATCTTTAAGTTCCAGGCCGGTGCGTTCCCGGGCTCGCCGGTGATGAACGGTTGCCTGTGCGCTTTCGCGCCGTACGAGATCGCCAATGCGCGCGCGGTCGGCTACGACGTGGTGTCGAACCGTCCGAAGGCGGCGGCGTATCGGGCGCCCGGGTCGCCGATCGCCAACTTCGCGGTTGAGAGTGTGCTCGATCTTTGCGCCAAGGAAATCGGGATGGATCCGCTGGACCTGCGGATCAAGAACGTCGCCCGGATCGGCACGCCGACGCTCGGCGGCCCGAAGCACGCCCATGCCGGGTTTGCTGAGACGTTGCAGGCACTGCGGAATCACCCCGGCTACACCGCGCCGCTCGGCCCCAACCAGGGACGCGGCGTTGCCTGCGGCTACTGGTTCAACGGCGGCGGTGAATCCAGCGCGACGATTCAGGTGAATAACGACGGCACCGTTCTGGTGGCGACCGGTAGCCCGGACATCGGCGGTTCGCGCGCATCGATGGCGATCATGGCGGCGGAAACGCTGGGCGTGGACTATAACACGGTGCGCGCCATCGTCGCTGACACGGCGTCGGTCGGCTACACGCACGTCACTGGCGGATCGCGCGTTACGTTCGCGACCGGCACGGCGGTGGTGAATGCGTCCAACATCGTGGTGCGCGATCTCTGCAAACGCGCAGCGCTGATCTGGGGCGTGGATGAAGAAGGCGTGGTTTGGGAAGACGGTTTCGCCAAGCCGGCATCGTCCAACGTCGGCGATTTCAAGCCATTGTCGTTGAAGGACATCGCGGCCAAGGCGGCGGCGACCGGCGGGCCGATCACCGCGTCGAACGGCGTCAATGCCGGCGGCCAGGCTCCGGGATTTGCGGCTCAGTTCTTCGATGTGCAGGTCGATCCGGAAACCGGCCACGTCACCATCCTGAAGGCGGTTGCCGCACAGGATGTGGGCCGAGCGATCCATCCGTCCTACGTGGAAGGCCAGATCCAGGGCGGTGTGGCTCAGGGCGTGGGTTGGGCGCTGTCCGAGGAATACATCTACAACGCCAAGGGCCTGCTCGATAACGCCGGCTTCCTCGATTACCGCTGCCCGGTCGCATCCGATCTGCCGATGCTGGATGCGATTCTGGTGGAGGTGCCGAACCCGACGCATCCGTATGGTGCCAAGGGCGTGGGCGAGGCCTGCATCTGCCCGCCGATGGCCGCGATCGGTAACGCGATCTCCATGGCGACCGGCGTGCGGATGACCGAACTGCCGATGTCGCCGCCGCGCCTGCTGGCTGCGATGTCGGCCTGATCCGATGGCTACGGTCGTTTTCACCTCGGGTTTCGCACGCCGCTACACCAGCGGCGTGCGGGAGTTCGAGGTGGAGGCGAAAAATATGCGCGGCGTGTTGAAGGCGATGGACGACCTGTATCCAGGGCTCGGTGAGCATTTGGAGGAGGAGACGACGGTCGCCATCAACGGCGAGTACCATGAGACCGGGTATTTCCAGCCGGTGCCGCCTGGGGCGGAGGTGTTCTTTATTCCGCGGATTGAGGGTGGTTAGAGTCCGAGCGCCTTCGAGATAGGGTCAGAACTCCACTGTCATCCTGGTTACGCCGGTCGAGAGTTCTCGGGAAAGGGAAACTGCCGGGCGCGGGGTCGGAATCGCCGAACCTGGCGCTACTGGCAGGCAGGGCGTTCTGCCAACGCCGATCGTGGTTTCCGGATGGAGGGTCAGCCCCGGAGTGGTCGTGCAACCGGCCGCCACAGTGGCGCTGACGGTAAACGAATTCACCACGGTTGCTGCCCCGGCCGGCGTGACGATCGCATAAGCGATCTGAATCGTCATGACGCGCAGAACCCATGTGCCCGTCGTAAGCAAAGCCTGGTCGCGCAGGCCGCCCCATTTCCGGAAGCGCAGGGAACTCATACGTTCATTCGATGGCTGTCCGCTGTTAACATTTGTCCACCATAATCCTCGGTGACTGGTATGGCTAGCCATCCGCAATGGGCGCGGCCTGATTTATTCAGTCACCCGGATGGGACCGGGCCTGGCCGCCGGAGATCGCATCGTTCCTGGTCCGGGAGGGCAGCGGTTGACGATACCGAAGAGCGAACGGAAGGCCGCCGGTCAACCTGAAACGGTCGCCGCCTGAGGCATCAGTCCGCAGCCGAGTTGGCCCGCGGCTTCGGGCGTCTGTTTTCGGCGCCGGTCGAGATAAATGCGCAGACGCGCCTTGTATGTTTCGGGATAAAATCCATGTATGTATTGCATCGAAAATGCAAACGGATTTCGGTATAGATGGTCTGGGTATTTTTTGTTATTTGAATAAATTCCATGCAATACTGATCTTAATTTAGCTGTATCCGGACAAGCCGTTCGGGTTCGGTCGCGGGTCGGCAAGGCCGGATAATCGCCGATCTTTCACGTTGCTCAGATCCTGTTTCGGTCCAATTCGTCCGACGGGATCAGGGAGTGCCTTCGGCGTCCGGCAATGCAACCCGGTAACTCGGTGGCGCCCCCAATTATTTGCATCATAATGGAGTGTGTCTCGATGACCTGTCTGGATCGTGCGGTTCGTTCCCCGCATTTCCGCCGTCTCATGGCCGGGCTTCCCACCCATCCCGGCAAGCTGCTCCGTATTTCGGTTCTGGCCGGCGTCGGACTGATGGGCACAGCAGCGATCGGTCTCTCGCCGGCCGTCGCCGCAACCGCGACCAGCACGTTCACCGTTTCGGCCACCGTGGCCGCCACCTGCCTGATCTCGGCAGCCCCGCTAGCCTTCGGCACCTATACCGGGGTGCTATTGGCCGGCACTGGCAGTGTGTCCGTCACCTGTACCACAACCACACCTTACAATGTCGGCCTCAGCGCCGGGTTGGCGCCCGGGGCAACCGTCACCACCCGCCAGATGACCGGCCCCGCGACGGCTTTGCTGGGCTACGTCCTGACCCAGGATGCAGCGCACGCTACCAACTGGGGTAACACCATCGGCAGTTGGATGGGTGGAAGCGGCAACGGCGCCGCTCAGGTCATCACCGTCTATGGCCAGATCGCAGCCGGGCAGTTTGTCGTCCCCGGCACCTACACCGACACGATCACCGCCACCGTTAACTATTGACCGACCGAGGAATGGAAAGCGAACGATGATCGATCCACAACGGCTTAAGGTGGTTTGCTGCCGCATGGCCTCAGCGGGCGTTCTTGCGGCCGCTCTGGCTGTCGCCTTGCCCGGGGGCGCCGCTATGGCGCAGTCCCTGACGGTGTTGCCGGTCAGCATCCAGATGGCCCCCGGTCAGATGTCCACCGAACTGACCGTAATCAACATGGGGGATGCCGAAACCTCGGTTCAGGTCCGGTCATTCGCGTGGAACCAGACTGGCGGAGAAGATGCCCTGGCGTCCTCGACCGAAGTACTCGCCAGTCCACCACTGACCACGATTCCACCGGGAACGACCCAGGTCGTGCGCCTTGTTCTGCGTCAGCCGCCCACAGGACACGAGGCCACTTATCGCATCCTGCTCGACCAGGTGCCCCCGCCCGCGGCACCCGGCACGGTTCGCATCGCGTTGCGCCTGTCCATCCCGGTGTTCGCCGAACCGGCGGGACGCGTGGTCCCGCATGTGAAGTTCCGTGTCGAGCGGTCCGCCGGCCAGGCCTATCTGATCGCGCTCAACGATGGTGGCCGGCACGAAACGTTCCGCGACATCAAGCTGACCACCAACGATGGTACCGCGTTGAAGACCGATGATGGTTCGCCGTACGTCCTCAGCGGTGCCACCCGCCGTTGGCGCATCGCCGACGCCGCCACCGTTCCGGCATCGGGCGGCAGCCTTCGTCTGACCGCCCGGGCCGATAGCGGCGTCCTCGCGCAGCCGGTTTCGGTGGTTGCCACTCCCTGAGCAACGGCGTCGTGCCGTATTTCGGTTCGGTCGCCTGGTGCTGGTCGTCTTGATGCTGATCAGCGCCGCACACCGAACCGAAGCCGCCGATCAGACGCTGCTGCTGGACGTGCAGGTGAATGGGTATGCCCTCGGCAAGATCGGTGAGTTCACCCTGCGCGACGGCGTCTTGTTATCGCAGCGGGCCGAGTTGCGCGATCTCGGGATCAAAGTCGCCGATTCTCTTGCCGCGCAGCCCGATGGACTGATTGCGTTGTCCGATCTCCTCGGACTGACGTGGCGGATCGATAACGCCACCCAAACGCTCTACATCCAGGCCGTGAACAAGCGACTGTTGCCGACGCTGCTGACGATTGACGGAGCAGCGTCCGGCGGCGCGGTCGAAAGCGGTACGGGTACGACACTCAACTACGACCTGACCGGCACCTCCGCGGCAGGTCAGACGACCACCAGCGGACTGCTGGACATGCGCGTGTTCTCCCCTTGGGGAATCGTTAGTACCGGCGTGCTCGCTTATTCTAACGGTGGCCCCGGCGGGCCCAGGACAAATTCGGCGACTCGCCTGGATTCCACCTACACGTTCTCCGACCCCGCCGCGTTGCGCCGCTATCGGCTGGGTGACTTCATCGCGGGCGGGCCGGCCTGGACGCGTCCGATCCGGCTGGGCGGGATTCAGGTCGTCTCCGACTTCAGCTTGCGTCCCGATCTGGTAACCTTTCCGCTGCCGTCGGTCAGCGGTGCCGTTGCGGTACCCTCCACGGTCGATGTGTTGGTCAACGGAAACAAAATGCTGTCTCGCCAGGTCGCGGCCGGGCCGTTTCAGATCCCGCAACTACCCGTGGTGACCGGGGCGGGTACCATCGCGATGTCGCTGACCAACGCCCTGGGGCGGCAGGTCAACGTGGAGCTGCCGTTCTACGCCAGTACCGACCTACTCGATCCCGGGCTGCAAACATTTGCCGCGCAGGCGGGGCTGGTGCGGCGGAACTGGGGTGTCATCAGTAACGATTATACCGGCGCGGCGGCGACCGGGTTCTATCGGCTCGGGCTGACACAGATGATCACCGTCGAAACCAGCGCTGAGGCGACCGCGGGCGCCGCCATGGCGGGTGCCGGGGTCGCGGTGAATGTCGCCAATCTCGCGATCCTTAATCTCGCCGCGGCGGGCAGTTCGGGGACCGGAATTTCCGGAAAGCTGTTGTCCGCCGGGATTGAACGCGCGGGACAGGTGTTCAGCGCCGGCGTCTCCGCGATCGTGGCGGACCATGATTTCCGGGATGTCGCGTCCATGAGCGGCGACCCGGTCCCCCGTCTGCAGCTCAACGCCAATGCCGGCTTGTCACTTGGCCGGTTCGGCTCTTTCGGTGTGGCCTACGCGGCGATCGACCGCGACGCCGTGCCCAACCCCGTCAGGATCGTGCTGCCTCCCGGGGCGCTACTGGCGCAAAACGAGTTCGCGGTTGATGGCATCGCCTATCTGCAGCCGGCGCAGCACGCCCATGTGCTGTCGGCCAGCTATTCGGTTCAAGTTAGTAACGCATCGGTTTACATCACGGGATTCCGCGATTTTGCCGCCGGAGGCAGCACCGGCGTTTTGTTTGGCATGACGATCCCGTTGGGTTCGCGCAGTTCGGTCAACCTGAGTGCGGCGTCCGGGACAGGCAGCCGGTACGCGCAGATGCAGGCTACCCAATCGGCGGTGAAGGTTGGCGATTGGGGTTATCAGGCCTACGCCGCCGAAGGCAGCCAATCGCACGAGTTCGCCCAGCTACAATATATGACGCCATGGTCCTTGCTGACTGTCGGAGCCGATCGGGTTGACCGCCAGACCTCGGCGCGGGTGGAGGCGCAGGGGGCGGTTTCCTGGATCGACGGTGGCCTCTTTCCGTCCAACACCATCAATGACAGCTTTGCCGTGGTGGATACCAACGGCCTGAAAAATGTCCGCGTGTTGAGCGAGAACCGGGACTCGGGCCTCACCAACGCCTCCGGGAAACTGCTGGTGCCTGATTTACGCGCTTTCGAACTCAACCATCTTTCGATCGAACCGAACGATGTGCCGCCGGATACCACCATTGGGTTCACATCACGTGACGTGCGGCCACAGGACCGATCCGGCATCGTGGTGGGATTTGGGGTGAAGGTCAGCCACGGAGCCTTGCTGCGGCTGGTTGACGATGCCGGTAAGCCGGTCGAGGTCGGTAGCACCGCCACGTTGAAGGCGACCGGGGTCGCCGATCCGGTAGGGTTCGATGGCGAGGCGTATGCGGTGGACCTGTCACCGCACAATGAACTGAGCGTTGACCGCCCGGACGGAAGCCGTTGCGTGGCCGTGTTCGATTATCAGCCGATTGCCGGGGACATCCCGACCATCGGCCCCATTCCTTGCCGGGAACAACACAGGTGAGGCCCATGCTCGCACTCCTGGCATCGCTGATGCTCGCGCCGACTGCGGTTCGGGCCGGCTGTACGGTTTATGGGTCGGGCATCGCGTTCGGCACCTATCTTCCCGGCTCACCGGCCCATATCACCGGCACGATAACGGCGGACTGCACCGATGGCATTGCGTATAGCGTCGGTTTGAGCGCCGGTATGACCGGTGGCGGCGTGACCAACCGAAAGATGGTGTCTGGCACGGCTACTCTGAACTACGCGCTGTTTCAGGACAGTGTTCATAGTCTCAATTGGGGCCAGACCGCCGGAACTGATACCGTGGCGGATACGGGGACCGGAGGCGCCCGGACGATCGATATCTATGCCCAACTGCCCGCGGGGCAGTATCCGCAACCTGGATTGTACATCGATACGATCGTCGCGACTGTGTTCGGCGCCGACACGGGAAATCCGGTTGGAGCGTTCTTGGTGACGACGGTCGTCACACCCGGTTGCGTGATTTCGGCCACCGACCTGGCATTCGGCACCTATACGGGCCTGCAGACCGACAGCAGTTCCACCCTCTCGGTCACTTGCACCAAAAACACGGATTTCAATGTCGGCTTGAGCGCCGGAACGGCATCCGGGGCCACGGTGACCCAACGCAGAATGTCCGGCCCTGGATCGGGGCAAATGAATTACGCCCTGTACCGAAACAGTGCCCGGACTTTGAACTGGGGCGAGACCACTTTCGTCGATACGATGCCGGGACGGGGCACCGGCGGAAAGGTCTCAATGACTGTCTATGGCCGCATTTCAGCGCGTGCCCCGGTCGCGGCAGGCGCTTACACAGATACTATTACGGCTACGATTACCTACTGACCGGCTGGCAGGCGGGTGGTGACCCCGGCGCCGATAAAGTATTTTCGAATTCGGCCCGAACCCCTTGGGGATCCGAGCCGTTCACACGGTTTGCTTTGGCACTATGCGCCGGTCTTCTGGCTTACGCGTCCGAAACGGCCGGATAAGGCTGGTTCCACTTATCCAGATAGACGAAGTCGGCAAGCTTTCCCCGTCCAACCGGACCGAATTTACCCATCGGATAGCCGATCGGCAGGATCGCGTAGGAATGCACGCCCTCAGGCAGGCCCAGCGCCGCCTCGCTTTCCTTCGCGTGCAGCAGGTGCCGTGTCGTCAGCGTCGAACCGAGCCCCAAGGCGCGGGTGGCTAACAGCATGTTCTGTACCGCCGGGTAAATCGATGCACCGGTCGCCCGGTTCGGGTTCGGCCCGTCCATCAGACACGCAACAATCCAGACCGGCGCCTCATGAAAATGTTCGGTCAGGTATTCGACCGCCCCATGCTGCTTGCCGTACCGTTCCGCCGTCACGCCGGGCGGCGTCGGGCTGGAGGCGTAACGAGGTCCGATGACCTCATCGAACGCCTTCTTGTACCAGACCTGCACGGCCTTCTTGATCGCCGGGTCCTTGATGACCAGGAACCGCCATGTTTGCGTGTTGCCGCCATTGGCGGCGCTGATGCCGGCCTCCAGGATTTTCTTGATCAGCTCGTCCGGCACGGGATCCGGCTTCAGCCGGCGCATCGAACGGGTGGAGCCAAGGATATCGAAAATGTCTTGCATGCGTGTTCTCCCTTTAAATACGTTTCGCAGGTGCGGCGCCGCCGGAACCGGAGCGGCCGCCGTCGATAACGATATGCGTGCCGGTCACGTCGCCGGACAGATCGGAGCACAGATATAGCACGGCACCGGCGATTTCCTCGGGCAGCGCATAGCGGCCGGTCGGAATCCCGGCTGTGTAGGCGGCGTGGATGCTCTCCGGATTGTTGGGGTTTCGCTGTGATTCCAGCGACCGCATCATGCGGGTTTCCACCGGTCCCGGGCATACGGCGTTGACGCGCACGCCAAGTCCGGCCACGTCGGTCGAGGCCACCTTGGTCAATCCCAGCACGCCATGTTTGGACGCCACGTAGGCCGGCATCCCGGGTGCGCCGAACAATCCCGCGACCGAGGCGGTGTTGACGATCGCACCCGATCCCTGTTTCAGCATGACCGGCAGGACGTGGCGCATCCCCAGGAAGACGCCTTTCAGGTTGACCGCTATGACCTGGTCGAACACGTCCTCGTCGTAATCCTGGGTCGGAACGACTTTTCCCTCGATACCGGCGTTGTTGAAGAATGCATCGATCCGGCCGTAGGCGGCGAGGGTCTTCTCGACATAGTCCTTTACTGACGCCGATTTCGTAACGTCGGCTTGCACAAACGCGGCGGTGCCTCCCCGTTGCGCGATGATATCGACGCTGGCCTGGCCGGAATCGGCGTCCGCATCGACCACCATCACCTTGGCGCCCCGCAGCACAAATCCAAGCGCCGTTGCGCGGCCGATACCGCCGCCGCCACCGGTGATCAGTGCCACCTTGCCGGTAAAGTCCATTTCGTTTCCTCCTGTTTATAACTCATGCGATTTGTCGTTGGCCCGATCCGGACCCCCGGTCTCGCAATGCGTTACCATGACGTAGTCTTATTCAATTTCAGTCATGGCCCGGCTTGTCCGGGCCACCCATTCCTGCACCACGCCGCGATAGGTGGCCCGGACAAGCCGGGCCAGGACGACAGAGGGCGACGCGGCGTGTATGCCGAGCGCCTAAACCACCTTCCCCTCGTGCAACCGAGCAATCTCATCGACGCTGTAGCCAAGTTCCGTCAGCACGGCATCGGTATGTTCGCCGGCTTCGGGTGTGGCGCTGCGAATGCTCCACGGCGTGCGGCTGAGTTCGATCGGTTGCCCAATTACCTCCACATCACCCAGCACGCTGTGCGGCACCATGCGCGTCATGCCCAGATGTTTGACCTGAGGATCAGCGAAGACTTCGTTCATCTTGTAGATCGGACCGGACGGAACGCCTGCTTTGTTTAACGTTTCGATCCAGTCCGCCGAGGTCTTCGCCACCGTGATGGCGCCGATCGCCTCATTCAACGCATCCCGGTTTTGCGAGCGCACGCGGCCGGTCACATACATCGGATCGGTGGCCAAATGGTCGGCGCCCAGCGCTTTGCACAGACGGCGGTAGATGTCGTCGCCTGCCGCGGCGATGTTGATGTACCCGTCCGCCGTAGCGAACACGCCGGTCGGGATGCTGGTGGGATGGTTGTTGCCGGCCTGACCCGGAACCTCCTTGCCGATCGTCCAGCGCGCGGCCTGGAAATCCAGCATCGAAATCTGCGCGCCCAGCAACGAACTCGTGACCCATTGGCCTTCGCCCGATTGCTCGCGCTCCAGCAGAGCAATCAAGATCCCCATGGCGGCGAAAATCCCCGCCGTCAGGTCGGCAACCGGAATGCCAACCCGCATCGGGCCGCGGCCGGGCTCGCCGGTAATCGACATCAGGCCGCCCATGCCCTGGGCGATCTGATCGAAGCCGGGACGGTCGATATAGGGACCGTCCTGTCCGAAGCCGGAAATGCTGGCATAGACGATGCGCGGGTTGATCGCCTTCAGGCTCTCATAATCCACCCCGAGGCGGAATTTCACATCCGGCCGATAGTTCTCCACCACCACATCGGCCGTGGCGACCAGACGCTTCATGATCGCCACGCCTTCGGGCGATTTCAGGTTCAGCGTCAGGCTGCGCTTGTTGCGGTGCAGGTTCTGGAAATCCGGACCATGGCGTTCGCCGCCCAGGCCGGCATCGCCCTCGGGCGATTCGATCTTGATAACATCGGCGCCCCAGTCGGCCAGTTGCCGCACCGCTGTGGGACCAGCCCGCACGCGGGTGAGGTCGATAACCTTGAAGCGGGCCAGGGGGCCAGTTGTCATGCGGCAATTCCTTGTGGCGTTGTGTCCAGCCAGAAATGTCGCACGGAACCGGCGAACGGTCGAGGTTGTCCCGCCGCTATGCGACGCCCTCTGGCCGCATGCCCTTGGGAAGGGTCGCCAATGACTCGGTCGTATCGAAATCACGCAGCACCGCGTCGTCGGCTATTTCGATTTCGCACACGAATTCCATGTGTTTGCCAACCAGGAATCTGGCTCCGGAATCGCCGCTGATCTGCAGGATCTCAGGAAAGAACCGCCGGTCCCACAGCATCGGATTGCCCTGCTTGCCGCGGAACGTCGGCAGCACGATCAGGCGTCCCTCGGCCGGGTCATACATCGACATCAGCCGGTCGATCATCCGGCCCGTCACCAGCGGCATATCGCCCAGGCACACCACGGCGGCGGCACATTCCGGCGGCACCGCCGCGATCCCGGCTTTCAGGCTGGCGGACAGTCCTTCGGCATAGTCTGGAGCATGCACATACCGCACCGGCCGGCCGCCAAGGGCATGTTCGATCTGGTCGGCCTGATGCCCGGTGACCACCAGGATCGGCCTGGCATTCGACGACAACACGTTATCGACAACGCGAGCGATCATCGGCTTACCCGCCTTGTCGGTCACCAGCAGCTTGTTGTGCGGCGCCATCCGCCGGGATCGACCGGCGCCCATGATCACCGCCGCGATCACCGGCGCACTCCTCGGCGCGGCGCCCGACCTTGGTGTGGCAGGCGCCGTCTCCCGGGGCATCGGCCGGGTCTCCATCTCTTTCAGCAGACCGCCGACGCCCATCAGCATGAGGTCCCGAGGCGTGACCGGCACCCCGGCGAACAACCGTGTCAGTACGAAATCGATGCCATTCAGCGCCGGGCTGCGCGCGCAGCCCGGCAGTACCAAAGCTGGCGTGGTGCCGATCCGCCCCAGGCAGATCAGGTTCCCCGGATCGACCGGCATACCGAAATGCAGGATTTCGCCACCCGCGCGCACAATCCCGGCCGGTCCGACATCGCGCCGGTCCACTACCGCCGAGGCACCGATCACCAGCAACAGATCCGCCCCTGACGCCTTCAGGGTGTCGAGCGCGCGTCCCACCGCGTCCTCATGATGCGCGCAGCGGATCGCCGGCAGCAGGGTGCCGGTCAATGCGGTGATGCGGGCGTCAGTGATGGCGATCGTCTTGTCGGTAACGCTGTCTTTCAGGCCTGGAAGTTCGGTGATGACAAGCCCGACCTTCAGGTGCCGGAATGGATGCAGGGTCAACGGGCTGGTGCCTTGCCGGGCCAGAGCTTCCGCGACCGACAGGACGTTGCCGGGCACCGAGAATGGAATGATCTTGATCGTGGCGACCAGATCCTTCGGCGCGACCACGGCATAATCCGGCAGCGTCCCGATGGTCAGCGCTTCGTCGATCGTATTCAGGCGGTTGATCCGTGCGGTGTCGATCCGTAGCAGTCCCGGCACCTCGGCCGACAAATTCACCCGTCCCGTCGCCGCTCGGGATCGCGCGATGAGGGGTGACACCAGCGGAGTCGCCAACCGGTCGGCGGCGATATCCTCCGGCACGTCGCCGGGTTCCAGGCGTGCGCAAATCACATCCAGCCGGCCGGCGGCACGAAGCGCCTCGATCGCCGAGTCGTCCAGCAACGACCCTTTTCGGATCATCCGTTCCCCGACCTTCTGGCTGTGCGCCATGATCGCACCCTTGGCCTCGTCCAGCGGGGCGGCGCCAAATTTCATGGGGCGGGCTTCGACGGCAACGGAGCGTTGCGGCGCACCGCGACGATCTCGGCGATGATGGACAGAGCGATTTCCGGCGCGGTGACGGCTTCGATGTTCAGGCCGACCGGGCCGCGGATTCGGGACAACGCGTCGTCCTGGTGGCCCAACTCTCGCAGCCGGTTCAACCGAGCCGCGTGGGTGCGGCGGGACCCGAGGGCGCCGATGTAAAATGCCTGCGATTTCAGCGCGCGGTCCAGGGCGGGATCGTCCAGCTTGGGGTCGTGAGTCAGCGTCACCACAGCGGTCCGGCTGTCGGGGGCGAACTTGTCCAGCGCTTCGTCGGGCCAGTCAGTGGAAATGACCGTGTCCGGGAACCGCTCGTCCGACGCGAACGACCGGCGGGGATCGACCACGGTGACCGAGAACCCGCACGGAACCGCGAACGGCACCAGCGCCTGCGCGATGTGCACGGCGCCGACGACGATCAGCCGCAGTGGCGGATTGTAGGCATGCAGAAACCAGTCGGTGTCGCCCAGTTTGACGGTGCCGCTCTCGTCATGGTCCAGCGCGCGGGTGGCGGCCTCGTTCAGGTCGGCCGGTGCGTCCGGGTCCGGCAGCAGGCGTTGCTCGCCTGATGGCAGGCGGGTCGCCAGGACCACGGGCCGCTTGTCTTGCTTCGCCTGTTCTAAGGCGGCGAGTATGTCTGGTGTCATGGACGGTTATCCTGCGACTTGGATAGACATGTTAGCGCGTCTTGCCGGGATTGGGGAGGGCGCCACTGAGGCGAGGGTTTGACCTCGCCTAAGTGGCCCGGTTTATCCGGGCCACCTATCGCGGCACCGTCGAGGCACAGGTGGCCCGGATAAACCGGGCCATGACAATGCGGAAACGATGTCCGCTCGGCCCGATTGTATCTGGGCGTCGCGTTAGTTCAGCCTCTCGACAAACACCTTCACCTTACCGCCGCAGGCCAACCCGACTTCCCAAGCCTTTTCATGGCTCACCCCGAAATCGAGCAACTGCGGTGTTCCCGACTCGATCGTCTGCATCGCGGCGTCGGCGACGGCGCCCTCGATACAGCCGCCGGACACCGATCCTGCCATGCGGCCGGATTTGGTCACCGCCATCTGACTACCGGCCGGCCGAGGCGAACTGCCCCAGGTTTCGGTGACCGTGGCGACCGCCACCTGCTCTCCGGCCGCACGCCATGCGGCGGCGGTGGACAGGATATCTTCGGACAGACTCATAAACGTCTCCCTTTCATGGGTGCGGGACGAGACAACAGATCGATCAGGCTGCGCAGGCTGGCCAGATTATGCACCGGACGGAACTCGTCCACATGCGGCAGCATGGCACGGATACCCTGGGATTTTGGTTCAAACCCGCTCCAGCGCAACAGCGGGTTGAGCCATACCAGCCGTGTGCAGGACCGATGCAGCCGATCCATGTTCTCCGCCAGACCGTGCGCTCCGTCGCGATCCAGCCCGTCGGTGATCAGCAGTACGACAGCGCCCTGACCGAGCACCCGCTTGGCCCACAGGTGGTTGAAGCTGGCGACGGCCTCCCCGATCCGGGTGCCGCCGGACCAGTCCGGCACCGCATGCGCGA
>Ga0316221_1000632_pt1 | contig 43517 bp, 56 predicted proteins | sample TBH18007metaG_FD_206003 | JGI IMG/M metagenome (GOLD analysis project Ga0316221, IMG submission 206003) | Freshwater microbial communities from Trout Bog Lake, Wisconsin, USA - TBH18007 | ecosystem: Environmental > Aquatic > Freshwater > Lake > Hypolimnion/Profundal zone | place: USA: Wisconsin... | reverse complement strand
ACTATCTCACTAACGAGCTCGTCCATGACCCAACCCTTGTGGAACTTCTCTGGGGTGTGGTTCTCTTCTACGTCGAGTGAGTACATAACTGGGAAGACACCGAGGAACTCGGGGCTTGGGGTCATGTAGACAGTACCCTGAGGTACTTCGATCGAACGCTGAACCTGGAAGCCACCGAACTGAACGATACGCTCACCGGCAACAACACGGTCCTTGAAAGCCCAACCGGTCTGGTTGATGTCCCACTTGTAAAGGTCACGGTAGTCAATTGGGTTGAACAGCAAACGGCTGGCTTCCAACTGGTGAACTTCGATGAGGGCAACCAGGTCGTACATCGAGTCAGGGGTAATGTAACCCGAGAGCTCGTTAACGATGTGGTTAGGCGATACAACGTGGTTGGGGTCAACCGCATAGTTGTTGATGGCAGCTTCGAGGACCGTGATCAAACGGGCATCTTCCTGCATCATGATAGCCTGCTTGGACATGTCCTGAGCGTATTCAACGATGTTTACACGCAGGTACCAGAGGTCTTCCTTCTTAATCTGAGGGAAGGTGGCGATACGGAACAGACGGACTGGAACCTTCTTGCCTTCGAACGGAGTGACACGAACTTCACCCTCGTTACCAGACAAGATGTAAGCCTGACCATACTCGTCAAGTACGTCGTACATGACAGGTACACCAGGGGTTAATGGGTCTTCCAGGAGAACGTTACGGGTCATACCTTGGTAACGAAGCTTCAGCTGGATAGGACCAATCATACCCTGACCCAGACGGACCATGTAGTTGTCCTTGTCGGCCAGAATACCGGCCAGACGACGCTGCTTCTCTTCACGTGTGGCAATCTTACGACCAGCCGACTTCTCGAGACGGTCTTGCGCCTCTAAGATATTGGCGACATAGTCGTCCGACTTTTTGGCCGTACGCGGAGCGAGGTGCTCGGCAACTGCGCCATTGGGAAGGATAGTACTCATTATTATATTTCCTTTCAAATACCTTAGGCTGTAGCGCCGAATGGGATGAGACGAACAACAACCTGTGTGGGGCTGATAACGTCGATAAGCTCAGCAACCGGGGTGGCGCTAAGAGTATTGGCGGAACCAGAAACCGAAGTGATCTGACCGTTAGCGTTGGTGTACAAGATTGTACGAGCGCCAGTGGTGCTGATCGAGTAACTCTGAGTGGTGTCAAAGGCAGGAGCAGTCAGGGTGAAGAAGGCGTTGCCTCCACCAATCCAGACAGCCCATGTGTTGACGCCAACCTGAGTAACATCATCGATGTTAGGGTTGCGGTCGAGAGCCGAAAGACCGAAGGGCTTGGCACCAGTAACCGTAGCGACTGTACCCGCATTAGCAACAGTATCTGGACCGGTACGGTACATGACCATACCCGAGTAGATGTTTGTCGTGTCATTGGGGTCAAGGAACGTGTTGTATGGTGTAGCCTCGTACTTTTCGTACAGTGGGGTGCACGTACGGTGAACCCCAACGTTGGCTACGCTATTGAGTTGCAGCATTTTTCTTTCTCCTTAGTAGGGGATTTGGTTAAAGTGTCATCAGAAAATCGTCAGACATGATGTCCTGGCGAGTCGCTGTTGAGGCCGTTGTCATACGACCCATTTCTGGCATACGGTTATTACCGCTTGCCACTTTCTGGCTCCGAGGTTGACGTGCCCCAGACTCTTCGAGCATCTCTAAGCTAGCTTTGAAACCAGCAAGCTTCGCATCAGACATTTGCTCAAACTTTGCAATGTGCTTGGCACGGTCATCGTGTTGGACCATGCCCAGCTTCTCAAGGCGCTCAACGATTTGAAGACTCTCAAAGATCTTCTCGCGAGCAGCCTGTGTTACAGCAGCGGCCTTTTGGTAAGGCACAAAGGCAGGATTAGTACCATCGTATGGGAATGGGTTGCGGTCGTGATCTACTTGTGGAGTAAGACCAGTCTCAGCACCATCGTTATAGAAGGGTACGTAACCAGCGTCCTCACCATTTACCTCTTCAGGTACAAGCACGTTCGTGTTGTGGTCAGGTTGCATAACACGGTCACGGTCGAAAACGCCAGCTTGGTCATCAAGGTCACGGACATCGATTACTTGGAGCGTTTCCTGGTTACCGTTAGTAGCTTTCTTCTTCAGCTTCTTGCCAGTGTTGTCACACTTCTTGCATCCATCGCCATCGCACTTCTTGCAAGTCTTAGAAGAAGCAGTCTTCTCATCTGACTCTTCATCGGCGTCGTCATCTGAATCAGCGGTAGCAACCTTCTTAATATCCTCGAGAAGGCTCTCAAGCTGCTTAAGGTCGGCAGAAGCCTGACGGAAATCACCATTGTTCGAGAGGTCATTCTCGATGTCTACGACGATGCTAGCAATCGTACCAACGACTTGCTTTACATCACTGTTGGTGCTTGCAAAACGAAATACAGTCGAAGCATCATTGGATGCTGTGACTAAGTTAGTAAAATCAAAATCAACTTGATCGTTGATTGCATCACGGATCTCACGACTAGCCTTGTAAACATTGTACAGGCTCTCATCTAAGGGGTTGATGCTAGCATACATGGGTTGACCTTCTGAATAAACGGCGCTAGAACCAGGTCCACCAACAATTTCACCAGGAGCATTGGTGGGTGGGTCAGCAGCATCAAGATCACGTACATCGAGCAAACGAGTAGCAGGCTGGTTAGCTTCCCAATCAGCAATTTCTTCTGCTGGAGCAGGAGCCTGGCTAGAAAGGCCGTAAGGACCATCTAAGTTAAGGTTTGATGTCTGATCATAATTAAGACCAGGTGTAGTTGGCTCAGGTAAACCACGCTCTTGATAAGCATTTTCTGCCTGCTTGATTAGCTCGTCATCGAAACGGCTCATGTTAGCTCCTCATTATTTTTGGCGTTTTCGTCGTTTTTATTCTGTGCATCAACTTCGGCAGTGCCTTTAAGCAGTTCCCACATTCTTGTGGTGCCATCCATTGCTGCATTCATTGAATCGTCTTGCATCGCACCTGGATCAAATTGTTCCTTGGCACTCTTTTTAAGCTTTTTTTTAGTATCTTCGATCTTTGTTGCAGCTGGGCTTAAAAAGTTGCGTTGTACTTTTTTTAGCATCCTAGGATCTATGCCCAGGAACTTAGGTCTTTTAAATCCTAAGGCACCAGCAATTTCTTTATTACATTTAGGATTATCGCAAGAACCCGATAATTCACCCTTTTTCATAGAATCGTTGTTGAAAGTCATCTCTCCACAATCAGGACATTTGACTTTAGATCTAGAAATATCGGGTAATACATCGACAAAAGATAAGCTACGATAAGCTGCTTTAGCTCTAGGATTTTGCTCAGCAAGACTCTGCTGCTGTTCCTTCATCGTTTGTTGAATACCCATTGCATTTTGCCATTCAGCGATTGCCTCTTGAACTCGTGGATCAATGTAGCTGCAGTCTGGGCAAATACCATCTCTATAAGCGTTGCTTTGGCACTGAGGGCAATTACCTAAAATAGAGATAGGCACCCTAGCGACTTCTAGGGCGATCTTCTTTATCTCGTTAGATAATTTAAGGATTGGCATTAATAACGTTTCGTGTGAAGTAACCAAGCTGATTCATCAGCGGGTTCGAATACAAAGCTGAGCTCGAAGAAGTTTGGCTTGATGCAACTTTCAAAAACAAGGCTCTCGATACGTTTGCCTTCTTTATAAACAGTTACGTTTCTACCCTTCATACGAGGGATGTGTGTGCAATATTCGGAAGGCTTGCTGGCATACTTTCCGCATGCCGAGCATTGAGTACCCTCTACATCAGCTCCCATGCTGACTGCGTTGAGCTGGCCTTCCATGATTGAGCTAGCTAGCTTAGGAAATGTTTGTGCATCAACTTCCATGAGGCAGTAAACGCTGGCATCAATTATACCACTAGCTAATTTGCTTTCACGGTAAACAGCATCGAGGATTACACCACGAGCACGATCAGGGTCACTATTATTGTGCTCTACGTAGATTGGACGACCAACAAAAGTCTTATAGCTCTTTTTAATTTGATCTACAGGCCAACCATCATAGTTAGCATTCACTCTAGAGGAGATAGCTCTAGAAACAGCGTAAACATAACCAGGTTCAGGTTTAAAATTGAAGTCATCAAAATTAACGTTATGAAGCTCAATGTTTTGAGAGTTGCCAGCGAGGGTCTCTCTTCCCATTAAGGTTACAGTAGGTGCGCCAAATTTAATCATCTTCATAACCTATTTTGTCTTAACAACGCTTTTACATCGTTGTAATGTTTTGGAATTATTAATATTTTTCTTTTAATAATTTTGTAAGCTCTTCAAGCATGATTCTGTGATCTTCTAAATCTTTTTTGTGGTCTTCACTTACCTTTAGATGGTAAGAAGCCAGTTCAGAAGAGATACGGTCAGCTCTCTTTGCTGCTATCAAAAGTATCGCGCCTTGCAAACCTGCAAGAGTAGATAAAGCAAGATTAAGCAATATGAATGGATAAGGATCAAACGGAGAACTATTACTACCGTTATAAGTCATCCATACAAACATTATTATCATGAACGAGAATACGAATGGCCAACTTCCCATACCATGACGCATTGCATCTGCTGCTTTTTCGCCTAGAGTGCGTTCATCACCACTTCTTACATGAGGATGAAAATCCCAGTGGCTTACTTTTTTAAAAGTACGCATTAATCTTCTCTATCTACGAGACCTTTGTGATAACCCTTGTGTTCAGCAAAATTTTGTTTAATTTCATCAACTTGGTTATGTAGCTCTTCTTGACCATATTTAATGTCACGCACCATAGATTCCACACGGTTCCACTGGTCTTTACTCGTGCTCCCACCATTGGTCTCGTGTTGAGCAAGAAGTCGATCGAACTTATCGTCCATATCTTCTTTGTACTCTTCGAACTGCTTAGTTAAAGTTTCCATCTTCTTAGAATTGTGTCTATTAAGCCACTTTTCTGTAAGTTTGATGGTAGTAAAAATACCACCTGCAGCGAAGAAGATGTTGGTTATATAACCGGACCAAGTATTGCTGGTATTGAAAAATGAAGCAAGCATTACTCTTCATCAATCTTTTCATAGATACTATTTGTTAGGTCCAACTTGTGAGAATTGCGGCACTTAAGTCCCTCGCCCTCTTTTATAATGTCAAGCTTAATTAAAGGACTAACAATTTCAAGAAAGCTTTTCTTATTAAAAGCTGACTTAGGAAGAATGCGAGGTGCCTCATTGTTGAAAAGAGTGCTCATTAAAACTCCTGATTAAAAATGCATTATCTATTAATTAATGCATAATTCATGTTGTTATAAATCGTTTGCTGGGAAAGGTTCTTCTACAGTAGGATCAATTTGCTTTCGTGCAGGCTGGTCCATGCCGCCTTCACCACTACTGTGTTCATTCAAGTCTGTTGGTTCTGTGATCATTGGATCATCGATCAATGATGCAAGATTTTGTTTGAATTGATCTTCATCAAACTTCTCATAGCTATCATCAACAATAATCTTCATACCAGAAGCGAGCTTCATACGCTTACGCTTCTTCTGTTCAAAAGGCACTGCAAACTTCATACGATCACCGTATTCAACTCGGCCTGTGAACTCATCGAACTCATCGTCTTCATCCCAGCCGGACACAGATGCAGTCTTCTTCTTAGGACCATTCTTTGGACCCTTTTTAGAAGGCTTAGGCTGATTTTTGCGCTGCTCATAGCTTTCTTCTGGGCGTTGACGCTGTTGAGCTTCTTGATTGATGCTAGGGTACACTTGAGCACCAGCTGCGGCATCACTATTGCCTGCGGTATTGCCAGTCATGTTAGGAGCACTTGGAGGCGTTACAAGGCCAGCCATAGCTCCTGGAGCAAGCTGTGCACCAAGCGATGGGTCTTCAAGCATCGCAAGGTAGGCCTGGTATTCCTGCACATATTCTGGTGGTATTGGAAGCTGTAACGTGTACAAGCGGTCGAACAGTTCCTTCTTAAATTGTTGCTCAGCGACGACTGTCTTAATCTTCTCTTCTTTTCGTGCTGAAACTTCATCGTCGAAGTCAATTGGTATATTGACAGCAAGAGTGCTAAGAGAGATTGGGAACCCAGCTGCGCTCAATTGCTGCAAGAAACCACGTTCTACGGTCTCATCACGTAGGTTCATACTACGGAATCTAACTTCGGGGATTGCTAGTTTGGGTCGTTCTTCAACATATTCAGCACCAGTCTCTTCATCAACCATGAGGACAGTTTCCATAACAGGAACCATCTGACCGCCCACGTTACGCATTTCATAGTGACCTTGTCTTTCTGCGACTGGTTCCATACGGCTACGAATAAACTTCTCAATCTTATGCTGGTAGGTGCTAAGCATTTGAGTAATAAGTTCACGGTTGAGAGCACCACTGGCGTAAGTGCCGCCTTGACCGCCCTGAATGAGGTCTGAACCAATGCCGAATACACCCATGACATTAGTCTGAACTCTGAGGAAATCCTGGTCTAGTCGTGGCATACTTTCACGACCAAAAGCGTTTTGGATCTGCAAACCGTGGTGGTAGGTCATCAAGCGGAAGTCAGAGTTGATAGCCATGGAGAGGTCATCTCTCAGGCTTTGAAGTTCCATGGCGTCTGGGATCCATGGACCGTCTTGGTCTACGTCAGGAAGACCCAGAGTAGCCAGAATAAGAGGAGAATACAGACGGTCGGCAATAGCATCTTGCGCGGCGTTAAGGGACTCCTCAAGCATAAGCATACGAAAAGCACGAAGAAGGATAGGAGTACCATGCTCGCTCCACGGGTTGGTATTGTGCGTTACAAGGCCAGCAGTAATGTGGGTATGGTGCTCATCAATTCCAATGGCCATTGTTTCTTCATCAATACCCATTTCAATTTTTACAATTTGATCATATGGGAATTTAGATGGGCGTGTATTTCTAATAGGCGTAGTGTTAGGAACTTGCTTTCTTGAACAAAGCGGTTGCACATAATGAGATAGCAAAGACTTAGCCTCTTGCTTGCCAACAATTAGACGGTGACCATAACCAGAATCCGGTGCATAGTCATATTTAGGCACGTCATAGATTCTTGATTCTACTCCGAGGAATGACAACAATGTTTGACAATCTTCAAGCAGTGAACGGTTCATACTAGTCCATACAACCATGCCATTTGAGTCAACATGACCATCAGTATCTAGATAACCAGCAAGAAAAGCTCCCCAAACTTCAGGCCCACCATCCCAAATACAAGACGGGACTCTCTTTGTATAAGTAGTTTGCCCCTTGATACCAGCATCTACGATTAATTTCTTGATTAAATTAGGATTTTTTGTTTGTTCACCCTGTGAAATAACGAATGATATCTCACGGTCACCGGCTTGCGATAGTTTGCAACTATATCCGGCAACGAATTCATTCATCCAATTTAGTATTTCTTTGTCTTCATTGTGGAACATAATCGTTTTATGGCCATAGCTACCATCACCAACCATTAAACCAAAGAATCTTGCTTCATCGGTCGATACATTGCTAATCATCTCAGGATTATACGAATGGCCGACCAACAAATTTGTTCCGATAGAAAGATCGGCAGCTTCTACCCAGCCATTATCAGTAAGGAATGGGTGCTCCGAGTTAACACCAATCTTTCGACCTTGCTTAGTTGTGATCCAATAGATTGGTTCTGGTTCATTAATACCTTGGTGACTAACGGTACTGCGAACAATCTTATTCGTAGTCTCATCCCATGCGAGCACTTCATCGCCAACAGCAAGGTCTCTTGCCTGGACAGGACCAGTTGGGGTCATTATATCAGTAGAACCAACAACGCACTTAAATTTAATCTGCTTCATAATTACATCTGAAACAGGAATCTCTTTATCTTGTCGTGCCCAGGCTACAACATCTGGGTAGAGTTGCATAAGCATTGCATACTCTTGCGGAGGATCACGACGTTCGATAAGGCGCTTAATTTCTTCAGGGACCTTAACATGATATTGATAAGTTCTGAGAGCACGATTTTTAGCGACGATAACATCATTGGGGTTGATGATCTCATCTTCTTCCCAAGCACCAATACCATCATGCCAAGAACCCATAGCGAATACTTCACCAACAGTCCAGTGCTCACGGCCAAGGTCAAAAAGAAATTCTTGGTAGTCTAAGCTATCAAAGAATAGTTCATTATAGAAATCAGCGATCCGCTTATCTGGGTGAACCAATTCGATATCTAGGAGAGGGAATCTAGTATAGATATCAATTAAACTAGGTACAAGGTGGTGAGTAGAATAGAGTAATCTAGCCCAGTCACGAATCTTACGAGTTTGTTCATCAGGGTCCTCCATGTTGAACCACCATGTGTTTCTCGTGGCAATACCAGAAACACAGTATGAGTGGTCTTCTGTAATGGTCAGACTATAAATAGTACCTTTGTAATCCGATTCGATTACTTCTTCAACTGGAATCCATACACCTTCCGCAACGTGTTCGATTGGGTATTTGCGTCCACGCTTGACAATAACATCATCATCGATCTCATCAAAAATGTGGATGTCCATCCAGTTAAGGAATGCACTATTTTCTGTTCGGCTGAGTACTATATTCTTGCCGTCAATCTTCTTTGAGAATGACTTAGTTGTTCTGTGATACACAGAAGGGAAGAAACCATTTCTGGCCATCATTTGAAGAATTTGATCACGCAAATGGTTAGAAGAAGTAAAACAAGAAGAGATATCTGGCTGGTAGCAGCCGTCTCCATCGAAGTACCCACGAAGAAGGGCTTTCTGCTTCTCTTCTGGCAAAAATTGTGCCCACTCTGGGAAATGCTTGTTATATGAACCCTTACCACAAAGAATTGGTAGAGCACGAGACAATGGAAGATTCGCTAATTCAACAATTACAGAATTATCACCATATTTTGTATGATCACGAATATCTGCTACTTTGCCAGTGAGTTTTTCAAGGACATTTACTGTTCTATTTATTAAATCTGTTTCTTTTGTGGACAAAGCAATGTGAATTGTCTTATTGTCCGGTCCACCAGTAGATCCTTCAGCAATATATAGACCAAGAAACCATAGGAAATCATCAGTTAATTCAATCTCTACTGGCAATGAATTAATTGGTCGTCCTGGTTTCCCACGAAGACGCTTTGGTGCTGCACCATACTTTTCGCTTAACTTGCGAGTGAAATAACCATTCTCGATAACCAAATCAGAATGATCAATTATTTCTGTAAGATTAATGAATTCTTTATCTTCGATACGGCGGTCTACTGGGAAAAGAATTTTGTCGTTTGGCTTTAAATCCTGGACATGAATAAATTGTCCACCATCTTCACGAAGTGTCCAAATGGGGTGGTCAGCGGTAACGTTGATAGCAGTACGGTAACGAGGCTTCAGTTGATAAACTTTACCCTCATACTCTTGGTTGCCAAGATCAAGTACACGACGATATCTACCCATGTGGGTAAGAGCTCGATCACCGTAGGTAACGTCTTCAATCTTTTTTGGACCATCTAGGAGAGTAATTTCTTCCCCCGGTAAAACGCAACGCTCACGCCAGTATTCAAATGGATCATGCAGCTTAGGAAGCGCCCATTGGGCATCTGATCCAGTCGCTGCAGCTAATCTTCTATTAGGAGTGTTAGCAACACCCTCTAGATTAAAACCTTGCTTTAAGTTGTTTAGACGTTGGCGTCCTTCTGGCGGACCACCCAAAGCTGTAGCCATTGGACCAATTTCATTAAGCATTGATCCACTGGTCTTAGCCCTGTCAAGCATGTCTCGTGCGGCAACACGTCCAGCGATAGGGTTCTTTGGTAGCGTGATACCAGCTGTCTTCATACGGTTTAATTCCGTTGAAGCACTCCAGTCTTTTGATGCCATTAAAGGATCTTTCTAGTAAAGTGTGCAGCTACAGGCATTTACGCCTGGGATAGACTGGTGACCACATGGGTATTGATCTATGTTACCACTGAAGCGCACTACTCCGCCACCCTTGTTCTGGATGATTGGGTTACCATTGAAATCGAAGTTAGCACCAACTAGACGAATCTTGGCTGTTCTTATATTCTGTTCACGTTCCATGGTATTCCTATCCTATGTAATCTTCGTTAGACTTTATGTTCGAATAAGCTACTGAGGACTTAGTTGAGCTGGTTACAGAACCACCAGACGCAGTGATGTTGCTATTACTAGCAATATTGGGTTGACCAATACCACCATCGATCCAGTTCGCTTCTTGACCAACTTGCATAGCACTGAGGTCAGCAAACATACCAGGGATAGCCCAATCAATAATCCCTGTGCCACCTGAAGCTATAACTCTATAAGCGTTATAATAATAACCGCTTGTTGATGGAACTTTCATCAGTACAGGAGTATTCGCAGTCGTGATAGTACCAGTTACTATGGTTGCCCAGTTAGTGGATGAATAGCTTCCAGATAATGCTGCTGCATTCAAGAAATATGAGTTTGGTGTGAATCTATCATAGGTTCCTTGCAAAGCCAAGGAAGACGTACCAGACCAACTCGCTTCTGCATTAAGCACGACAGTTATAGCTTGTATGTCTGTTAAAGCTGTCTGGGCATCAGGAGCACAAACAAAACTTACATCGACGCCACCATTGCCGTTGACGTTGAGGTTGAGTCCTGGGTTTAATGCACCTGGTTGAGCATAGCCAACGTTGCCGCTCGTAGTCGAGTAGCCAACACCACTAGCACTAAATGAGGTGGGGAATGGAACAATCGCTGGGTTTACCGCTCCTGGGGTGCTATCATTACCGTAGATAGTAACGAACTGGCCCAATGGCCAAGTCTTTTTTGTTTGCTTTGGGCCTTTACCTTCTGCGACGTTCATAATCTCTCCTAGAGGCTCATGTAATCTATACCTAGGCCATCATCTTGTGAATTTTCTAAAAATCTCAACGCGTTAATACTGATATCATCGTCTGCGACATTGATAGCGGGTGCATCATGGTTCGATGATGCTTGAATAGTTTGTGGTCTTTGAACCTGTTGTGGTTGCTGCGTTCGCATTGGAGGCTGAATTGGAGTTGGCGTTGTTTTTGCAATCAATGCTTTATCCAACTTATTATCAATATTCTTAAACGCATTTGATACTGGGACCAAAGCATCCTTGATTATCGATTCGATTTGTGGTCCGATGGGCTCTTTAGCTTTTGGCTTTTTAGCTTTTACAAAATACTTCTGCAACACATCATCACAAAGATCCCAAGTTAACTTGTTGATCTCTACACCGATTAAACGCATTATACGTTTCGATTTATTATCCCATTGATAATGATAAAGATTTTCGTCATAATCAATCAATGTACCATAATGGATGTCACCATTGTTGCTATCAACAGTCAAAAATTCTATATTGGCCACTTGTTGAGGAAGCACAACATTTTTTACTTCCTCAACAAATGGGTCTTCAACCTCAAGGACCTCTTCTACAGGGGTAGAAATGATCTTAGTTTTTTTAGTTCTAAACATGTCGTTATTCGGCAATTACCAATTCGAAATCGCTCTTGCGTTCTACAGAGGCAGTGCGGTCATCCCAAACAACAGCGAACTCACGGTCACCTACGGCAATAACGGTTCCAGCAATCTTAGTAGTTGGTGTCTCAGCAACAACACGTGATTCTACAATCGTTCCCTTGTTCGTGTTAGCTACAACACCCATTGTAAAATCAGGTCGTGCTTGGCTATTACGAAAACCCTTAGATTGTGAAGCAATCTTGCTAGCAGCCTTAGTAGGCACATCTTGGAGATCACGACTGTTGACTAAAGCAGGATTCTGTGACATAAGTACTGGGTCTGAAGCAGGGTTCGCGTCAGTGGCGTGCATGTGAGATTCATCAACGTAACGTTGGATCTGATCACCTAAGCCTTGACGCTGCTCTTCGTAAGCCTGCATGTTCTTATCGAAGTGGTTGCTGTCTTCGTCAATAAAGTCACCAATCCATTGCTGGCTTGGGTCTTGAAAGTTATTGTCTGGCGAAGCGTCAGCTTTCTTATCGAAAAGGCTAGCTACTTTGATGTTTAAACGAGGTTCCATGTTTTCTCCTATACGAGGATACACACTCTATGGTATGTACTGTTATAAATTACATTATTTAGTTGCTTGGAGGTATTGGAGCACCAGTACCATCGTCCGCGTATTCTTCTTTGGCGTCGGGTTGAACAGCTGGGTCAACACCATCTATTTTGTTACCATTTGCAGTAAAAAAACGGTTTTTGTTAGCAAAAGCCCAGATATCTTCTTCTGAGCTAGCAGTCATTATTGGCTTTGGTGCAATACCATCTAAATTATTCGTTTTGTCACTCTTTAGATTGTTAGGCAATAAATTTTGCAGAGAGAAATCTTGATTATCTTGTTTTAATCCACCAGAATTCAACAGGCAATAGGCGTGTGAGAATAATGGCCTTTTCTTATCAACAGCTGTTCCATCAATAAAGACTGGTCCAAGCCCATCGGTGTTAGCAGGCATATCACAGAATCTGCAAGGAACTCCAGCTGGAGCATCCTTTGGCTCTATATAACTTATCTTCTTATTCATTAATAATCCTCATCTTCGTCTACGCCCGAGGATTCTCCCAGGTTCTTTAGAGCACCGCGAATGCCACCTTGTTCAGTAAAACCTTCGATAGCAGTATTCATTTCTTTTTCACTCAGGTTCCTTCTGAGGTGCTTCCTCAAAGTGTCGTGCAAGTCTTTTTGACTTTCTTCAGATGACATAGAATCGACTTCGTCAGGCATATCTGGTATAGGCATGTCAATCTTAAACTTTGGAAGCTCCGTTTGGCTAAATTGCTTGCCACTTGGTTCTACTGGTTTTAATTCACGGTCAGTAGGCTTCTTAACGCTTGGGATAGAATCAGCACCAAGAACGTCGGGCAATAGGATTTCAGGATGACCAGGCTTTATATCGATTCCAAGTTTATCGAGCGCCTTATGAGCATCTTTACCCAAATATTTCATAGCTTTACGAGCATAGTTACTGGGTGTAGTAATGGCACCTTCTCTAAACTCTTGCGCTGAAATACCCAAAGATCTTCTATAGATCGTCTTAGCTTTAATCTTTGAACTACCTTTATAGCCATCGATTACTTTACTTTTGTCTATATTTTGCATAACATGCCCCGAAGTTGCTAACAGTGGTGCTGTAACATCGCTGATTCGAGCAACCTTATCGATCGGAACGTTGCGCAAATAGATCCAATTGCCTCTATCCTCGGGTGACAGCTCGCCATGCATTGGCCTTAGATGATCGAACAAATTAGAAACATGCTGTTGGAATTTTGATCTCTTCAGATTATCTTCGGCGGAAGAATCACGATCGAATGATTGATTAATACCCTCACCAGCATCGAGGGCTATATTCCTATCTGGTCGACCAAGTGTACGGGTACCGCGTTCTGACCGTATATTTTCTTGGTTATTGCCACGGACAAGAATATGGCACTTTGTACCTCTTCTATTAACGTGCGTGACCACACCACACATCTGTTTGTCTTTATAACCACGTACAGACGATGAATCATCTCTTATCAGCTTTTGTTTAAAAATCGATTTAAACCAGTTTTCTGGTGTATTATGCGATGGCATGATCCGAGATATTCCATGCTCATTCTTAGGAGTCCTAGGAACACCCGTGTATTGGTCTGCAGTTGATGTGTAATAAGTTTCAAAATTAGGTTGATGTTCACCTTCTCTTGTATCAGCATCTGGGTTAGACGTATCATGGTTTGTAAAAGTTATTGGTGTAAACTTTTGGATGGGGCTATCTTCCCTACCACCCAACATATCCCATGCAGTAGCAATCGGTTTAAAGCCATCTACTACTGAGATCGGTGCAGTTACGCTAGCAACATCAGGATTAGACCCAGGTCTACTGTGCGTCTGTTTTTCATCCAGCTTTTCTTCACCGCCAGAATTAATTGCTCGGGCACGGAACCTATCAATCATGCCTCTATTTTTGCAAGATTTACAATTATCTTCTGGGTTTTCTTCTATATGCCCACATGGTTCAGCATAGTGTTTGCAGCTGCTATTGCATTGTGAATCAGTGTGACCACACAATGGGTGAGCGTTTAGAACACATCTTGTACCACAAGCTCTTTCTGTGCAATATTTCTCGTGGTAAGCTGCTGCTTTATTGTGATTTTTAGCATACTTCTTTAAATTAAAAACATCTCTTAACGGATTTTTTAAAGAAGTACCAGTATTACCACAACTACAGAATTCTGGTGTTTGGTCACTTTCGGTGGGCACAATTGGCTTACCACCGTTTTTAGCACCATTACAATCGGTGCATGGATAAGCTTCTCTAGCTGTTCGATCGATCAAAGAGAGCACAGCTCTCTTCAAGTGCATATCACTTCTATTCTGACGTTGTCTGCTAGTTCTAGCGATAGATTCAGGATTCTTGTTTTCTAAAATCTTACGTTTTTTAGCTTCAAATTCCTCAGGATCAACCCGTGATACTTCGACTCGCTCTTCAGCAGATAAGTTTCGATCGGGTCTATAATTGATTATAGGGTCTCTTTGAAGAGGTTCTCTACTGACAGTACGCAGTTGCGAGAACTGTGGCCTACCACCTGCCTCTTCTGAACTAGAAGTTTCTCGAGGCTTTGGTTCATGGACTTGCATGCCCATTGATTTTAATTCTTCAGTACTAAGACCCTCATACTCACCGGCTGCTACAACGATCTTTGAATTAAATTTCTTCTTAGACATTCTGAGTGGCCTCTTCGCTTTCTGTGGATGTTGCACCCTTAGGGCTCATTGAGGGGAAATTAGAGATTGATTCTTCGATAGATTTTCTTGAAGATTCTCCATGGCTTCTGCCAACTTCTGATAAAAGAGTCTGACTAAGTTTACGCCAGCGTGTCATGTCTTCAACCTTATTGGGGTTGCTTGGGATAGCTGCTTTTGTTAAATGCTTGTGCATGGTATCAAGAAGATCATTATATTTACCAGTGGCAGAGTCGGATAAGCTTCCTACAGCACTCTCTAGAGAACTTACAGGAGTTTTTATAGACTCTGGGAAGTCATCTTCGTTCACCCTAGTCTTACGCAACTTAAGCTTCAATGGCTTACGTTCAGCAACGACATCAGGCCAACTCTTAATATCTTTAAGCTCTTCTTTCAAGTCAGCGAGGTCTGCGCTAGAAGCACAGTACTTTGCATTGGCACTAGACCAATTCTTTTTACTTTTCACATTCAATCTATCGATCACAGACTTAGGAACTCTTTTACCGTTTGAATAGACTCCAAGAAACATTCTTTGATCGATTGGTCGTTGTCCTTGACCGTACTCCTGTCGCGAACCAGTACCATATTGCTCAAATGGTGTTTTATTTGTTTCGGGGTCCTCAAGGTTAGGCATGTGATGGATCTCATGTGGGCTAGACGCAAGATCACCGTCATAAGCATCGCTCATCGCTCGTAAATAATGAAAATCTGGGATATCTACATGCTCAGGGTGAATCAGTCTCATACCACTTGGTAAGGTGTCTGTATCTTCGAAACTTCCAATCCTACAGTTGCATGGTAGACCGTGCTCTGTCTGATGTTCGTCATCACCATGGCAACGTGTACAATCTTTATCGCCATGGGCTTTCCAAGTGTCCACCCCAGTATTAGCAGGCATAGAACTTCTAAAAAGTGTAGCAAAACGTGGGTTACCCATGAAAGATTTTGCGAACTCATTGACTCTAGGCCTAGGCTTAATAGCTTTACCTTCGTTGAGAACATAACCTTCATTGCATTTAGGATTTGGGCACGTGTTATCGGGCGTTAAAGGAATACTGCCTTTATCAGAATGGCAATTTGTACAAGAAAAAGCAGAAGTATCTTTACCAGAGCCAGAACAAGAAGAGCATTCTACTTGTGTTTCACCAGTTTTGTAGCTATTGGTCCTAGAACCCTTACCTTCGCAACTCTTGCAGGCTGGGGCATCTTCTTCATCGAAATACTTTTGCTTACCACCACCGAGGCCAATCGTAAAAGGAACTCTTGTCTTTTTACCGTCAGCACCCACTTTGCTTCTAAGCGTTATTTTACCTTTTTCGCAATCACCGCATAATGTACTATTATCTCGCTGGTTAGGCTCTTTTTTACCATTGAATCCACAGTAAATGCACTTAGATAATTTATTAGCATATTTTGTTAAAAAGTTCTGAGTTTGTTGACCACGGCCTCTTTGTGCATCAGCCCAAGTTTCATAACGATTGAACTTTATACCTTTTGTACCAACACGCGTCATCGGGAGATAATCACCCTCAACGTCTTTAGAGTCAAACACTTTCGCGAAATCACTCTTTTCAGAACCATCTTCTTGCTTTACTGGTCGAAGCATATCAAGTAGTTTTGATTGGCTTGCTCTGAACTTGTTACCTGGTTGTCCACCAATTCTTTGTGGTGTAAACTCATGGATTTCTAAATGGTTATCTGGGTTACTAGTATTGAAAGAAGCAGCAGTCTCTCTATCGACATGCTTATCTCGTGTATTGCCACAAACACATAACCCATCGCCAACGGTATAAGGAATGTCTGATAATGAACCAATGATTTTATGCAAAGATTCTTTACCACCATGAGTCTTAATCAGACTGGTAAAATCATCTGGCTCTAGGTCTTTACTCGTAGCGGTCTGACCAACATTTGTGCCTTTATTATCACGAATGTTAGACTGATCAAGCAATCTAAGAACCGTTGACATAGATCTACTAATCGTTCTAGGTGTAGGTTTATTGATGATCGTTTCTGTCGGCGTATTACCCTTAGATGGCTTACGCAGAGCCTGAGCTTCTAGTTCTTTTTGTTCATTATCATGCTGTTGCATGTTAACAACGATTCTCTCACCAGCAGCGGTCTTTTTTTGTGCAAAAATGAATTTAAACATAGTTTAGTATCTACCTATTTATCCCAAAGTCTTGGTTTTGGTTTCTGAACAATATCTTCTTCTGGAACCGATGAGGGAGTAACAGCAACTTCTTGCTGCTCAGGAATTATATCTTTCTTAGGAGAAATTAATGGCTTTGGTGTAGGGACTTCATCTGGGACATCAATATCTGGTATTATATCATCGAAACCTATGATTGGGTCAGAACTCCAGTCATGCTCCGATGGATCAATGCTTAAACTCCTACTATTAAACTTTTCTTTAGTTTTTTGTTTAATAGAATTATTATACCTTCTAAGAATCGATTCTTTTTCTATATCACCACGAGCACTGATTCGTCTCTGCATCTCTGGAGACTCGTCTTGGTTCAATGGCCTTAAAGAATTCATAACATTTTCCATAAAAACATGAGTTTTTCTTGTTGGATTAGCATGGTTATCACAGCAATGCACTACATCTGTTCCAGTACGTTGAAGCAAGATACGACCTTTTGGCTTATCTCTTTTCAGGCTTTCTTCATAATCTGGGTCACCACGACGTTCGTTCCTTTGCGCTAAGAAATCAGGCGTCGTTCTATCCTGATCATCACAGGGGCCCCAATCACCATAAAGTTTTTTAAACGTACGGCTAGGGAGCGTTTTCTTTAAGTCGTACAACCAACAATTAGCGTTTGGATCGTATTCAGCGTCCGACATCAGTCATCCCTTTGCATGCGTACTGGTCTTCCATGAAATCGTTGAGTTTTTCTCTAGCTTCAGTTTTATCTGGCGTGCTTCTTCTGATCTCAGCGATGCCTTCTTTGTATTCATCACTTTTATTCACTTTAGCTATTTCATCATCTGGTAAGATTCCAGTGCCCTTGCAAAGTATGCAATCTTTTGGATGTTTCTTTGCACTAATCGATGGCTCTTCTACCTTGGGTACTTCTTCAGACTCTGAATCATCTAAATTTCTTTCCAACGATCGTGATTCAAATAGGTTAGAAAAAGCCGTGCTCGGTCTTGATGATTTTGAAGGTTTTTTAATCTTTTTTAAGCTCTTTAATTTATCCATGGCAGAAGAAACTGCTGGATTATTTTCATCATCAGGTAAAATTGGATCACTAAAATCTTCTGCGTTAGTATCATGTTTTACAGTGATCTCTTTTGGCTGAACACTGCCTTTGCCCTTTGGAGCCCCGCTTGTTTCGTCCTCGGTAGATTCATCATTTCTCTCAATGGAGTAAGCAACGTTTGGAGTGACTTCACCTTCATTGCCGCATGTTTTACAGACGTTTACTAGGTTGCCATCTTTGTCTTTGTTTGTCCACTCTTGACGTGATCTACCTTCGCATCCTTCAACATTCCCACATCCACGGCAATGAGGAGCTCTATTGCTCTTGTCTGAACCACAGTCTTTAGTCTTGCATCCAGAGCAATGAGTGTCATTATAAACATGCTTTTCTAGCTTATTGATACTTGACATACCATCGCATGAAGGACAAACGACTTTATCTTCGTCTATGCTCTCGTTGTCATCATCTGTGGCGCCTTCATCTTCATCTTCATGAAAACCATGTAGTTCATGGGTGGAATCTTCTGAAGTTTCTTCTGGGATTTTACAGCTATCGCATCCACGACCCTTACAATACTCGCAGCTTTCTGTTCTAAGCATTTGTTCTAAGCTATCATCATCGCCAAATCCGTCTGATTCTCTAGCATAATCGCCTATGAATCTATCATCAATACCTTGTTGATGCTCATAGTCATCTGGATCAAACTCTGAATTATAATCATGGAAATGGTCATCATAGCTAGTAGAACTAATTCTTGGGTCTAAAGCCACTTTTATGTCTCTAGGCTCTTCCCTGAAATTTATTGGATACATTCCGGGGCTTGGCTGAAGTACAGTAGCTTCCCCTTTTTCTATCTTTGTTTGTATCTCTTGCTTCTTATTTTCTCTTCGAAGCTTATCGTTCTTAATCTCACTTAATAAATACTGGTAAGCTTCGTCATCATTCTCGAAGAGCGGCATGGCACCGGGGTGCATTATTTTATTAGGATCTTGCGACCCAATCTCTGATGCAATAATTTTTCTATAGTTAAAGCGATCGCTATCAATAGCGTCAACAGCATTCTTAGAATTAAACTTATTATCCATATTAACCTAACTTATAATAGTAGATTAATACTACTTAACCTGCTTGACGCAAGTTGTGCACTTGGCGTGACGTAGTTGCCATTCCTCATAGACAGCACGGACTAACTTAGCCTTAGAGTCACTGATATTAGCCATCTTACGATGAGCGGCCTTCTCAATATCTTCTTCAACCATACCCATACGGAGAGCAAGTTCACGATCACTGTGCGCTAGGAACAAAAAGTCACCAGTCTTAGTAAGTAGTTCATGCTTGGCAATCACCAAATTCTTACCAGCAATCTTGGCATCAAAAGCTAAGTTTACTGTGTCATCATAGTCGAACATCGAAGTCATCGTGTTACTCCTCATTATGTTCCCATAGGAACGCTGGACATTAGGCTTTATTGCCTATTATCTCTTATGAATCAAAGGTGGTTTTAAATGGTCCGGGCAGTACGAATCGAACATACGTAGTCGAAGATCATTGTACGGGGGGTGGGAGTTGAACCCACTCAATCAGAAAGATATAAGCTTTCCCGCGTCACCGTCTGCGTCCCCCCGCTTATTTATAAATTTAAATACTTAAAAATGCTTTCCTTATTATTTTCTAACCAACCTAGCTTAAGTTTACTACTGGTCGCTACTTCGTTTTAATGGCCGGTGAGGTATACACAAAGGAATTACCAGCACGTCTGCCAAACCCTTGTTGCCCATTCTCCGTTTACTTTCCTTGCCACTGGTCGATGGGGAGAGATTCGAACTCCCGTACCCGAAGGAGCTGGTTTACAGCCAGCCGCGTTTGGCCACTCCGCCACCCATCGATTTGCTGAGGGACAGGGACTCGAACCCCGATTCACAGAACCAAAATCTGTTGTCCTGCCATTGGACGATCCCTCATTGCGCTACTCTTCAGGCGTATCAAATGCCTGGAAGCTAAGACTCATATAATAACTAATAAACTTCTCTACATCAGTATAGCCCAAGGTTTCAGAGACACGATTGATTCTCTGGTACAAACGAAGAGGAATATTGAACTTTATTTCTTTCTTATCCATAATACTTCCTTTATGTCTAGTATACAGCGGACCGAGGAGGATTCGAACCTCCGGTACCTCGCGGTACGACGGTTTAGCAAACCGTTGCTTTCGGCCACTCAGCCACCGATCCTAAATTCATGAACATTGTGCTAACGTTACACCATCACCCATCGTTGTTGGGCGACCAGGAATTGAACCTGGACCTATGCTCCGCTGCTCGGGTAGGGATCGAACCTACGACACTTCGCTTAACAGGCGAGTACTCTGCCTCTGAGTTACCGAGCATTGTAAAACTAATTCAAGTATAGCTGATTGTATTTGTATCTGGGCACAATTTATACAGATACTAATTATAATTCTATTATTCTAGGCCATTGACCATAATTTGCTTGATATTTATAAACATCTAGATTGTTAAAATAACGCAAGTTTCTTTCAATGCCATCTTCTTTATAGGGGTTTTCAACTTTTTCTGTCCAAATATCAGTAAACCTATCGGGATTATAGATAACTGATCCACCTTGTAGCGAATTTTCTGCTTCAATTGCTACAATCTTAGCTTGCATTGTGCCTTCTGCACTATAATCATGATTTTTTAATTTTATAATTTGTTCTTTTTTTTCTAAAAGATATGAGTATTTATAGCTGCATATATTCATAGTTCCGGGATGATGACCCAACATACAGATTACATTTGGTTTATTCTCTGGGATATTTTGGAGCAGAGAATTAAACTCTGCACCAACTACACATGTATCATGCAATAAGAACCAATATTCTGATTCAATTTCATTCTCTACGATGTCAATAAGAGCGGTATAGTCAAATGAGTTATGATCGACCTTAATATGATTAGCTCCAAGATATTCACCGACGGATCTTTCATAATAACCACCTTCAAAAATATAGATGTTTTTAGGATCTACTCCAGAATTTAGTAAAGATGGGATAACAACTGGTAGAGTCATATTGCTGTAATTTACTACAGAACTAATGGCTATTTTAATCATTTTGCTAGCTTAACATATTTTTCTAATGTATTGGTAGTCTCAATGTGTTCTCTTTGCGTGTGGAAAGCGAAATGAACAGCTAGAACATTACCATTAATGATGTTTGGTTTATTTAAACGTTTGGGGAGTTCACAAGCAATAAAATTCTCTTCATCTGGGTCTACTTCTACATCAATAAGATCGTTACCAAACCAGCAGAGAGAGCTAATAGAAATTCGCTCATATTCTCTCAAGATCCATTTATCAAACTTATAACTTTCCAATGTATCATTGTTATAATGTTCGATAAAATTCTCGTGCTTCTTTATAGCGACCTCACCATCAAGAACACCTACCTTATCTAGGCAATCATAATTAATAAACTCTGGAATATTAAAAGCACCGATGTGTTGGTGGATATAATCAGTGATTGAATTATTTACAATGTTTGGTAACACAAAAAGGTATTCTTGATGCTTCACCCTAAATTCAAGCATTTTTTTAAAGAAATCATCTTCCAACCAGACGATGTCATCATCTAAACGGATATAGATAGTATTAGGATCTCTTAAATCGCTCCAGAAATCTCTGAGCCTATACGCCTGATAACTTTCGATGCCTAAGCGTTTGTCAAGCGTGATGAGTGGGAGATATTGTTCAGCAACTTGATTCATCCATTCAATATCTTCTGCAACATTAGTATTTATACAATATCTGATCTCATCAATAACATCGGTCTCTTTAAGAAGCCTGGGTAAGACAAGTTCCATGTATCTTTTACGGCCTGCAGGAATCACCACAACTACTTTATAATTGTATTCTCTTTTTAGTGTTGCTTTGATCATGAGAACAAATTAATCCATTTAAGAGCAGCATCCTTGAACTTAGCGGTCCAGCCTTCTGGTTCTGTGTCAAACTTATCTGGAAGCTTTTCGATGAGCTCCTTATAGCTACCAACAATGTCAGTGCTAGTAAGCTCGGTAGCGTCTACAGCTTTCCAGAATGTCTCATTCATAGCAAGGCCTGGTGCTTGCTTCTTAAGATTGACATAAACATTGCTTTGCTTACGATGCTCAACAGAAGGATACCCTGAAAGTACTGCATAGCCAAGGTGATCCATGACCTTCTTGGAAAGAACACCAGCCCAGATGTCATCATATTGGTCAAACCCATAGTCAGGGCCAAAGATACCAAAGTACATTACAGGAGTAAGCTCAGCTCTCCATGCAAGGTTCATACCGCACATTGGGTAATAGTTGTGCAGAGGAATGATGAAAGAATCATCTTCAGTTACAGGAGTAAACCGGAGATCAGGATTGTGTAGGCTTGTGGCAGCATCAAGATCAGGAACCTTGCTCCAAAGGCCATGGCTAACACCAATCGGGTTCTTACCACGCATACCGTATGGGAATCCTCGTGTAAATGGGTGCTGGAGTGTGCTTGTAACCCAACCGAGCGTTGTGCTTCCCTCTAGGTTCTCAAGGTGCCCTGAAAGGAATTGGCTACCGTCAGGGAAACAATCGTTGTCAAGCGTGTAGATATAATCTGCACCAGCCTGCCAAGCTTTATAGTAACCATAGCTACGGCACGCGCTCGAACGAGTAGGGATAATCCAATCATTCTTACCAAGATCCTTCTTAATATCAGCATGGTCGTAAATTGTGCCATTAAATCCCTCTGGGATAGCAGGTTTATCACCGATATCTTGGACGATGATCAACTCAACGTTTTTTAATTCATCCCATTCTTTGAGAAAATCAAGATGAGGAAGATGATTAGGTATAACTACAATGATTTTAGCCATGCGCGTGTTCTTTCAAGTCCTTCGGTCCAGTGAACCTTTGGTGCCCAATTGTTAATAGATGATGCTTTTGTATTGTCTGTTACAAACTCCATAACATCACCAGGAAGTCTTGGAGCTTCAACAGTGTTGTGGTAATCGAGTACGCCGAGTAACTCGTTAAGAGATACTAAGTTCTCTCTGCCACCACCCCAGTCGTAGTCTTGATTCTTGTACAAATCAAAGTTGTTGACCTGGTCTGCAAGCATATCAATGCAGTCATCAATATATAGAACGTCACGGCTCTGAGAACCATCTCCGAACAGAGTAATCTGCTTGTTGTTAACAGCAGCATCAATAAACCAAGTGAACCAGCCACCGTCTTCAGAACCATCCTGGAGTGGCCCATATACGCTTGAGGGGCGATTGATTACATAATTGGTACCATAGACCTCATGATACATTCTTAAGTAATCTTCACCAACTTGCTTCGATACACCATACGGTGGAACAATCCCATCTTCACCAGGGTATACCTTCATGGTTGAATTAAAAATCACAGGAATTTTAAAAATACGAGAAATTTCGCATACATTAAAAGTTCCTACTACGTTATCATAGAAATCAAGGTCTGGTTGTCTCAATGAAATTTGGCTTGAGCAATTTGCGCCCAAATGAACAATCATATCGGGTTTATAATCAATGCAAATCTGGCTGAGTAGAGCAAAATCTGAAGTTGATTCACCGGACTTCTTGTCCATACCACGTGAGCCTGGGAACTTATTCATTAGGTGCTGACCCATGAAGCCTTCACTACCTGTAATTAAAATCTTTGGTCCCATTGATACTACTTACGGATAATGAACATAAGGTCGTCCCAACGGCCTTTGTTCTCTCTTATGTCTAAATATTGGATGTTAGATTTAAGTTCTTCAGGGACTCTATCAGTCAGAACAGTGAACCAAGAAGTATCTTGTACGTCTTCAATGATAAATACACCACCATCATTAACTTTAGGAAGATATAAATCAATGCACTTAAGCATGCTGTCTAAAGTATGTGGACCATCATCAATAACAATATCAAAATTTGGCAGAGTATCACTAAAATTTTGGTCATAAGCATCGTTGATTATGTGAGTAACTCGGTCAAGGTTCCGATACTTAGAATCAATGTTATCGGCAACATCAATCCCAGTGATTTGAGCTTTTGTAAAGTAACGGCTCCATAGGTCGAGCGAAGCACCACCAAAGATACCAATCTCTAACAAAGTAACATCTTTGTCTTGATATCTAACGAACTCTTGCTCATAAAATCCTTTTACATAATCATGTTCTCCAATATAACCACCTTTATCAGTGCCTATACCGGGTTCTGATTCCCACGTCATATAAAAGTTATTTTCTAATATGCTTTGTAATGTTTCCATAGCGATCCGTATGGGGCTCGAACCCATGACCCTTAGCTTGACAAGCTAATGCTCTAACCACCTGAGCTAACGGACCAAGTGAGTACGCCAAACCCGAGGACGTACTCTGCAACGTTGGGTTAGCTATCTGCTCGGTGCAGGGATAGTTCTAACCTTTAAAAGTTACTTCTTCTTAGGCGTAGGCTTCTTAGCAGCTGCTGCAGGAGCAGGAGCAGGCGTAGGGACCACCGGCACCAGAGGAGGCAATACGGGAACTGGTGTTGGGGTTACATCAGTCGTAGCCTCGGCAGGCAATGCACCAAGCAGCCAAGAAAGCTTGGGGAACTTTGTCTCCAAGAATCGGATGACAGCATAGTACACAGTACCAAATACGGGCGTAAGCGCAGCGAACTGGCCAGCGTTAAGGTTAATACCCTTGCTCGTCAACCATGTTACAACTGCGCCTACAGCAAGAGGTACTCCTGTACGTACAACATTACGGATATAATTCTGTTCTACAGTATTCATTTACTTCTCCTTATTATTGTTTTGAAATTTGACAGATACTTGTACGCCATTAACTTGGGTTCGCAAACTATTCATAAGTCCAGCAATAGTTTCACTGATTTCTTGGCTTGCGAGCTCATCGCTTTGTGCGTTCATAGCATCATAACTAATAACAATCGTTACTTTTTTCATAATATAACATTATGATCAAAAAGTCAAAAAGTCAATTCTATCACTAAATCAGTGTTTTGCATAAAATATCGAAAGAAGCTGCCAAATCTGCTGGCATCATTTGATAAGGATTTGAATCAAATATGACTCCACCAGCCCAAAGTGATTGTGCGACAACTGCGCTGCAAATCATTCGATTATTTTGTGAGAATTCAAATTTTATACCTGTAATAAGTTCTAGAGCGATAGAAGCTATGGTAAACCAACCATACTTATCTTTCAAGAAACTTTTGCATGCTGCTATGACTTGATCTCTACTTTGCTTATTCAGCTTTGTACTGACGTAGTAATATTCTACGTTCTTATATTCGCTTACGTGCCCATATACGACACCACGCCCTACTGCTTCTATGAGAGTGCCATCCTCATCAACCACCATTGCCGCATGGTTCCAATGAGAGAAAGGCTTCATTCTACCGTGGTAACGGATAAATTGTCCAAATCTAATAAGCTTAGCCAAGACACCAACTGTAGAAACGAGAAGGAAATCTCCAGGAACATACTTTGGGGAGTCTTCTCCGGCGGCATACACTTTATATGTCGTAGTCATCTACATCACCTTCATAATCATAAAATTCGTTTAAACCAAAGTACAGAGAACCATAAGATGCACCACCAATTGGGTCATCACCAACACCTAGGACATCAAGGGTGGAACCATATTCACCTCTAATATTGTGGGTTGGGTCAAGCTCATCTGATGAATATTCTTCTGCTTTTGTGGTGTTGCTAGCAGATATATTCCCGAATGGTGCGCTTGAAGCATCACCACGGTTTCGCTCAGTTCCAAGATCAGTGCCTTGTTCGTTCCCAGGCTGAGTTACATACCAGCTAGCACCGCTAATAGGAGCTCCACCACCAATACCGGTCGCAGCGCCTGCTTCTTCATGCAGCCCACCATCACGGGGAGAATCATTTACACTTTGAAAACCATTAGGTTGTGTTAAAGTAAATGAACCAGCCATGTCGCTTTCGAATGACAGTCTTTTGAAACCAGCGTTGAATACACGTGGTACTTGTCTTTTACCAGATTCCAATGAGTCTCCTGGTTCATCTTGAAGGACTGTTGATTTGCTATCAAGGCCTTCTGGCGTCAACCCCTGGACAAAGGTTTGGTCTTCAGATGGGAGATCGGTGGGGTCAGCTAAACGAATGCTTGCAAAGTGCCCCAATGGATCATCTGGTTCACCATCGATTTGGTACTTCGGTGGCTTTGTAGTTCTTGGATTGTTCAATTTCTCATTGACACCAGTATCACCAGTCATAGGATCAACTTCTGGACCAAACCCGCCTACACTACCGGCTCCAGTTACACGCTCACCAAAATCCATAAGGCCTGCCTTTGGTAAACGTAGAATCTGTATCTTTCGTATAATATCTTGAGCAGTAACGCTTTCGATAAAACTATTCCATAAGATTTTGTCTCTTGCCATAGTAGCGGATAAACTATCGCCCAAGGTTAGAGTTATGATAAAACCTTCATCATGTAACGTGACTTCTGGGTCAGCAAAATAGCCTTGAAATTGTGAGATAACTGATTGGATAATGCTATCCTTGTTGAACTCTGTCACATAATTATTGAATACGCAACGAAAGTTCTTTCGGGTAGATTTTAGTTTATCCATATACTACATAAGCGGGTACTTGAGCTTTTTAAACCGTTCTAGACTCATGCCTTCATACCTACGGCACAAAAAATCAAGTGAGATCTGTTGGATATCATAACTACCGTTACGAACACCATGCTTCACGACGATGCCTCTAAAGTGAGCATTGCCTTGTGGGCCCTTATAATCTTCGTCATGCAGGTAACAATTATGATGAGCGTAACCCTCAACAATCATAGTTTTAGCATCGATATCAATTCTCATGATAGTTTGAACGCCAGCTGATTTGATTGAGACAACCTTAGGCGCATTTTTTTTAGATATAGTCATGGTGCCAAGATCTTCTGGCTTAAATTTTGGCAGTAACCTAACAGGTCTAAGTTCACCCAAAGCCTTGGCAATTTTTACAAGACCGCCCTTTAATCGTAAAGACACGACTCCACGATTGTTCAAGTCACTCGTTGTATTAATCCCATATTTATCTAAAAGAATGCATCTAATTTTATCAAGAACATAACCTGGTTTTTGGGCAATCGTCAGCTGACCAACAACGCCGCCAGTTGTTTCTCTCTTATAATAGCAGCCTTCACCATCAAGAATACCAGCAAGGTACCCGCCATCATAGGACTTATCTTCTTCCCAATAGTCAAGCGGCTTTGCCATCTTTGTACCAACTCTTAAAGAATTAGTTGTTCTCCATTGGTAGGCAGCACCTTCTTTTACAGAAGTTTGGCCACCGCATCGGGTAAGCCATAAGTGATCAGCAGTTGCTTTGAATGTTTTACCATCATCCATAGTAACTTCAAAGACTTCTTGCTCTTCTGGCTTAAGGGCAAGAACTGTTCCTGTCTTAAATCTACGCGATCTTTTATCAGTAACATGTTCATCGAAGCTAACCAATTGATCACCGACTTGCAAATCACCGATTGGTATGTACCGCAAGTCAGCAGTAAGGACTTTATGATCTAATGTTAAACAAGCACCAGCAACAAGACCATGCTGTGAGTATGGTTCAACACTGTCATTGACATAGCGCATACCATACAAGAATGTCTGTTGGTGACCCATAGTGAATGAATGGCCAATAGTCTTTAATCGAGTATCGATGTTGCCACCGTATGGGATACCCGTCATATGGTTATAGAAGAAATGGCTATAAGCTACTCCATCCAACCATAGAATCTTCTTGAATGGGCTAACTCTCCAACCGCTCTTAGCATAGTCAAGATCATCAGTGCTAAACAAACCATCGATCTGAGCATCCATTTCAGTAGCACGATTGATTCGATCTTCGTGGTTCCCAAGTAGGATATGACGCTCAGGGTTCCAGATTGCGTGCTTACTCTTGCGTTTGGTCTCGTTATAATCATAAAGAGGCTGATTAAGAATATGCCAGTGCTCATTAGCAGCTTCGATGTCTGCTTTTACTCTGCGGCCTTCCATGCTCTTCTTACCCTTGTCGTACATTGAAAGGGCTGGCATGTCAGCATGGTCACCAAGATGAATTATCTTTACATCTTGGTTATGGAACTCTTCTACAATGTAATTACCGATCCAAGTAAGGTGATCAGTTGGGACACCATTCTTGGCTTGAGTATCTGGAATAACAATGTGTGTTGCGGGGTCTTGCTCTCTTTTATTAGAGGACACGCTTTTCCTTAATCGTTATCGTCATCAACCCGAAGGTCTTCGACTGCGCTGATCGATTGGTCATTGCCATCATCAGCACCATTAAGATTGCCACGATCTTTTGTGGTCTTAATTTCTGATGTTGGGCTATTAGTAATCACATCGGCGTTTTTGGATGGTTGGGTACTATACCTAATCATTTTTATGCCTTTCTTTGTGTTTGTCAAGCTTCATAACTAGATTATCATCTAATATTTTTATTGAACGTGTTTTATCTTTTGGTAAAGAATTTTCCCAAACAACACTATTTTTAGGCAGTACTTTGATTATGCCTTTATATCTGCCAAAGTTATCGAACAAGACACTCTCAAAAGTTACTCCACAAGCATTGCATTTTGTGTTATTTATTACTTCGTATTCTAACTCAATCTCAACGGGGTCAGCTTCAACGTTATTAAACGTTATGCCCTCTGGTAATTCTTGCATACTCATTCTGATCTAATAGCAAGCATACCTAAGTCTTTTAGGTAGTCCTCTAACTTTTTATCATTTATAGTTGCCAACTTACCCAAGGCACTCAAAAGTACTCCGGCCAATGCGCTGAACAACTCGATAGGATTACTTTCCAATACCATTTCATAAGCTAAATTTTCTTGCTCACTTAAAATAGCAGTCAGCAAAGCAACTACCTTACCGATGTACTCAGATGTAGAATCCATTATCCCTCAGTAGATGATTTCAAGAACCAAGCCCACTTTTGATGAGCATCTATTCTTTCAGCAATAAAATTTGCTATGCCTTGTTGGTTTTCTTTATTAGCAAGAATAAAGGCTTTTTTAATATGATCAATATACTCGTTATTCATATCAAGAAATTGTTTAGCAAGTTTTTGTGAATCATCATCGATATAACCTACTTCTTTAATCCTACTAAGTCCAATCAATTGGCTCATAACAAAAGGAGCTTTAGCATCAAGTTTTCTAATGTTTTCTGCAATGGGATCAATGTTCTCATAGATATCATCTACAATTTCATCAAAGAATTTATGATATTGATAGAAGTCATTGCCAATAACATTCCAATGAAACCCATGAATAGTGTGGTAAAGGACGTACGCTTCAGCAAGCATCCTTTTTAAAGCAGTGATTAAATCACTAGCATTTTCTTCGTATTCTGGTTTTCTAGTGTCGTCTTCTACGGCGCCTACGAATCTGAACCCATTCCAAGTTTCAGGCATAAATTATAGCCAGTTCAAGTCGTTCCCGAATGAATCATCGATCGCATCCTGGACAAAAGATGCAGCAAGCTTATTCTTACCGGCACTCTTGATACTACGGAATTCATTGCCATCATTCTTAGCACGGCGACAGATTTCTACATTGTCTACAAAGTTATCAATGATGGATGCACGCTTTGCTGAATCAAGGATAGGCAGAGTCTTCTTCTCGACGTAGAACACAGCTGCTTCACGAGTATTCGATTGGCTCTTCAGCAAGCGATTGTTTTGGTCTTCGATCCAGACTTCAGCACCCGCAGTTACAAAATTAATCCAGTCAGCATCTTCGAATTCATTTTCGATGGATGCAGCCGTGCGATAAAGTAAGCTGCCATCATCAGCACCGAGATCACTCGTACCAGCACTGCTGACGCGGTACTCTTTAGCGATTGTTCCACCAGGCAAACTATTGAGGTAGTCTTCAGCATCAAAATCAACATACTCGGAGGCAAGCTTCTCAAGCTGTTCTTTTTCTGCACCAAGCTCTGCCAATACTCCTGCATAACGCTCGAGCTCTCGGTCAGTTGTGTTGGGGTTGCTCGCCGCGACTCTTGTTCTGTCAAGGATGTCCTGTAGTCTGTCTAGGCGTATGAGGATGCTTTCAGAGGTGCCGTTAAACCAGCGAGTATCAGCAGCAGCTGTCTTAGCTTCTAATTCAATATTTTCGTAGTTCATGATGGAATCTTTCTTTTTCCTTAATGACTATTGCGATTACTTGTCATGTTTACATTCATCGTAGGACATATGTTCTGTACAAAATCCTGGGCCAAGGTCATCTTGGATTAATTCAGCTAATCTTTTGCTAGCTGTAGTACCGCTGTTTAATGGGTTTGCACCATTGAGTTCACCGGGTTGCATTCCACCTGGTGCTGTTACTTCACCTATTGGGCTTTGATCCAATTGGGGATTAATTTGAGGATCAGTATAATCTGGTGAAGACTGTTGTGATCCATCAGAAGCGTACGCAGGTAATCCTGTGAAATAAGCAGTACCGTTTACAAGCTTAGTAGCAGCACGACGGTGCTCAAAAGCATAGACAGATTCGGTAGCTTTTTTCTTAGCGTCTTCTTTTTCTTCATCGTTTGTATAAGGATGGCAGACTGCTTTTAATCCAGGGCCCTTGAATCCAGGCCGACCATCTTCAGTCTTGCATGGGTCTGGCTCTATAGCAGCGAATTTAAATCCAAGAGTCGCGCTCTCATTAATACGACGACAATCTTTGCAATATGCTTCTCTACCACGATTACTTGTTTTTACAACAAGTGAACCACTCTTACAAATCAAGCACTTATTCATCATTAGACCTCGAAGAACTTTTGAATGACATCAATTGGGAAAATGCTCTTGCTAGCTGTAGCTCGATACATGCCATCAGTTAACTCAGCTGGGCCAGCATCGACTTCGTCAGTCTTCATGACACCAGGTCGTGGCAAAGAGTTACTATTGGGCTTAATATCAAATAATTTTTGGCCCTCACTCTGTTGAGGAGTCTTATTATAAAACTTGTATTGTTCATACCCCTGATAGTAATCTTTGCTTAATAGAGCAAGATCTTCATCAAGAGGTTTTCCAGCCTGTGCGTCGTTATAGCCCTGGTAATAAAGTTTGCTAGCATCGCCTGAAACTGCAAAGAATGACATAAATTCTTCGGTGCTTCCAGTCTTAACTTCTTCTTTAACAATATCTTTGCCAGCGTCTAAATCGCCCGCAGTTGGCCCTTCAACATTGCTAAAATTGTTAGCACCAAGGCCATGATCGTTATTAGGTTGATCACACCCACAATTTGTACAAGCCATACGAGCACCCAGAACCTCTGGGATAAAAGTTCGCTCACAGTGGTTGCAACTTGGCTCACCATTTCCCATCACATAAGCGATTCGTGCGTCTAAACTCATTTTTTTTGCTCCAATTCCAATAATTGTTGAGAGTGAACCTGGGGCAACGCTTGCAAGGCCTTCGTTGCTTACGATAGGTGGTTCACCAGTTACATCAGTAGTATTTTCACGCTTTGGTGCAACAAGTTCAGTAGAGTTCTCATCTTCATTACCAATATCAGCTTTTCTAAAAAAACCAACAGTTCCTACAGCAGATTGACCAGGCAGGCCAAAGCCAGTTTCCTCTTCATCTTCGGTAGGCGCTTCGATACCTTGTAGGGAAGCATCATCCCCATAGTTACCGTTGCCTTGCTCAGCGTATTTCATCAGTAGCTACTGCACTCCAAGAGTCATTTTAACTCTTATGACCAAGTCGTAGAATAATCATCAAAGCTAGCAATACGCTCATTATGATCTTCTTGGATTAGTTCAAACAATCTATTGCTATTAACGCTTGAATTTCTTGGGTTAGCTGATGTTGCTACATCCAGCATAGGACGAGGAATATCGACACTTAGGTTTAACCCCTTCGATTTATTCTGCGTGGGTGCTTCTTCGTCTTCTTCTTCGGGTGCTTCTTCGGACCCAGTTGCTGTTGGAGCAATAGGAGGTTTACCAATACCACCCGGAATACCTGGATGGAATACAGTAGCACCGCTACTACTATTACCAGAATTACTATTCTCAGTTTTAAAAGGTGTCGTCAAGGAGGTTGTAAGACCCTCAGTCATAGGAACAGTTGTCATTGGAGCAAATGCTAATTTTCTTTCATCCAGAATTTCATCAGTTCTTTTGGGTATAGTCATTATAATTTTCCTAAATCAGCGGTCAAGTCATCGATGCGCATGTCACCATAAGCACCTTTTTCAACAATTTCTGGAGTGATTAGAGCCCAGCTCTCTTCCATGTAGTTTTGCAACCATCTCCACGTAATCTGTTGCACTTTACCCCAGGTAATACATTGGACATGATCTTGATCGTATCCAACAAGAATGATGCAGTGCCCACCTTCGATTTGGTTATCCGCTGGAGTTCCTGTTAAATCCCATGGTTGATTCTGCATGAATTGTTGCTGGAAAGTAACTGGGAGTTGAACACCAATGTAAGCAAGGCCATAACTATCAATGACACTGCGCAGCTCATCAAAATCTGCATGATCAGTTGGAGCATAAGCTGTTAACTTTGATCCAAAAAATCCATTCGTTTGCCAAGATTGAAGCAAATCGGCTTCTACAGCACCATGGTCTTGCCCATTAGTATAGCCAAGGTATGCTTGCACAACTTCATCGTCACTTGGGAAAGCTTCTTGGATGCCTAGCACAGCTGCGTTGGCCATTTTCGCATGGACAATGCCTGCGAACGTACAATCACCATACTTGTCGTTCCCTAAAACTCCCCAATTGCTAACATTTGGAACTGGAACACTTTCTGGAGCCTTAGGAAGTGGATTTTGCTGATAAAAAGCCAACATGTGCAACCCTGAAGGCCTCCGCGCATCTAATTTTCCTAATTTACCGACGATTCTGTCTTTCATTGCTCTCCTTCTTAATGAGATTCACGCATGTGATGATCACCAAGTTCATTCCACAAATTTTTGTTCGAATAATACCTGCTGCTATTAGTCTGTGCCATTTGGTGAGCTTGGCTGGCATTATCTCTGCAAACAGTCATCAAATTACGATGATTAGCACCATTTGCAATAGCGTTGTCATAGTTTTTTAACCAAGTATGGGGTGCCGAACGAGCATCTTTATATTTTGTGACATTGTCACGTATTTTTTTGATGACAGTGGGCATATCGTCACCTTGAGCAGCGTATCGCTCAGACCAATTCATTGCTTATCTACAGCTTCAACTCGATTTTGCTTGTCATGGAATGCATCCCAAGGGCCAACCTCTTTATCGACTTTGCCAACCCAAGCAACCACTGGACGATTAAGGTTCTCGAATGCTAAAGCTCGGTGATGCCCATCAATAACAATTAATTTTTTGTTCTTTGGCGTTTGGACCAGTATGACTGGCATAAATTTATTCTTTTTTATTTTCTTTTCAAATTTCTTTACTTTTTCAGGCTCATGAAAAGCTCTCCAAGTTTTTTCGTTTGAATAATCGATATTTTCAAGAGGAATCGACATAGGGTGAGACCACTGAGCATCACGGATCCAACCGAATGAGTTTTTTGGATAATCTTCAAGAAGTTGATTGATTATATATTCTGAATTTGGATGCTCAGAAGCATATCTTTTGTTCCAGCTCATATAATTGTCTCCGGTGGGTTTGGCAGGTTTGCCTTCATTGCCCCCTGTATTGCCCCAGGAGCCGCGATAAGACCTCGCACGTACTTCTCTGCTTCATAATCACTTGCAGAGGCTGTATGGGCACCTCCGAAGCCTCTGTGGTGGAACAAGCAAAGCCATACAAGGTTCGCTGCACTCTCTACCCATTCACCAACGTTGTCAGGATCAGAAACACCGGGGTAATCCACCTCAAGCCACTTGAGATCGACGCCATTTTGGAGTGAGAATTCAATGTGCGAGTGGTGTAGTTCCAAAGGCTTATCTAAAGTGCACTCGCTAAAATCATTCCTACGAGCACCGATAGCACAAACAGCAGAGTCTTTCGTTCTACGTCGGTAAGCGTTAAAATCCTTGTAATGTGGATCGGAGGTGCGCTCAGGATGCTCAGGAAAATGAACAAGATAATGATGAGTGACATTCTGGTTATGCTCCTCTATTGACATTAGTCGTTGTCTTTCTTATCTTTTAAGTAATCAATGACTTCTTCAATGCTATTAAATACCATTACGTCTTCTTCAGACTCTGGATAAGTAGAAAAGTCTTCATATTCGTCAAGATCTATACCAAAGATCTCAAAAAGGATCATTGAAAAGTCAAAAAGTTCAATATTCTTTGAATACTCAACGCAGTATCCATCACTAGTGTCATATTCAGACATAGTTAAACGATAAATTTTGCCTTCTGATGAATACTCTTTATCAGCTGAGAGCATTTCTATGCTCTTATCAACTAATAAACGTGTATTGTGAGTATTTTCCTTAAACCGAGAGGTATTAAGTAACTCTTTATCATTTTTCTCTGTGTTATTAGAGAAGTTTTCTGAATGATTAGTCATCAGTTTTCCTTAATATAATATATAAGAGATTTTTTGTTCTTGTCAAGTCTATTTTCATAAGAATTAGTTAAACTTTTTATTAGTCATCATCAAGTTCTGGCAATACTTCAGGTAATCTACGACTCATAACCAATGGATCGAATTGAACACCAATTCCAGCACCCGTACTAGTACCTCTAAAGGTAGGAATTGGTGGAAGAGTTTTGCCTTCTTTTCTTTCTTTATGAAATTTAAGAATATGACTAACGAATCTATTGTATGAAGCAGTTCCAGCGAATGTTCTGTGATGACAAAGTTTGCCAACTGGTCCTAAATCGGAGATTCTACCCAATTCTGAGTGAATTGGAACTGGATAACCTTTGAAATAAGCTTCTCTGATTTTCTTATCTTCATGGGTAGCAGCTTTTTGGTGGTGTTGCATGTCAAAAATGCTGTTAAAACCATTGGCTTGTTGGTCAACAGCACAGTGTGGACAATGGCACATCACAAAATTTGCTGTTTTACCATCCTCGAGCAGTTGTGCCTTAGAAGCTTTCAGCTCTCCCAAAGATTTTAAAGCTTTTTTTGAAGCACTACCTTCACCAAAACGCTTAACAACGTCTTCTTCTCGGCCTAATTCTTCATGATCAAGGATGGTATGGTTGCACATAGTTTGGACAACAGGGTTAATTTGAAGCTGTGCATGCAAAGGAGAACCCTCTGGTCCAAAACCATGCCAGTTTTTGTTCTCTGAACCTTCTGTGGCAGGATCATTTTCTGTAATCCTACGACCATGCGTTAAAAGTGTCGCAGGCTTATGAACTTCTTCCCAGTAATCTTTGCCGGTAACGTCTCTACCACTATTGAATAGACGTTCAATGAGGCCTTCACGGTACTGTTTGGCGGCACCAATTGTTTTAACGGGTTGTGCCGTGTATTTTTTACCACGGCTTTGGTACTCACCAGCAGTAATTGGCTCTATCTCGCCAGACTCTTCATTAGTTTTATAACCAATATGCATGTGAGGGGCCAAAATGCCATCACCGATGGTAAGGTTTGGCTTTACACCAAAGCGGAAATCGCTTGAGTACCCCGTCATGCCTGAACGAGCCTTTGGAATGACAGGCGTCTCTGCATAATCTGCTAGAGTATTTACGTTCGCAAGCCTCGAGGAACCACGATCATGACTCCATTGACCAAGTCTATTCTTTTTAAGTCCAAACAGGCTAACAGCATCTGGATGCGGTTGTTCACCAGGAGCCAAACTCTTGATATACGACTTAGCGGCTCTCTTAGCGTCTTTTGGAGATTGACTATACTCAGGATCTTCTCTCTGGGTCACATAACCACTGTGTTTATCGTAAACAAGACTTAGGCCAGTGCTGGCAGAGTCGTCTTTATAATCTGAATCGACTCTATCAGCTAAATTTTCTTCTTTAGAAGTGTATTTACTGTTAAAAACTGCTTTTTTACCATTGGTTGTCATATAAACCTTTTTGTTTGTTGTACCGCAGGACTCGCGCCCAATAAAATACTACCGAATTTCCAAATTTCCCGTGTAATATAAGGGTTCTAGCTATTACGTCAAAAGTTACAAGCAACCTAATCGGCACTTGTAACCAGTACCGTACTCTTGGCTAAGGTCTCTTACGAGGTCATCACGCTCACCGCACCAGTCACAACGCTTGCCCCATGCATTGCCGCGTTCACCCATTGGTTCGCTGCGTCGTGGAGCATCGTCCCAATCTCCGCTTGCACCCTTGAAGAAGTTCTTATCACTCTGTTCCTCGGAGCAAAGGGGGCAATTAGCTCCAAAGAACTCTGCACCCCTGCTGATACCGTGCTTGCAACGGTTAGATGCCCCGCCAAGTCCTTGAATGATTTGTTGCAATCTCTGCAAAGCTTCGGCGTGTCCCGCTTGTTCAACGTTATGACGATCATCGAGCTCAGATGCATTGGCAATGCCCGCAGGATCGAGCTTAAGTGCATTCGAAACTCCTGCATGATCAACCTTGATACCATTTATAAAATCTTTGAGTTCATCTATGCTATTGTTTCGGTTATCTCCGTGGAGGTGCAGTTCGAGACTGGTGTGCTCATCGTTTGGATCAACTTCGTGCGCGTAGCGATTGTTCCAGTTCTTCATTCTGTTTCTGCCTTTATATTTTTGTGGGACCACTTTGTGGCCTTTTCAGTCGTAATCTTCCCTACGATACCAATTGGTAGAATGCCTAGCCAACCCATCCACCCCAGGTGGATAAGGTTAACGCCAGAGAACGCCGCTAAGACGATATTAACCACGTCTGAGAGGCCATCCATGTTGCCAGCCAGCTTGTGGTGGCCATTGGCAATGGCATCGGTTAAAATAGTATTTAATATATCTCGTGCAATCATGCATAGACAACCAATGAATGAGTAGAACAGTACCCAATAAAATGTATGCATCGACGACCCATTCAGCAGTTTGACTCTTATCTGACAACTACTTCAAAAAGTGCTTGTATTTACATTGCCGGATGCTAGAGTGGAAGTATCAGAAAAACTCTGATGACATCTGCTGCGGTGCCGATGATTAAAGATTGAACCCCTCTTTAGGTAACCCCTGAGGAGGGGTTTTCTCTTTTCGTATGCATCATACTTACGTGCACTTAGTATTGCAAAAGGGCTTAGAGCCCCCGCGCTATTTTTTAAAGGCGTTTTTTACGCTGTAAAAGGGGTCCCATAGAGCAACCCATTAGAAAGCCATTAGAGAGCCCCATAGCCCCGTTTAGGCCCCTCTCCGTCGATTCCTCTACAACCCAGTAGTTCTGGAAATGGCAAAACTCAGCATCCTAGTATAAAGCTTAGATTGAGCAAATGAACAAGGATGCAAAAAGGTTATGAACTTCTTTATGGTTCTTAGGCCATTGCTACGAAGTACGGAGATGATAAGCACATGTAATTGGATGTTGTAGATTGCAACGAGCTGATGATAGAAGCTTGTATAAGTAAGCGAAGGCAACAAACCATTGCTTGAACATTCTCTCTCCAACCTGGTGGTGTTGTGGTGGTGTTCTACCACAGCGTTACTACGTATGATCCGCGTCCTAGTGGACTGTTCCAGCTCAGGGACAGATCAGGTGCGTTACCTGACGTGTGGCCTATGTCGTGAGACATCAACAAACCAAACCAAACAAGAAAGGGAGTACATCATGGGTGAAGCCGTGAATGAGCAGGTGGCCGAAATCAAGGTCGCCTTCGCTCAGTTCTTCAAGCAGTACGAGGTTGAGATTAAGAACTGGGTTGCTTGGGCTGAGTACGCATACGGTCCCTTTGAGGACGACTGCTGGGACTACGAAGAGATAGCTCCAGGGGTCGTGGTCAAGGTCAAGATCGTTAAGGACGAGGACAAGTGGTACTGCTCTGAACCGAAGCACGATATGTGGTAAGGCTCTCCACAGGCTCGCACTCATCAACTGACTATACATCGGTTGGTGGGTGGAGGCATGTCGGGAGACATTGAATACAAACAACCAAGTAAGGAGTAAGACCATGAGTAAGACTGAATTCGCTCCAGTTGAGTGGGTGATCGGGCAGGCTGTTAAGAAGACAGCACCATCCATCACTGTCAACCAGAGTGCAATGTCTGAGTTCAGGGAGCGTGAGGAAGAGTTCGAGGCAGTCGCAAAGCTCGGAATCATTCAGCGTGCTCCTAAGGCACAGTCTGGTGACGAACTCACCAGGATGATTCGGGCAGCACTCAGCAACGAGTAGCGAAGGCATCAACCCACCTAGACAATCCATCTAGGCTAGTCCACATTCAGTTGTGGGCTGGGTGAGGGGTCATTCCCTCACTGGGTGCGCCACTGCAGGGATGCAGGAGCATGTAGTAAGCCGGTAACTCAGCGGATCTGAGCTAAAACCAAAATAACAGAAAGGTGACACTAATGTCACAGTTCAACCTCATCACCGTAGAAGCTGTCACTGCAGAGGAGATCACGGCCATGCGTCGTGAGCTGCGCACTGAAGCTGGTGACCAAAAGCGGAGTGCCTTCATCGACTCCGTCCAGGTCCTCGCACTCGGTGGGTACACACTCAACGAAGTAGTGGCAATCGCTCGTCGGCGTGCGCACAAGAAGACCATCGGTATCGACGGTATCTTCGACGTGTTCACTGACGAACAGCTCAACTACGGTGACCACGTGGAATCAGTCATGACTCGGTTGTCTTCGGACTCCGTGATCAGCGGACCAATGCTGTACCCTGACTCCAAGAAGTACAAGACCAACCGCAGTCAGCTCCAGATCGTTACTGGCCTGCAGCAGGACACGGTCGGTGAGTACTTCGGATTCCAGCGTCGTAGTCAGTCTGCCACCTCAAGCATCCCTGGTCCCTGGACCGGTAAGGGCACTGCCAAGTTCGGTGGTTGGATCGGAGACAAGTTGTACATCCGTGACATGGACAAGCAGCAGTTCTTCACCATGAAGAACGGCCTGCAGGTCAAGCTCACGCTTGGAGACCCGTCTTCCTACGACCAGCACGTGGACTTCGTTTACGAGTACGGTCGTGTAGCTGCCTACGAGGAGATCCTGAACACCATCGATCAGGACGTCTTCGAGGACATTGTCCGCAGCGGCAAGCGTAGCGCCCAGCAGTTCCTGTTCCTGAGCACCTACAAGGGGCTCTTGAGCTCTCTCGAGGCTCAGGTTCAGTCCGAGGACGAAGTTCTCCTCGAAGCATAACAAAGCAATAAGCTGTAAGGTATGGTTCCACCTCTAACGGGCCACCCCCAGGTATGTACCGGCGAAGTATGTCCTTAAGTTCATAGCTTAAGTGGGGGACCACGTCGTGAGATGTCAAAGCTAATTAACTAAACAACTAACTAAGCGAGTAAGGAGCATACGTACTATGTATGTAATCAATGCCGGAGAAACCATCTGTGTGGCCCTTGATTGTGACAAAGAACACGGACCTGAGGTTGTGTCTTGTAAGGATAGGGCACAACCTCAGGGGTTGAAAGGTACCATGTAGGTTGTAATGACAAGTATACATTATACACGCATGCTTTCAACTTAATAACCTATAGAGTAGGGGTAATGCTAGCTATTAGTGATTAAAATTGCATAGCTTTTGTATTTACCCCCTCTATAGGAGTGCCTTTAATCACTCGAGTGCATAATTAATCACTAATATACCCTTAAGTAGGCTACTAGGTGGCTGATAAGTGGGTTCATAAGTTAGTAAACTCATAAACTCATAAACTCATAAACTCATAGGTTATTAGGTATTATATGGGTAACTTATGGGGGTTAAGTGGGGGGGGTTATATATTAATAGCTTATAAATGTGGGTGTTATAAAAAATGTCTTATGTTGACGCATAAGCTACTCCCCCCAGTTACAAATATTCTTATACTTATATAGTTGGTTGCAATAGCATCATCATCTAGTGAGTGGATGGCGGTGCTATTGGGACAAACTATAAGGGGCAAGTCCTACCCTAAGTAAGGAGTTACTAGTGAATACATTCATGACGACCGCTCAACTCAAGAAGATCAAAGCACGCATTGATTTGCTGAAGTTTGAAGAGCAGAAGCAACGTGAGCTTGACGAGCAGTATCACAAGAAGATGTACGATGCCCGCCAGCTCTGGCAATGCTTGCAAGTGGAGAGGGAATTGCTTGAGAGTGTAGTTGTGTTCTACAGTAGGAACGATTTGCTGTTTGCCCGCCTTGCAGCAGATAAGTCCTGCAGTTACCGTGGGGATTGCGTTCTTGTCTCCGGCCACGGCGGTGCTCACCGTTTCAAGTAGTACGTATGCCTAAGCCTGCCAAGAACCCAGTACGTGAACGCAAAGAATCAGAGTTGCGTGCTACGTACCAGCTGATGCTTAAGCAAGCGTTGGCTAAATCCAATATGGATTACCGGGCATTGGCTGAAGAGTTGGACATGCCAGTTAGTTCTGTTCACGCATTGTTTAACAGTTCAACCAGCATGATGTCCATGCTTCAGGTTATGCCTTTGATGGAACTGCTCAGGAAGAACCATTCCACCCATTCCCCGAAGCTGTAGCGGATCATTACTGCAGTGCTTGCGATGGTGAGTACTACGAGCTTGAAGGCGGGGAGTTCACACCTTGCTGCTGTAAAGATAGTAAGTAATCGATTGTCCCTCGGTGGTACGAGCAGGAGTATTTGTTCGTGCCACCTATGGTTCAACCGAGGACTAACCAACCTCTAAAGTAAGGAGTTACTAGTGAATACATTCACTGTTTGGATGCTTGAGCGTACCGAGTGCACGAGATCTAGTACAAGGGTATCTAAGTGCAATGACCTAGAGGACCGTGACAGGACTTATTGGGTCAAGCGAGAGGAAGCCCTAGCCCACCACGATATCCAGTGGTACACAATGGATACTGGTGGAGTGATGGAGGGTTTCCGCTTAGTTCTTGTACCAAGGACTTTTAACGCCTATGAATCGTGGAAAGTCTATCGCTACGAACTCACGCCCATTGATATTAACGGGTTGCCCAGCCAGGCTAAGCGTAATCTGAAGAAGGCTAGCAAGCGTGTAGCAATTGTTGAGGAGAATCCCAACTACGTTGCTAAGGCTGAGCAGTAATGTACCATAACTCAACGCTATGCAAGTGTGGTGAGTATTACTTGCTTGATGAGGATGAAACAATTGAACAGGAGGAATGCTGATGAAGGTATGGGCAGTAGAAATGACGGTTAGCGCCCACGCTCACGAACAGGGTATCAATATCTTGTCCATCCATTGGTTTGGTCTCTTCAAGGAATTGAAGGATGCCCAAATTGCGGTGGAGAAGTGGTACTCAACCCCCCGGCCCGGCAAGGAAGTCTTGCCCATTAGCAAGGGGTGGGATCTTGATGAAGATGGTGACTACGTCGCCTCATTCATCGAGTATGACATCATCGACGGTGAGAAGATGGGTCAAGAAGCGCATTTAGTGCGCATCTCAAAGCGCAAGGTGCAGTAACAAAAGCAGTGGAACTGCTAGGTATTATCTAGCAGGCAGTAACTAAGGGTTGCTCAGGCTCACCCAGTCCCCCGCTGGGTGGGCTTGAGCATATCCCTTGATTGATCCTAGGTAGTCCGGGTCCCCGCGATTCGGGCTATCTATGGGTTAAACAATCGGGAGATAGATTAACCAAGTAAGCAGTATCAACCAAACAAAAGGAGTAAGTTATGTTAAAGTCATACTTCAGTGCTTGTTGGAAATACGAGAGTACTGAAGAAGATTCCCCGATAGCTGGTCGTCACATCCACTTGGCTGTGTTTGATCTGTGGGATGTCCTTGCGGTTGTAGAGATTGAAGGTAACCCTCAGGGTGGTACATGGAATCATCTGTACACCACACCCACGAGGAAGTCATTCATCCCCCACTTTTGGGACACAACAGTTGCCGAGGATGACCTCTGGGAAGTAACACATGTCTTCCGCACTATCAAGGCAGAAGAACGTAGGAGTTACAAGTTCCTTGATGTTAAGCACCTTGATACTTGTCAGTCCACAAGGATTGACCGTTCATTCTACCACCTATTAGTCAACCAACAAGTTGATCTGTACGATCCAGACAGGGATGGTGCTATTCAGTATCAGTAATTGATTCATCCACAGGTAGTCCGAAGGAACATCATCGGGCTACCGATGGATTAAACAATTGTGAAATTGATTAATCTAAAACAAAACAAGAAAGGCAATTATATGTTAAACGTTGACAGGCTAACCAGCGCTGGCTTCACCGATGAGGACATGGATACTATTCTGTATGCATTCGAAGTGATCGGTAAGCAACTCGCTGCACAGGTTGCTATTATCGATGACCTTCCCTTCACTGATGACCAAGTCTCGGGTGCTCTTGGAGTATCCAATGAGATCTTGGAGAAGATTGATTCATACAGGACGAGCAAAGCCATTGGCGCTTTCTCTGCATGGATCGACTCTTTTGAGGAGGGCAAGTAATATGAGTAAGTTCATGGTCATTGGTAATCACCTGAGTAGGGCGATTGACTACGGAACGTTTGATAGTCAAGTCGATGCGATTGCTGCAGTCAATGTAGCCCGCATGGGTGAACGAGGCTTCGACAATCAACTCGTTTGGGAACTCGTGTCTGATTTAGACAACCAGTTTGGTTTCTACAACTACATCCAGGCTAAAGATGGTACGTGTACCACTCGGTTCTTCATCGTTGAGTTGAATGAGCCAAGGCCCACGCTCGACGAGATGGTTGAACAGACGTTCCCTTCACAAACCTTCACCTTTGGTGGGTTAGAATATGATTGCAACTGTTGTCTTCACAGTTACAAGGACGGTGAGCCCTGGACGCTTGAAGAGGATTGATTGCTGATTGCTCAGGCTTTACCACTCGGAACATTGGGTGGTAAGGCCGAGGGGATTAGCAATCCCACATGCAGTACAAGTAGGAAGGTAAGGTACATGAGTACACTGAAAAAGATGTGTGTTCTTGGTGCCATTGCTGTAACATCAGTAGTTGTGTTACAACCAGGTAACTTCACCTATGTGTCTGGGCAGACCCAGGCATCAGAGGTCAAGCCACTGGTGAGTAAGCTAATAAGTTATCATGCTCCCGCTTATCAGGTGCAAGATATCACTGCAGCTAACCTTAATTGGTATAGCAATACTCGCCCACTGGTTCTACCAGCTACGTTGCAACGATGGGACACGGAACCATACGACTCAACAGCTTCATGGCCTGATGTCACTGATGCTACAAGGCAATTGCCGATGGCAGTGCAAGTAAAATTTGCTTGCATTCGTTATCACGAGAGCCGAAACCACGTGCGGTCTGTTGAGATACACAGTCACGCTGCTGGTTGGTATCAGTTTACACCGTACATATGGTGGTATGCGACCACGCAACTGCGTGGATTGCCAGCATCAGCTGCGCTAGCAACTGGTGATCAGCAGTCCCGTGTTGCTGTGTGGTTCTACAAGCGCAACAGCGGCTTCTACCCCGAGTGGGCAGCAGACGACAGCGTTTGTAATCTGTAGTAATGCAGTAGGGTATGGGTTCCACCCTTAACGGGCCCACC
>Ga0316221_1000622_pt1 | contig 43838 bp, 73 predicted proteins | sample TBH18007metaG_FD_206003 | JGI IMG/M metagenome (GOLD analysis project Ga0316221, IMG submission 206003) | Freshwater microbial communities from Trout Bog Lake, Wisconsin, USA - TBH18007 | ecosystem: Environmental > Aquatic > Freshwater > Lake > Hypolimnion/Profundal zone | place: USA: Wisconsin... | reverse complement strand
GCGGCCGATCCAAGAAACGCTCACTTTCGCGGCGTAAGGGCGGAAAGACGGGGCCATAACCAACAGGAGAATGATATGCCGTCAAATCAAGTCATGGGCAAATGGAAAAAGGGCCAACTCCGTTCCGGCTCAAAGAGTGGCCCCAAGGTCAAGAATCAAAAGCAGGCGGTCGCTATCATGTTGTCGGAAAAGCGCAAAGAGGGTAAACATGGGGGAAAATACCCCGATAAGAAAAAAGCCCGCAACAAACGCTTGGAAGGCAAACCGTTATGACCGCCATTCTATGCAAGCTATTCACCGCATTTTGCATCTACGTTGTGATGCAGCCACACGCCAAGATGTATGTCCACGATCCGGCGCAATGTCTCTATGGATCGGCAATCTATGACTCCTATTATGTCTGCAAGGACAAGCCCTAATGGACGACGAAGCTGAACGGGCGGCAGTTGGCAGAATCGGAGTAGCCCGGCCGAAGGGGGCGAAGCCTATTGTTGTTGACGACTTGACTCCTTCACTGGAAAAACAAATTCAAAAATTTGAAAACGGACAGGCCCTCAAACCCGGTCGCCCTCCCAAATCACCTGAGGCTAGTGCATTTTCGATCTTCTCATCGTGCCTCAAACAGATCAAAACCCTGGACAAGACAACACAGCGCGAAGTGCTGTCGCTGCTCAATGAGCTTCTATGAAACACACCGACGATATGATCCAGAACCTTTCCAAGGGCGATTATGCACTACTTGACTACTTTTGGGTGCCCTTGCTACTGCTTTGTTTTGCAGTCACTTGCGGGTTCGTTGTGTTCGGGACACATCACGAACTGATGGATCGGCGACATGTCAGGCTCGTACCGATAACAATAAAGGACGGTCGCGGTACACTGAAAGGCGTCGATGTAAGTAAGGTCCCCATAAACATAGAGCGTGATCTGTTTGTCTCTAGCACGTTTTATCAACGGAATTTGTTGAGCTCCCATAGGAAATCCGAAATCGCCCTTGTCGTGTGGATCGAGAGGGAATGGAGCGATCTTTCCTCCCGGGATCCTTTCGTTGGCCGTCCCGACGGGATAGTCAAAGTAGCGGGGCAATGGGGCGTTCAAAGGCATATCCTTGAGCCCGACTACCCCTTCAACGAAAAGCGCGGGAGTTTGTCCGAAGTTTTTGACCTCGAAGAACAACATATTGGCATCCGTAATTATGTCGGATGGCGGGTATTTAATTGGATCATCGCAAGAGCGGCAGATAATGGAAATTTTTTCGTTATTGATCCCAATGTAGGCTCGCAAACTTCGTCTTTCGGTGTTGCGGGATGTTTGCAACTGACAGAGCGCAATAACAGCAATTCCCAGCGTTATCAGCGTATAAAATCCTACGCCAAAGGTGGCCCGTTTAGTCCACCACAGAACATTGTCATCGTGCTCTTTGCGGTTGCCCTGAGTGGTCTCATACTGTTTGCTAAGGGAATTGATGGCCGCAACGATTTCTTGTTGTGGGGAGGCTGGATTGCCGCCGCTATCGGGTTGGTTGGGGGACTGTTTATTTCCTTGGGTCATTGTTCATTCTGTGCTGAGAACACCGCTGTTTCCTCTTATTTTGGTGCCTCAGCAACGTGCTATCGCCGCGTCGAAGATTTCCGGGTTGGTAACCGGGCGGCCTAGCCTTCAATAACCTTCATCGGCTTAATCTTGCGTTCCTCCTGCTGGATTATGTCGATCAGCCGGGAGAACTCATCGGAGGCTTTCTTTTTCAATTGCTGTTCCTGAACTCGCGCCATCATGGTCAATGCGACTTGGGAAGCATGGCCCTTGGCTCTGAGCATCGCTGCAAATCCCGCCTCGTCCTTGGACGGCATGGGCAGGTTTAGGATCTCGATGCAGTGGGAGAGTGAAAGGCCGGCTGCTTCGCCTAGCTTGTCGCTGAGAACATCATCCCCGCCGCGAAACCATTCTTTTGGATCAAAGGAAGCTGCTTCGCTAGACGACGACCAATATCCGTTCTGTGTAGCAGCGAGTTCGGCACCGTAAGTTTCTCGATCCTCCGCTGCGCCGTCAATGCCGCGTCTTTTACGGTGCCTGCGATCGCCGTCATCACCGCGACGTAATCCCCCGCTGTTGTCAACATGGGAGTTCTTAGGAGGACGCCCCCTTCTAGGCTTGGGATGTCCTCCCCCAATTGCATCTCGCATGGGTGGAAGTGTTTCAACAGGCTTTGCGTCAGGCCGTAGATCGGCACTCCCACCACTTCCTTCCGAGTTAGGTGGCTGTACGGGAAGTCCGGGATCGCTATGACTATCCCCACCGCTATCTTGTCGTAGATCAGATTGCGGCTGTCCATTCCCTTCGCCAGATTCATCAGCCATTCGACCATGTCCCCGTCATGCAAGGGTTGCTGGATGTTTAGTGTCGGGTATCCAGGACGGGTCGTCCATTCCAACGGCCATGGGTTGCCCTTTTCGTCTATGATGCAGTTCACATCAACATAGCCGACATAACCGATCTTCGATAGTTCCTGCTCCATTGGAGCGAGGACTTTCTTGGCGAGTTTGGATTGTTTGACGTAGCGGAGGACCGTTCCCATTTCGCCCGTCGCCGGGCCGATGTCGCCATTCATCAGTTTCTTGAACTCGAAGTTCTCGCACCATCCTTCATTGAAGCCTCCTGGACCGAACCACCCTCCGACAGCCATTTCTGTACCTGGGACGAATTCCTGGAGGATAAAGGATGATTTGAGCTTACCGAGACGCTTCCATCGCTCCAGCATATAGACCATATCGGAGGGAGATTTGGAGACGTAGGATAGACTTTTATCACCTTCGTCACCGTTGGGCTTGGAGACAAATCGCTGATCGTGTTTTTTGACGTGGGCGATTGCTGCATCATAGTCGGTGAATTCCTTTCCCGGTATAGTGGGAATGCCGTGTTTCTTGAAAATTGCTTGCCCTATCCCTCGGTCCAGTTCCCATGATGCCCCGTCCTCTCCGCCATAGATGATCGGCACATCATGGGATTGTTTGGCATAACCGAGCTCGCGAACGTATTTTGTATTGTCGGCACAGAAGATCAGGTCCGCCCAGCGGAACCACGGTTGCCATTCGTCAACCAGTTCTACCAGACCTTTGCCGATATGATCGGTCTTGGGTGTTTTTTTGATGAAGTGCTTTATTTGATGGCCGTTGGCTTGCGCGCGGAGGGAGAAGTCGAGCGCATAGCCATAGGGGTCGATAACGAGGCATTTCACTGCTGCGGCCCGCCGTACTTGCGCTGCGTGGCGCGGTCATGCTCCTGTTTCAATAACCATCGTTTCTTTTCGATTGCAGACATCCCCCGCGCATAGCCCTCCGGATCTTCGCCGTATTGCGGAGCCGGCCTAATGCCAAGAAATTCCTCGGGTTTGCCCATTGCTGAACCGTGCATTTCACCTTGTCCGAATCGTCCAAGAGAAATCGGATTGAGGCTTCCCAGAACGAATGTAAAGTAATCATGCAGCCATTGTGGGACAGTGGGATCGGGTCTTACGATCGGGTCGTTTCTCCAATCTGAATTGTTCATAGCCTCCCAACCCATTCGTACCAATGGGTTTAGCTTATTCTCCAATTCCTTGGTGCCATTGTAGTACCAGCCGAAGGGTTCTTTCTCGTAGCCGGGCAGCATCGCGCGTTCTGGTACTTGTCCTCTGCCGCCAAACCCTGGAGCCTTCCCGCCAGTAGGAGGAAAGACCAAATCGTTTGCGGTTTTTGGTGGTTGACCAGTCTTGAGATACTGATAGATGCCGTTCATGGTAGCAACCGCCATTGGGAAGCCGATGATCCATGAGGCGTTGGGGCTGTAGGTCTTAGAGGTCGGGTCCAGAGCTTTCCCCGCTGTCTTGAGAATATCCGCTGCTCCGGTAGCAAGCCGCAGACTTCCAAGGTTCCAAGAATAAGACAGCATCCCGAGAGTAGCTGTTTGTTTCATTAGGGTGTGCCAGAAGATATTGTCCTGGATCATTTCACCGAAGCGGTTGTCAATCGAGTCCACCAGTTTTCTGGCAAAAGCCATCTGCTCATCGTAACCGGCTTGCGGATTCATCTCCAGCCATGATCTCATGCCTTCCGAAAACGCACCGTTCTTGAGCATTGGGATATATTCTTTGAAGAGTGGGTCCATGATAGTCTCGAACGAACGTCCAATGGCACTCGTTATATGCCTTGCAATTTCGTAGGGAGGAAACTTGGAATCGGCGATTTCCTTCAATGCACCGCGCAATTCCATCTTGAGTGAGCCGCGTTTCCAGGCACTGAAATATGACCCTCCGTTAGAGAACTGATAATCCGGAGCATGTAATTTCCCGGTTCCGCGCCCTCCGGCTTTGGTGAAAGTATCGACCACTGACCGAAAATCCGGCGACCCCGACGTTCTCCCGAGATAAACGTTCTGAAATTTCTTGCCCTTAAGATAGGACGTAACCGGAGCAGTCAACGCGCCAGCGGTCGAACCCGCACCTTTGGCTGCAATCTTGCCGCCTCTTAAGATAGTTCCTGCATCACCGCGCCTTAGTCCGCTCAACGCCGTCTTGGTTCCACCGATGACTTGCCCAATCCCTTTGGCAAATTCCGATGTGATAGCCTCCTGTGCCATCGCCATGACGTGATAGCCGGAGAATGAAAGAATGCTTTGCGTTGTCAAATTAGAGGCATTGCGAAACGACTGGTAAGCATTGCCCAAATCCTGATTACGATAGACGCCCGGAGAGACGTAGTTGTTCCAGACCCGCGCCCAATCCTCAGGGGCATAAGCCGCCGTCATTCCCTTTTGTGAGAGATGGCCGTTTAGTTTTGTCCATCCTTCCGGAATACCCCTATCTCCCAACTTGAAAAACTTGACAGTCCCGGCATGTTCTCCAGCGGTCATCATCTCATTCATGGCAATATATTTGTCCATGCTAGTGACGTACCGCATGGCTATCTCGACCGGATTATGCGTGAGTGGGGTCAGTCCTGCCTTGATGCCTTCTGAGATTGTCGGGATGGATCGTTGTTTCAATGAAGCCCCGGAGCCTTGTTTGGTATACCAAGTCTTGACGAATTCCTCCGCTTTCTTCGGGTCGGTCCAGTAATGCCTCACATAGTCCTCGACCAACCCCGCTTGGGACAACTTATCAGTGGAAGCGATCTTGTTGGCGCGCAATTCCATCTGCTTGCGGAATTCGTCGGCAAACGATTGTAGGCTTGGATCTGGGATGGTTGCCCCTTTGGAGCGTCCTTCCATGTAATCGAGGATGCCTAATTGCTTGTCTGGAGGAAGCGCATTGATGCGAGATTCAAAAGTACTCAATGCAGCCTGTGTCTGAGCACTATTTCGAGCCGCAGTCCCCGAAGCTTCGCGCAATCCGCCCGCTGCTTGTTCGGCCTCTGGAGAGACTGTACCGGGAGAAAATATCTTTTTGAATGTAGTCGCTTCGGCGGCGCCTGCTGCTGGCGCGGCTCCGCCGACTTTGCTGCCACCAAGTCCGAGGGCAGTCCCAATCACATCGGCTGTGGAAGGCGTGGCAAAGATGGTTCCCTTCCACGGATCATTCTTCTCGGCTTGTTTCAGAACGGGGAACTGACGGTCGATTGCCGATCCCGCCGCACTGATAGGAGAACCGATAATCTGAGCTGCACCTTGGGCAATGCCCGGCCACGCCCCCAAAATACCTGCCTGTTCTGGGTGGGCAATACCTTGCTTGATCTTTTCCCAACCCGCACCGGCTTGGGCTTTTATATCACCGATAAACGACGGCTGTTCAGGCGTTCCCGGCCATCGCTGGGCGACTGATTGATTAGGCGTTTCCGGTGTACCGGGCCAATCCATTATCGTGTGTAAGTCTGACCGTCAGGCGTAATGTATTTAGTCCCCGGAGCAAGTTTAGCAGCCTCGTCGGGGGTTTGCACCTTGACCGGACTTCCCGGAGCAGCCCCGCTTTCTGGCGCGCGTTGCTCGGTCTTTTTCTCGGGTTCAGGGCTTCCCCCTCCGGTCGGGGTCGTTCTGCCGATCCGGTCTCGCATATCGGCGATTTCTTTCTCATATTTCTGGTTCTCGTCATCTAATAGTTTTTTCTTGTCCTCCGGGCTTAAACCCGAGAAACCTGAATTTGACTGGATGATTTCCAATGCGCGCTTGTGCTGGGCGTCAACGATCGCCCGCCATTGCGAGATGTATTGATTGGCATTGGTACGGTTGATCTGGTTCTGAATAGCATCCTTTTGCATCTGGAGGCGCTGATAGCCCTGGTCCGCCTTGACCTGCTGTTCGGTCTCGAGCCTGGTCTCCCGGACTGAGAATTCCTTTTCGCGCTCCGCTTCCTTGTCCTGGGCTTGCTGGAGCCTCTGAGAGCCTTGATCGACCCGTTCCTGGCCTTGTTCTATCCTTTGCTGACCAAGATTCTGCTGGTTCTGCAAACCCTGTTCGCGCAACTGCAATTCGATCTGTTTCCACTCCATCTGGGATTGTTGGTTCATTAAAGGCAAAAAGCGGTTGACCGCTGCCGCTAGAACCTGTGGCGGGGCCTGCGGGTTGGCTTGCTGCACCTTCTGGATCACGGCCCGCCAATCCAACTGCCCCTGCCGGCCATACCCCGTAGGCTGCATAGGAGGCTGCTGGGGCGGCTGTTGGCCCATCCCTGCCTGACCCTGCCCGACCGGGCTTTGCGGGCTTGCCGGCTGCTGTGATGGGCCTGGACCGCCTTGTGGGGCGGGCGGCGGGGTGGGTGGTGGTGGAGGGGGCCCGCCGCCCGGCATGGGCTGTTGCCCTTGCTGCTGTGGGGGCATTCCCCCCATTCCTGGCTGCTGCGGCATTCCCTGCGGCTGCATCCCGGGCATAGTCGGAGATTGCTGGGATAACGCTTGTAGAGTACGGCCGAAAGCAACATCACCTAACTGTTTGGTGATTTGGTCGTATTCCTGATTATAGCCGGTTAAGGCGTTTCCGAGACCGGCCAATCCCCCGAAGCCCGGCATTAGTATATGGCTCCCTGGCTACTGTTGGTTCCGTAACCATAGGGCGCAGCTTGTCCATAACCACCAAAGTTTCCAAGGTTTCCCCAGCCCTGACCTCCCAATGAAGCCAAACCGCTGCCGATTTGAGAGCCATATATCTGGTTTTGATTGAACCCCATCTGGTTCTGATTAAGCCCAAGCTGTGCCTGTTGGTTGGCAACCTGACCGGCCGCATTGCCTTGGCCGAGATAAGACAAATAATCTTGGATGGTCTGCTGAGGCAGTTGAGAGGCCGATTGGCCGAACTGCCCGAGTGTACCCAGATTGCCGATCTGACCGGAGCCGATTCCTTGATAGGTCTGGTAGGGCGTTCCTGCCCCGCCCAGGACTTGACCGGCCCCGCCTTGCATCAATTGAGAACCTTGGCCGTAAGCACTCCCAGCCCCGCCTAGCCCGGCGAGTTGCCGTTGCAGTTCGTTGTTCTGCCAAGCGATGTTGAAGTTCTGGAGGTTCTGATCCTGGAGACCGGCACCGTAAGGAGTGGTCCCCACGCCCGCTGCTGCATTGAGTGCGCCTTGCTGTCCCAAGGTCTGCTGGAGTTGCTGGTTGTAAAGGGCGTTCTGTGGGTCCATCGCGGTATTGAGGACTTGAGAGCCGCCTTGCATGAGGTTTTGACCGGCACCGTAGGAGCCTAACCCACCAAGTTGTTCCAATCCGCCAGCGGTATTTGCGCCCTGCTGGAATTGATTTGAGTAGGGATTGTTGACCAGATTGGATGTGATGCCCTGAACCTGCCCGATATTCGGGGCATAGGTATTGTAGTTGTTCAGTCCCCCAATCCCGGAATAGGCATTGTTTGCTGCGCCCGCTTGGTTGGGCATGTTGAATTGCGGCGGGAGCTGGACGGAATTAGCTCCTCCCCCCCCGAACAGGCCGGCAAGTCCCCCGCCAAGTGAGGCAGCTCCAGCGAGAGCTGATACGGTCCCGGAAATGCCCATTAAAGAACCCTACCCCAGTTCGTCTCCACTATTCGATACCCCAATCGCTTGAATACCAGACCTACTTTGCCTCCCCTGAATCGTAGCTTTTCCGAGACGTGGACGAGCTTGACCCCGAGAGATTTCAGGTAGTCGTCATTGTAGCGGAACATTCTAATCCCGTTCCAGCCATAGCGATAGACCGGCTCGAGCCAGAACATCTCAATCTCGCAAACGAGCGTCGATTTGGAGTGGAGATGCGAAGAAACCAGATTGGAGATGTAGCCGACCAAAAGATTGCCCGACCGGACAGTAACGAAGCGGAGTATCCCTGAGATATCCAGAGCGAAGTATTTGTCCCAATCCGGGTCGAGCGGGTAAACGTCCTTGTTCTCCGCCAGTTCTTCGTAGTGCCGGATGAATAAGGGCGGTAGCTCTTGAGCCACCTTGACGAAAGGCTCTATCTGGAAAGAAAGATTCGGCCGGACATCGGAACGATCAGCCCCGCTCAAAAGGCCATGCTCGACAATATCCGGCCGAACCAGCTTAATTACGGGGGCCGAGGGTCTTTGGGGTCTTTGCCGTGCTGTCGCGGGTTGATTCACTGTTGACCCTCCCGCCTGACGGTTTCATGGACTTGTCCATGGACGACGGCGCCCGATCCTTCATGCCGCGCTGGGCCAGTTTGGGTTCGGCCGCCATCGAGCCTTTGCCCGATCCCATCTTCATAGCGGTTTTCCTTCCAGCCGTTTGTTCCTAGCCTTTTTGCCCTTGGACTTCATGGCGCTGAAATCCATCTTGCCTTCGCCCTTGTCCATGGATTTAGGCTTGCCCTTCATCATCATTTTTTTCTTCTTCATCACTTCACCTGTTCGACCAGAAGATCTTCCATGGTGACATCGCCGGCAGCGGACGTGCCCTGCTTGGCTTGGCAGGAAACCGTGATCGCACCGGACAGGTTATCGGTGGTGTCCTGACCGACTACGATACTCGATGGCGTGCCGACGCTTGCAGAGTTGCCGAATTGGGCTTCGCCCGTGTAAACGGTGTTGGCCGTCGCGGTCACCGCAGTCACCAGAAGATCGACATTCCAATAGGCGCTGGCAACCGTGAAAGCCGCCGTCGAGGCAACCGCCCCGGTGCCGAAATAGATTCCGACCTGTTTGGAGTTGGTATCAGAGGAAGCAATACCCGAACACTTGATGCGGAAACTCTGGCCGGGACTGGTCAGGGTTCCGGTCGGGACTACGGTGGTCCCGAGAACCTGGAGGACCGTCGTAGCGATGGAAGCCGTTGGCCCGGGTTGGGCGGCATAAAGGCCGGGACCGTTGGTGTTGATGCTGCTGATCGCCGCATTGACCGTGGCAAGGAGTTGGCTCGGATCGCTATATTGTACCCCCGAAAGCAGCGGGATGTTCGCTGCAAAGGCGACCGCCGCCGATGCAGTAATCGCCGCCAGTACCGCAAGAATACGTTTCATCGTGTCCCCCGTATGGTCGCTATCTGGTATTGCAGTCCTGGCGTGAGCCGTTGTAGCTCGGTCAGTGCCGCAATATAGCCTGCCTTGTCGTTCGACTTCAACTCCATGCGCGCCAGCCCATACCAAAGGTCAGCCGCGAACGGATCGTACCGCAAAGCTTCCTTGATAAGCCCGGCATCCTGGAAGTCGCCTTTTTCAATAACATCATAGGCCGGACCTGACCTGTAGCTGCGTACAAGCGGAAACAACCGCGCCGACAGCACGAAATCCTGGAGCGAGCCGGTTTTTAGCCCTTGCCCATAGTCGTAGTCCGACAGGATGGAGCAGATCGAAAACAGCAATGCGAGAGCCAAAAAGCTGCCCCGCGCAAACCACCGCAAGACCCCCGGTAACAGGCTCATAGAGCGGAAACCCAAAACAGCCCTCCACCAGAAAGACCACCATGGCATACCATGCCGGGGTTTTCGGTGCATACCACATCTGGACGAAAAGAGTAATAACAAGAACTATAGCCCCTATCCCTAGTTCGTAAAGAAGCTGCATGAAGTCGTTATGGGTGTTCTCGAACCGCAGTGTCAGCACATCGGAATGGCGCTGGAACAGCGGGAATTGGACGAGGAAAGACCCCAGCCCCCTGCCGAATACTGTTAGCCCCGGAAGCATATCCCGCCATACCCCAACCCGCACGGCCAAGGTCTCCAGACCCCCATAATCGTGCATGATCGAGACCACGAACAGAAGCCCCCCTAGGAAAGAAAGCATCGCCCAGAACGGGGATTTCCTCCAAAGGAACAGCCCTCCGTAAACTCCCAGAGCAATGATGGGCGCTCTTGAACCCCAATAAAGGGTGGGAAGAAATCCGGGAATCAGCCACCACAGGCGGTAGCCGATAACCAAAACTAGCCCCATAGCTGCGGCTTCCGCCCCGATATTCCTGTTGTAGAACAGCCCGGCCATGGGAGTCAGTTCCGGGACGTAATGCAGACCGAAATACTGCGCCAGCACCACCGCGCTATTGACCGCTATTCCACATCCCATCCCGATCGCAACCGTCCGCATATTAAATGGCACATGGAACAGGACGACCAGAATAATGAAGTGTACCCAGAGCAAAGAGGCTTCAAACCCAATTGGACCTATCCAGGCCATCAGCGTCATGTAAGCAACGATCGCCCAAGTCAGAGGGGAAAATTCTACGAAGAAAAATAGGACCGCACAGACCAGAGAAAGAAACGCCCACTTCGGAATGACCGCTCCGTCAGGAAGTCCGGGAAAGCAAAGCACTGTCAGGATGAAGAAGATCAATCGCGTATCTCCTGGATTTCCATGACGGAACCAGTATTCGCCAGTGGATAATACAAGGTCTGCTGACCGCCACCCGCGCCCGCCGCTCCTTTGAAACTGTATGTCGTAGTACTGGTCGTCGCCGGATCATCGTAATTGAGCATGGGAACGGCCGACCCCGCATTCGCTGCTGCCGCGTAAATAGGGCTGGGGACGCCGATCAACGTCGTCCCTCTTTGCATTTGTATCGTTGCGATATTGCTCGAAGCACCTATCGACGCCGTACCGTCCGAGAAAACCCGCAACAGATCTTCCGACGATTGCGGCGTTATGGAAAGTGTCGGGCCGCCATTCAAAGTTGCTAGTGTCCCGGTATTTGCAGTTCCTACCGCTGTCGTAAAATTAGACACGGTTTGAACGATATCTCCCGGTTTCTTGACTCCTGCCCCCATCAATTGAAGCTTGCTACAGGCCGTCGCGTAGCTTCCCGCCGTGGTCAGACCGCTGGGATAGGAACAGTAGCCAAGAATGGTAAATGCCTTGGACGAAAGGCTGATCCCATTCGGCGTGTAAAACACCCCTGCGCTTGTCGCTCCATTTCCGATACCCGTCGTGGAGGCTGGCGTAGTGGTATCAAGTGGAAAAATCTGAGCGGAAGCTATTGGAGTGACTACGGACGCATTGAATAGGGCAGGCACCACCGTCCCTGCATTATCGAATGCCACTATCCATAAATGGAACGGCACACCATTGGCGGTTCCAAGAGTCGCCCCTATTGCGTTGGTGTTGATGCTCAATGGACCTGTAACGGCCACCCATTGCGGATCGCCATTGGCTATCGTCGGATCGCGAAACGGGATCAGAACAGGACTGGTGGCCGCAGGCGTAACCCCGGCATTGTTCAGGATATTGATTTGCAGAATGTTCGTAGTCGGTACGCTTGCCGACAACTCCAGATTGATCGGCAGATCATACCCGTAAGGAGGATTGGTCGTTGCAATCTGGAGAGCGGTTTGGCTGGCGTTTTGGGACAGTCCCCATCCCGCAGCAACGCTCGGGACCGGATTGATCTGATATTCAGTGCCGTCCCATCGGGCTACGAGAGTTTGGCCGGAGACGATTTCACCGCCCGTCAAAGGGACGGGACCGGCAGTGCTTTGCTTGTAGATATTTTCGACGCCCTGCCCGTTGACGTTCATCGTCTCCGGGCCGGTATTCGTGGTTGGAGCAACCAAAGCCACGGAATAATTCAGGACATTGGCGTAGTTTCCGGGGACCGTGTTAACAACAACAATCTCGTTACCGGAAGCAGTAGGAGCCTGCCCAATAAAGGTATTCGCGCCGCCCTGATTGGGCGTGATTGGAGTGGTCAGTCCTGACAACGATGTGATGTCGTTATTCGCGCCCGCTTGGGCGGCATTGGTCAGGCACGTAACCAATGCATCGTAGTTCGCCATGACTTGGGTGGCGTCAGCAATGGTACCGTTGGTGAAAGTATAGGGAAGCGAACAGGTCACCCCTGCGTAAGCAGGGGATGCCAGCAGCAGAAAGAAAAGAGCCAGAATCTTTCTCATGCCGCTGCCCCGATGTTCACATACTGCTTGAGCATTTGATAGCGCATGTGGAGCGCCCCGACTCGCACTTGTCCCGCCGATTGCCCGGTCGCTTGCAGCGACATTCTAGCGAATGTGATCGGGAAATGCCATTGCAGTTGTTGCGGAGCCAAGGCATTGGCCGCGCCGCCCCATACTGCGGCTCCCCAGGTGAATGCTCCCCAGATGGTAGGAGCACCTGTGGCCGAGATCGAGACGGTATCTATAACGGCCGAGTTCTGATCCTCCACCGAGACATTGACCGCGCCTCCGGGAGCGAAGGCTAGATCAATCGAGCCTTCCGTCATTGCGTTGTTGGTTATCTCGTCCGTATCTGGGAGTAACGGCGTATTCCAGGACCATGACAGTTGAGTACCGTTCTCCACAAATGAGCTTGTGGTGTTCTGGATCGAATCGCTTTCCCAAAGCGATGCCAGACTTGCTATCGGAGCGCAGACGAACGTGCCCCTCCAGGGAAGGATCTGATTCATCGGGAAAGTATGAGGACCGGACCAGATCTGTCTGGCAAAATCATACCAGTATTCATAATTAGGAGAGCCGGGAAGATTACCGTTCTGGGTCGTTACCCGGTAGAGACTGCCATTACACGCCGCCACCATTCTCGACGGGACGATGCTGGAGCTGAACGGCAACGTCACGCCCGAGCCGTCAAATCCGATCGGATCGGATACCTGCGCGGTGAAGTTGATAACCCGCAGTCCATCCGGCGCAATGAAGGCCAGCCCTTTAGGCGTCGCGCAAATCGACTTCGGAGCCAATGTCCCGGTGGCAATATCCAAAGAATTTTGCGAAAGAGTACTAAGCGCATAATCTCCCGTGATCTGATTGATGCTGGTCACTCCCTTGAATACCATCAAGGACTGGATAATCCCTCCCAACTGATTGTTGAGCGGCAACCCTGCCAGAGCGGTCAGTGGAACGGTATCCCCGAACGTCAATATCTGATTGGCATTGGTTGCATTGGTCGGAGCGAGAATATCCGAGAAAATAGCGGCAGGCTGGGCCGGCGCATTGTGGATGAAATACGCCCTGTTGAAGAACTGCGCCACCGCAGTAGGAACGGTCGTGAACTGGATTGCTCCCGTGAGATTTGTCGTGCTCCACACCGGGGCGGCGGGATTGAGGATGTTGATAACCCCGATCCAGTTTGTCCCCGCACCGTTGAATCCCGGATGAGTGACGATGATCTTGGAACCTATGATCGCCATGGTCGGTGGCGTCCAGGTTCCAGTGGTGGATGGACTGGCAGGGACGTTTCCCGCTGTGACACCAGAGGGGAGCGTGAGCGTTTGGGTTGCCAGATTGTAGGCAAAAGGAACGTCATAGCCCAATCCGCCCGCTATCATGCCGTAGCAGGTATCGCCCAGCATGATCGAGGCCGAGATAAAACCTAGTGTGCCGATGAGCGTCGTTCCGTAAGCGTTTTGCCAAGCGGTGTTGGGAATGGAAAAGTCTGCACTGAAATCAAGATTAAAGTCGCCTGTAGTCGAGAAATTAGCCAGCTTGGTAGCAGCGGGTCGGCACATCCATAGTCTGGCAGTCGCGGGGTCGGGGATGAGATTGGAAAGCGAGTTCATGGCCCCATTGAATGTAGATGAGGCATCTTCCGTGTCGGAAAGTCCTTTGGCGCGCCATGTCAAAGGTTTGGAGTTGCGCTGCATTATTGGGACTCGTAGACACCGGATATGCTTAATACTGAACCTGTAGCAATTGGTGTTGTGTCATCATAATTATAAGTCTGGAAAATTGCCGTACCTAAATTAGATACCGCAACCAATTCCTTGCCGTTTACAGAATCTTCACGTCCAGCCAACGAAGCTATTGTAATGGAATTATTTGTTACTGGCGTTGAAAAAAATATACCATAGGCACAAGACCCTGGCGAAATGATGCTGGCAATGTAAGTAATAAAGACTGTTTTCCCAAGAGTTTTATATCGACCCGTAGCTGTTGCGCTTATAAGTGCACCGCTCCCACAAGAAATAGATGGGGAAAATCCCGTCCACGCCGTACCACTATCTCCGGTCCCCCCGTTGACAACCGACAACGCAGTAGCGGTGCCGGCATACGGCGAATAGGAATTGACGATATCCTGCAACGTCTGCCGGGCATTGGTAGCCGTTATTGCTCCCGCGCCTGTGGTCGGCCAGAGCGTATTGATCTCGGTTTCAAGAGCCGAGATGGTCTTGGATGAGCCGGTCTGGGCGAGAACCAGAGTCGATGTGGTGAGCAGGCCGAGAAGGACGAGAAGAAGTTTTTTCATGGTCACCAGCCGATCTGTTTTGTGTTCGGAAGTTTTTCCCAGCGGCTCCCGAATGCGCGCCGATCTAGCTTCACAGTCTGCACACGATTTGATTTATCGCCCTGCAATGTAAGATATTTCCGGAGCATAACACCGGCACCTTGCGGCGTCTTGTCCTCATCGTCCCCCAGGAATTGACTGGCCCGCTCATCATCGGTTTGCAGCATCAATTCCCCGGCCAGCCTCCGCCTGAGATAGGACTGATTGGGAAACCACGGAATTGTATTTGATGTCTGCGGTGTTGCAATATCCGCCATCAGCGAATGGTAGCGGATGGTGCAGGGATAGCTACCGGACGGCGGCATCCAGAACAGAGCCACCGGAACCGCACTGCCACCCGATCCCGTTGGGCTGTTGGTCACCCCTGACAAACTCATGTCGGTCCAGAACGCGACCGGGAAATTCGATAACCCGGCCTGCTCGACCAGCATATCCCCTTCCTCCTGATCGTAAGGGATCATCGGATAGGGAACGCCGTCAATCACATAGAAGCACTCGTTACGAATGCCCCGCAGATAATTGGCGGGCAGGTTCTGGTAAGCCTGCCCCAGAGAGTTTAGTTGCGATGTGGCAAAGTTGAATTGGAACGTCTGCTTGGTGACGGCAAAATCGAAAGTCTGGCAGAGGTCTTGCAGGATCATGTTCAGGAGTTGCCCGGCTTGTATGGAGAAGCCGGGGCATCTGGCGTCCTGCTGGGCGAGAGTGCAGATTTGAGCGGCGGTTAAGGGCATTACACCCCCGCTGCGACTTTGCGCTCCAGGTCTGCAATGTCTTTTTCAATCTTGGGGATGATGACTTCGCGGCCGTGCTTGATGCTGCGGTCGAAGTTCTCCAGTTCCTTGGCTTGGGAACCTGTCGGTTTCCAGTCACCCCGTCTTTGGCTGATCACATGATCCAGTTGGTATTTGGTTTGCGCGTTGGCGCGCTGCTCGGTGTGGGTCTGGAGCTGCTTCTTGGCGGCCTCCAGTTCCAGCTTCATCTTGTAGAGCATACCCTTGTCGTTCTGATAATCCGCGATCAGCATGACCTTATCGACGTACTTATTGATGTCCTTGAGCGTCATGTCCAAGGGCAGATAGAACGTCATACCGAGCGAAGTATTGGGACCGACCTGTGTGGAGACTGCGATAGCCATGGCAGTCGCCGCAGTCGTCTCTCCGGTCTTGTCGAGCATCAGAAGCTATCCCTGGTATTCACCGCACCCGTGCTCATGGACATCGAGGTCTCGCGCTGCTGATTGATACCCCTGCCGAACGGATCTCTGGTCACGTCGCCCCTGCGCCGCTGGCCGTGGATTTCGCGATCATGCTGCCATGCCGACTGCTGGAGGTCCGCCATGGAGCGGGCCTGCGAATAGGGAATTTCGTAAGTGAGACCGTGGAAATACCGGATGCCTTCGATCTGGATGTAGGGGGCGTATTCGGGGAGGTCTACGGTGAAGTCCTCATAGACTTCCTGCGGCTTGAACTGCCGTTCTTCCTCTTTCATCGCCGCCTTGAGATAGGCTTCGATAGCACCCTTCTTGCGGGTTTCTTCGACCTGTTCTCGGGCTTGCTTGAGGATTTCCTGCTTGTCGGAAGGCGTCAGCAGTTCCGCGCCGGCAATACGAAGCTCGAGCGCGTCGAGGATTTCCTTTTTTCGCCGTGCCATGGTGCCCCTAGCTGTGTGTCCAGGAGCCGACCGTAAGCGTCGCTCCGGTTCCGGTTCCGGTCGCCGCCTTGGTCAAAGTCAGACTAAGGCCGTTTGCGGCGATTGCCTTGATGAACGTTCCTGTCGGGATATTGCTTCCGGTTATTAGCATCCCGGCCCACCAGCCCAAAGTCAGCACATTGACCGAGAGCGATGTAACCGCTGTTCCTGCCGCGACCGAGTAGTTTCCGGTGGCCGTCAAGGTCTGCGGCAGGGATTCCTTGCCGATCAGGATGGGCCAACCGCTCTGGTCGATCGCAACCCAATCCCCGGCATGAACCTGGAGCACACCGCGATTGGGGATCGTGAGCAGTCCGCTTTCGCCGGATTGTGCCCAGCAGGTGTTCATGATTTGCTGACTGAGCAATTGCTGGGGGTTTAGCTCATCGTTGTAGATGGAATTGTTCATCGCCGCCAAGTCGGCGATGGCAAGCCCCGGAGTGGCATTGTATTTCGGGGGAGCCTGTAACGCCGTCAGAGACGTAGTTGAAAGCGTCCCTAATGTTTTCGTGGACACGGTTTAGCCTGTGCCAGTCGAGAAGTTCTGAATGCGGGTCTGTACCGCCGCATTTTCCATCTGCGCCGTGAGGTCGGTTGTCATGGACGTGAGCAGGTTGGCTACGTCCGCATTGAGGAACGTGCTGGAAGTCGGCGGATAGCTCGCCCCCGAGACCTGACCTTGCGAGTTGAAGAATGCCAGCGTTTGCGCCGGGCCACCCGGGGCACCGGGGCCAGTTGGGTTGGAGAGGCCGGGGCCTAAGCCTGCCGGAAGCCAGTCAACCCACACCTGATAGCGAAGTCGGTATCCCATGATCTGCTCCTAGCCGAAGGTAGAATTGAACGCAGAAGTTGATTCAATTCGCATTGCGAATTGAATGTTCTTCAAGAGCGTCCCATAATAAGTTTTCCACCCAACCACGCGCAACTGGTTGAGCGGATCGCTCTTATCCGCATCCTTCAAATAGGTGAACTTCACTTCATCCAGTTTCACCTGGGCATATGCGCCGCGCCCGAAGATGTAATTGGGATAGACGGTGACTCCCGTTGACGGAGCGGCGGGCGGGATCTGGAAGGCTCCCAGGCCGGTTATGGTGACGGTCTGGCCACCCGCCAATTGCACTGCCTGGCCCTGCATCGGGCCGGAAGTCGGGCCGGCAGACGACAAGCCCAGGTTCGTCGGGGCATTCGAGGTTCCTACATAGACGTTGAAGGTATAGCCCGACAGAACCGGAAGGACGACCTGCAACGAGCCATTGGGGCCGGTAACCGAGATACCTGCCGACACCTGATAAATCTGGCTTTCGTACTGATTCTGGGTGTCGGACGCCGTGACGATTGCGTAGTAGGTATTGGTCGCCAAAGAGCCGGTCAGAGCGGCAGTCGGCGTGATCGCCGCATTGCCGGTCCAGAATGGCACCATGTTGGTGAAGGTAAAGCGGATGCCGGACCATTCGCCTAGCTCGAAATTATAGAGCCGGTTGATGTCCGAATAGGACCATGCGGTTTGGATCGAGCTGTTTTCCCGCAGGTCCGCCGCGCAGAATGGGTGCAGCACGGCGACATAGTGCGGCATTGCCCTCGGATTCGAGGAAGCCCTTGCACCACCGCCATCGGCTTCCAGCTTGGTATCGGTCATCTCGTCGCCCATGAAGCGGGGTGCACCGATGTTGAGAAGCATGGCGTAGGCGCGGTTGAGTTCGTGGGTGTTCATCACGTCGCCCGCAACAAGGGCTGCTCGTGAGCCGCGCGAATTGACGTAATTGACTTGGGTAAACCCTTGGAGATTGTTGAAGGTGTTACGTTCCAGGGTTTCCGAGACTTGCAGCGCCATCAGCTTGATGGCTTCCTTGAACAGCGGGTGCTTGATGGTCAGTTCCGCCACATCGGTAATGGTGACCTTATCGCCCCATTGCAGGGCGGTAGCGGTGACCTGCTGGATGGTCATCAGTTCGCCTTGGGGCGGGACGCCTTCCGAGAGAGGGGCAAATGGCAGCGGCACGCGGTTGTACCGGGTGGCTGTGTAGGTAACCCCTCGACCTTTCGGGAGGGTTGCCGGGTCGCCAAACTGGTAGACGACCAGTTGCTTGCGAGTGAGCGGAAGCGTCTCGTCGGCAATATATGCTTCCAGATCGGCAGAAAAACTTCCGCTGACGTTCACAGCCATAGCGTCTCTCCAGGGTGCCCTAGATTTCTACGTTTTCGAGACGCCGTTCCAAACTTGCCGTTCGTGTCCGCTGTGCCTGGGCATCGCTGCCGGAATTGGTCGGCCGGGTCTTGGCATTGACAACCCTGCGAGCAGCCTGTGCCGCCTGCGTCTTGCCCTGCTTGCCCCGTCCCTCCAACGCCGCTTCCCCGATGAGGTATTTCAGAATTGTCTCGCGGTTGGGACTGTTCCCTTGCGAACGCAATTCCGCCAACTTTCCTTCGACCTTCGGTGCCCATTTGGCGTATAGCGGATCGACCTGCGCTTTGACCTGGAACGCCGTCCTATCCACTGAATCCGCAGTCTGCATCTGCATCGTTTGCAGTTGAGCAGCCATCCGTTTCTCCGAATCGCGGAGGGTTTCGGACATCTGCTCTTGCGGAGTCATTAACGCGAAACGCTGTGCGCGTTGCTCGGGAGATTCCTGAGCCGGCTGAGAAATCCGCGCCGTAATCTCGTCCAAACGCCGCCTTGTCTCGGCAAGCTCCGCTTTAGCCGCCCGGGCTTCTTCGGATAGCGTCTGGATGCGAGTATTGGCGCGAGACGGTTGAACCTGGAGTCCCGGTTGTTCTTCCGGTTCTTGAACTTCCGGTTGGGTTACCTCCGGTTCGGCTTCCGCCTCCTCCGGTTCGGCAACTTCGGGTTCAAGTTCCTCGACTTCCAGTTCAGGTTCATCAGCCATTCAACGTGCCCCATGAGACGAGTAACGCCCGTCAGTCGAAATGGTGACTTACGGCCACCAGTCGATGGGCCATACTACATGAAGCTATTCACGGAAGGCAATAGCCCTACAGGCTGATGCGGCCTTCGGATTTTTCCGGTTCGGCCTTGGAGAATTCCGGGACCGGACGGCTTTCCTTCTCGGCCGCAGCAGCGGCGGCTTTCTGGTTGGCTTCGATCTCGGCCTTCTTGCGGGCTTCTTCCTTTTCCTTGGCCTCTTTGTCGGCCTTTTCCTTGGCTTCCAAGATGGCTTTTCGTTCGTCGGCCAAATCCTTGACGACAGACGGCAGCGACATGAGATGCTGCACCTTGGCTTCCAGTTCTTCCAAACGATCTAACATGGCTTTGCTCCTAGCATTGTTTGCAGATGGGCGATAATGAAAGCACAAGCATAGCAATAACGAGTATCGCCCGCATAAGCCCCTCCCCGTCAACCGCCCTTTGAAGGACGTTCCAAACCTCGAATGCGCTGTTCGTGGTCGAGTTGTTCGACCTTGAAATCCTGATCTATCTGCGTCTCGACCTGAATGTGATCCTTTAGCGTAGTCGCCAGTCCGGTCATTGCATTGTTCAGATCGGCATTCGCCCTTGCCACCGTTTGCACATTGTCCCATAGCGTATGAGCGGCAGTGGTTTGTGCTGTTTTGATGTCTTGAAGGGAAGTCCAAACCAATAGACCTACCGCCGCTCCTAATGCCCCAACGAGAGCAATGAGGATTGGATTTAGATATTTTTGGATCGAATAGTCGCTCATTATCAGGGGGTTGCAGAAGCCGTGGCAGGCTTGGCAACGGTCTGTTGCGCCTGAGACGTGGCGATCTGCGCTGTCTTGAGCGACTGATAGGCCGCCGACCCGGCAGAAACCGCCTGTTGCAGTGCAGTACCACCGGACGAAGCCGACTGTTGCTGCGCCGCGACTGCCGTATTGACGAGGCTAACCGCAGTATTGAGCGCCGCAGCGGCGGCAAGAACCGGAGCGGGGATTCCGACGCCGGCAGCAGCCACGATGCCGAGAAGCCCGGCTACGTCGGACGCGATTTCCTGGCCGTGCGCCCCGAGCCATTGCAGCACGTTGTCGAAGTCCTGCGCCACGGTATTGATCGCAGTCGCAACTTCCGATTCGATTTTCGGCAGCGTGGTCGAGAAGAAATTCACTACATCGGTCTCGACTATGCCCAACGTGTTTTCGATATTGGTCAGCGTACTCATGTCAGCGTCCTTTGTTTTGCGATGACGATATTGAATAAGCGGAGAAACAGGGGAGCGAGCTTGCTGATCCGGGGCCATTGCGCTTGCAACGCTGCATCCAACGCCTGAACGTCCGGCAGTGCCGCGTTAACAGCGGCAATGTCGGCATCGGACAACCCTTCCTGCCGCAGCAGCATGTCCTCGATAAAGCCGGTCATTGCGAAACCACCTTGGCCCCATCCCCGATAGGTCCCGCCGCTTGGGCGATTTCTCTCGTCGTCACAATCTGACTAACTTCCGGGGCGCTCGCGGCAATCGCAATCTTCTGGTCTGACGGAAGGGACTGAGCCGCCGCGACCTTATTGGCATTGCTCATGCCCAATCCCTGCAATCCGGTCTGAGCGGCAGACCCCACAAAAGCAATGATGCCGCACCATGCTTCTACGGGACTGATCCAGGCGGCCGGTATGGCGTGGGTAAGGACCACCGCACCAGAGCTAATGCCGATTGCAAGCGTAATACAGATGCCGATTGCGAATCTCGCGCCAGGACTTAACGTCAGCATTCTAGGCCCCCATCAGTTGCTTGATTTCGGCAAACATTAAGTCCTGTGAATAACCCCAATCGTCCGGGTGCGCCCCGCGATGGTCCGTTTCCAAGAGACGGGTGGTTTTCGGATTGTCGGCGATCCACTTCGCATAACCGAGACCTGCCGTGTCAATCCAGTCCGGGTCGCGGATGACGTGGGCCGTTATCACGTTCGCCGGAATGGCAATGTATTTTGTGCCGTCCGCCAGCGTCTTGATGTTGCTCGAATAGACCGATGGCTGGAAACCGCCGAGGAAATCCACCTTTGTTGGTGCCAAGTCACCGGCATAATCAGGCCCGAAACAAGCCCCAAAGCTGTCCCCGACAATACCGCGCCAATCCGCAGTTTTGAGGAATTCATAAATGGATTGGCCGTCATCGTAATGATAGGGGCTGGCTCCGATATCGAGACCGATTGCTTTGCAGCGCGCCACCATCGCAACCTCGCCGCTCGACGGATCGAAGAAGCCGCCTCCGAGTCCCCAGATAATGGCAATCTTCCGGATCATGCAGCCATTTTCAGTGCTTGTGCGCCCATTTCCTCTGCCCGACGCAACCAATCTGTACCGAAATAAGGAAATCCTGGCAATATCTTATAGACTGCCGTGCGTCTGTTGGTGAAGGCTTCGATATGAGCGGCCAAGTCTCGCCTAGCTAATGTCACGGCAGCATCGGTCTGCGGCCCCCAGATTCCATCGTTGTTTATTCCGAGTGCAACTTGCAAAATCCTGGTGGCTTGCGTCGGTCCCATGTTGACCGATGTATCGAAGTATTGAAGGTCAAGACCCGAGGAAAGATTGGGACATCTTGGAAGCCAATAGGCCACTTGATAAAGCGAGTAGCCTTCATCCTGGGGTATCAACTCGACCGGCTGACAGGCTAGATCATGACCTTTTCTCCACAGATCATATTCCCTCTGGATAATCCCGCACATCGTCGCACCACCGGGATCATGACTGTCATAAGAATAGTTCTTCGGATTGCTCCAATCGTTCGGGAATGGGCATTCCTGAGCGAGAGTAAACGGCAAGCAGATTGAAAAACGGTCTGGCATTATTCGTCAGCCTCATCCCGCCAGTTATCGGGATCGTCCTCCGGTTCGGAGTCGTAGGCTTCCCATTCCTCCGGCATTACATCGCCCCCCGCTGTCTAGGCGCGCCCATCGGGATTCTATCCTGATGGATCATGCCGGGGGGTCCTTGGCCGTTCGGCCGTGGCCCTCCGGGGGCCGCTCCTTGCCGAGGTTGACCGCCGCCGCCCTGTTGCGGCCCCTGTAATTGCTGCTGTTGCTGTATCATCGCGGCTTGCTGTTTCTTTTGCATCTGCATCTGATGCTCGATCATGTGGGCGCGCAATTGACCCGAGAAATCGCCCTTCTCCTGGAACGCCTGCATATGAGCTTTGATGTGTTCCTGATCGTTGTCCATCGGCTGAACGGAAACGTGCATTCCTTGTTCGAGCATTTGATTTTCGTATTCTGGATTGAGGCCCAATTGGTCTATCGTGTTCTTGAAAATCAGCGGCCCAAGCCGTGCGCCATAGATGTTGTCAACCCATGCCGACATCAGAGGCCCAAGATCGAGAGTGCGGCCCGGATAGAGTTGCGGCGGGATTCCTCGCAATACATTCAGGCCCGCCATCTGCTGCTGGATTTGCTGCATATTCCGCGCGGCCTCTACCCCGTACCAGCGGAATTCAAACCGTTTGCCCATCTGAATTGGCGGGATTTCCTCCATTTGCATCTTCACGCCGAGTTCGCCGAATGAAGGAACGGTGGTTTTCTCGTCTCTGAACTGATGATCGAGCCACACACACCATTGCAGATAGGGGGTGAGAATTTCCTGCTCGATCGTGGTGACGGAATCCGCCGTAGTCAGAAGATCGACCTGCTGCTCCGAGGCGATCTGGGCTTGATTGGGTTTTTTCCCCGGGGCCGTAACCTGCTGCGGCATCATCGCCGGGTTGACGCTAAGTGTTTGGAATATCTGATCTTTCGCGCTCGATACGATCTGGAATGCCTCTTTCCACAACTGCGGGAATTCGGCGAATTGGGTATCCTTGGGGCTGGTTTCCCAAATCGCTGCCACATTGAGCACCATGGAACCAGTCCTGGGGTTCTTTGCCGGATCGGTCATGATGATGGGCAAAAGAGCATAAGCCGCTGAATCCATTCCCTCATTTACCGCGTCATTAGCGGCATACTGGAGCGTTTCGACAAACTTGATCTTGGAGTTGCCCTTGAAGCTGCCTTCGATCTTTTCCACAGGGGCGGAAAGGAGCGGCACTTTGTCGCACCAATAGGGGTTCAACTTGCACCCCGACACCTGATCTTCGCCACCGAAATAAATGCGGACGATCCTGCGTTCGCCATCCACTTTCAGCTTCGTCCAAGTCTCATAGACGAGAGCGGTTTTCTGATCGCCTTCTGTTTGGATTCCCGCCGCCGTGGTGATGTTCTTTTTCTTGTTGGGACTCTGGTTTTTTCCCTTACCGGCCATTGTCGCCAAAAGATTCTGGCCTGCCTCTTTTTCAAATTCTCCGTCCCGGATCATCTGTCGGATTTTGGCTTTGCTGTATCTGCGAATGATCGAAACTGAACCGCCATTGTCGATTGCCGCTTCAACACTGTCAGACGTAAAGGGAAGAACCAGGACATCGGCATCTGCGATGACTTCCGCCATCGGATACTGATGCACGATGGTTTGTTCGTCTATGTCCTCGTACTCGTCATCAATCTCCATGTCGTCCACGGTTTTTTTCTTGTTGATCCGCATGGCGACGTGGCGCTCATTCCTGACCCACTTCACATAGATATTGTATTGCCCCTCGATATCCCCGTTCCTGATAAGCGCCGGCATGACATTGGTGCGGAGCTTCGCTTTTCGGATGTAGTGTTCCAACAGCGACATGATCGCGGTTGGCTTATCTTCGGAAGCCGTGACTTCGATGTGCTTCCCGGATTGCGGAAATATCTGATTGTTGAACCGGGTAACCCTGGCATTCACCGCGTCATGAACGATGGGGACAAAGATCTGGGAATTTCCGGTATAGAACTGTTTGGGACCGAGCTGGCAGTGGTATATGTCCCAATAGTCCATCTGGGAATTGGCGCGGTCCCATTGGTTCTGGAAACCCTGCTCGACATCCCGATAGATTTTCAGGCATTCGGAATTGATGGATTCGATAGTCGATAGTTCGCGGTCGCGGCTTTCGGTCTGGACGGGCTGTTCTATTGCCTCATCCTCGTCCGAGGGGTCATCCCTGATATCAGCCATTCTTGCCCGCTATGTGATAGTAGGACAGCCAAATTACCGCGATCGTGGAAGGCAGAATACACCAAAACAGGGCTGTCATCACCCCACCTTGTCCAGATATGCGGGGGTATTGTCATTGCTCGCCGGATCGAGGTCGCGGTTGAGAAGGTAGGGATAATAAGCGCCGCCTGACCCGCCGAATGTTAAATAGACATGTCCCGACATATTAGGGTCACCGCTGCAACTTGTTACAATATCAAGGCTGTCTAATGGGAATGCGCTACCATCCACATTAAGTAGCTGTTTCCATGTTCCCTGTGCGTTTGTCCCAATGTCATCAGCTTCCCATACGCCGTAAGTCTGCGTCACGCCGGCAACGTTATACCAACCAATATAATAAACGCTCGGGTAGGATTTACCGGGAGCCGGGGCACCAAAACCGATACAAGCCGCGTTACTTGCATTCGTAATCGTCGTCCAGTTCGCCCCACCGTTGGTTGAATGTTGAAGTGTGTTATCCCCGGCGCTAGGTGATGGCCCAGATGCCCACCAAATGTCTCCTGCCTGTCCGGGCGTGGCCCTGATCTTTACATTCTGGTCGCTGAGGTTGCCCCTTGAATTTCCGGCACTTTGAAATGTCCACGATGCGCCGCCGTTGGTAGATTTATAAAAACCCTGATTGCCGTCTGAGCCGCCGAGCATGAGATAGAACGTCATTCCGGTCGCATCGGCCTTGTCAGCAGCGACGCATTTTGCCTTGTAGAAACTTGCCCCGCAAAAGTGGTTCCAACTTACAGCGCCGCTAGGGCCAGTCATAGAAATCGCGTGCCATGACGCACCGCCGTCGGTCGTATAATATGGCGCGGTTCCTGTGCCATTCGTTTTGGCTATAACGATATTGTTTGGTGTGCCGCAGGCAATGGTGCCGCCTGAAATTGTTGACGGATTATAACTCGTACTGGCGAACTGCGTCCAGGTCTGGCCGCCGTCAGTTGAAATCGCCGATTGTTCTCCGCCGTCGCCGCCGTAGTTGCCGTCCGCATTTGCGACTAAGGTAGTTGCGCTCGTTGAGCAGTCACTCATATCCCAAATAGCAATTACCGTGCTATTCCCGTTTAATCCAAAAGTAGATTGATATAACCCCAATGTGCTTGGAGTTTTGTACCACGCGGCGTGATCTTCCATGCCGTAAACGGGATTAGTCGTAGCCGTCGGAGGCGCCAAAACAGATGTGCCAACCAATTCCTCGATGCCGCGCCCCATTGAATTTGCAGTCATTGTCGTGCCAGTAGTAATTGATCCCGACCATGTTATGGTCCAAAAACTATTGCCTCCCGTCGAGTAAAGCATGTGCGAATTTGAAGGGTTAAAGTACAGATAGGCTCCCGCGAGATAGGGCGATAGAATTGTCATCCACGGAATGTCGCCCGTTGCGCTCTGCGTGGCGTTAGCTGTCCAACCTGACCAACCACTTGCACTATCGCCACTCGTCGTCTCGTTGAACTGAGCATTAACGGTGCCGGCAGCGATAAGATGACTGGCATTTGACGGGTCGACGGCAAAGGCAAAAACCGGATCGGGGGAGTTGGATAACACCTGAGTCCACGATCCATTGTAGCCCCACAAATTACCCGCAGACCCGTTAACACCATCTAGCGCGTAATAAATCCCCCCGGTAGGAGTGACCTTACCGGAGACAACACCGTTTGTGCTTGGACCGCCGGATATCGCGCTCCACGTTCCTGCGCTGCTAGTGCTGGCATTCGTTGTTTGATAAGTCCCGTTGCCGTTGGAATTGGCATAGACCGTCGAGGGCGTCGATGGATCGAATGCTATGCCGGTGACATAGCCGGAAGTCGGCGCGGGAACCTGCGCAGTGCTCACCAATGTCCAGGTCGTTCCGCTATCGTCAGTGAAATAAAGCCCAGTCGGTAATCCGATATAGAGCACTGCGGGATTGGTCGGGTGAATGGCGAGTTTCGGTCCCCAATTCTGCCACTTACCGCCCGCCGATATCGAGGTCATTTGCGACCCCGTGGGTGTCGATCCCGTTTTTGTCCAAGTCACACCTGCATTGGTTGATTTCCACACATATCCGTCGAAAACACCGTACCAAATAGTGGAATTACTCGGTGCGATCTGCAATTCAAAAAACGCCGCCTCTCCGTCACCTTGAATAATATCATGAAGCCATTGGGTGGTCGTGAGAGAGTTTGCAATAGCAGCGGGCGAAAGCAGTTGTTGCCATGTTCCAGTAGTGCCGGTCTGTGGGTTCTTCGTGCCAGCCTGCCAACTGTAGGCCCCGTAGGTATTTGGCCTAGCGGCCATTGTCCCATCCGAATTAAGCGACATGCCGACAATATAGCCGCCCGCACCAATGGACGCATTATGAAAGCTAGAGGAAGTAGCGTAAGTCTGTCCAATCCAAAACTCTGCATCAACCGAAGGGCCACAAAACAGCAACGCAATAACTAAAATCCACCATCTTCGCATGTTATCTCCATGCCGCTGCTGTCATGCAGGCACCAGCATTTACACTCGTCCCAATGCTGGAAACGGTGGGCGTCAGACTCCCGGCGCTTTTAGTTGATGCCTCGCTAATTTCAATGCCGTCACCGGCATCCGTTGCCGATGTATCTTGGCTCAAAGTCGTCCATGAAATTGAAGGCGTAGCAGTACCAGAAAATCCGGCCGTCGCAATGCCCCAACCACCGCTCGAAATGGTGATGCTACCAACCGCAGCGTAGGGACCTGTACCCGACGTATAATCCCCGTAAGTGGCGCTTCCCGCTGTGGCGCTATTGAGATTATCAAGCACTCCAACGATGAAGCCGCCCCCGAAAAAATGCGAACCAGTTGTGGTAATTGCCACTGAGGCCGTTGTTGAACTGGTAATATTTCCAGAAAACGTGGCGCATGACCAACCTGTACTCCCATCAAAAGTGTTGGAACCGGATACTTGAGTGAGCGATATTGAATTGACGGTGACAGAGTAAGTTCCAAGCGCCGCGGCTGCAATAGCCACGACAACTTGGCGCGTTGACGTTGCCGTTCCAATGGGAATGCTTCCGACCGTGTAGGTTGGCCCCGAAGTCCCATAAGGAATAATATAGGAGCTTTGATTTGCCCAGGTAGCACCCCCACCTCCCGGCGCACCCAGCCCCGCCCCCGTCAACAGCATCGTTGTTTGGGCATGAGCGGACTTGAATATCCCGGTCGGGACTTGCGACAGGCAAGCCAATCCCGCGCATAGCAGGAGGATTGCTATGGTCGATAGGTGTTTCCGCATGGCTATTGCTGGACGTAGGTAGTGCGAATCACCGCAGTTGCCGTACCCGATTTCAAAACGAGAAGATTGCTGGATGGACTGGCCGTCTGCGCCACGGTTCCGATTCCCGCGCCGCTGCTCCAGCCGCCGTTTGCAGCAAGTGGATTGCCCTGAGCGACTGTGGTGCTGCCATCGACGGCCTTGAGACTCCCGCCCGTAGCAGTACCTTCGACCAAAGAAACTTCCTCTGCCGCACCATCCAGAACCTTGTCGTAGCAGACATAGATCAATTTACCGGATACTCCCGGCACTATGAGGGCCGTTGCCGTATTAACCGATACGGTCGTCATTGTCTTGGCCTGGAAGGTGCAAGGGTCTCCTACCGATTGGTTGGAGGCTAGTGCAACAGGATTGGAATTGGCCATAGTTTGTTGGCCAGCCGTCAGAGTATTAGCCACTATAATGCTGGCATTGCTGACAATCGCCGCATAAATGCCCTTCATGATGGACATCAATGTGGACGATCCACTGCCGGAATAAAGGCCGTCTCCTTTATCGCCGATTGTGGTTTGGGCACCGTCCGCATAGGCCCCCGACACGATAGCGGCGACTTGCGGGACATTGATCGAAAGCGGGGTAGCAACGTTAACGACGATGGAAGGGGTGACCGTAACGGAAAGCGGAGTGGCGACGACGACGACCGCCAGGGGCGTGGCTATGACCGTATTGGCATTGACGACTGCGTTAACGCAGAGCTTGCCGGTCTGGTCGATCGTAATGGGGCCGTTCGCGCTACCTACCGATGGAGTGGAAGGAAGCGTTCCGCATGATGCTACGACCTGGACCGCTTGAGCATGGAGTTCAATGACGCCGAGCGGACAGAGGCTCAGAAACGATACCAGCAGAAGGGAAATTATCCTTCGCATCCGTGACCCCCATCCTTCCCGGCAGAGCCGAGATATAGCTTTGTCCCGATGCAGTGCGCTGCATGTTGGGCTTGTCCATCATACCGAGTTTAAGGAGACCTGCAAAGGCTTCCAATCCTTCCATCAAGACCCGATAAACCCCCTCCTTGGCTTCCATCTTCACGATGCCGTCTTTGCCGATTTCCCGGCAGTACCCGGCTGCAAAAGCGTTCAGTGTCCAGTGGGCATTCCCAGAAACCCTAAGTGCGGGGGCATCCTTGATTCGTTTGCGGAGCAGGGCGCGTATTTCGTCTCGCCCCACTTCGGAGAGGCTTCCCCGGTGCAGCTCGGCGGGGATCTTAGATACAGCACCACGCAAACCAATATGATTATAGCCAGACCAGTGTTCAGCACTAGCCACCAGTTTCCCTTGGGCGACAAGATTGGCCTCCTTCACTATGGTTTCGACACAGGAGCCGGGGTCTCCTTCGTGAACGAAGTCGGCGAGGATGGAGAGCCGGCCGTCATATTGGACAAGGACTCCAGTAGTGAGACCATGCCGTGCACCAAGACATAGCCAAGTAGAGCTACGCTCCCGAACAGGTACGTCGCCAACATTATCCGCGCCGAAATCGTCATAGATAATCTCTCCCGGTCGCATAAGGAGAGCGTAAGCGAGCGCATTCGGCCCGTCGATTCGTCCTGTGGGGTAGGAGAGGAATTGGGTTCTTAGTTCGGGGAGTTCCTTGGCAAAGCTGATTTCCCTTGCGTTGAAGAACGGCTGCAATCCTTCGATAAAACCAAATTTTCCTTTCGGTGCTTTCATTGGCTGAATCGGAATGACATAACCGCGCCTGACCATCTCATGCCGTAACGGCTGCATCAGGAATTCGTTCAAGCCATCTTCCTCAACTCCAATCGTTACCGGGGAGTAGTCGTTTGCTGCCTTGAATATCTCCTTCACCATCTGGTCGGGTTTCCACAGATTGCCACCGCCGTCCCAGACTATCAAACGATTGCTGATCCACGACCACACCGCCCACCCAGTTGTGGCCGATGTTGATTTGGTAGTCCTCGCCGGATCGAAGAAGGCGTAGGTAGGGTGCCATGTTCTCACCTTCGGGGTTACCACGATCATATCGCTGGTGAATGTCTTGCGTTTGGGATCTTCCGCGATACACATGTATTCTCGGAGATAGTCGTCCAGACGTCCGACGCTCTCGAACTCCCGTTTCTTGCGGTCGATCCAGTCCAAGGGATATCGCGCCGGCCATGTCGGTTGGCGCTTGTTATTTTCATCAATATATTCAATGGGATAGGTTTTGGTCGGCCATTTGAGCTTGTCACGGATGGCAAAGGGCAGCGCATCGCGATCGAGCGGCGTTGCATTGATCCGGATTCTGGCGTGTTTGTCCAGTGCGGGGACCACGACCGACATGAACCAGCCTAGCGTTTCGGCGCGGGCTTCCGGGGTTTTGACGTGTTCTTCTTCCTCAATGTCGTCGCAAAAGCAGAAGTCGGGACGATAATGCAGATGCTTGGTGCCTCTAAGCGATTGGCCTCGACCCACCGCAATAATGCGGACACCGTTTGAAAGTATAATTTCTGCTTCGTTCCATACCGCGCCCACAAGGTTTCCAAAGAGCATCTGTACAAGTTCGTTGGTCTCGATCTCATGCTTGATCGCTCTTAATCGTTCGCAGGCACGCTTCTCAGTAGCTCCAATGATAAGGGCGTTGTGGAATAGTTGATAGCCTGCTCCAATAACGAACGCTTCCTCAGCGATGGTAGACTTCCCACCTTCCCGGAAAACCATAACCAATGCTGCGGGTATCTGCGAATGCCATAAATCAATAACCTCACTGTGGAAAGCGGGCGTTCTGTCAGAATGACGATGCTGGAACAGGACTTGATGGGCAAGGAGTCTATTCCTTCCGAGCTTGAGAACGGTATCCTTGAGTTCGGGAGTCAATACTGACCTCGTAGATAAGTGTTGTAGAACGTCCCCTTGCTTTCCGCCTTCTGGAAATTCTCGTAGATATCGGGAGGGACGCCCTCGAACTCGTAGGTCCTGCCGTTCGGAAACGTCAGTTTCATGGTCTGGGTTTCCTTGTCATAGACTGCGTTCCACATGGTCCATCTCGTAGAAGAAGTTGAGCATGACGGAGACGAAGGCTCCCGGGAAGCAGTGGCCGTGAAGATCGAGATAGCTATGGACCGTCTCCGTATCCCGTCCAGGAAACTGGAAGTTCAGCCCGAAGTTAGCCGTCCGGTCTCCGTCCGACATCAGCATTATATCACTGACATAACTGTTTCCAACCATCAACCATCTGCACTTGATCGGCACATGCTGCCACTTGGGGAAGGGTAGAAGCTCTATGCCCTTGATGACGATGGCCTTGTCGGTCCACGGATAGATAAAGGAATTCCTGTATCGCGACAGTTTGCCATTGATCTTCCAGCCGTGAACCAGATCGCGCCCGGTACTACGCTGCGTCAAGTGGTAGGCTTGGGAGAACAATGCCGACCCCCATGGGGCTTTCGATGCACTGGATGACTCTGTAGTCGCGTTTGATTTCGAGCCAGAGCTTGCCGACTGATTTTGAAGCAATATCGTGGAATCCGACCATTTTTCCAAGCGGGCCGTAGCCAAGCCAATCCGACTTGACGCCCTCGTAGGAATGGTCGCCGTCGATGAAGATGAAATCATAAGGTCCGTTCTTCCGCGCCCATTGCACCGCAAGGGGGCTGTGACTGTTGTTGAAGCAAACGGCGGTATCGTGACCTTGGGATTTCAGATCCTCCATGGTTTGCAGAAGATACTTGCCGGTATTCATGCCTTCGATGATGCCGATTCCCAACCCGAGATCAATTGAACGTATCTTTGCCTTGGGACAGACGCTTGCCATCAGACGAAGCGTCTGGCCGAAGCAGGAGCCGATTTCCAGGATGGATCTTGAACCTGCGATATGTCTTAGCAGGAACTTCAATTCTCGTTCGTCCTGCTGGCCGTGATCCTTCAAGCGATGCAGTTCCCGTTCCCTGGTACTTTCGGACAAGGGTAGTCCCATGACATAGGCCAAGGTGGTGGGGCGGTGTTTCAAGAGGCTTTGGATTTGTCTTATCATTTGCATCCCACAAGGTCAGGATTACGCAGCCATCGCACGGCATTTCTAATGCGTTTTTTCCTCCGCAGGAACGGCAGGAAATGCAACAGATAAAACCGCGCCAGATAGCCGAGCGTAAACGATAGCGGCCCAAACCGGAATGCTCCCGCGCAGAATTCCTCCGTCGAAGTCACGTGCTTTAGCTCTCCGCAATGCCAATAGGCGGCGCGGGCAAACACATAGCCACCGGAGCGCGGCCACAGATAACGTGACATGCGAAGGCCAAGATCGAGCCACCATCGCGGACGTGAACCGCGCTCCTTCCAAGCAGGGGGGTAATCCGGCGATAGGCTCGCGGTACACAGCTCATCGGAATCGGTTATCAGATAACGTTTGACATCCGTAAAATTGTAATCGAGGAACACATTCTCCACCGCGAGATAGCGCACGCAACGCAGATTGAGTTTCTCGATGCTGCCGAAGTTCATCAGGATCGGATTGGCGATGTAGCAGTGCAGGATCAGTTGATCTTCGCACTTCCACAGCCGCATCGGCGGTAGCCACGGCATCATCCGCGAACCCTGGAAGAACGGTGTCTGCTCGCGGTGCAAATGCCGAATATTCAATCCCGCGAGTTCACGCGGCGAGAATGTCTTGCGATCGCCGGCTTCGGCTCGAAACGTGGTTTCGTTCTGCCGCAAAGCTGTGTGTTGAACCAGATCATAGCCTTCGCTCTGTAACCGGATCAGGGTTTGCACATAGTTGTCCGACACGATGTAGTCGGGAGAGGCCATCGACGCCCATACCTTGTGCTCGAAGCACCATTGGTAGGCGAGCTTCTGGCCCTCGTTCTGCTGCTTGTAGACCGGATTGTCTCCAATTGGCGGCAACTCGATCCAGATAAACTTGTTGGGATCTAGATAATCCGGCCGGTCGGCACACGGGCAGACGATCAGCCATTTGTCGCAGGGTCGCAGTTGCGGCCCAAGGGTAGCAAGCGTCGATTCGCGGAAATAATCCGCGTACTGCCGGCCCCAAAAGGTGACGATGAAGTAGATCGGCTTCATCATCGCTTCCTCCCGATCAGCTTGGCAAGCTTGATCCCTCCGCCCATAACCCTCTGGACGCCGCGCCGCAGACCATGGTCGCTCCTGAATGCATCATGTTCGGTCTGGTTCATGGCCCAACGAGTAACGCCCGGCTTGCCGTTCATCCCGACATCGGCAAGCACATGGGCAAACTTCCCGAAGTGGCCCGGGCCGATATGGGATGCCCTCACGATCGCGGCGTTAATGGTGTGCATGTAGGACTCGACTTGCATCTTCTGCCGCCCGTAAGCCGTGAAACTTGCCCATTCCACCGCATCGGACGATACGAATACGGTAAAAGCACTGTTGGCATAATACTTTGCAATGGCTATGGGAGCGTCTACATTGACCACCCAGGATTCTGCGGACGCCTCGCAAGGGTAAAATCCGGGGATGGCGGCTACGAGGTAGAGGATATCGGCTTTGGGAAGCGCCTTAATCGGTCTGGCGAGGTCAAGAAAGACGCCTTCCGACAGACCTTGCTTCCTGGTCGACCACCAGAAACTCTCGCCCCGGGCCACTAATTCCCTGCGGAGAGCCGTCCCTACCTTGCCATCGCCCCCGACTATGAAGTGCCTCATTCTGTGGGTTTCCGGTTCTTGCGCCATTTTCTCATGTATTCACGTTGGTAGGCTGTCCGGTCGAAGTTCAAATTTTTGTCCCCCGCTGGAGATAAACCACGCTGCGCCACATTTCGTGCAAGCGTAGGCGTAACCTGCGGCGAGGTCTCCGCCAGTTTTGATTTTATCGACGCAATTGTTTCCTTGGCATTCGTGGCACAGGTCCCCCAATGCCTCGTCCCGCACAATCTGCATTTCGGTGCCTCCATGGTGTTAGTCTAACACTGTTAGTCTAACTGTCAAGCGTTAGTCTAACGTGTTAAGACTTAACGGGAGTTGTGATGTCACACCCTGTATTGAGTAGGGTTGTCCAAGGTTCAATTTGGGCTGCGGTTGCCGTGTGGGTGGATAAAATTTTCACACCGCACCCCACTCCCCGCCCCAATCCCGAGTTCATTCCAGCCCAGTACGGCTCCTACTGTGTCCGCCCAACTCAGGCCCAAGCTGTTGATTGTATTACACATTATTTTGGGTGCTCTACCGTACCCACAAACCAACCCACCACTGCAATGGGCATGATGGCCTGGCATTGGTCGGCAATGGGCTTGCCAGCGAGGATGTCGAACCCGGGCTGTAATGTATCGGGGACAGCCTAATTCCACCCCAGCACGTACAATATCAATAAAATCACCACTGAAACGGCGATTAGCACGTAATCAGCACGGCTTGGAAACTTCCGCTCAGGCACTCGGCCCAAAAACTTTATCGCCCCTGCGGTCCATAACAACGATATCGGCGATGACGCCTTGCATGATACGGCTGAATTCATCCAAGGATATGCGCTTTGCAGCTAGGAGCGGGTACAGTGCGTTTAAGCCTTCCTGGAGCGTCTGCCGGAGCTGGGCGGCTAAAATCTCGTCTTTGGCCTTCTCTGCCCTGATGCGGGCCTTACGGCGCTTTCTCTGGGAAGAGCCTGATTTGGGCGAGAAGCGGTATCGTGGTGTTATTTTGCCGAGGCCGGGCATTTAGGGGATCTCTTTGCGCCATTCGGCCGATTGCTTTTGCCGCTTGCGCTTTGCCAGCTCGGAGGCGATGGCTGTCCGAATGAAGTCGGCGGTTTTCTCTTTGCCGAGCCTCGCCTCCCGGATCTGCGGAAGCGCCTCCGCCTCCATTCGCACCGTTATCGCGGCTCCGTTAATGCGCTTTCGGCCCATATTCGTCAACCCGTTAAATTTTGTTTTCCTGTCGCTTCAATAAGTTAACCTAATATCACTCAATTTATTCGGTATCACCTATTGACCTGAATATCCTATCGTAGTAGATACCGTTTTGTCAATAGGACTTACCGCTCAAACCCTGCGAGGATCAAATGACAATCACCGGAACTAGCCATTTCGTAAATTTTACCAAAGCTTGCGACTACTACCGCAGCCAAGGCAATGACGAGCTGACGCCCGCCGAGCTCGAGTACCTTGTTCGCAATAAGATCGAGGACGGCGAAATCGCAGTTGGCAAGCCCGATGTGCCGATCGGTGGCAAGCTATTACTACTCGATTACGGCACACGCTACGGCATTGAGAACTAAGCCATGCCCGCCCTCTCAATCGACAACCTGAACGCTCGGCGCGCAGCCAAACCTGCCAGCGGCGGCAAATCGTACACAGCCGGCCGCATTGTCAGCCAAGTCGATCTGCGCGCACGCTGCGACGGGATGAATGCCCTCGATCTGGCGTTAGAGCAGATCGACGCAATCTTTACGGATTTCCGCGCCTTCCTGCGGGAGTCAGATAATCGCCTGCAATGCTTGGCGGCCGGCATGACCGCTGAAACCGAAATCCTGTTCTAACCGGCGAGGGTATCATGGCATACGCTTACAGCACACAGAAACAGGTCCGCGAGGCATTTTGGCGCGAGCATCCTGACATGCAGCGCAAGAAAATCCGCAACTATTCGGGCGGCGGCACGATGTATGTAACTGATACGCGCTGCGCCTTCACTGACTGGATTGATTGGCTGTCGAAAGACGGCATGATCTCGCAAGAGCTGGCTCAACGGGTGACGCTATGACCAAATATCCTGCCGCGCCAAGTATGCAGCATAGGTGATGCCATGATCCCGAAAGACGCCCAAAACTGGCTCAACGGCATCATCGCTGCGCGATTTACTGAGGACGCTAAGACCGTCGCCGAGCGGCAATGGCAAAAGCCCAAACTCGCGCCGAAACCGCAACAGCCATGCGATGTGGGGCTGTTCAGTAACGAGGCAAACCAGCTCGATCTTGTGGAAATGTTGCAGGAGCCGACGAACGACTAGTGCTGCGGTTTCTTGCTCAGGCGATCGAGGGCTTCCGTTTCTTTCTCGGTAAGCCCTCTTTCTATATGTGATTGTGATTGTGTTGGCTTTTGCCAGGAATGACCGTTGAGCTTGCCGTGCTTGGCCATTGCACCCTTGAGCCCATACAAAGCCCTTCTATCACTTAGGCTTTTGGCTTTTGCCAACTCTTTGTCTATGCGCTTGTGACGCCAATCAATTGTGAAGAAACTGTGGAGAACATGGCAATTGCCACGCCATTGCTCGTCATCCATTCTGGCAATTGCCATAAGCTGTTTTTCATCGTTAGGTAGGCCGCCGTTAACCCAATAGTGGCCGATCAGATGAAGGTAAGCGCCGCTCTGCTCGACCGACAAATGAAGCGTCGAGGCGAAGTAATCACCCCAGTACATCGGCATCCAGGCGCGGCTCATTCGGCCGCCTCGGCGTCCCATTTGGCCGCCAGCCTGTCCATTCTCTCTTTGGCGTGTTGATGATGCTCCTCGCTGACAATGCCACAGGCGAGGCCCGCTAGGTCAATGCGGAACGCTCCAGTTTTCATAGCGCTTAGGTAAGTTGGGCCGCCGCAATAATCGGCTAAAGCCAAACCGATGTAGACAATCTTAAGATCCGGACAGGCTTGGGCGATCTCTTGTTTTATGCCGATCTTTAGCGGCCTCTTGCGATGACCTTTCGGCATGAAGCACAAAGGAAAGCGGTCGGCCAAAACCTCTCGGGTTTGAGCCGCAATACGATTGGTGGTTTTCGACACTTGAGCCTCCACTAAGGCAAAGATGAAAGCCGGTGAGCCTGTAGTGGCAGGCAACGGGAGCTACCACGCTGTCCCGGCTAAATCCTGTCTATCTCATTGCAATCGGCTTGTAAATGCTCGGCCTATAACACCATCTGTAGTGCGCCTGACAATAAGCCTGCCCATCCAGCTTGATATCCCCACAGAACACCGTATCCAGGCCCTTTACATCGCCGATCACATAGCGGCAGGACTGGTTGTCCAATTCCATGAACGAAATGCACTTGGGAGTGGGGTTGCCGTCGATAATGTGATTTATCTCGCGATATTCCTTTTTCTGAAAAGAAATACCTTTTGCCAATCGAACCGCTGCTCGGCGCTGCTGGTTTTCCAGGTCGCGTTGCGCTTTGGCTTTGGGATCTATGGTTTGGCCGTAACGATTCTTGAGCGTCAGAACCGCACCAATGCGATGTAGCCGACCTATCACGGCATTACGGGTCTTGCCCGGGAACCTGACCGATATCTGCCGCGCCGACCAACCATCAGTCGCCAGTTGCCGCAGCTCTTGGTCTTGTTCGGCTGTCCAGCTTAATGAACCCATTCTTGCCCCCTAATTTAGCCATGACAAGCTCGAGAAGCTTCCGCGCCGGTCCCATATTGGGAGGGCCATCGGCTTCCCATTTGATTATTGTGGTGCGGCTGACGCCGAAGTGTTGAGCGAATTGGGCTTGCGTCTCGCCGCGCCGGTCGCGCAAGGCTTTGATGTCGGTGCCTTTCATTGCGAGCGATATAATCCAAAAATAAATTAGCGTCAAGCCTTGACAATGAATGTCCACTTATGACATAAGCAAATCATGCAAACGCTTCGCACCCCGCGCTACTACCGCCATGAACTCTACATCATGGTCGGCTGCGGCCTTGTTGCTGCATTGCTGGTGATGGGCATGGCGCTCGCCGCTTTCGTGGTGGATTTTCCATGACCTGTAATTGCTCGAAACTGTTCTACTGCTCCAAGCATGTCCCCAAGCGCAACGAGGAATGTGTGGAGCTGGATAGGCCGGAATGGTTTTGGGTAACGTGGTGGAACGAGTATAACCGTGGGAAGGCAAAATGAATATCGCTCAATTCATGCAGCAGCACAGCAATTCAGCCCACAGCGTTCATTCCTCGGCGGAAGCTATTCGCACCATCACCAACGATGTGCAATCGCGCTATTCGTATTATCTGGATTGGCTCAATGGGTGCGAAGGCGGCTTCTCCCCTGAAACTCTGGCGATGATCCGGCTCGAAGCGGACGCAAAAGCATTGCGGACATTGGCCGACCGGATGGATGCGGTGCGCGCGAAACTGACGGCCGACCAATGAGCATGGATCGTTGCCATGACTGCGACCGTCTTATCGACACCGACGATGATCCGGACTGCTATATTGAAGTCGGTAATATGCGCTCACAAACAAAAACGGTTTGCGTCTGTGAGCATTGCCGAGAGTTAAGACTAGATCGGGACGAACGACTGCAATGGGCCGAAGGTGAAGGAGAAGTTTGATGGCTTCGATTGACAACGTATTTAGCGGCGATACGCTCAAGGCCGCCGATATCGAGGGGAAAGAACCGACCGTTATCATTGAGTCGGTGGAACCAAAGGAATTTAAGAGCCGTGAAGGCCGGATGCAGGGCAAACTTGTCATCAAGTTCAGGGGCGCAAAAAAGGCGCTTGTGTGTAACAAAACAAATGCCCAGCGCATTGCCCACGCTCACGGCAAGGATTACGACAAATGGATCGGCAAGCAGATCACGCTATTTGTCGATCCCTACGTCGAATTCGGGGGCGAACTCATCCCGGCAATCAGGGTAAAGGTTCTGCCGACAACGCCAACGAAGCCTCGCGACCTCGATCCGATGCCGGATCAAACCGTAGCGCCGGATAGAATCCACAATGGCCTATCTGACGACATTCCGTTCTGATGAGCAAACTTGCCGCCATAGACGCTCAGGTTGTCGATATCCAGAACGATCGGCAGCACAAGGAATTCATCAAAGTGACCTTGCATGTCCCCGCCGAGCGCGGCCCGTTGCTCACTGAAATCCTCGGCTGGCCGACCTATTCGACGCCTGTGCCCGTCGCACTGGCGCGCTTACAACAGGGAGAGGCAACGGCTCCGGTGACTTCGATACCCGCACCGGAGCCGCCTTCCAAGCGGATGGTGACCCGGGCAGCCATCCTCTGTCTCGATCCGCTGTTCTGGCGTTTCCTGGACGAGAGGTTTGCCGGCAAGCCGCCCAATATCAACGTCACCGACGAGACCAGCGCGGCTAATATGGTGCGCTATGCGTGCAGGGTTAAATCGCGATCGGAAATCCTGCCAAACACAGCGGCCGGGAACCGATGGGACATCATCTATTCCGCCTGGATAGCCTGGAAGGAATGCGCCGATGAACTTACAGCGTAAACGCTCGAACCTGATCGAGACCATTGCAGTCAAGCGCAAACAGCACAAGAGGCGTTCGCACATCCACTCGATCCTCGAGAAGCTAACGCTGGAGCAACTACGCGATGAGATATTCACAATCCACAGGCGCAAACGTGGCCCATCAAGACTACATACGCACGCTTAGTTGCCTGGTCTGTAGCAACAATATCGAGACGGAATGCGCTCATGTCAGGTTTTCAGATGCCAGAGCTGCAAAGCCGGAATCGGGAATGGGACGGAAACCGGAGGATTGTTGGACCGTCCCATTATGCAGCCGGCACCATCGGGACCAACACGACATGGGCGAAGTTGCATTCTGGAACAAACATGGGATTGATCCGATCTTTGTCTGTCTGGCGCTGTGGAGAGTGAGCGGTAATCATGAGCTGGGCGAGAAGATCCTGGAAGCCAATCGATAATCTCTAATGAATGAGGGAAGTTTCATGGACAGAATCGAAACCAAAAACGCCGTCATCGAATCCGCGCGGATCACGAATGAGGATCATGGGCTGCTGTCAGCATGGCTCAGCCTCGATTACGGCGGCGCTGGACAGGGGTTCGGCGGCTATAGCCTCTATTTGCCCAAGGACTTTAGCCACCACAAGCAGGCCCTAGAGGCCAATTACGCTGGCCACTTTATTTGGCGCTGCATGGAGATTGCCGGCGTATCGGAGTGGTCGCAGCTCAAGGGCAAGACGATCCGTGTCCGATGCGAGCACTCCAAGGTTCACGCCATCGGCCACATCGTCAATGACGACTGGTTCAATCCATCCGAAGATTTCAAGGCGATGGAGCCGAAGGTTCAGGCGGCCTAGTAGCCGCGATCATTTGTAATAGGAGCCGAGACCATGAAAACGCTACCGAAGAAACTGCTGATCTACGTCTGCGAAAAGCTTGAGGATGGCACGCCAATCTACGCGGTGGCGGTCAACGTCGAGGATATTCCAGAAGATGCCGAAGGCGAGAGGGTGGGCGTCTATTACTTGAATGCCACGCATACCTTCAAGATGAAACGGCAGTTGGTCTAGCCACGATCCTTTCCAATAGGTGACCCAAAATGGACGGACCAACTGCGCTTCTGGTTTTTGGGACTGTCGCCTTCCTATTTATTTGCTGGCTGTTTAATATCCACGGCCCGTTTGGGATGCACTAATTCCAATAGGTGACGAATGCTATCGGACTTTGACCGCAAAATCTTGCAAGCGATTGCCGAGGCTGGCGGTCAGCTCGATACCCGCCAGCTGAAATCTCTTTACAAGAGACGTGGGGACGGTATTTGCCACTCTGCCATGATTCGCGGCGGCCTAACTGAATGGGTACGTCGCGACACCCCGACTAGTCCGGCCGTTGCTGTGAAGATCACCGAGCGCGGCTTATATGAACTTCAACGTGTTTGTTCGTGAAGAATGAGGAGAGTTTTATGGACCATCCCTGCCACTGCGGCCACGCAAAAGAGGAACACGGCCATGACGATAAGCACCTTGGATCAACAGCATGCACCCTCTGCGACTGCATTGCGTATGAAGCAGCCGAGCCGGAAGATGACAGCGACGAATGAGTTTCAGCGGGCGTTCGTCGTGATCTGGAAGCGCGTCGAGTCAAAGCTCGCGGCTGACGGCATTGAGATTGGAGCGACCGTGCGTAACAAGGACGGTATCCTGTTTCGTTTGGAGGTCATTGAGCCTCGCGTTTACAATTTCGGCAATCCTGGCGCATCTATTTCTTGCTATGGCGTTCGCTATCGAGCCAACGGGACGTGGGGAACCCATCAACATTGGGTCGGCGACATAGACGACCTGACGGTAGAATCGTAAGCCCCCCGGCAGTAACTCATAAGGAACGCGGACAGTTTTACCGCGCCGAGCGGAACTCGGCATTCTAAGATGGAGGCACCATTATGTTACGCGCTACTCTAACTGGACAAGGCACCCCCGGAGGCTTCAACAGCCTCCGGGGGTGCAGTAGCGCGCCATAATACCGGGGCGGGGAGGCTTCGGCCTCCCCAGCTTCGATGCCCGAGAAAAAATATGAAATACGCCAGCTTACAATCTCTTGAAGGTCACGAAGCTCTGGCCCGTGCGTTAGAGACGCCAGCGGTGCAACGCATCGCGTCGGGCGTTCTAACGGCTGACGATTTGTTGGGGATGGATCAAAAAGCGATTGATGCCGGATTTCGGTTGATTCGATGGTATGACAGCGGCGGCATCCCGAAGTGCCCGAACTGTTACAGCAACGAGAGTTACAAGCTCAAGAAGCTTGAGCGGTGGCGCTGTGCCCAATGCCGGCACGACTATAGCGTTACGAGCAGCACCGTTTTTTCCGGCGCAAAAATGCCGCTAAGAAATTATCTATTTGCATTGTCGCTCGTTCTTGAGCCGTCGCAATTCAAGTCAATCCATGAATTTTGCTCCGAATTGAAGCTTGGTTACAAAAGCACCTTCACGAATATCCAGCGGCTTCGCATCGCCAAAACCGAAGGCAAGGATGGCTGCACAACGCCTTATGCAATTCTACAGCGCCTTACTTGGCTGCAATTAAAAGAACGTCAAAAGCCAGAACGGCTGCTTTACGGACGTTCCGGTGATTTGCGCTACCCCTACCTAAAATCAGAATCCAAAATGGAGGGAGCCGACCTCGTCCAGTTTGCCAATTCTATTGTGCCGCGTTGGCCACACGAAGATCAGCGCGCCGATATGTGTCAGGATGTCATTTTGGCAATTTTGGAAGGCACGGCAACACGCGAGTCGATCGGGACGGACGTAAAGAAATTCATCACAAAAGTCATGCAGGCATCGCCGTGGAAATATAAATGGATTTCCTTCGATGCGCCTCTCGGGGAAGACGGCGAAGGTACGCTTCATGACTTAATCTCAAACGAAGATGCCGCCGAACGTTACATTCGAGTACACACATGAATCTCTCCGCGCTCATTCACGATAAGTGCGGAAACATAATACCTCGGAACCGGCTCTGAGAACGCATCCGGCCCTGGTCAGTAATCGACAGTGATGCCCGTTCGCGAATTGAGCATCGCTTTTTCTATTAGGCCATATTGACATGGCGGCCGATATGGCCTAAGTTAGACTTTGCAAGGGCAATGATGCCCGGTGGAGAACGAAGTGGAGAACGAAGATGACAACTGAAAATCTTGTTTTCAGCAATTACGTTACCAGCGCGACTTTCTGTCTCAAGCTCGGCAAGAAGGAAATCGATGCGCTGGGCTATCTTCTGAGCGGCGCAAAGGTGCGTGACGGCACCGACGCGGCGATTTGGAGCCTTTCATCCAAGGGCCTGATCGTTGCCGATGCCCAGCGCGTCATTACGCTTACCGAAGCCGGTCAGCACGCGGTGAGCATGTTACAAATTGCGGGCTTGATTGCCTCGGATATCGAAAGCCAGATAGCCGCATGACCGCAACTCAGTACCGCGCCGCTCTCCGTCGATTGGGTCTTACGCAAGTAGGAGCCGCCAAGTTGCTTGGAATTGGTGAGAGAACGGCGCGGCGCTGGGCGCAAGAAGGTGTTGAAGGAACCGCCGTCATCCTTCTCCGGTTGGCTGTTGCTGGTAAAATTACAGTCAAAGATATTGAAGCCGCGCGATGAATCTTTCAACCCTCATTCACGAGGAACACGACCAATGACCGGATGGCAGCCCATTGAAACAGCGCCGAAGGATGGCACGCACATCTTGGCGTTCTGAATCTGTACGAGCATCCGGACGAGCCGGACTTCCTGGCGCGGTTTGCCGGAGAACGTGCGGGAGATTGAGCAACGGCTGCGCTTGCAGCATAGGGGATGCTGATATGAGCTTGACACCCGCTGAGCGGCGACTTCGCCGACTAAAGCATCCGATGCAGCCGATCTATATGGACGATCTGGGGACGTATCGCTTTAAGCCGAACAAGATTATCAAATACTTGCAAGAGCGCGGCGTCATCGACCTTAACGCCATTGCGCTGATGTTTAGAAACGATCCCGAGGATCAGACACAACTCGCGCAGCTTATCGGATATTCGGTAGCTGGCGCTGGCGACTTGAACTACTTCGATGACAAGGTGTGGGAGCGCGCTGACAAAGTTGCCGACCGATTAGCGACCAAGCGCCCGCGATAATAGGGAATCGGAACGGAGAATAGAAAACTATTGGCCCGCTGTACCGAGTGGAGACTCTTTAAGCGGTAAAGGACTGCTCACCCGTCGCCGATAGGTCCTTGGATGATGACATGCACTTGCTGCCGCCCGGTGACGGGTCGATTATCCAAGGACACCATTACGCACCTTTGATGAAGGGATGACGAATGCTGACAGCACCGAGATTAAGCAACCCCGAATTAGAGCGGCTGCTTATTGAGGCTCAGAAGCGTTACGACGCCATGACGCCAGAGCAGAAAAAGGAAATGCGAGAAGCGCAGCGCAAGTCGTGGGTTGTTGGCGAAACGATGCTGGAGTATCCAGAAATGACCCGCGAGCAGGCCGAGGAAATTTATGAGAAGGCTGTCCTTGGGATCGGACTTTAATCACATAGCCGGGAGAACGGAGAGAAACCAATGGACGACATGAAAAACATAGTTGAGCGAGCATTTGAGGAAGCGATCCGTGCGATGGTCAATGAGGTCATCGCAGATAAGGTCGGTCATGGCGTCGATAACGATATTCAACAGCTCATCAAAGAGCGGGCGCGTGCCCTCCTAGCTGAGAATAAGGAACTCGACGAATTGCTCATGAACGCCATCTGTAGCTGGATCAACATTCAAACAGCAGACGATATGCGGCGCAAGCATGAAGAACATCGCCGCCGCGTCGGTTAACGCGCTTATGCGCCGAGAGGGGGGAATGAAGAAGCGATACAAAGCCTTGAGGCCCCGCAAAACAGTGCGCTCATCTAAGGCGCTGTTCGTTTGGCTCGACAACCCGGACTTCATTCCCGGCAAGCGGCGGCTGAGTATGGGCGGCCGATCCAAGAAACGCTCACTTTCGCGGCGTAAGGGCGGAAAGACGGGACCATAACCAACAGGAGAATGATATGCCGTCAAATCAAGTCATGGGCAAATGGAAAAAGGGCCAACTCCGTTCCGGCTCAAAGAGTGGCCCCAAGGTCAAGAATCAAAAGCAGGCGGTCGCTATCATG
>Ga0316221_1000608_pt1 | contig 44494 bp, 40 predicted proteins | sample TBH18007metaG_FD_206003 | JGI IMG/M metagenome (GOLD analysis project Ga0316221, IMG submission 206003) | Freshwater microbial communities from Trout Bog Lake, Wisconsin, USA - TBH18007 | ecosystem: Environmental > Aquatic > Freshwater > Lake > Hypolimnion/Profundal zone | place: USA: Wisconsin... | reverse complement strand
GTCCAAAAATACCAGGAATTGGAAGCCCGTGGAGACGGTTTATCTGAACCCTGAATCAAAGGTGGAAACGAAACTTCTTGATGCCGCATAATTTCAGCAGAGGCGACAACTACCTTGACACCCGCCGATACCGTCCATTCCCGGCATCGCGACGTCCATCAGGATCACGTCTGGCAGGAGGGCCGCGGCCTTGTTTATACCTTCCTGGCCATCCTCAGCCTCCCCTGCCACGACAAAATCCTCCTGCATTTCCAGGTGCCGCCTGAGAAGTTTTCGAATCATGCTGTGATCATCCACGATCAGGATTCTGATAGCCATCAAAAACCTCCCTTTATTCCAGGGACTGAAGCCCCTTGCGGTCATACTGTCACGTTGCGGAGTCCGTGTGGAGCCAAGCTATTCAATTCAAATGGTAGATCCTCCCGTCGCAAGCTCTGGAGATTCGTCGGAACGGAAAACAGGGTGCACCTTGAATCTATACCAAACCGGGCTCAATTGCACGGAGCTTTTGAGCCTGGCATTTCAGGCTGCGGGTGGACATTTTAAGGGTAATAAGCGGTTATGTTGTGGAATTATCTGCCTGGCGGGGTTATGATACCGACGGGAAACTGTGAGAACGCTTTTTGCTACAGTTGCAGTTGTTCTTGACTTAGGAGCTGCTGTCTACTACTTACGTGACAAGTTAAAAGGTAGGCGGGACTATCCCGTCGCAATAATGAAAGGTGTCTATGAGTGTAACAGAAACAACCTCCGCACTGCAGATCATTCCCTTGGGTGGCTTAAACGAAATCGGCATGAACATGATGGTTTTCTGGTACGGCGACGATGTCATCATCGTCGACTGCGGCCTGATGTTCCCCAGCCCGGACATGCTCGGCATCGATTATGTCATCCCCGACATCTCCTGGCTGCGGGAGCACCGCTCGCAGGTCCGGGCCATCTGTCTCACCCACGGCCACGAGGACCACATCGGCGCCCTCCCCTTCGTGCTCCAGGAGTTGAACGTCCCGGTTTACGGCACGGCCCTGACGCTCGGCCTGGTGGGCACCAAGCTGGAAGAGTACAAGCTGAGGGACAAGGTGCAGCTGGTCGTCGTCAAGCCGCGCGACACCGTCTCTTTGGGCTCCTTCCAGGTGGAGTTCCTGCGCGTGGCTCACTCCGTGGTGGACGGCTGTGCTCTCGCTATCAGCACTCCTGAAGGGGTGGTGATCCACACCGGCGACTTCAAGATCGACCACACCCCGGTGGACGGACAGGTGACCGACCTGGCCAGCCTGGCGCGCTACGGCGAAGCGGGGGTCCTGGCGCTTTTGTCCGACTCCACCAACGTGGAGCGCGAGGGGTACACCCTTTCCGAGAAAACCGTCGGCGACGCCTTCGGCGAAATCTTCCCCAAGTGCACCGGGCGCATCATCGTGGCAGCCTTCTCCAGCAGCATCCACCGCGTGCAGCAGGTGGCCGACGTCGCCGCCCGTTGCGGGCGCAAGATCCTTTTGAACGGCCGCTCCATGGTGAAAAACGTCCAGATCGCCCGCGAGCTCGGCTACCTGAGCATCCCGGACTCGCAGCTCATGGACCTGAAGGAGCTGCCGCACCTGCCGCCCGAGCAGGTCTGCATCATCTCGACCGGCAGCCAGGGCGAGCCGATGAGCGCCCTGACCCGCATCGCCATGGACGACCACAAGCAGATCAAGCTCGCCAAAGGGGACACGGTCGTGCTCTCCTCGCGGGTCATCCCGGGGAACGAGCGCACCATCTCCGAACTCATCAACCACCTGTACCGCCGCGGCGCCCAGGTCTTCTACGAAAGCGTTTCCGAGGTGCACGTCTCGGGTCACGCCAGCCAGGAAGAGTTGAAGCTCATGCTCAACACGGTGAAACCCCGCTTCTTCATCCCGATCCACGGCGAATACCGCCACCTGTACAAGCATATCCAGCTGGCCAGGAGGGTCGGCATCCCCGAGGAGCGCTGCATCCTGGCGACCAACGGCGACGCGGTCTATTTCTACGCCGAAACGGGAGCCATCGTGGAGAAGGTGGACACGGGGCGGGTCTTCGTGGACGGCAAGGGGGTCGGCGACGTCGGGAGCGTCGTGCTCAAGGACCGCAAGCACCTCTCCGAGGACGGCATGGTGGTGATCATCATCGGCATCAACCAGTCCACCGGCGCCGTCATTTACGGCCCCGACATCATCTCGCGCGGCTTTGTCTTCGAGGACGAGAGCCGGGAGTATCTGGACGAAGCGCGGGGCGTCGTGAGCGCCGCCCTGGAGGAGATCAACGCCGAGATGCGCTGCGACAACGAGGCGGTGGAAACCGCGGTGCGCCAGGCGCTGCGGCGCTTCTTCAAGAAGACCATCGCGCGCCGGCCGGTCATCTTGCCGATGATCATGGAGATGTAAGAGGGAAGGCAGGGGCAGGCAAAGCGCACATGCAACTTGATTGTTTGCGCCAAGTAAGATAATCTTACTGTAAGGAGACCGCGTTATGCTTGCCAAAAAGACATCAAAAAACCAGCTTACTCTTCCCAAAGAAATAGTCGGCAACTTTCCCGGGATCGACTTTTTTGACGCAACAATCGAGGAAAACCGTATCGTGTTAACGCCAGTAAAGATCACACCGATAACCGTTTCCCTCGCCAGTGTCCGCGCCAAGATGAAAAAGCTCGGGTTAACGCCCGAAGACGCTGTTGAGGCTGTTAAATGGGCCAGAGAGTGACTCCTGTCAGGGTTGTCGTCGACACTAACGTCCTACTCTCGGGCCTGTTATTCGGTGGAGAACCGGGAAGGCTGCACGAACTCTGGGTGCAGGGGCGGCTCTTGCCGCTGTTCTCAAAGGAAACATTCACGGAGTTCAGAAAAGTTCTCAGCTATCCCAAGTTCCGCCTTTCAAAGGCAGAAATCACCCTGCTCGTAGAAGAGGAATTGCTTCCATACGCCGACGTGTTGGACGTCACTGAGAATGCCACCGGCAGCTGTCGCGATCCCAAAGACGATATGTTTCTTGCCCTCGCCGCATCAGGCAGGGCCGCCTACATCTTTACAGGCGACCAGGACCTGCTGATCCTTCAATCTTTCGGGAAGACCAGGATTGTGACAGTAAAGCAGATCCTGGGAATAATGTCGGGCGAACCACTTTAAATATTTCCGACGCCTGCCTTCACCTCTGCTCGGTTCCCGGCCAATAATTCGTGGAGCGTCCTCCAAGACGCCAGATGAGTGGCGGGCATGCGACTAGCCTCTTGAACAATGTCCGTGTCGTCCAGATTTGGAATTATCAGCTGGCTAGGAAGCCGCCAGCGCCTGGGCAGAACCTCTCGCGAACATAGGTCTTTCCCTTTCGCGGCCAATCATGGTATTAATGAGCGGCACACCTTTTCACGAGACGCTATGCACAGTCGTTGTATCAGCCACTTCCGTCTGCAGGTTCTGATAATCCTCCTGGTCGCCCTCGGCCTGCTGTGCGCGGGCGCGCGCGTCCCGGACACCTCGCGCCCCCACCGGCCCAAACCGAGCCAACGCGTCGTCCTCGAAAGTCACCACAAAAGCTCCCCAAGCCACCTAAAGCAGTGCGGCGACGTCGTCGCCATCGTGCCGAAGCCTGCGGATTGCAGCTACTCCATCGGATACCTCGCCCTACCCCGCGCCGCCGCGCCGCGCTACACTTCGCTCCAGTTTTTCCCCCGCTCTGGCCGTTCTCCTCCTGCCACACTTAGCTAGCCGGTAACACTCACAACTACCTCCGTGCGCCCCCGCTCGGCCCAGCACTCCAGCTGTACCGCGTGGAGCAGTGCGCACTGGTCCTGTCTCACTACCCGAGGAGAACGACCCATGAAGATCTGCGTAAAGTCGCTGTCGCCCCTAGTACTGCTCGCCACGCTCACCTATACGGGGTGCGCCAAACAGGAAGTCGTCCGTAAAGACTCCCCCATAGCTCCGGCACTGTCGTCGGCCAGGAAGGACACCTCGGGGACAGCAGTCAAACCGGTGGACACGACCGCCAGGAGCGCCGTGCAGACGCCGCCACCTCCGGCGACCACGGCGCCTGCCCCGGAGCAGCCCGCTGCTGCGCAGGGCGGCGCCCCCGCGGCGGTCGCGGCAGAGGTGCAGCGGCAGCTGGAGAAGGTCTATTTCGACTTCGATTCCGCGACCCTGAGCGAAGCCGCGCGGCACGCGCTCACCGGCGATGCCGCGCTGATCACACGCAACCCCGGCGTCAAGGTCCGGATCGAGGGGCACTGCGACGAAAGAGGTTCCGATGAATACAACCTCGCCATTGGGGAGCGGCGCGCCAGGGCTGCCGCCCGCTATTTGGAATCACTCGGGGTGGGAGCGGAGCGGATCACCACCTTAAGCTTTGGAAAAGAGAAACCGGCCGCTCCCGGCCATGACGAGGCGGCTTGGGCGCAGAACAGACGTGACGAACTGATCGCATTGCCGGGCAGGTAACCGACCCAGAGAGGGCCGCTTCGGCGGCCCCTTTCCAGAATCGGAAGAGGTGTCTATGGACCGACGCTTGTGTATTACACTGTTGCTCCCCTTTGCCCTATTGGCCTGCGGCTTCACCTGGGGGCTCGGCAAGAGCGACCCCTGCGGCGAGGCGAGCAAGTCCGTGGCTGGGCTCACCCCGGAGTCGCCCGCCGCCCAACTGCAAACCGTCGCCAAAAGCGTTTCCAAGAGCTGCGCGGATGGTGCCGCAGCCGACTATCTGCGCGGCATCTCCCTCGAAGCCGAGAAAAAGGGCGAGCAAGCCAGCGCTGTCTACCGTTCTGCGGTCGGGAAGGACCCCGGGCTGGCCGACGCCCACGGCCGGCTGGGATTGCTGGAGCTGGCAAAGGGGGAGCGGGAGGAGGCCTCCGTGCAGCTCATCACGGCCCTGCAGCTTAAGGACTCCCCTGCCTATGCCCGGGCCGTCGCTGAAATCTTCCTGGAGGGGAAGCTCCATGCCCTGGCCATCCACTTCTTTCAGCAGGCCCTCCCCGCTTACGGCGCCGATGCCGCACTGCGGCTCGAAATGGGCAGGGGCTACCTCGGCATGGGGAATTGCGCAAAGGCGCGTCCTCTTTTCGAGGAAGCGCTGCGCCTTGCTCCGGCAAGCGCCGCCGGCCACCTCGGCCTCGCCGACTGTTACCGCCAGGAAAAACAGTTCGACCAGGCGATCGCAGAACTGCGGCTGGCCCTCGCCGCCGACAGCGGCAACCGGGAAAGCCACTACCAGCTGGGCCAACTGCTCGAACTGGCGGGTAAACCGGAAGAGGCCGAGCGAGAATACCATCTTGCCGGCGTGGAGCGCGCCCTGGGCCCCGCCGACTACCTGAAAAAGGCCGCCGAATACGCCTCGGCCGGTTCCTTCGAAATGGCCGCCGCGGCCTACGACGCCTTCCTGCTCAAAAAGCCCGAGGCCGCGGGTATCCGGGAAAAGTTGGGGGACGCCCGCATGGCGGCCGGGCACGACCTGGAGGCGATCAACGCCTATGAGGAAGCGGTGCGCCGCCGGGAAGGGAGCAGTAGGATCAGCTACAACCTGGGGATTCTCTACGAGCGCAAGGGGAACCTGGACGAGGCCCTCAACAGTTTCCAGGAGGCGGTCCGGCTGGACGCCGGGAACGGCGACGCCCGGCGCCGCCTGGCTGAGATCTATGCGCTGCGCGGCTCTTTTGCCGAGGCAATCGATGCCTACCGGGAACTGATCGCCCGCCACGACGCAAACCCCTTGAGCTACTACAAGCTCGCCAGCCTCCTGGAGAAGGAGCGTGATTTCCCAGGTGCGGCCGGCGCCTACGCCAAAGCGGTCGAACTGGACCCCAACAACACCGAGGCGCACCGGGGGCTCGCCTTTCTCCTGCTGCACCGGCACCTGCCGGGGGACGTGGACAAGGAATTGAGCGAGGTTCTCCGCCTGCGCCCGGCGGACATGGAGGCTCGTAACGCCCTGATCGCACTCTACGTGAAGCAGAAGCGCTACGACGAGACGACCGCGCTGCTGCAGGATGACGTGCGCCTCAACCCCGAGAGTCCCGACAGCCGGTACCGGCTCGGGGTCATGTACGCCTTCCGCAACCAGGACGACGACGCCCGCGCCGCCTTCCAGGAGACCATCCGCCTGAAGCCGGACCATGCCCGGGCGCTCAACGCCCTGGGCAAGCTGTACCTGAAAGCGGGCGACAAGGACAAGGCGCAAGAAGCCTTCGCCGCAGCGCATCAGGCCGACCCGAAACTGCTGGAACCGATCGACCTCTCGAACCGGCTGGTCTCAGCGCCGGAGAAGAAGGCCCAGGTCGGGGCGCAGCAGGAAAAACGGACCTCGAAAAAGAAGAAGGGAGCCGGCAGGCCCCGGACCAGACGCAAACCGCACAAAAGGAACCAGCAATGATCCATATTGCCGCTCTCATCTGTCTCGGCATGCTCGCCGGGATGACCAGCGGGATGATCGGCATCGGCGGAGGGATCATCATCGTCCCCGTCCTGGTGATCTTCTTCCGATTCTCCCAGCAACTCGCGCAAGGGACCACGCTGGCCTTGATGGTCCCGCCCCTGGGCGCCTTTGCCGCCTGGAGCTATTACCGGCAGGGGTACGTGGACGTAAGGACCGCCGCCGTCATCTGTCTCGGCTTTCTGGCCGGCAGTGTCCTGGGCGCCGACCTGGCGCTGCGCATTCCGACGGAGGTGCTGACGCGGATCTTCGGCGCACTGCTGGTCGGCATCGGGATGAAAATGCTGCTGGCCGGGTAGCCGGCGACGCCAGCCCGTGTCGAAACAAGACAGACTACCACACTCTCACAGCACGCAAGGAAGGGGTACCTATGACAGACGGCACGCAAGGCCTATCGGGGATAGGCGACATGGTGGAAAAGCTGCAAACTGGCGCAGCGGGCTCAGCCACTCAAGGGCTGGACATCGGCTCTTTGCTTGGGAGCATGAGTATGACCACCATAATGATCAGCCTGGTGGCGGGTCTGATCGGGTCGGGTTACTTCATGTATGGAAAAAAAAGCCACAACTTCGCGATGGTGTTCAGCGGCATCGCTCTTTGTGTCGTCCCCTACTTCATCAGCAACACCCTACTGCTCATCGCCGCCTGCCTGGCTATGACAGCCGCACCGTTCGTCCTCTGACACTAGTTGTGGAATCCATGGTAAGCTTTAGATAGCAGCTGACGTTTCTCCCGGGATTTTCGGCGTAGGCAAGGAATGCTGTGAGGCAGTGGGCGCGCCATGAACAACTTTGAATTCACTGCGCTGATCGGACTCGGTTCGCTCGCCGCGGGCTTCCTCGGGGCCCTGACGGGGCTGGGCGGCGGGGTCGTGATCGTCCCGATGCTGGTACTGCTCTTCGGGGTGGACATCCGCTACGCGGCGGGCGCCTCGCTGGTCTCGGTGATCGCCACCTCCTCCGGCGCCGCCGCGGCGTATGTCAGGGAAGGGTACAGCAATGTCCGCATCGGCATGTTCCTGGAGGTCGCCACCACGACGGGCGCGCTTGCCGGGGCATTCCTGGCGGCACGATTGTCCTCGGCGCTCATCTCCATCGTCTTCGGACTGGTCCTGCTCTACTCAGCCTACCTGTCGTTCCGGGCGCGCCACAGCCCGCCAGAGAGTGGCGGCCCCGACCGCCTCGCCCTCCGCCTCAAGATGGACGGGAGTTACCCGACCCTTTCCGGTCCCGAGCCCTATCATGTCCGTGCGGTTCCGCTGGGATTCGGTCTCATGGTCCTGGCCGGTGCCATCTCGGGGATTCTCGGCATCGGCTCGGGCGCCTTCAAGGTGCTCGCGCTGGATCGGGCCATGCATATCCCTTTCAAGGTCGCCACCACCACGAGCAATTTCATGATTGGGGTTACTGCGGCAGCCAGCGCCGGAGTCTATCTGCACCGCGGCTACATCGATCCCGGTCTGGCAATGCCGGTGACGCTGGGCGTTCTGCTGGGCGCTTTGCTTGGAGTACGGAGCCTGGTACGAAGCAATGCCGTTGTTCTGCGGATCGTGTTCAGCGCGGTCATCGTCTTTCTTGCAGTCGAGATGATTTATAACGGTTTGACCGGAAGGCTCTGATCGATGGCAAACACACATAAACCCAAACGAGCCTGGACCGACGAGCAGATGGAATCGATCATAGCGAGCATCTTGCTTGGAGGCATGGTCATCGCCGGGCTGGTGGTCCTTGCCGGCGGCGGCCTCTATCTGTTTCGCCACGGCTCCGCGTTGCCCGACTTCAGCGTCTTTCGCGGCGAACCGTCGGACCTGCGCAGCCTGAGCGGCATTTTTACCGATGCGGCCTCCTTCCGCAGCCGGGGCATTATCCAGCTGGGGCTGGTCATCTTGATCGCCACACCCGTCCTGCGCGTCGCTTTCTGCCTGCTCGCCTTTTTATGGCAGCGCGACCGCCTTTACGTCGCGGTAACCTCGTTGGTACTTGTCCTGCTTCTCGTCAGCCTGCTCGGAGGCTCGTGATAGTCCCAAGCGGCTCAGGGCTCTCCGCCCAAGGGCTGAGCCCTGATGGCGGGGGCCCTGTCGAGTCCCGAGAGTTAAACGCCCAGGAGCCTGCATCCTCAGACATTAAGTAACTTCCTTTTCTTCCCTCGCTATCTAACTGAATTGCGACATAAAAACCCGCCCACAAACAGTCCGACTCTGTTTGACACCACTAATTTACCGCTTACAATTGACATGAGGGCTGGCCTGCACGTCGGGCGGCGGCATGCCGTCAGGATTGGCGGCAACAGATTCCCGAGCGCTTGAGGCAACGGCGACGGCTTCCATTCAGTCAGGTCCTTATATGAAATGATCCGGGGGTGAGTTTTCAGCAATGGCGTACTGTTTACGCCAGGGGAGGATTGAAATGATCTCAAAGCATACACTAAAGTTTGCCGGCTTGTGCGTTTCGCTGTTCTCGATGAGCATGGTCTTCGGATGTGCGCATTACGAGCGCAACACGGGACAGGGCGCGATCCCAGGTTATTACATCCGCACCGAAATGCAGGATGCCGACCGGGCCTTGGACTCCGCACGGCAAGCCGGCAAGGACAAGGACTGCCCTGAGCAATTCAGGAAGGCCCAGGATCTCAGAAATGAAGCTTACGACGTGTATCGTGCCTGCCACACCGAGGAAGGCGCCGCTTTGGCACGGCAGGCGACGGCACTTGCCAACGCCCCCTGCCCTCCGAAGCGCCCTGGCGGCGGCGGTGGCGGGGTCATTCCGCCGGTGGCAGCACCCATACATTACAAGTACTGCCTGACCCTCAATATCCAATTCGATATCGACCAGGCCATCATCCGTCCGCAGTATCGTGACGAGGTGGCCAGGGTGGGCGAATTTATGAAGAAATACCCGACCACCTCCGCCGTTATCGAGGGGCATACGGACAACGTCGGGGCCGCCGACTACAACATGAAACTCTCCCAACGCCGTGCCGAAAGCGTGGTGAACGCCCTGGCGGAAGACTACGGGATCGACCGCTCGCGTCTATCCGCCGTGGGGTTCGGCCTCACCCGTCCCATCGCCGACAATGGAACCGATGCGGGAAGGCAGAAAAACCGCCGCATCGAGGCGATCATCGACTGCGCCTTTGACGTGACCAAGGTCCAACCGCCGGAAAGGCTCTGCATGTCGCTGGTGATGGATTTCGATTCCGGCAAGGCCGACATCAAGCCCGAGTACCGCGACGAGATCGCCAAGGTAGCCGACTACCTGAAACAGTACCCGAGCACGACGGCGCTCATCGAGGGGCACACGGACAATGTTGGGGATGCTGACTACAACATGAAGCTCTCACAGCAGCGCGCAGCAAACGTGGTGAACTACCTGGCGGATAATTTCGGCATCGCTCGCTCGCGGCTCTCTGCCAAGGGGTACGGAGACACCCGGCGCATCAGCTACGATAACACGGCCGAGGGGCGGCAGAGAAACCGCAGGATAGATGCTGTCATCGACTGCGTAATCAAGAAATAGCCGCGGCACGGTTGGTGCGATGGCGCATTGGGCGCCCTCAGCCGACCTTGGATGAAACTGCCCCATGAAATAGCCCATAGCTCATATGGGCTATTTTTTTAGTTTGAACTTAGCTGGGCTGTGAACGGGCGACTGCACAGTGATAGGTCACGATGGAGGAGGGAGTCAGCGGGAAGTTAGCACAGAGAGCCCGGGTGAATGATGGTGCGCCCAGGCTGAAGCTGGGGGAATGATGATTCACCCCGGCTGAAGCTAGGAGAATAATCTTATGCACGGCCTTATGCCCTGCCGGCTTTGCCGGGCAACAACTGACTGAGGTTTTCCTTGTAGGCGATGATCCCCAGGAAGATCAGGTAGAGCGTGCCGTTTGCGGCAAAGAGCAGCAGGCTTCCATGAAAGGGCCAGGACTTGCTGAGAAAAAACAGTAGCAGTGCCAGAACGAAGTATCCCAAGATTTTGGGAATCTCATAGTCGACATGGAAATATTTCTGCCCCCAGAAATAGGAGAGCAGCATCATCAGGAAGTAGCAGATCAGTGTGGCCCAGGCCGCCCCCGCATAACCGATCCTGGGGATCAGCACGATGTTGGACGCGATGGTCACCAGCGCGCCGAAGGTGGTGATATACGCCCCGTATTTGGTCATGTTGTTCAACTTGTACCAGATCGACAGGTTGAAGATGACGCCGAGAAACAGGTTGGCGAGCAGCAGGACCGGAACGATGCTGATACCCGGATAAAACCTCTCGCCGATGAAGTGCTTGATGATGTCGATGTTGAGCATGACCCCCAGGAAGATGGCGAGCCCGAACAGGACGAAATAGGTCATGACCTGGCTGTAGATTTCCCGCGAGTCGTGCTCCTTGGCGTGCGCGAAGAAAAAGGGCTCGGCCGCGTAGCGAAAGGTCTGGATGAACAGCGTCATCAGGATCGCAACCTTGTAGTTCGCCCCGTAAATCCCTATCTGCGCCATGATATAAGCGCTGGGGTTGGGGACGCCGGAGGGGACAACGATCAGGTAGCGCAGCAGGATCCTGTCCAGGGTCTCGTTCACCATGCCGGACAAACCGGCGAGCAGCAGCGGCAGGGTATACCAAAGCATTTCCTTGAAGAGCCGCCGGTCGAACGTCAGCTTGACCATGATGACATCGCGGTACAGGATCAGGAGCGTCACCCCGCTCGCGATCATGTTCGACAGGAAGACGTAGCCGACCCCGCCTGACGGGTGGTACAGGGCGCGTGGCAGGTCATAGCCATGCCTGATCAGGTAGGGGCAGAGCAGCAGGAAGAAGAAGTTGCAAAGGATGTTGATCAGGATGTTGCCGAGCTTGACGACGGCGAATTTGAGCGCCTGGTTCTGCTGTCTCAGCCGCGCGAAGGGTATGGAGACAATGGCGTCCAACCCCACGATCATCACGAAATAGACTATGTATTCCGAGTGGTTCCCGTAGTGCAGCCTGCCCGTGACAAACGAGGAGCACACGACACCCGCGACGATGAACGCCAGGTTCAGGAGGACCACCGGTATGAGGGAGGTCGTATAAACGGTGTCCTTCTCGTGGTCGCTTTGGGAAAAACGGAAGAAGGTGGTTTCCATGCCGAAGGTGCAAATGATCATCAGGAAGCTGGCATAGGCGTACAATTCCGTGACGATGCCGTACTCCTGGGGCAGGAAGATGCGTGTGTAGAGCGGCACCAGGAAGTAGTTTATCAGGCGGCCGACGATGCTGCTCAAGCCGTAAATCGCCGTCTGTTTGAGGAGTTTTTTCAGGGGATTCATTGATGGTTTTCCGGGCTGGCATGCTGGTGCGGAAGGCTTTTGGCTGAAGGCCGCAGCCTCATAGGGCGGACCGCTGCCTCACAGGGCGGGTCGCTGCATCGAAGGCAAACATAGCATCCCTCACCTTGCGCTGTCAAAGCCTATGATTATCCGCCGTTACCAGGCATCGGCCCCGCGAACCCCGGCGCTGCGGGGTGTCCTCCGGGGAGACCCGTTACCTCACGGGAAGCTTGATGGTGAAAAGCGCCCCTTCACCCGGGGCCGAGTCCACGGTAAAGGTTCCCTTGTGGTTCTGCGCGATGAGGGTATAGGAGACGGACAGTCCCAGGCCGGTGCCGACACCGACTTCCTTGGTGGTGAAAAAGGGCTCGAAAATCCGCTTGCGGGTGCTCTCCTCCATGCCCGGGCCGTTATCGGAGACTTTCACCACGGCCCAGGCGTCCTCGCGCAGGGCGGTGATGTTTATTCGAGGCTGGGGCGACCTGCTCTCGGCCATGGCCTGCGCCGCGTTTTTAAGGATGTTGATGATCACCTGCTCGAACTCGGTCGCGTTCACCGGCACCTGTGGCAGGTCGGGGGAAAAATCCCTGATGATGTTTATGTTGCGGAAGTCGTATTTCTTCTTGAGGTCGTAATCGTTGGCCGCCAGTTCCACCGCCCCCTCGATGATGTCCGGCAGCGACGCCAACTTGTGTTCCGAGTCGCTCCTGCGGCTGAATTGCAGAATGTTGGACACGATCTTGGTGGTCCGCTCTCCCGCCTTGTACATTTTGCCCAGCAGATTGAAGATGCTGCGTTGTTCCAGATAGCTGCGGATTTGCGGCAGGCTGAGCCCCAAGCCTTCGGCGACTGCCACATTGTCCGGCAGTTCGTCGGAGAGGCGGCGCTCGATGTTCTGCAGGTTCTGGATGATGATGCCGACCGGGTTGTTGATCTCGTGCGCCATGCCGGCCGCCAGGCCGCCTATCATCGCCATCTTCTCGGCCTGCACCATGAGGTCCCTGGCCTGCTGGCGCTCGGTCAGATCCCTGGCGAACGAAATCGACATGGGACCGTCGTCGAAGATCAGTTTCGTGATGTCCAGGTAACAGGGGAACTGGGTGCCGTCCTTGCGAATGCCGACCGTCTCGTATTCACAAGGGACGCTTGCCGCGCTGACACAGGCCAGTGCCAGTTCAGTTATCTCGCTCCGGCACTGCGGCGCGATGCGGTCGCAGATATGGCTGCCGATCAATTCGGACGGGTCAGTGAACCCGAAAATAGACAGGTAGGCCCGGTTGACATAGTTATAGTGCAGGTCGTGGCACATGGAGATACCGATGGGAGCGTCCTCTATGAGGGTGCGGAAGCGTTTCTCGCTCTCCTCCAGCGACTTCAGTGCCATTTTCTGTTCGGTGATGTCGATGGCAAGCACGGCAATCCTCACCACCTCGCCGGCGTCGTTGAAGACCGGGTAATAGGTCTGGTCATAGACCCTGCCGACCCGCGCGTCCTCGAAGCGCACCGGCTCCCCGCTGGCCACGGCCTGTGCCGCCTGCCGCATCCTGCTGTGCGCAATCTCGGGCGGGGAGTAATGGTCCCAAAGACAGGAGCCCAGCAGTTCCCGGGTGTCCCTTCCCGCGCGCTGTGCCGCAGTCGAGTTGACCGCCAGGATGCTCCCCTTCAGGTCGATGAGATAGGCGGAGTTGTGAATCCCGTCCAAAAGCGCGCGCGCCGTTTTCTCGCTGGCGCTGAGCGCCTCCTCGGCCAGTCGGCGGTTTTCCATCTCGACCAGGATCGTGTGCAGGATCACGACGAAGCTTACGATGATGATGACGATGGCGAACAGGCTCACGACGATGAAGGTGGTAGCGGATTTCGTGATGGTGGCGTCGAAGGTCTCTACCCCCCACTGGTAGTTCTTTTCGGTGTATTTCAGGATCTTGGCGAAACTCTCGCGGGCCTTCATGGCCTTGGGGGTAATGACCCGCTCGTACTCGGGGTAGGCGTTGTGACGCTCGCCGGAAGGAATCTTGCCAAGCGCCGTCATCATGATCTGCGTCGAGGTGAGCCAGTCCTGCGCATCGACATTGGCCGCGGCGATCAGTTCCCTGATCTCGCGCGTCTCGGCGGCCTTATCGAGCACTTGGAAATGATCGGTGACCTTCGAGACGATGACGCTGACAGCCCGAGTGTCCCTGTCATAGTCACCGCCCAGCATGATGTCGCGTGAAAGCCGGGAAAGGTAGTTCATATCCCGGCTCACCTTGATGACGCTTTGCTGGGTGACGATCTCGTGTGAGCGCAGGAGATGGAATTCCTCAGAGAGGTTGCGCACGCTGACGATGCCGGTCACGGCCATGACAGATACGCAGGTGGTGATGACCAGTGCCAGCAGGTACATTTTGATTTTGATGCTCATTTCTGTGCCTCGTGACCTGGCAGAGCGTTCGGTGCGGGACGAACTGTGCTTGGCGGATGCTGAGGACTGAGATTACTCGCATTTAAAGAACATTATCAAGAAGTTTAGTGACTGTGACTCAAGAAGTGAACGATGAGCCGTTGGCCGTATCCCACCTGCGCAGTAGGGGGGAAGGCTCGCGCAGCGAGACAGGGGGGTCCTGCTGCCCGGCGAAAACACCCCCCTGTTTCACTTGCGTTCAGCTTCCCCCCTATTCCATAGGGGGGACAGAGCCACATCCTGCCGGTGCAACAATCCTTTCGCACCCGACTCAGATTTCCGGATGCTTCTCTTTCAGGTCCGAGTGGCACGGGGCGCACTCCATCTTGCCCCGGGTGTTTTCCAGCATGCTCCCTTTGTCGTGGCAGGAGCGGCATTCCTGGACGGCCTTCGACAGGGGGTACATCGCCTTGAAAGACCCGTCAGCCTGGGCGTTCAGGAGCTCCACCGTTTTCTTGACGACCGAAGCGGTCAACTGGGCGCAGCGATCCTCGCGCGCGTCGGAAAAGGATTTCACCTTGGCGACCTTGCACCAGCGCGACACGGAGATGTGGCAAAGCGGCGACTTGGAAACCGAGTGCACCGGGGTCGTTTTCGCGTTGGCGGGACGGTAGTTGGGAAGCTGCTCACTCTCGTACCAGCTGAAGAGCTCGTCGACAATCGGTTTGGGGTTCTTGGTAAGGAGCGATACCGCCAGCATGGCGCCGTTCAGCGAGCCGCACAGGGTGGCCCAGTCTCCCCCTCCCCCGCCGCCGATGGTCATCATCTTGAGGGGGAAGTTGTTGTAGGGAGCACCCTGTTTTTCCGCGTATTCGCCCAGGATCCCTTTGAAGGCGCCGTACATGCAGTGCCGGTTTTCTTCGTAGAAGGCGATGTAGGAGCGCTCGGCACACGCGGCGGGGTCCAGTTTCACGTAAGGCCAGGGGAAGGGTAGCGTTTCGTTGCATGATTTTTCGGTTCCCGCCAGGGCCTGGCCGGTGGCGAGGGCGCCAAGCAGTACCGAACCGGTGGCAAGACCGATCATTCCCAGTGCTTCTCTTCGTGTCGTCATGATGCTCCTCCTTGGTGAGTTGCCGGGGATCCGCGGGGAGCCCCGGACGGTCTGGCGGCTTATTCTTTCATGTCGCAGGCGCCCTGCTTTTTATCCATGGCCGTTCTTTTTTGCGCCGGCGCTCCGACTACCGGATAGCCCAGCTTGGTCCAGCCGAATATGCCCTCGGGCATGACGAAGACGTGGCGGTAGCCAAGTAGGACGGACTGGTTCGCAACCAGCGCACTCTCGGAGCACATCGGACTCGCGCAGTAGAAGACCAGCGTTGCCTTCTTATCAGCAGGCAAGAATTTGGCGAGGTCATCACTGTCGATGTGAACGGCGCCGGGGATGTGGTTTTTCTCCCAAATTTCCGGGAGGTTTACGTCCAAGATTGCTACCCCGGGCTTATTCATGATCTTGGCAACTTCGGCCGCGGGGATGACCTGGAAATAATCGTCGGCAAGGGCGAGCGCCGGCAGGAGCAGGGTAAGTCCGGTCAGCAGGTAACGTAGTTTAGTCATTGATAGCTCCTCTATGGTTTTGCCACTAACTTGCGGGAGCTGAACCAGCCTCCCCTCCCGCGTCAACCGCCCGCGACCAGCTCGATGACGGCTTTCTTTCTCAACTCGCCTACATACTCATCGATCGCCTGACGGGTCCGGACCTCCTTCAAATAGGACGCTATTTTCTCTTTGACTTCGGCCAGCGGACGTATTGAGGCGACGGTGCGTGCCGTAAGCTTGATGACATGGTAGCCGAATTTGGTTTCGACCACCGGGCCGATTTCTCCAACCTTCAGGGTAGCCAGGGGAGCCTCGAACTCGGGGATCATCTCTTCTTTGCCAAAGACGCCGAGATCACCGCCGGCCTCCTTGCTGGGGCAGTTGGACTCCATTGCGGCGAGTGTCGCGAAATCCTCTCCGGCGAGCAGCTTCTTCCGGATGGTTTCGGCTTTCTCCTTCGACCGGGCCCTCTCCTGGGGAGTCGCCTCGGGCCCGACTTCGATCAGGATATGGCTTAGCTGGACGCTGTCGGGGACCGAGAACTTATCCAGGTTCTGCCGGTAGAATGTTGCGATCTCGTCCGGTGAGATCACGATTTTTTCGGTTACTTCCTTGTCGAGCAGGTTGGCAGCCACGAGATCACGGCGCACTATTTCCCGCGCCTCGGCTTCGGTCAGATTGTTGGTCTTCAGAGCATCGTCGTAGGCAGTCTGCGAGGGAAACTTTCCTTTTACCTCGGCCACCCTTGCCGTCACCTGTTTTTCCAGATCCTTGTCTAACAATTTCAGGCCGCCCTGGTAGAGAAGCTGCGCTCCGATCAACTGTTCCAGTGCGCCGTTTTCCGCTTCTTTGCGCGCATCGGGTGTCAGGTCATGGGAAGCACGGCTTTGGGCAAGGTAAATGGCGATGGCGCGCTCCACTTCGGCGCGCGTGATGGCTGCGCCGTTTACCCTGGCGAGCACGCTGGTTGCGGCCCCGGGAGCCGGGACCCCGGTTTGGGCGCCGGCGCCCCCCGACTGACCGGATGGGGCTTCCGCTGCCATGCTGGCACAGGTCAAGCCGCCGGAAAAGGCGAGTGCGCCCAGGAACATCGCACATAGTTTCAGATTTCTGCAGGTCACGAGCGGACTCCTTCACCTTGATCGGAAGTTCGGCCCGGCGTTTTGACGCGCCGGGCCGGGTCTGTCGGTGCGTCACATCAGGGAGGCTTGCGCGCCTTTTACCAGCGTTTCCGCTTCCCTTACCTTCTTCAGGGTGTATTCCGGGGCATGGACGCCCCAGGAACCGTCCTTCTCGACCGCCGTCACGATGTCCTTGGCCTGGTTTATCATGACCTGGATCTGGGCCTTCTGAGCCTGCGGCTTTTTGGAACCCACCAGCTGCGGATCGAGCGCGGCAAAGGTCGCCTTGAGCCCTTTCACCGACTCCTTGATCGGCCTCTGCCAGCCGTCGACGACGTTGTAGATCTGCCTTTGGTCGGTGAAGTGCAGGTTTTTGGGCAGCTGTGACTGCGCGCCGGAGTGGCAGCCGCCGGCATTGAGCAGGTTGCCGTCGCTGAAGCTGGTCCGGCCGCAGGACCACATCAGGTCGATGTACGGTCTGCCGTCCTTTTTGGTGAGGCGCCAGGCGCCTTTGAAATTGCGGGGCTGGCCGTCCGGCGGGTTAAGTGTTTTTTCGTCCGGCGAGACATTGATCTTCCAGATGTGGGCGGCCCGGGTGTTGTCGAAGCCCGCCTTGTCGGGGTACTGGATGGTGCCGAAATTCTCGCAGCTGTTCATGACCGGCATGTGGCAACTGGAGCACTTGTGGTCGCCATGGGCCTTGTTGTTTTTGAAGAAATCCGCCTGCGCGTTGTGGCAGTCCTGGCACTGTTTCCTGAGCCCCGGGACGGTGTAGGGGTCTCTCCAGTCGTTCTGGGTGACTTCGTGGGGATCATGGCAGGTGCCGCATCTCATCCCCTTCTCGCCATGCTTGGTGTAAAAGGACTGCGAACCTTCGGTGCCGCAGGCCGGGCAGGCGCTTTTGAAGAAGGAACTCAGCTGGTGCTTGGGGTCCTTCTTGGCTTCGTCCTCGTTATAGGCGAAACGCTGGTGGCAGCGCTCGCAGTTGGACGGCATACCGGCTCCGCGCGCCCCTACCAGGTGGGCCCCGGCGCCGTGGCACTCCTCGCAGGTGATCCCCTTGTTGATGGTGTGCTTGCGCAGTTCCACCGGGTTGCCCAGGGCGGCCAGGAGTTCCTTCTGGCTCTTGAAGTCGAACTTGAAGCTGTGGCAGACCTCGCAATAGGAACTGGCAGGCTGGAAGAGGAAATTCTTCTTGTACTTGGCTCCGTAGGACGTCATGCCCCAGACGTTGGAACCGTTGTCACCGAAGTCCTCGAGCTTGGTCGGGAAACCGGGGACGAACTCGGCGATCTTCTTGGCCATCTCCGGCGTCAGGGACTCGCCCCAGTGGCGGGAATGCTGGTTGCCGCCGGCTACCAGGGTGCCGGTCAAGTCGCGCAAAAGGCCGTCCTCTATGTGATAGGTGCCGCGCACCAGCCAGGCGTCCAGGTAGCCGTACTTGGTGCGCGGCGTGCCGAGGATGGCGTACACCATGTCCGGCGTGATTCCCTTGGGGAGGATGGCCAGGTCCTTCGTGCCGTACAGGGGCGCCTTCAGGTCCTTGTTGGGCAATTCGACCATCTCGTCGGGGAAGCGGACCACCAGGGCATGCCGGGAGCGGCTCCACTTCTCGTATTGGGCGGGGTGGCACTCGCCGCACTTCTTGGCGCCCACGAACTTGTTGGGCAGGTCCAGGATCGACTCCATGCCGAGGCGGTAGGTCATCGCGGTCTGCATGTTGACCTTCTTGGCGTATTCCTTGCCGCCGCCGAACTCGACGAACTCCTCCTCCCGGTCGCTGATCTGGTACTTGCCGATCATCTTGCCCGCTTTCTCGTACTTGAAGATCGGGTGGTTCTTCTTCAGGTAGTCATAGAACTCCTTCTCCTGCTCCACATACCCTTCCAGGGTGCGCACCGACTCCGGCTCGGTCGCCACCTTCGGCGCGAGCCCGACGGTTTCACCGGCCAGGACCGGATGCACCGACAACAAAGGCAAACAGGCTGTTGCAACGACCATGAAGCTTCTTAACAATCTTTTCATCGTGCCGCTCCTTTCGGGCGCATTGGTCCCGACTCTCTGTGCAACAAAAAAAGTCACCACATTGCCAACGAACACCTGCTAATTAGCACTAATAATAGCAATGACAGTGCCAAAGAAATTTATTCAGTTAATCGGGTAGATAGTGAGATTGGGCCGAGAGAGCCCATGGGACAATTGGCGCAGGTTATGGGCGGAGTTGGAGCTGGAAGCTGAGAACAGGAGGGTTTTTGAGGGCTGGTACTATTGGCGCAGCTGGGACTTTTGTCTCAGGGGTTCAAAACGCCGATAAGCCGTACCGGTCTTATCCCCCCTGCGAAGTAGGGGGGAAGGCACGCGCAGCGAGACAGGGGGGTCTCTCTGCCGGCGAAGACACCCCCCTGCTTCACTACGTTCAGCTTCCCCCTATTCCATAGGGGGACCAAACCAAAATCAGCAATGGTCCGTGGCCCTGCCGCGGATGATCTTCTTGTTGAGGGCGTTACGGGAGATTCCCAGATAGGTGGCCGCGACCCCCTGGTTGCCGTGGGCCAGATCGAGCGCCTGCTCAATCAGCACGACCTCGGCCTCGTCCAGGGTCGGCATGCGTTCCTCGTCGCGAAAGCGCAGTACCACTGAGGGCTTCGCCGTGCCAGGGGACGGCCCCTTGGGGCGGAATTCGGAGCCGATCGCCTTGCGGAAGCTGTCGATGGAAAGCACGCCGTGGCTGTGCCTGGCGACTGCATCGAACACCATGGCCCGCAGCTCGCGCACGTTGCCGGGGAAACCGTAGGCGGCAAGGTAGGAGCAGAGTTCGGCCGGACAGGTCGGCTTCTTCTTGTCGAAGGCGCGGGCGGCATCCTGGAGGAAGCAGTCCAGCAGCAGTGCCAGGTCGCCGTCGCGCTCCCTGAGCGGCGGGATTTTTATCTGGTGGGCAAAAAGGCGGTAGTAGAGATCCTGCCTGAAGGCGCCGCTCTGCACCATGTCGCGCAGGTCGCGGTTGGTCGCGGCGACCACCCGGGCGTCCGATCTCCTGGGCGTATCCGAGCCGAGCGGGTAGAACTCGCGCTCCTGCAACAGGCGCAGCAGCTTGATCTGCGAGGTCTCGCTCAGGTCCCCGATCTCGTCCAGAAAGATGGTGCCGCCGTCAGCCTGGGTCAGCAGCCCGCCGCGGCGCTGGTCCGCGCCGGAAAAGGCGCCCTTGACATGGCCGAACAGGGTGTCGGTGAACATCTGGTCATCGAGCCCGGATACGTTGACCGGGACGAAACTCCCGCGCCGCTCGCTGATTTTGTGCACCGCCTGGGCCAGCAGCTCCTTCCCGGTCCCGGTCTCGCCGGTGATCAGCACCGGCTCGGCAGAGAGCGCGATCGCCTCCAGGTACTGCATGAGAGCGATCATGGCGGGATGCTGCGTCTTGATCGGCGCGAAGGCCTCCTGATGGCCAAGGTGCCCCCTGAGAAGCTTTTCCTTGAGGGAGTCGATCTCCTTGAGCAGTGAATTCTCCCGCAAAGCCCGCATCAGCACGAGCTTCAGCGCGTCCATGTCGAGGATCGGCTTGACCAGGTAATCCCTGGCACCCAGACGCATGGCGTGGATGACCTCCTTGACGAGCCCCACCCCGGAGATCACGATGATCGGCGTCTCGGGGCTGGAGGAGGTCAAGGCGGAGATGACTTCGAAGCCGTCCATGACCGGCATCCGCAGGTCGGTGAAGACCAGGTCCGGGCGCTCCCGACCGAACACCTCGAGCCCTTCCCGGCCGTTGGACGCCTCGAAGACGGTGAAGCCGGCATCCAGAAAATAGAGCGCGATGCTCTCCCGGAAGTCCACCTCGTCGTCGATTATCAGCAGTTTGATAGGCATCGCGATACCGTCCCGGGAAATCGGCAGGTCAGGTTCCATGGCGCTTCAGATTAAGGCATTCTTTGGGCAAAGTCAAAGGCATTCTAATGATAGTTTGCAGCTCAGTAGAAAAATATCATATTGCATTGACAAGGGGTTGACGAAGGTATATAGACATTCATATATTCATACCATTGACTCGTAATGCAATCCCCTGTCAGGAGGTACCCACGTGAACAGAATCGCCGTACTGCTGGTTGCCTGCCTGATTTCTGCTGTAGCGGCGCCGGCCAGGGCTGAGGTGGTTTCCCTGCGCGCAGCGCTGCAGCGCGCCCTGGAGAGCAACCATCTGCTGAAGGCCGCCGCCCTGGAGCAGGGAGCCGCGCTGGAGGAGGTTGCCGTCAGCCGGAGCCGCTACCTGCCCCGCCTGTTTCTGGAAAGCGGAGCCGCGCTTTCCACCACCCCGAGCAGCGTTTTTCTCATGAAGCTGGACGAGGGTCGCATAAATCCCGCCAGTGACTTCGCCAAAAACACCCTGAACCACCCCGAGGCCCGGGGCGACTTCAAGACCGCCCTGCGGCTGGAGCAGCCCCTGCTCGATCTGGGCATCTCGACAAGCGTCGACCTGGCGGCGAAGGATGCCGAGGCCTCGCTGGTCTCCCTCGACCTGGCCCGGGAAAAGGTCACCTTCCGGGTCTACAACGCCTACCTCGACGTGCGCCGGGCCCGGGCATTTCGAGACATAGCGGACCAGGAGGTGGCGGACGCCCAGGAGCACGCACGCCTGGCGCAGGTGCGCGAGAAGGACGGGGTCGGCCTCACCTCGGATCAGTTGCGCACGGCGACGGCGCTTTCCGAGGCCCGGCAGCTGCTGACATCGGCGGCCAACGACCTGCTGCTGGCCCGCCTGAGGCTGAACCTCGTGGTGGGCGGCAAACCCGGGGAAGTCCTCGACATCGCCGACGACCCGGCCGAGGCTGCAGGGCTGGCCGAGCTTCCACCCCAGGAGGGCCTGATCTCCCTGGCGCAGCAGAACCGGCCGGAGCTGAGGGCCGCCCGGAAGAGCGTGGAGAAAGGCGACCTCGCCGTGCGGCAGGTCCGGAACTCCTATCTTCCGACCGTCTATGCCAGCGCGTCCTACCAGGTAAATGACCGGGACCTGCCGCTGGGCTACGACAACGATTCCTGGAGCGTCGGCGTCAACCTGCGCTGGGAGCTCTTTGACGGCAACCGGCGCTCCCACGAAAAGGGCAAGGCGGCTCTCGCCAGAAACGCGTCGGCGGAGCTCCTGGAGAACGACCGCCGGGAAGTGGCGCTGCAGGTGACCGAGGGCTTGCTGCGCCGCCAGGAGGCCGGGCTGCAGCTGGAGTCCGTCCGCGCCGCCGTGCAGGCCGCCCGGGAGGATGTGCGCCTGGTGCGCCTGCGTTTCGAAAACGGTCTGTCTCCCATGGTGGAGCTGCTGGACGCCGAGGCCGCCCTGAACAGGTCAAGGGCCAGACTGGTCGAGGTGGAGAACAGCTACCGCAGGTCGGCTGCGCAGCTTTACTTTACCTCGGGCGTGTTTATCAAGGAGGTGTTGCGATGAGAAATAACCGGAGGGTGGTATGCGCCCTTTTGATCGTATCGGCTCTGGGCTGTGGCAAGAAGGAGCCGGAACCCGCTGCCGCGGCCCAGCCCGTGCCGGTACAGGGAGCCAGCGTAGCAGTGCTCTCCCGAGAGTTTATCCCGGAGATCCAGGAGGCGGTCGGCACCGTGAAGCCACGCAGCCTGGCGGTCGTCAGCGCGAGGATAGCCGGGAACGTGACCGGGGTGTACGTGAAGGAAGGCGACCGGGTCGGCAAGGGAAAACTCCTGGTGGCCATTGAAGCCGCCGAGGGAGGTGCTGCCGCGGCGGGCGCGGCCTCAGGCGTGGACGAGGCCGCCCGCGGGCTCGACGAGGCGCGGGCGCGCAAGACCCTGGCCGAGGCGACCCTGGCGCGCTACCAGAAGCTGTTCCAGGAGAAGGCGGTGACCCCGCAGGAGTTCGAGGGGCGCCAGATGGAGCAGGCTGTGGCGCTCCAGGGGGTCGCACGGGCCGAGGCGCGCCTGAGCCAGGCCAGGCAGGGTGCCCGGGGAGCCGGGGCCATTGCAGGCTACAACAAGGTCGCCGCGCCCATCAGCGGGCTGGTCGTGTCCAAGCAGGCGGAGCCGGGGCAGACGGTGTTCCCCGGCACGCCGCTGCTCAGCATCGAGGGCGATGCCGGTTACCGCCTCGAGGTGACTGCGGGCGAGGGGCTTTTGGGCAAGCTGAAGCAGGGCGATCAGGTCGGCATACAGCTCGCCGGCGCGCCCGCCACGGGGCGTATCGTGGAGATCGTGCCGACCGTGGACCCGGTGACCCGCACCTTCACCGTGAAGCTGGATCTACCCGCCAAGGGGCTCAGGTCCGGAAGCTTCGGCAAGGCGCTCTTCAGGGTCGGGCAACGGCAAGGGATCACCGTTCCGGCTGAGGCAGTCGTGGAGCGGGGAGCCTTGACCTATGTCTGGACCGTTTCCAAGGAAGGGATCGCGAGGCTGCGGCTGGTGAAGCTGGGGAGTGCACTGGGGAGCCGGGTCGAGGTCCTGTCCGGCCTGAGCGCCGGGGAGCGGGTCGTGACGGCCGGAGTCGAGAAGGTAAGCGACGGCGCCAAGGTAGAGTGAAACTCCCTCCCCCCTTGCGGGGGAGGGTCGGGGGGGGGGGCAAGGCGCCATTTGAGACTCCGTTGGCAGCTTCACCCTCCCCCCGACCCCCTCCCGTCCAGGGAGGGGGAGTTAAAAGCAAGCACCTAGTTTCAAATGAGCGCTGAATGGTTACCGATGCTTTGCACTGGAGACACCCATGAATGACCTCGGTTTCGCGGGGAGAATCGCCCGCGCCTTCATAGATTCCAAGCTGACCCCGCTCATCGTCGGCGCGTCGCTGCTGCTCGGGCTCTACTCCATCCTCGCCACGCCGCGCGAGGAGGAGCCGCAGATCGTAGTCCCCATGGTGGACGTCTACCTGCCGATGCCGGGCGCCTCCCCCAGGGAGGTGGAAGATCTGCTGGTGGCACCCTTCGAGAAGAAGCTCTGGGAGATCAAGGGGGTCGAATACCTCTACTCGGCGAGCCGCCCCGGGATGGGGATCGTGACGGTCCGCTTCGTCGTGGGCGAGAACATGGAAGAGTCGCTCGTCAAGCTCTACAACAAGGTGATGAGCAGCCGCAACCTGCTTCCGCCTGGCTCGCTGGAGCCGCTGGTGGCACCCAAGTCGATCGACGACGTCCCGATCCTCACCCTCACCCTCTGGAGCGAGCGCTATGACCATCAGGCGCTGAGACAGGTCGCTCAGGAACTGCGCGCCGAACTGGAGAAGGCGGACAACGTCGGGGAGACCGAGATCAAGGGGGGATTCCCCCGGGAGTTGCAGGTGCGCCTCGACGCGGGGAGGCTCGCGGCCTACGGGCTCGCGCCGCTCGCCGTCATGGGTGCGCTGGAGAAGGCCAATGTGGCACGGCGCGCCGGGGATCTCTCCTCGGGCAACCGCGACTACACGCTCGACGCGGGAAGCTTCCTAAGCGACGCGGCTGGCGCCAGGCGGCTGGTGGTGAGCGTCAAGGACGGCAGGCCGGTGTACCTTCAGGACGTGGCGCAGGTAACCGACGGAGTCCAGGATCCCACAAACTACGTCTTCTTCGGCCTGGGCCCTGCGGCCGCCAGCAAAGGAATCAAGGGAGGCACGGGCGATTATCCCGCGGTCACCATATCGGTCGCCAAGAGAAAGGGGGCTAACGCCACCTGGCTTGCGGAGGACCTGGTCAAGCGGGTGGAGTTCCAGAAAGGAAAGATCATCCCTGCCGACATGCAGGTGACGGTCACCCGCAACTACGGCGAGACCGCCAAGGACAAGAACAACGAGCTGCTGTTCCACATGTTCCTGGCCGCCATCTCGGTGACCATCCTGATCGCGCTCTTCATGGGGTGGCGCGCCGGCGCGGTCGCGGCGATCGCGATTCCGGTCACGCTCGCCCTCACCATGTTCATCTTCAACAGGATCGGCTATACGCTGAACCGGATCACCCTGTTCGCCCTGATCTTCTCCATCGGCATCCTGGTGGACGACGCCATCGTCGTCGTGGAGAACATCCACCGCTACTTCACGACTACGCGGCTGAAGCCACTGGAGGCGGCGATCCGGGCCGTGGACGAGATCGGCAACCCCACCATGCTCGCCACCCTTGCCGTCATCGCGAGCATCCTGCCGATGGGTTTCGTCGGCGGGTTGATGGGCCCCTACATGCGCCCAATCCCGGTCGGGGCCTCCATGGCGATGATATTCTCGCTGCTGATCGCGCTCACCGTCACCCCCTACTTCGCCTACCGCTTCATGAAAGGAGAGTCCCATTTCGGCGGCACGGCCGCGCCGGAGGAATCCGCCATGACCCGCTTCTACCGGCGGATCATGGGGGCCCTGCTGCACAAAAAGATCGTGCGCTACAGCTTCCTGACCGGGGTCGTCGTCCTGCTGCTGCTCTCCTGCTCGCTGGTCTACTTCAAGCTCGTCACGGTGAAGATGCTCCCGTTTGATAACAAGAGCGAGCTGCAGCTGATCGTCGATGCCCCGGAGGGGACCACGCTGGAGGAAAACGCCCGCATGATCGCCGAGATGGGGGACGCCCTCAGGAAGGTGCCCGAGGTGACGGACTTCCAGAGCTACGTAGGGATCAGCTCGCCCTTCAACTTTAACGGCCTGGTGCGGCACTACTACCTGAGAAAAGGCGCCAATGTGGCCGAAATCCAGGTGAACCTGGTGGGCAAGGATGAGCGCCACGACCAGTCGCACGACATCGCCAAAAGGATCCGCCCTGCCCTCAAGGCGATCGCCGACCGCTACGCTGCCCGGCTGAAAGTGGCGGAGATCCCCCCCGGCCCGCCGGTCCTCTCGACGCTGGTCGCCGAGGTGTACGGCTCCGACCAGGCAAGCCGGGTGGCCATCGCCGCCAAGGTGAAGGACATCTTCACGTCGACCCCGGGCGTGGTCGACTCCGACTGGTACCAGGAGGACGACCAGCCGAACTACCGCTTCGTGGTGGACCGGGAGAAGGCCGCCCTTTCCGGGGTTGCGGCAGCGGACGTGGTGAGCACGCTGCAGATTGCCGTGGGGGGATCCGACGCCGGACTCATGCATGTGGCACGTGAGAAAGAGCCGATCTACATCAACCTGCGCCTGCCGGTCGGCTCGCGCAGCGACCTTTCCTCGCTCTCCTCGGTCTACGTCACCGGCTCCAAGGGGAACGTGCCGCTTTCCGAGCTGGTGCGTGCGGTGCCGGGGGTGGAGGAAAAATCGCTTTACCGGAAGAACCTGAAGAGCGTCGTCTACGTCACCGGCGACGTAGCCGGGGTCATCGAGGCGCCGGTGTACGCGATTTTGAAGATGCAAAAGGAGATCGACAAGATCGCGCTCCCCGGCGGATACAGGATCGAGCAGCGGGCCGCGAGCCAGCCCTGGAACGAGGAGCGTCCCGGCATCAAGTGGGACGGCGAATGGCACATCACCTACGAGGTGTTCCGCGACCTGGGGGCCGCCTTCGCCGCGGTCATGATCCTGATCTACGTGCTGGTGGTCGCCTGGTTCAAGGACTTTACCACGCCGATCGTCATCATGGCCCCGATACCGCTCACCCTGATCGGCATCCTGCCGGGGCATGCTCTCATGGGCGCCTTCTTCACCGCCACCAGCATGATCGGCTTCATTGCGCTCGCCGGCATCATCGTGCGGAACTCCATCATCCTGATCGATTTCGCCGAACTGCGCCGCCGGGAGGGGATGAGCCTTGACGAGGCGATCATCGACGCCGGCGCCGTCCGCTTCCGCCCCATGCTGCTGACCGCCGCGGCAGTCGTGGTGGGAAGCTTCGTCATCCTGTTCGACCCGATCTTCCAGGGGCTCGCGCTCGCCATGATGTGCGGCGAGATCGCCTCCACGACCCTCTCCAGGATCACCATCCCGATCCTGTACTACATGGTGGAGTCCTGGAAGGAGCGGCGGCACGGGCGCACTGCAAACCTATAGCAACGCATCGACAAAAGGAGCTAAACCATGTATATCGACAGACTTTTGAGACTCATCGCCGGCAGCTTCACCCTTATTTCCCTGGCACTGGCCCACTATCTCGATCCGAGATGGCTCTGGTTCACCGCGTTCATCGGTCTTAACCTGTTCCAGTCCGGTTTCACCAACTGGTGCCCGATGATGACGATCCTGGCAAAGCTCGGCGTGCCCAAGCTGCCGCAGAACAGCTGCCGCTGATTATCTGAAAACGTAGCTAACCGCGTGATGACTGCATAGGAGGATTTGCGTATGGCGTCTGCTCCAAAAGCAATATTCCCTGTGCACAGAGAGTTTATCACCGAGGCGATCATCCTTAGGGCCATCGGGCACCCGCTCCGCATCAAGATTCTCGGCGAAATCCTGAGCCAGCAATGCAATGTGTCTAAAATCTGCCAAGCGCTGGAAGCTTCTCAAGCTGTGGTTTCTCATCACTTGGCAGTTCTAAAAGATGCGGGTATAGTTACTGGCAGTCGAAGGGGTGCCGAAGTGTTCTACACGATCGAAATCCCTTTCATAAAGTCTTTGTTGCTTGCGCTCACCACATGACATGCTGGTTGAAACAAAGAGGCCGCAGGAGAACGCTCACTACTTCAAAATTGGGGGGATACAATATGAAGAGATCCGTAGGGACTGGAAGCTTGATGCTGTTAACACTGTTATGCGGCGCGACTCTGTCTGGTGCTGTCGATGGCCCCCTCACGGTACAAGGGTCGGTTCGCTCCCTGGCTAACAAGTCAAAGACGGTCGCTCTCGATCAGGTTGGGCAGCCGACCATGATTATCAGGTTTGACGAGAAGACTTCTTTTCAAAATGTTCCGAGCGCCAAGGACATTCTTCCCGACGAGAACGTCGCCGTTGAATACCGGCACGAGGGTGACGACAACCTGGCGACCAGGATCACCCGGGTTATCCCGAAGCTCCCGGAAGGAGTAGGTAATCTGACCCTCAAGGAGTGCGAGGGACTGATTGCTGCCGGAAACAAGGGGGGCGGCTACCTGCTGGTCGACGCACGGCCCGCCTCCAAGTACGCGGCAGGACACCTCCCGACCGCGATCTCGATACCGCTTCCCGTCTTGGAGACGGAAGGCGCCAAGCTGCTGCCGCCCAAGAAAGGAACCCTGTTGGTGTTTTACTGCGGCGGTGTCTCCTGCGGCTTGAGCCACAAGTCGGCCCAGATAGCAAGAAGCCTCGGCTACGGCAACGTGAAAGTCTTTACCGGAGGAGAGCCGGCATGGGTCAAAGCCGAGCACTACACGGTGCCGGCTGCCTCCTTTCTGAAGGAAGGCAACCTCGTGCTTGTCGACCTGCGCGAGCCTAAAGCTGCCGCTGCCGGGCATATCCCCGGCGCGGTCAACGTACCGCTGGCGCAGTTGGACGGCTGGGAGAAAAAGTTCCCTAGCTCCAAGGGGGCCCAACTGGTCTTTTATGGCGGCAAGGAAAGCGACCTCGCGGCGGCGATCAGTACCGCCCGCGACTGGGGCTACAGCAACGTGACCGGTTTCCCCGGTGGAACCGCCGAGTGGAAAAAGAGCGGCTATGCCCTGGCGCAGGGGGCCGCGCCGGACCGGATCGTCTACCAGAAGAAGCTGGGGACTGACGAGATGGGTTCGACCGAGTTCCTCAAAGGGCTTGCCGATGGTACGGTCCTGGTGGATGTCCGTACGCCCGAAGAGTTCGCCAAGGAGCGCATTGCGCAGGCCATCAACATCCCGGCAGAGCAGATGGCGAAGCGTTTTAGGGAGCTCCCCAAGGGAAAACAGGTGGTGTTCTACTGCAACACCGGCACCCGTGCCGAGATGGCCTTCGACGTGGTGAAAGGCAAGGAGTATTCGGTCAAGTTCCTGAACGCCAACGTGGAGTTCAAAGCGGATGGCTCGTACAGCGTGAGCGAGTAGCGGGCGGAGGGATTCGCCCTACGCCATCGTTCCCACGCTCCCGCGTGGGAACGGGATCCCTGGACGCTCAAGCGTCCAGCACCGGAGGTGACGCGGTTGAGTTACCAGGTACTGTCCCACGTAGCTGAACGGGACGCGGGAGCGTCCCCGGATGCATTCCCACGCTGGAGCGTGGGAACGATAAATTGACCTTCTTATCCCCCCTGCGCAGTAGGGGGGAAGGCTCGCGCAGCGAGACAGGGGGGTCCTCCTCACGGCAAAGCCCCCCCTGCTTCACTTCGTTCAGCTTCCCCCCTGTTCCACAGGGGGGACAAAATAATCCCCTACCCCGTCAATTACCAGCTCCCTACTTCCTAGCACCCTGCCGCCTCTTTCTTCTTTTTGGCGGGCTTGGCGGCCTTGACCGGCGCCTCGTCCTTCTTGGCTCCCGTAGCCTCGTCCTTCTTGGCCTCCGCGGCTTCTCCCTTCTTCATCTTCTTGACCTTCTTTACCTTCTTCTCAGGCTTAACCGCCGCCCCCGCCTTGGTCTCGGCGGGTTTCGCCTCCTCGGCAAAGGCCAGACCGGACAGACTCACCAGCATGAGGGCTGCTACCAACAGGGTTGCCATACGTTTCATCGGATACTCCTCCTTGGGTTGTGGTTTTTACAACGATTCGCTTTAACTCAAATGGCTCAACTGGCCGGCATAGACAAAGGAAAGCCGGATGATCAGCCCGCCGACCAGCACCATGATCGCGCTCAGGTTCATCTTCATGAGCTCTGCCGAGGTCAGGTTCTCCCCATGCTCCTCGCGCACCTCGAGGAACTTGAGCACGACGGCGATCGGGAAGATGATCACCAGCATCAGCAGCCCCAGGCCGTACCAGAAGTAGTCGTGGCTAAAGGTGAAAAACGGCATGATGGAGGCGCGATGCGCCCCGGAGGAGGTGTACTGCCCGTAGAAGAAGAGCGGCAGCATGACCATCTCGGCCAGGATGAGCCAGATGTCGACCTTGGTGAAGAAGAGCTTCACCTTCTTCTGGTCCGCGATCATGATCATGAAGGCGGCCCCGGCGGAGAGCGCCGAGGTCAGGAAAAGGATCGGCAGTATGGCCGAGTTCCACAGGGGCCGGGCGACGAAGGAACTGAGCAGGACGCCGGTGTAGACCCCGATGAAGATCCCCATCCCGAAGTTGACGGCGGCCAGCTGGAGACGGTACTCGCCGAGCCATTTCGCGAACCGGATCAGCTGCGGCAGCCGGAGCTGGTGGCGCCGCTCCAGCGGGAAGGTCGCCAGGGCGTACATGATGCTCACCGGATAGAAGACCAGAAGCCCCCAGGAGCCCCAGGACATCGGGGAGAGCGGCTGCACCGTCAGGTAGAGCCAGAACACGTTCAGTTTGCGCTCCAGGTCGAGGAAGATGAAGAGCATGCCGACGCTCAGGATGACCGGCACCAAAATCGCGGCACTCGCGGCGGCGCGCTCCCCGCGGGCCAGCGACCCACCTTTGCGCACGTGCAGTACGGAGGTCATGACGGCGAGCCCCGCAGAGAGCCCGCCCAGGAAGAGATACAGCGACACGCGCCAGTCCCAGACATGCAGATGGGGAGACACCAGCGCATTGACACCGGTTACGGTAATTTCCATGGTGTTGCCTCCTATTCCGGCCTGCTGAATTTCTTGATGTAGAAAACGCGCGGGTTGGTCCCGGCGCTCTCCAGGAGCACCTCGTGGTGGTTGTCACGCAGGGCGACGCTGACCGCGCTCTTCGGGTCGTTCAGGTCGCCGAAGATGCGCGATTTCCCGATGCAGGTCGCGACGCAGGCGGGCGCCTTCCCCTCCTTGATGCGGTGCGCGCAGAAGGTGCATTTGTCGGCGAACCCCTTGTCCAGGTTTATGTAACGGGCGTCGTAAGGGCAGGCGGCTACGCACGCCTTGCAGCCGACGCAGCGGTTTTGCTTCAGGAGCACCGGACCGCTGTCGTCCTTGTAGGAGGCGCCAGTCGGGCAGTTGTAGACACAGGGCGGATTGTCGCAGTGGTTGCAGAGCTCCGAGCGCAGTTCCATGCGCAGCCGGGGGAACTCGCCCTCCACCATCTCCAGCACCCGGGTGCGGAACTGCCCGGGTGGGACGTCGTTTTCCTTCTTGCAGGCGATGACGCAGGCCATGCAGGCCACGCAGCGCCTCTGGTCCACCACCATGGCATATTTAGGCATGTGCGTTCTCCTTTTCCAGGCGGACGAAATTAACGTGCATCCCGGTGCTGCCGCAGATCGGGTCGACCGCGTACCGGGTGATCAGCCCCTGGTCGTCGGCCCCCTTGCGGAAAGCGAGGCTGAGGCCGGCGCTGGTTGCGCCGAAGCCGTGCACCAGGTAGACGCAGTCGCCCCGGATGCGCTGCGTCGACTTCACCTTGATCCGGTTGCTGCGCACGCCGTCCTGGTTCACCAGGGTGACGTAGTCGCCGCTCTTAAAGCCCAGTTCGCCTGCCTTGACGGCGTTGATCCAGACCTCGTTCTCCGGGTAGAGCTCATTCAGCTCGGGGTTGTTGATGGTCCGGCTGAAGGTGTGCACCGGAGAGCGGCCGTAGACGAGCCGGAACTCCCCGGCGGACGGCACCGGGTGCCGGGTGTACTTTGGCACCGGATCGAACCCCTTCTCCTTCAGGTCGGCGCTGTAGAGCTCGATCTTTCCCGAGGTGGTCTTGAATTCCGGAGGGGTGAGCGCCGTTATGTACGGCGCCGAGCTGTTCGGGACCACGATCGTCCCCGCCTTCTTCAGCTCCTCGTAGTTCACCCCCCACTGCTCGCACTGCCCCTTGATTTTCTCCTCCAGGGTCCGCCAGGGGAAGTACTCCCCGAGGTCCAGGCGGGTGGCGAGTTCCTTGGCGATCCACCACCCCGGCTTAGACTCGTAAAGCGGCGCCACGACCGGCTGGCGCAGCGAGACGGAGAGCGAGCGTCCCTTGCTGACCGCCAGCGCGTCGTGGCGCTCCAGGTAGCTGCATTCGGGGAGGATGACATCGGCCATCATGACCGTGTCCATCGGCATGACGTCGACCGCCACCAACAGGTCGAGCTTCTTGATCGCCTCCAGGGTCTCCTTCTGGTTCGGCATCGATTTCATAAGGTTGGTGCCGGTTACCAGCCACGCCTTTACCGGATAGGGCGCGCCGGTGATGGTCGCCTTGCGGATCTCCTGGGTCACCCCCTCGGCACCGGCGAAGGGGAAGCTTCCGAGGTTGAGCGGCGCCTTGACCGGCTCGGGGTACGGCTTGCCGGGGATCTTCGGAAAGGATGCGCTGGTGGCCATGAAGTACCCCCCTTCCCTGCCCCAGGTCCCCAAAAGCGCAGCCAGGATACCGATGGCGCGGGAGCGCTGCACGTCATCCCCGTACCAGGTGGCGTGGCGCCCGGGATGGATGCAGACGTTGGGCGCGTTCTGGCCCAGCATCCGTGCGGTTTCCACGATTTTGTCGGCGGGGATCTCGGTTTCCCGCTCGGCCCATTCGGGCGTGCAGTCGGCGACCGCCGCGGCGAGTTCCTGGAAGCCGCTGGCGTAGGAGTCGAGGTACGCCTTGTCGTACAGGCTCTCCTTGATGATGACGTTGCACCAGGCGAGTATCAGGGCGAGGTCGGTGGCGGGACGGATCGGGAGCCAGGTGTGCGCCTTGCCGGCCGCGGTGGAGAAGCGCGGGTCGACGACGATGAACTTGGCGCCCAGGGCGAGCGCGTCGGCGAAGTCCTGCACCTGGGAGTTGTGCATGTTCTCGCCCAGGTGCGAGCCGAACAGCACGACCACCTTGCTCCGGGTCATATCGAGCCGCTCCGGGGAGCCGATCCCCTCGCCGAAGGTGAGTTCGAGCCCCACGTCGCGGGGGCCGCGGCACTGCGCGAAGGAGGGCATGCCGACGTTGGGGGATCCGAAGGCCGACAGTAGCGGCAGGAAGTGATCGGATGGGGTGCCGTGGGTTAAAAGTGCCCGCGACTCGGGGCCGTAGTCGGCCTTGATCTTCTTGAGCCTGGTGGCCACCAGGTCGAGCGCCTCGTCCCAGCTCGCCTTGCGGTACTTGCCCTCGCCACGTGCGCCGGTGCTGATGAGCGGCGTCTTCAGGCGGTTCGGGTCGTACAGTAGCCCAGTGCCGCCGTTGCCGCGGGCGCAGAGCTTGCCGCGCGCCCCGGGGTGGGCCGGATTCCCTTCCAGTTTCACCACCCTGCCGTTAAGCACCTTGGCGACTGCGCCGCACTTCCAAAAGCATATCTCGCAGAAGGTCGGGGTATAGGTTGGTTTCAGCATCCCCTGCTCCTCGGCCCAGAGCAGGAACTTTTCGGGGAGCGCTGTGTATGCCGCCAGGCCTATGCCTGCCGCACCGCTAGTCTGAAGAAATGCCCTTCGTGAAATTTTCACAGGTTCTTCCTCCTCAGTAGGAATTCAGCTTAAATCAAAAAATTGAATCAAAAGATTGAATCAAAAGCTTTAACGCAAAGGCGCAAAGACGCTAAGACGCAAAGGAAAAGCAAAACCACATCTAGGAAAAACCACATCTAGGAAAAACCACATCTAGGAAAAACCATACCTAGGAAAAACCATACCTAGGGAAAACCACACCTAGGGAAAACCACACCCAGGGAAAACCACACCTGGGGAAAAAGAGACATTACTCGTCAATGGGAGGCGCCCACTTGATGCTTACACCCGGCTTTTTTGTGTCGTGTGCCGGCTCTTTCCGGGAACCCTCCACTTCTGCTGGCGGATTGCTCGTCGACTCCTTTGCCTTGAATTCAGAGGAAGATCCGGAAGTCCTGAGGTAGCTGATGCCTTGCACCTCAGTGCTTGGCTCATCCATGTCTATTTTTTGCACCTTACCGGATCGGTAGGTTATCGTCATTGTGTCAGCGGAGGCGAGCGCTACCGCAAAGAGACTGCAGGTGATGAGCGCTATTGTTGTTGTGCATGTTGCTACTCTCATTGATCCACCCCGCGATTTGATAGTGTGATGACTAGGCAGCGTCCCCCCTACGAAGTAGGGGGGAAGGTTCGCGTAGCGAGACAGGGGGGTTTCCCCCAGGCTAAACACCCCCCTGCTTCACTTCGTTCAGCTTCACCCCTTTTTCATAGGGGGGACAAAACAGCCAACTTCCTAGACTATTTTGGCTGCTTTTTGATGCGCCAAAATATCAAGCAACCGATCGATCTCATCTTTCTTGAGTGGAACCGGCCGCATCTGACTGTTCACCCGGATTTCCCTTGGATTATTCAGCCACTTCTTCAAATTGTCCGCCGTCCACCGGCCGTCATTCTTCCAGGTCTTGGGATAAAACTCGGTAAAAAGTCCGGACAGGTTGGGTCCGATGTCGCCTTTGCCCAGGGCACCGCGCGTTTCTGTCAATACTTTGTGGCAGGGTCCGCACTGCTTCTCGAATATGTTTTCCTTGTGCTGCTGCAACTTTTCGAAATGCACCACCTGAGGAGTCTCGCTGACGGGGTGCCCCGCCTGGAGCGCTCCCGCCAGGATTGCGTTGACCAGGTCTGCCACCTGGCGGTCATCGAACCTGAAATCAGGCATGAAGAGCGCCTGCGACTTTATGGAGTCGAAGATCTTCTGCGGCGATGTGTTCGCCGGTAGCCGGTCGAGATTGGCCGCCAGCCGGCTCCCCTTCCCCGCAGAGCTGTGGCAGCGCCGGCAGGCAAAGTTCTCCAGCATCTTTTCCCCGCGCCGTAGCGGCGGCGAACCGGGCAGGGTGAACCAGGAGAACTTCCCCCGGATCAGGTCACGGTGGGCGATGGCCAGCCTGTCCGACCTCCCGTCACCCCGATGACAGCTGACGCAGCTGCCGCTTTTGACATAGTGCGGCTTGTGGCACTGCAGGCAGCCGTCCCGCTCGGCTCGAGCCGCCTGTGCCGCCCGTGCCGCGGGCGCGGACACCGCGAGCAAGCTCACCAGCACCATCAAAATGGCAATACGAAGGCCCAATTCTCACCTCGAAAATACATGCCGACCAGGGTCAGGGCGCCGACCGCGAGAAAGGCCACCAGGGTGACAACGCTTACCGGCCACTGTTCCCGGGAAAACCACGCAGCCTGCTCGCGGTCACCCTGCCCCGCCAGCCAGGGAAGGGTGATAAAGCCGGCAGCCAGGGCGAGCACGGCATAAATGAGGTACTTCGAATAGCTCACCAGTTCCTGTATCCAGAGCAGAAACCAGGCGGATTTGACCGGATTGGGCACCCGGGCGATGTCGGCGGGCTCCTGCAGCGGTGCCGGGCAAAGCGCAGCCAGGACCAGCAGGGCCAGGATCAGGAGCGCCATGGCGATCTTGATCAGCCGGAAAAACCCCGGCGAACTTCTGACATAGCCGCGCGATATCATAGGTAGGGTAAAACCCCCTTGTTCTTTCTGACCCGGTAGAAATGCAGCAGACTGAGCAGCAGCACGCTCAAAGGTATCAGCATGATGTGCAGGGCATAAAAGCGTAACAGTGACAATGACTGCCCCACGCCGTCGGGAACCAGCAGGGCGCGCAGATATGAGCCCAGGGGCACCGTGGTTACCAGTTCCATGCCGGTTTGGGTGGCCCAGAGGGCAAGCTGATCCATCGGCAGCAAGTATCCCGTGTACGCCTCGAAAACGCAGAGCAACATGAGCCCGCAACCGATGACCCAGTTCAACTCCCGGGGCTTCTGGTAGGCGCCGGTCAGAACCACGCGCAAGGTGTGCAGCATGGTAAGCACCAGCAGGAAATGGGAACTCAAGCGGTGCAGGCTGCGCAGGTAGCGCCCGCCCCACACAAACCTTTCGAGAAAGAGAATCGAGCCGAAGGCCTTTTCCGGAGAGGCCTGGTAGTAAAAGAGCAGCAGCATCCCGGTAGCCACCAGGAGCAGAAAGGCGGTAAAGGCCAGGCCACCCAAGCAAAAGGTATAGGAGAAAGTCAGGTTCTTTCTCAGCACGACCCGCGGGAACAGATGACTCAGGAACTGGTTGATCAAGCAACCCTCCGACAAAGCAAACCGCAAAACCAATTGCCACAAAAAGGCACAAAATACACAAAAAACACCTAAAACAAAGCTTTAACGCAAAGACGCAAAGAAAGTTAAGAACTAACTACAGGTTTAAAGACAAAAGCTTGTTCCCTTGAATTTGATTTTCCCCGCATCTGTTTTCTTTGCGCCTTCGCGCCTTTGCGTCTTTGCGTTGAGTCTTTTGATTTTAATTCATTCAAATGACTATTTCATAAAACTCCCCGCGCTCTACCACCTGGTAGCGCAGCAGTTGCCGGTCCGCCGGGCCTTTCAGGACCCGCCCCTGGCGGTCGAAACTACTGCCGTGGCAGGGACAGATCAGCTCGTTCGGCGTGACGTTCACTGTGCAGCCCAGATGACTGCAGACCAGGCTCAGGGCGTAGACGGCTTCCCCCTCGCGCATCAGAGCCACCCTTGCCTCCTGGTAGACCAGCGCACCCTGGAGCGGCAGATCCCCCTTCGCCACGCTGAGTAGCGTCTTCTTCTGGCGGACTCCGGGACTCAGGTACTTCCCGAGGCAAACCACTCCCGCCAGGGAGAGCATCAGGGTGCCGAGGAATCTTCGACGTGATTGATCAGGCTTTGCCATTTTTCCAGGTACGCCCTCTGATAGGCCACGCTTTTCTTGTTGAGCTGCCCATACCGCGAGTCGGGGAGAAAATCGCCATTGGTCACCCTTTGCCCGGACCTGTCCCAGAAGGAGGCAAGCGTCATGCCGTCGGTCTGCAACTGGTAGATCCGATCCTCCTTGCTCTCCATGAGGTAGCGGCGCGGGTTGTCGTGGCACCCCTCGCACATGACCGTGCCGCGGCGTACCGTGTGGGGAAAAAAGGCCCTCCACTCGGCGGCCAGCAGGCGGTTCTCCATGTTGTCCGGCCCCGCCCCGGACCAGCTCCCGGCCGGCCGATCGTTACGGATGTCGGAGAAGTAGAGCACGAACTCGGGACGGATCGGGCTTACCTTGCCGCGCGCATTGATCCCGAGCGGTGGTGCGTCCTGCTTGCGCAGATAGGCGCTCTTCACGTAGTTTCCGCCCTTGCCCGCGCCTCCCGCGCCCGCGTTGCCCGCGCCTGGGTTACCCGCGTTGCCCCGGACCTGGTAATCCTCCTGCGACGGGCTACCGGCAAAGCGCAGATAGAAGGTGCCGTACTCCTGCGGGGTCCAGGCGGAGTGGCAGGCGGAGCACTCCATCTTTTCCAGGTGCGCGCTGATCCGGTGCTCAACGACCTTTTGGCTCACCTTGTGGCAGTCCAGGCAACTCTTCGACGACCGGGCGCCGGCGACCAGGCTCGCCATGGAGTGACAGGCGCCGCACTTGATCCCCGCCTCCGCGTGGACGTCGGGGGTCATCTTCAGGTAGGTCTCTCCGTAGGCTACCTCGCCGCGCTGATAGCGCAGGCTGTCCTCCCGCGGTGCCATGCCGTAGTAATCGGTCCCGACGAAGTATCCCTTGTGGCAGGCGAAACAGCTGCGGTCCCTCGCCTGTGCGATGGCGTGCCCACTACCGCCGTGGCAGTCGGTGCAGCTTTTCAGGTGGCAGGAACCGCACTTGTTTTGGAAAAAATCCGCATCGAGCGCACCGATGCTCCGCTGCACGAAGGCCTTCTCGCCCTTCCTGGTCGCCATGGCTCCATCGAAAAGCCCGGGATACCCCTTGTGGCAGGCAGCGCAACCGGCGGCACGGTTCGCCACCGAGGCCGGGTTCCCCAGTGTGGATGCCTCGCTCTGGTGGCAGGAAAGGCACGGCAGATCCGCATGGATACCGGTCAGGATGACCTTGTGGCAGTCCTTGCAGTTCTCAGCCACGCTTCCTTCCGCCGCGCTAAGGGCCAGAAAGCAGACGGCGATGCAGAGCATCATCAAGCGCACGATAGTTGAGTTCCTTTCGGTAAATCGGGTCCCCGGCCTTGTCATGGCACACGATGCAGGTGTTGACCGCCAGGGTACGCCGCACTTCCTTACCGTTCAAAGGCCGGGAATGCTCCCGGGTTATGGCCGAGTAGGCCCGCACCTTGCCGTCCTGCAGGGTGAGGAAGCCGTCCAGCGGCTTGTCCGCCGACTGCTCGCAGATTAACGTCCCATAGATGTCGCCGCCCGCAACGACGTGCTGTCCGAAGCCGAGAAACGCCGGGTTGCCGTGGCACTCGGCACAACCGACCGCCTTTTTCCCGGTGTTGTGGGAGTAAAACGGGGCGAACCGCAACTGCTGCTTCCCCTTGTAGCGCGACACATACTCTTTCTTCGAGGCCGTGCCGTCCGCCTCGATGACAGTGACGAAGGTCTGGCAACCCGGGGTGACCGGGGAGATGCGACCGCGCTGGTTGAGCGCCAGGGGAAAGGGGTAGAGCATCCGGTAATCCTCTTTCTCGCTGAAGCTCCCGGGGGTTTCGTATCCCTTGATGAAATCCATCCCGGCCTGGGTCTTGTCATAGGTGGTGTGACAACCGTAGCACTGGACCACGGTACGCGAGTGACAGGCGTAACACTCCATTCTGCCATGGCCGACGATCGAGTGGGCGGGACTCCCCGTTATCACCTTGCTCTTGAACAGCTTGCCGCTGCGCTTGCCGAGGACGTAGACCACGCCGTCCTGGAAAAAGACGTTGGAGTAGCTGCGCCCCTTGGCGGTCAGCAGCAGCTTGGTGCCCGGCCGCATGGGCAGACGGTAGTTCTTCGATTCCCGCAGCGCCTCCTCGTTCTCCCGGGTTACCTCCCGGTACTTGGGCACCGCGGCTCCGCCGTGGCAGTCCTCGCAGCTGATCTCGGTCTGCAGGTTCATGTTCTGGTAGGCGTAGCCGTCACCCATCAGGTCGCGCGAGGTGTGGCAGTCGATGCAGTCCATCCCCGCCGCCGCGTGGATGTCGGGGGCGATGTGGACCGCGTTGCGGTAACCGCTCAGCAGGACCGGGCCGGGAAGCCCGTTTTTGGTCGGCACCATGGAGTTGTTGCCGTCATAGAGCCCCTGATAGGAAAGCGCGATCCGGCCGCTTCGGTTGTGGCAGCGGGAACAGACCGTGTTGTCGGGGAGCTTTTCCATGGCATGGCTCGCAGAATAGGGAGATTTGCCCCGGAGCGCCGCATCCTTACCACCGTAACTCGCCGTATTGTTATAAGGGAAATGGCAGGCCGCGCAGCCCGAGGCATGGCTTGCGCCGTACACGTCGCCCGCCTCCCCGCCGACATGGCACTGCGAGCAGAACTTGCGGTACAGTTCGCCCGAGATGTGGTCCAACTCGGCGACGGGCTTGAGCCTGAGCGCTTTCCCCTGGGGGTCATAAACATCCCCGCCCCTGCTGCCGTACAGCTGATTATCACTACCCTCCCAGGTGAGCTGGATGTTCTTGATCATCCCGGTCGCGGTGTACATCAGGTTCGCCTTAACCCGGCCCAGTTGGTAGAGGTGGCAGGCGCCGCAGGTCTTGTCCCACTGTTCCGGTGCCGCCGGGTTTTTCGGGCCGTACATGGACCGATGCGAGGCGATCTTGTCCTTATTCAGTGGGTCGCCGCCATGACAAGAGACACAGTCCGGATGACTTGACGACACCTTCTCGATGCGTGGATGACAGGTCTCGCAGGTAGAGGCCTTGGGGCCAGACAGGCCGCAGCTTCCCGTAAGCGCGAGGAGCAGCAGCAATGCCAGGCGCTTGGTGCAGCAGTTCAATGTCATCAGCGATACTTTCATGCAAGCCCTGAAGCCGGTTTGTCACAGGATCTTTCAAGCTGTCGGTACGCCGTACCAGTAAAAAAACCGACGGGGAGGAACCGTCGGTTCTAAGTATCTACCGGCTACAGTTTTACTCCGATGGTGCTGGCTGCGACTCTCACAGTGAGTATCCCTCCTGACGTTTAAGTGATGACGGCTCAGCAGCCCTGCATTTCACCGGTCGACTTGGTCAGCGACATGGTTGAGTCGGGCTTGATCTTGGCTGCTTTTTCCTTGCTAAAGCGCAGCGTCAGTTCCTTGCCGCTCACGGCCACGATCTTCGGAGCGCCCCCCAGAGCGGAAACGGTGGCTCCCTTCTTGGCCCAGGCTGGCACAGTCCCCTGCAGCGTAACGGTGACTTTGTCGCCCTCGACTTTGGTGACTTTGGCGAGGCAGGCGGCTCCGGCGGCGTAGACCGTGGCGACCAAGGCGAGCGTTGTCAGCAGCATGGAAATCCCGGCGGTCAGCTTCTTCATAAATACCTCCTTGTGATCTTGTCTGAATGATCAAAAGTGAACTGAGAGGGATTTGGTCAACCCATTAACCAAATCCCCCCCTCTCTGCCGTCACCCGTCGGTGGAGCAAAGACATTTTACAAGAGCGGCTACCCGTTAGAAGATGAGCTGCAGCTGCGTTATGAAGGTGTTGAAATCCTTGCTGCGCAGGTTGGCTCCCTGAATCCCGCTGACGGTTCCTTCCTTGTCGAAATCGGTGTGGCTGAACTCGGCGGTCAGCTTCAGGTTCTGTCCACGGATGTAGTAGTTGGCCCCGATGCCGTACCAGTCGATCTTCTGGTTGAAGATGTTGTTGAGTTCGGCGAAGCTCCACTTCTCGTAGCGGCCGAAGAACTGCAACGGCAGGTTCGGGAGCATATAGCCGCCCTTCACGTACCAGCCGTTTTTCTCCCCGTTGAGGCCGATAGTCCCCAGGTCAGGATTGGCACCTTTGTAGGCGCCATCCAGGTCGACGTTCTCGTAAGCCGCCGACGCGGTGACCGTGCCGATCCCCTCCAGGGGGTATTCGAAGTAGCCGTCCACCGTCCAGGCCTCGTAGTCCTTCTTGCCGGTTCTGGCGAGCGTGTCGCTATAGGCGACCTCCGGTTCGAACTGGTAGGCGGCGCCCACGGTCAGCACCTTCTTCTGACCCAGGTAGGTCCCTTTGTAGCCGTACTCGTTCTCGGGGTCGAGGAAGGTCAGGTGACCGCGTGCCGAGTAGCGGAAGTTGGAACTGGGAGCGGTATCGCCCGAAACAGCCTTGCGCCCTTCCATGGCATCGATGCGGTACTGGAAGATGTCGTTGAACAGGTTGCCCCAGACCGCAACGCCATCGTCACGGGTCGTGGTATAGGCGGTGCGGATGAAGAGCGAGCGGTCCAGGGTGAGCGGCATTTCGCACGCCTCCAGGTTCTCGCGGGACAGGTTGTACTTGAACTTGCCGACGTTCACCTTGAAGCCGTCCGCTAAGTTGAAGCGCATGACCGCGTCGAGCAGTTGGAACTGCAGCCCCTGGTTGGTGGAGGCGACGTCCAGGGCTGTCACGTTCTGGTCCTCGGCGAACTCGGTCTGGACGTAGAGGCTGAAGGTGTCGCCGTACTTGCCCATGAAAGCGAGCCGGTTGCGGCGAAAATTGAAGTTGGTGGTGGTGTCGTCGTTATTGTCGCCCGATCCGATGTCACGGACCGTCATCTGGAACTGCCCCTTGTAATCGATCTGCAGCATCCCCTTGTCATCGGGGCCGAAGGTCATTTGGGGTCCTGCAAAGGCGCTGCCGGCACAAAGCAGAGCGCCCGCCAACATGGCACAGCATATTCTCTTATTCATGAATGCACTCCTTTGGTAGCTAGAGTTAACTAAGAGAGCCGATTGAAGTGTCTACCTGTTAGGCAGCCATACTCAACATCCGCCACCAGAATTGGCGCTCGAGCTTCCGCCGCCAGTTGTCGTGTTGGTGGTGGTGGAGGTGGCCGGGACCATGTAGGCACGGTCGGCCTCCTCTATCTGGTTCATTTCCGGCTGGGTCGGGAGGTAGACAAAACTGCCGGGCAGTATCACGTTGGTGCCGGTGAGAGCGGCTCCCAGCGACCTCGGAGACGTGGTGCCCGGCGTGTTGGCGTCGAAGGCCCAGACCGCCGCCTGGGCGGCAGTGGCGCCGGCCGCGACCAGGCGCGTCGTCGCATACCCGCCCCATTCACTGGCAGAGCCGTCATACATCATGATGTTGCCTTCCGGCACGGCCAGGACGGCATCAAAGAGGACGAAGCTGGGCGATGCACTGGTTGAAGTCTGGCACATGACGACGGTTTTTTTGTCCGGCGACAGGAAGGCATTGGCTGCCCCGTTAATAACCGGGAATGTCGCCATACGGGTCAAAAGGGTTGCCTTGTCGGGATAGAGCCTGTTCCTGTTGGCATCGTTGTTAACTCGGTCGGTCAGAAACATCATCGCATGTGCTGTCCCAATGGTGTCTTTGGTGCGTAAGGCATTCGCGATATATGGTACTGTCGTGTAGCCGCGGGCTTCTAGCATCTGCCAGCTGTTCAACAGGCTGTTGTCCTTATTGATGGCATCCACCAGCGCAAGCATTTCGGTTAACGAATAGCGTACGACATCTTTGAGAGCCACGTTGTTTTTGACACTGTAGGTCGAGGGTGTAACAACCGTCTTGGCATGGTTGGCCAGGGGATAACCGGCGAAGTCCCAGGCGTCGTCGCCGCCGTTCAGGATTTTTATCCTGTTTCGGGCAAAACCCCAGTAGCGGTAGGTGAAATAGGCGACCGATTGCTGGTAGGTCTCGGAATCCGAGGACTTTTTGGGTATGGTCAAAACGATCGTGGTCTTCCCGTCTATGCCGAACTTCTGGACGACGCTGTCCATATGCTCACCGCTCAGCATCATATTGGTGTCCGGCCCGAGCGCTTCATTGCGCACATCGGTGAGGTCCGTTGTCGTCTCCATCAACACCGCACCCGGGATATGCCCCCGGTTGACGGTCGAGTAGGCGGCGAAGGTGGCCAGCGACACCACCACGACCCGGTCCGGGTTCCCGGCAGGCGCATTGAGCTTACCCTGATCGACCCACCCTTTGAGGGTCGCGGCGTCAATGACGGCCGGCGAACCCGGAGTGGTGACAGCAGCGTTGGCGGCCGCACTTTGTTGAGCTGTTACATCGTCATACCCCTTGGTGCCGCAGCCCCAGATGGCCAGAAAGGTGAGCGCAGCAACACCGCAGATGCCCGCCAGCAGAAAACGCCCTGTACTCCATACCTGTTTTGCCATACGTGCCTCCCCTTGAAGAAGATTTCCGTTCCGGACAAATCCGGCTCAAACAACATATCCCGAGGGCCCAGTGACTCCCGCCGACATGTCGAAAACATGGCGCTGCCTCAGTAGAAAGAACAGACAGTCTAATTAAGATGAAAATCATAAATTTCTAATTGCAATATTACTCGGATTTTGTCATAAGAATAAATGAATAATTCGCATGACAGCTATGCGCTTCACGCATGCAGGAACTCATTGAGGGTAGCCTGACAATGGACTTCATACTTCTTAAGACCTCAACTTTCGCAGATAGAAAAAATATGTAACATGCTGTAATTATAAATAGAATAGCGTCGCAATTTGTATTAAAATGCCTTTGCTCCCCAGCAAATACATCCATACAAAAAGGCGACGCTATGAGCCGCATAATAGCAGAGATTGCACCCGTTGAGAATCAGATAAATTCGTTCTTTCACAACCATAAGCTCGGCGAACTCCTTCGACAAAGCAACATCAGAAAAGACAAGGGCGTCTCTCTCGACGCACTGTTCCCGTTTTTGCTGACGATAGCCTTTACCGGCAAGAATCTGTATCGTTTGCTGGCGACTCCCGATACTCCTGATATACCGCCTGGCGTCGGGAAGGACGTAGTCTACCGGTTTTTGAACTGCGTCTCTTCTAACTGGCGCAAGTTTTTGCTTCTGCTCAGTACAAGAGTCATCGTACAGAAACTTTTGCCGCTGACGGACGATTCCACCACCAAGGTACTGATTGCTGACGACACCCTGTATCTCCGCGACCGCAGCAAGCGCGTGGAGCTTTTGGCCCGGGTCCATGACCACAACACCAAGAGATATCACCGGGGATTCAGAATGCTCACCCTGGGTTGGTCGGATGGCAACAGTTTCGTGCCGATGTTCTTCTCCATGCTGAGTTCCGCGAAAGAAAAAAATCGCCTTGCTGCCATGCGCAATGATCTCGATAAGCGCACCAATGGTTACAAGCGCCGACAGGAAAGCTTGAAAAAATCTCCTGACGTGCTGGTAGAACTAGTGAAGGTGGCCATGGCTGCCGGCACCAAGGCGCGCCACCTTCTGTTTGATAGCTGGTTTTCTCATCCAGCCACAATCAGGCGGATTCATGCTTTGGGGATGCACACCATCTGCATGCTTAAAGACTCGAAAACCCGATACACCTTCCAGGGAGATGGCATGACCCTGAAGGAACTGTTCAGCTGGGTCCGCAAGCGGCCGGGACGGGCAAAGATCCTGGCCTCGGTAATGGTAACCATAGGCGAGGATGACAAGGGCAATCCCGTTGCAGCAAAAATCGTGTTTGTACGAGACAGAAGCAAAAAGAGCTGGCTTGGACTTCTATCAACCGACGTCGAGTTGACTGACGAGGAAATTGTCAGACTCTATGGGCGACGCTGGGATATCGAAGTGTTCTTCAAAATGTCCAAGTCGTTTCTGAATCTGGCGAAGGAGTGCCAGAGCCGCTCCTTCGATGCCTTGGTTGCACATACAACGGTGGTGCTCTGCCGCTACATCATATTGGAACTCGTCAGAAGGACGAACGCCGACCCAAGGACCCTTGGGAACCTATTCCATGCCACCTGCGATGAACTCAGGCAGATGAGCTTCGTCGAAGCGCTGGCATTACTACTGAAGTTACTAGAGCAGTCGCTAAACAAACTTGCCGGATTTACCAAGGAACTGATGCTGCAACTGGTTGAGCAGTTCATGGCGGAACTGCCATTACCTTTCAAGGGAAGGATGCTACTTTCGGCCTTGGTAACGCATTAAACTGCCAACATTTCAAGAAGTTAAATCTAAAAGCCTTACTGCGAAAGTTGAGTT
>Ga0316221_1000604_pt1 | contig 44637 bp, 52 predicted proteins | sample TBH18007metaG_FD_206003 | JGI IMG/M metagenome (GOLD analysis project Ga0316221, IMG submission 206003) | Freshwater microbial communities from Trout Bog Lake, Wisconsin, USA - TBH18007 | ecosystem: Environmental > Aquatic > Freshwater > Lake > Hypolimnion/Profundal zone | place: USA: Wisconsin... | reverse complement strand
GAGGAGTGCAGCCGCACTGCGATCAGGCGGCAGCCATTCCTTGCCCTTGGCGCGGCCATTTGTGCCGTGGGTGCGCTTGCCGGGCGGCGGTATCGCGGGCCGACAGACTTGCGGACCAACCTCTACATCGCGGCCATCGCTGAATCGGGCGCAGGCAAGGACCACGCGCCGGAGGTCATCCGCCGCTGCATGTCGGATTCCGGACTAGATCGCTATCTGGGCGGCGAGAATTTGGCGTCAGGCCGGGCGGTGCTGTCGTCGCTCGAACAGCATCCCGCGCGCCTGTTCCAGCTGGATGAGCTCGGCCTGTTCCTGCGCACCGTGACCAGCAAGAGCGCGCCGGGCCACAAGGCAGAAATCTGGTCAGAGCTGATGAAGCTCTACAGCCGGGCCAAAGGCACCTATGGCGGCACCGAATATGCCGACCAAAAAGCCAACGCTCGGGTGAACTTGCAGCAGCCGCATGCCTGCCTTTACGGCATGACGACTCCAAGCACTTTCTGGTCAGCACTGGAGGGCGGCGCGATGCTCGATGGATCGCTGGCGCGGTTCCTGTTGTTCGTCACGGATGATCACCGCCCGGCACGCAACAAATTCGCTGGCATCATTGAGCCGCCTGAGAGGCTGCTGCAGGCGTTGCGCGAGATCGCGGCAGGTGTGGATGGGCACGATTACGGGGGCAACCTGGGCGCGGCCATGCTTGCCGGAGCGCCCATGACGCCATTCACGGTGCCCATGTCACGCGAGGCTGATTCGCTGCATGATGAGATGCTGGAGCGCGAGGAGGATGCGTGGGCGCTGCGTGTGGCCGGGACACCAGCCGCCGCCATCGTCAACCGGCTGGGCGAGAACTCCGCCAAGCTTGCGCTGGTGCGCGCCATATCGAACACCCCGCAGTCACCGCGCATCGAGCGGGCAGACGTGGCGTGGGCCTGGGCGCTGGCGCTGCATTGCACGCGGGCGCTGCTGCAAGATGCGGATCGGCACATGGCCGACAGCGATTTCGAGCGGAAGCTGAACAAGACGCTGGAGATCATCCGCAAGCACGGGCCGTGCACGGAATATCAGATGGTGCGCAAGGGCTTCAAGCTGCCTGAGCGCGATCGTCGTGAAGTGCTGGCCACGCTGGTGGCAGGCGGGATGGTTGCTTGCGAGGAAAGCGGCGGCGGTCCCGGCAAAGGTCCGCCAACCCGCCGATATTCCGTGGCGTGATCACGCGGCACGCCGTGGCGGCGGATTATCGCGCACCCAGTGCTCAAGCATCTCCAACCAGGCGGCCACCTCCGCCGGCACCGACGCGCGGCCGATTGACCATTGACGGACCGTCTGCGGCTGCCGGTCAGTTAAGGCCGCCAGGCCGGCCATGGACATCCCCAACCGGTCGAGGGTGGCGCGGAGGTCGTCGGGGGTCATTGGGCACCTTCCCAGCCAATTTCCGCGCGACGGATGCGCAGCGCCTGAGCGGCCATCGTATCGGAGGCAATATCAGCGGGCGAGATGCCGGGCGCGCGGCCTTTCGCGATTTCGTCATCCCATCGGCCAGAGAGGATTCCGGCTGCGGCCATTTGCTCTGTGAGATCGACAAGCTCTTCGCACTCGCGCTGGTAGCCATGCTGGGTGCAAAGCCGCCACGCATTATAGTGGCGCGGCATGGCCTGCTCATGGCGCCGACGCTCGTCAGATATCCGGTCGCGCTCGGCCTTGCGTGCAGCCATGGGGAGGGCGACAAAAGCAGTCAGAAAATCGGTGGTCATTTTCGCGATTCCTTATTTGGCGATCTGTGCGAGGGCGGATTCGCAAATTTCCCTGATCTGCGTGAGATGCGCTTTATGTGCCGAAATCCGATCATGGGCATCGGCAAGAATGCTTTGACGCAGCTTTTGAGTGGCAATAGCGATTTTTTCGCTGGTATCGCGAATGGTGTCCGAAAACAGACCCTGAAGAAAATTCCGGGCATCACCATCCAATTCATCAGTTTCAAATTGTTCCGCGTCGGAGAGGATATCTTTTGCTGCAAAAATGGTGGGAATCCCGCCGCCTCTACAAACCATATTTGCATTCAAAGAAGCCAAGTTGCGGAAAATTTCAATGGTTTGCTGTTTTGTCATCTTCGTCTCTCCGTTTCGTCCGGGGCCATCCCCCGTCCTGATGAATACAACATAATCGTTGTCAGTGGGGATTGCAACAACATTTTTGTTGTTTTTCGCACTTTGGTGCGCACCAAATCTCAATCACAAAATAAGCCATTGATAACACACTCTAAAACATCAATCGCTCAATCACACGCGGGCGCAAATATACCCCTGATCATGAACGGACAGAGTGTCAGTGTGAATGATGTGATTGATGTGAATGAATGAGAAATCAATAGGTTATGTATGTGAAAGAGAATGTGAATGAATGATATATATACAGATCCTCTCATCATCACGGTTCCCGGTCCCGCGCAGGCATGGCAGCGCGCCGGGCGTTCGCGATCAGGGCGGCATTACACGCAGGACGCCACCCGCAAGGCCGAGCGTGGCATCGCGTGGTGTGCCGTGCAGCAGGTGGGGCAGCGATCCCTGCAAGGCTATCTGGAAGTCTCCGCGCTCATCGAATTCGAACCGCCCGCATCGTGGGCCAAGGCCAAGCGCGAGGCCGCGCTCGCTGGAAAAATTCGGCCAGCCGTCAAGCCGGATATTGACAATCTCGCAAAGTGTATTCTGGACGCGCTCAACGGCGTCCTCTGGCGGGATGATGCGCAGGTGGTCGATTTGTGGATGAGCAAGCGATACGGGCCGCTCGCCCGCACTGTCATCAAGGTCCGCCAGGCATGAGCTACATCTCGCCGCTGTCCTGCATCATAGGACCACGCATCAGCGATATCTGGCCGCAGGTGCCATTCGAGACCATGGCGCGCCTCACCACGGATTGGCGTGTGGCCGCCATCAAGCGCTTCGGAGAGCGTCAGTGGGTATACGAGGGCACGCTTTGCTGTGGGCCTCAGCAATTCATCTTGCGCCTGCAAATCGAAAGCGGATCGATCATCGCCTGCACCGAATTCCTCGCTGATCGCACGCAAATCTGGTGGGTGAGACGGAAGTTGAAAAATGCCTGACCTCAGCCCAAAACGCGCCAAGTTCGTGCAGGAATATCTGATCGATCTCAACGCAACGGCCGCCTACGTCCGCGCCGGATACACCACCGGCAACGCGGATGTGTGTGGTCCCCGCCTGTTGGGAAATGTTGGGGTGCAGGGGGCGATCAAGGCCGCGCAAGCGGCACGCGCCGAACGGGTGGCCATCGACCAGGATTACGTCATCCGCCGCCTGGTGGTGGAAGCGGAGCGCGAGGATGAGGGCGCGACCCATGGTGCCCGCGTGTCGGCGCTGACCACGCTCGCCCGGCACCTCGGCATGCTGAACGACAGGATCAAACTGGAGGCTGGTGAAGGTCTAGCCGAAGCGTTGATCGAAGCCCGCAAGCGCCGCCGGGGTGGCGAATGATATTCAGGCAGTCCGACGCGGAAGCCCTGCTGGAATACGAGCACAGGCCCTACGATTTTGTGCTCGATATGTGGCGGTGGGGCGAGGGCGAGCTGGCCGACAGCGAGGGGCCGCGTGAGTGGCAGGCCGATATCCTGCGCGACATCGGCACCAAGCTGGCCGCAGGCTACGCGCCCGGCGCGGTGCTGATGCCGATCCTCGAAGCCGTGGCGTCCGGTCACGGCATCGGCAAATCCGCTCTGGTGTCGTGGATCGTGTGGTGGGCCATCTCGACCTGCCCCGATACCAAAGCCGTCGTCACCGCCAACACGATGCCGCAGCTGCAGACCAAGACCTGGCCGGAGATCTCCAAGTGGGCTCGCCTCGCGCGCAACGCGTGGATGTTTGAGGTGCTGGGCATGTCGATCGTGTCCAATGATCCCAGCCACCGGCGGGAATGGCGCGCAGACGCGGTGACGTGGAGCGAGAACAACCTGGACGCATTCGCCGGGCTGCACAACAAGGGCCTGCGCATCCTGCTGATTTTCGATGAGGCGTCGGGCATCGCATCGCGGGTGTGGGAAGTGGCGGAAGGCGCTCTGACCGACGAAGGCACGGAAATCATCTGGTGCGCTTTCGGCAACCCCACCGACCCCGCCGGCCGGTTCGCCGAATGTTTCGGGCGTCTGCGCCATCGCTGGGCCTGCCGGCAGATCGATAGTCGCACCGTGCCGGGCACCAACAAGCCGCTGCTCGATCAGTGGGTGCGCGATTACGGCGAGGATAGCGATTTCGTGCGCGTGCGTGTGCGCGGCCAATTCCCGCGTGCTGGGTCAATGCAGCTGATCGGTATGGAGGCCGTCGAGGCCGCAATGGCGCGCGAGGTGGCCGCGATCAAAACTGATCCGTTGATCATGTTCGTGGATGTGGCGCGTTTCGGCGACGATCAATCTGTGATCGGCTGGCGCAAGGGGCGTGACGCTCGCCTCATCCCGTGGACCAAGCTGCGCGGCGTGGACACGATGACGCTGGCCGCCCGCATCGCAGAGCTGCACCAGATGCACCGGCCTGACGCGCTGTTCATCGATGGCGGCGGCGTGGGCGGTGGCGTCATCGACCGTCTGCGTCAGCTCGGCATCAATGCAATCGAGGTGCAATTCGGCGGCAAGGCAGACCGCTACTCGGTGAGCGAGGAGCAGCCCGCCGTGGCCAACAAGCGGGCTGAGATGTGGTGCTCGATGCGTGACTGGCTGGCGCATGGAGCGATCCCTGACGATCCGGAGCTGCGCGCCGATCTGACCGGCCCGCAATACTCGTTCATCATCCGCGATGGGCGAGACGCCATTCTGCTCGAACCGAAGGAAAGCATGAAACGGCGCGGGCTGAGCTCGCCTGACTCTGGTGACGCGCTCGCGATTTCGTTCGCCTATCCCGTCGCACCCCGCCCGGGGGCTGGCATGCCCTATGGCGCGATGATGCCTGCATCCAACCCTGCCGATTATGACCCGTTCGCAATTATGAAGGATTGGCGATGACACCGTCTCAGCGCGCCATCGAGTTCCTGTGGGGTCAAGAGATCGACACGCCCTATCGCGGCGTCACGTGGCCTGGTGGCGCGTCCGGCGTCACGGTCGGCGGGTTCTATGATCTCGGCCAGCAGTCGGCCGCCACCATTTTGGCCGACTGGGCGGCGCTGCCAAGCCTCACACTGACGCGGTTCATGAGCTGGTCTGGCGCGAAAGGCGCTTTGGCGCAGCGCCTGGCCGCCGGAGCGCAGACCCTTGATGTGCCGGAGCTTGTGGCGCGCGAGGTGTTCAGCAGCGTGATGGTGCCGCGCTATGCGCTGATGGCTTCCAACGCATTCCCGAATTGTCACCTGCTGACCGGCGACAGCTTCGGCGCGTTGGTGTCGCTCGTGTTCAATCGTGGTGCGTCGATGGGCGATCCATCCGAGCCGCAGCCGGACAGCCGCGCCGAGATGCGCCTGATCCGCGATGCGATGGCCGCTCAGAATTTCGACCTGGTGCCCGGCTACATCAGGGCGATGCAGCGATTGTGGCCGGATGACTCTGACCTGTGGCGGCGACGGGCGGCGGAAGCCGATCTGTTCACCGCCGGACTGCACCCCTCACTGGAGACAACAACGTGACAACCATCGATCTGCTGCAAGCCATTGCAGCCGCGCTTAACGTCCCACTCAGCACAGTGCTGCTCTGGGTTTCCATTACCAGCGGAATCGCCTCGCCTCTCGCCTCGCTCCTGCCGCGTCCGGCTCCCGACAGCCGCTGGGTGCCATGGCGCAACCTGCTCGACAAGCTCGCGTGGAATTTCGCCAACGCGTCCAATGCGCCTGCGCCCATCGCCTCGCCACACCCCATTGTCGGCACGTCTGCCGCCCCAATCGCTGCGATCGTGTTGACCATGCTCGGCCTATCGGCGTGCACGACTGCTCAATTGCAGACTGAGGCAACGCGGGTGGCAGCGATCAACACGATCATCTGCAAGACCGACGCCGCCGCTCAACCGGTGCTGGTGAGCTTGGGCTCGACCATCGCGGTCGCGGTCAACCCGGCTGATGCTCCGGTTGTGGCCGGCGCGGTGGCGCTTGATGCCGCTGCGCACAAGACGCTGCAAGACGCCTGCCCGGTCAATTCGCAGCTGCTCGCCGCTGTGGCCGCTGGACAAGACCCTAACGCAGTTCTGGCGTCGGTCTCCACATCCGCCGCGCCGATTGCAGCTGATGTGCAGGCCGATGTGACCGCAGCCAAAGAGGTGAAGTGATCCAACAGCGGCGGGCTTCGGCTCGCCGCTTTCATGGAGGCCAGCATGGACTTCGATTTTCAAGCGCTGCATTCCGCCGCCAAGCGCTGCGCCGCAGCCTACATCCCCGACGATGCGGAAGCGCGCCAGGCATTCGCCGATCTCGGCTGTGAAGTCATCGACCGCATCAGCACCACGTCGATTCAAGCCGTCCTGCACCGCGTGGGCGGCGTGCTCACCTGCACCATGTCGGGCACCGAGGTATCCGAAGGTTCGCTGTGCACGCGTGCAACCAACCTGTGGGAAGACGCCAAGGAGTGGTTCTTCAACCGCGACCTGGGCGATGGAGTTGTGGCCGCGTCCGGCCCGTATGACAGCGCGCAGGAAATCGCCAAATGGGCCCGTGAGCACATCGGCGAGGAACCCCTGGTGTTCGAAGGACATTCGCTGGGCGGTGGCCGCACTGCGGACATGATGGCAGTGGTATCGGCGGAGCAATATGCCGGCGGTGTGTCGTTCGAAGGCATCAAGGCATTCAACGACGCGGGCTGGCAGAAGTTCGCCGAGCAGCGCAAGCGTCTGGTGTGCGTCATTCATGGCCTCGATCCGTGGGCAGCACACCCGGTCGAAAGCAATCTGACGTGGACGCCTGAGCCGCTGCTGTGGCTGGGCAAGACGGGCGGTTACTCGGTCATCACGCGCGATCAATGGCCTGGGCCATCCAGCGCGGCAGACGCGGCACTGGCGGTGGTCGAACACGGGCAGGATCACGACATCAACGCGGTCATCACCGCGCTGGGCAAGATGGTGGCAGCATGAGCACCGCCGATGTGCATTTCGAACGCATGCAGGACGCGCTGGCCTTGTCCGCAGATGCAGCGCGGCGGCTGGCCATCATGCTGCGATCCGGCATGCCGTTTCTGCCGTCGCTGAGTGCTGCCCGCAGCGTCCTGCAGAACGGTCTCAACACCGCAGCGCAGGCCGCTGAGGATCTCGGCGTTGAGCTGAGCGACACCCGCTGGGTAGGGCCGGTGGCATTGATGCACAACGCTGCAACCCAAGTGCGGCAATGCTCGGCTCATGAAGCCGCTGCGGTTGCAACGTTGGTGGATTTGCTGCGTGCCAAAATCGAACGGCTGCGAAATACACGATCAACAGAATCTGTAACTATCAGATTTCATTAGCGAAAAGACGCCTTGTGCATGCAGAGGCAAAATGTGAGGTGCGAAGTGAAATTCGATCTGTTACCGCAGGTTGCATGGGTAGTCCTCAAGTTTCCGCGCCAACTCCACCGCCGCCTCCGCCCGCTCCCCCAAACCCTGGGGCGGCCGACGTGAGCGCGGTCAATGCACAATCCCAAGCAGCTGCCCGCGCATACGGCGGCATAAGCAGCACGATCCTGACCGGCCCCGCTGGCGCTACGCAGGCCGCGCAGGGCAAAAATCTGACGGGCCAATAGTATGGCGCAACCCGCCTCATCCGCAGGTGGTTTGCCGGGGTGGTCACTGAAAAAGCTGACCGGCGAAGACGCGCGCAAATATCGCGAGCACGCTGACAGCCGCATGATCGGCTTGAAGCAGGACCGATATTCCTGGTGGGTGTCGTGGCGTGAGGTGGCCGAGTATCTCTTGCCGCGTCGGTATCGGTGGCTGGTTACCCCCAACGAAATGAACCGTGGAGCCGCGATCAATCAATCGATCATCGATCCAGAGGCCACACTGGCCGCGCGCACCTGCGCCGCTGGCATGATGAGCGGCATCACCAGCCCGTCGCGGCCTTGGTTCGAGCTGACCATCACCGATGCCGATCTGTCCGAAAATGGCCCGGTCAAGCTGTGGCTGAACGATGTGACAACCCGGCTGGAATCTGTGCTGGCCGGATCGAATTACTACACCGCCAAGGCCACGCAGCTGCTGGACGAAGTGGTGTTCGGCACCGCGCCTATGGTGATCCTTGAAGACAACATGCAGGTGATCCGGTGTGTGAATATGTGCGCAGGGGAATATTACCTTGCCCTGGGTGCGAACATGACGGTGGACACGCTCTATCGTGAGATCACCATGACGGTGGCGCAGCTGGTCGCTGAGTTCGGCCTGGATGCGGTATCGGCCAGCACGAATGCCATGTTTAAGACCGGGGGCGCGAGCCTGTCGCGCGAGATCAAAGTTTATCACGCCATCGAGCCGAACGACGCGCGCGTGGGCGGCAATCTGGTGCCTGCGCGTTTCCCGTGGCGTGAGGTGTATTGGGAAGCCGGGCAAGAGCAAGATCGTCTGCTGCGTGCACGTGGCTACCACGAATGCCCATTTTCTGCTCCGCGCTGGGATGTGGCGGGCAATGACGCCTATGGTCGCAGTCCTGGCATGGACGCGCTCGGCTGCACCAAGCAGCTTCAATTGGAACAGCGCCGCAAAGCGCAGGGCATCGACAAGATGGTAAACCCGCCGCTGATCGCGCACGTCAACTTGAAGAACCAGCCCATGATGACGCTGCCGGGCGGAGTGACGTTCAGCAACGACATGAACGCTGGCATCAAGCCGATTTATGAAGTGCAGCCACGCCTGGCTGAAATGCTCGAAGATATCAAGGACGTGCGCGACGTGATCAAGCGCGTGTTTTTCAACGACATTTTCCAGATGTTTGCCAACACAGACCGCGATATCACCGCGTTTGAGGCGGCGCGCCTTCAAGAGGAAAAGCTGATCGTGCTCGGCCCCGTCATCGAGCGCAACGAGAACGAAAGCCTCGATCCTGAAATCGAGCGCGTGTTCGGCATCATGGCGCGTCGTGGGATGCTCCCTCCCGCCCCGCCGGAGATCCATGGCAAGCCGATACAGGTCAAATACGTCTCGATGCTGGCTTCCGCGCAGCGCGCAGCCAGCACTGCCGCTCTGGAGCAGCTGGAGGCATTCGTGGGCCGCCTGGCCGCTGTCGATCCCACGGCGGTGGACAACATCGACATGGATGAGGCGATCAAGGAATACGCCACCGCAAACGGCGTGTCGCCGCATGTGGTGCGTTCAGCGGTTCAGGTCGCGCAAATCCGGCAGCAGCGCGCGCAGGCGCAGCAGCAGCAGCAGGCCATGCAAACAAGCCAAGCGGCGGTGCAGGGGGCCAATGTGTTGGCCAATACGCCCATCGGCCAAGGCAGCGCGCTCGATGCGATGCTTGGCACCGGCGGGAGGATGGCGGCATGAGCTACGTCATTCAGCGCGGCCCGCAGTTTTATCATCCGGCGGGCTGGCGCACAGCGGCGGCAGCAGCGGCGCGTTACGAGAGCGAAGACGCGGCCACCGATGATCGAGATGAACTTTTGGCGCGCACCTTGGCCGGGCAACGCGGCGAACTCCAGGTGGTGGAGATTCCGCGATGACGCATTGGATCAACGAAGCGCGCCTGTTGCACGGCCTATCCCCACTGCCGGACAGCGAATTGCCGCGCGCTGAAGCGGACATGGCGGGAAAGCGGAAAGAAGCAGCCGCACGTGAGCGTGACCGATTGGTGACGCTCTCCGAGATGATGAAAATCCCGCAGGCTCGCGCATGGGTGCACGATCTGCTGACCAAATGCAGCGCGTTCGGCCCGGTTGGCTACGCGCCTGACGCTGTTTCCCTCGCCCGAATGCTGGGTCGCCACGACATTGGCCAGATGCTGCTGGCCGATCTCCACCGCGCTTGCCCGGGCGAATATCTCACGATGCTGAAAGAGGCGACACATGAGCGAAGCAACGACGGCCCCACCGCCGACTGACGCGGGGACGCCTCCCCAGTCCTCTCTGCCGGTGCAGCCGACAGAGGGGAGTGCGGAGGTCCAGACGACCAACACACCGGCCCTCAGCGACTCATTGCTGACGGCTGCGCCTGCGGCTGAACAGCCCGCAGAACCGCCCAAAGAGGGCGATGCACCTAAGGAAGGCGACAAGCCCGCCGCCGAACCCGTCGCTTATGAGCCGTTCACCCTACCGGAAGGGCTGGACGCCGCCGACCCGACGCTGACGGCATTTCAGGACACGGCAAGCAAGCTTGGGCTGACCCAAGAACAAGCGCAGGCCATCGTGTCCGAAATCGGCGCGAAAGTGGCCGAAAGCGCGCAAGCACAAATCAAGGCATGGACCGATCTGAACAACACCTGGCAAGACCAGGTGAAAGCGGATGCGGACATCGGTGGGCGCAAGCTCACCGAAACACTGACGGGCATCGGGCGGCTGTTCGATGATTTCGTTGGTCCCGAAGGCACCCCCGAACGCAAGGCCCTCTCTGAGGCTCTCCTGCTGACCGGAGCGGGCAATCATCCGGCTGTCGTGAAGGCTTTTGCCCGCATGGCGGCTGTTCTGAACGAACCGGGCTTCGTGCGCGGTGGTCCGTCCACTGCCGCCGATCCGATCGCATCAATGTATCCCTCTACGGTAAAAGGATAACCGGGCATGGCGATTCTTGCCTCCACCGGCCTGACCCTCATGGATTGGGCTCGCCGCACCGACAACGACGGCAAAACTGCAATGATCGTGGACCTGCTGAGCCAGGCGAACGAGATTCTTGACGACATGCTGTGGGTCGAGGGCAACCTCGAAACAGGCTTCAAAACCACGGTTCGCACTTCGCTGCCGCAGGGCACGTGGCGCGCGCTGAATTCCGGTGTCGCAAACACCAAGAGCACCACCGCGCAGCTGGTGGTCTCGGCCGGCAATCTTGAAGCCTATTCGCTGATCGACAAAGACCTGGCCGATCTGAACGGCAACACTGCCGCGTTCCGCCTGTCGGAAGATCGCGCATTCTTCGAGGGTCTGTCGCAGCAGATGGCTTCGCAGCTGTTCTATGGCAATGCGGCGCTCGCTCCGGCGCAGTTTTCCGGCTTGGCGGGGAATTACAACACCGCCAACATCGCCAACGCGCAGTCGGCATCCAACGTTATCGACATGGGTGGCACCGGTTCCACCAACGCATCGCTCTGGCTGTGCGGCTGGTCGTCAGACACCACCATCGGCTTTTTCCCGAAAGGCAAGAAAGCCGGGTTGCAGCATGTCGATATGGGTGAATGGCCGGTCCAGGACGCGAGCGGCAACACCTATCAGGCATATCGCTCACACTTCAAATGGGAAGCCGGGCTCGCTGTGCGTGATTGGCGCTTCAACGTGCGCGCGAGCAACATCGATGTGACCACGCTGACCGGCTCGCAAGCCCCGAACCTGATCAACGCGCTGGATCGCATGTTGGAACGTCCGCCGCGCTTGAATGCCCGCGCCTCGTCCACGCAGCGCGTGAATGAGCAGTCCGGCATCGTCGGATCGGGTGACCGTTCTGCGCTCTACTGCAACCGCGTGTTGCGCACCTGGCTGCGCATTCAAATGCACAACAAGCCCAACCTGCTCCTGAGAATGGAGGACTGGGATGGCAAGCCGGTCATGTCCTACTGCGGTGTTCCGTTCCGCACGGTTGATCAGCTGATTTCCACTGAAACTCGCGTGATCTGAGGAGCACCCCCACCATGATCATCGACGCCTTCAACTTGTTTGAACCGCTGACCGGCACCGCGATCACCGCGAGTGCCGCCAGCACCAACATCATCGACTTGTCAGTTGCCCGCGATATGGGTGGCGGACACTACCCCGATCCCGACCTGATCGTGACGTGCCTTTCCAGCTTCGGCGCAGGCTCGGCATCGGCCACGCTCAACATCCAGGTGCAGGGCGCTCCAGACAACGGAAGCGGCTCGCCGGGCGGCTATTATACCATCCAGGAAACCGGGGCGATGAACCTCGGTGTCCTGGCGGCGGGCATGAAGCTGCTGCAAATGGACCTGGCATCTGTCTCGCAGCCGATCCTCACGCCGATCAGCACCACCTTCACATGCTCCAGCGGGGCCTCCACCATCACGGTGGCCAGCGCAACGGGTTTGGCGGTGGGCCAGCAGATTGCCGCATCGGGTTACATCACGCCCGGCACCACGATCACCGGCATCAGCGGGACGACCATCACGGTCTCGGCCAACACTCTGGCGGCGGCATCGACGGCCACGGCAATCGCGTTCTTTGCGCGCGCTCCGCTGCCGCGCTTTCTGCGTCTCAATTACGTGGTGTCCAGCGGCCCGATGACCGCCGGTTCTGTCACCGCGTATGTGGCGCTCGATGCTGACCAGACCTCGGTTTATCCGGCTGGTTACACCTTCCCGACTGGAACCTGAGGAGCACTGAACCATGGCACGCTATAAGCTGCTTCAGCAGTCCTACATCAAACAGCACCCCGCCGCGCAGTATCCCCAGCTGCTGCCGGAAGGGTCCGAAATTGTCTACGACGGTATCCCGGGCCCGCATATGGAACCTCTCGACAAGGAAGCCGAGATCGCCATGGCCGAGTATCAGAAGGCGCACCCCGGCGCGTCTCTGGACCCGACCCGCCATCTGCCGAACGGGATTGACCCCATGGCCGGCAAGACGGTCGAGCAGCTCGTGATGGGCCGATTGACCGAGATCGAAGCCGCTGTGACACGCGGGTCCGAAAGCTCGGCGATTGAAAAGCTGGCCGAAACCCAGGCGCAGATCGCGCAGCTTCTGACGCATCTGGTGACGGCTCTGAGCGGCAGCCCGGCACCGCAGAAGAAGGCATCGTAAAATGGCCCTTCCTTCCGCACAGCTTGTGACGCCTGCGGGCTTTATCAAGCAGCTTGATGCCTCGCTCGGTTCTGGCGCCGGTCTGGGTGTGAACCAGTATGGCCAGGAATTGTCCAACAGCGAAGGCCGCAAGCCGACCTATTCGGCCTGCATCAACGCCTACAATGCCTATGCCACACCGCAGGACATGATTGTGCTCACCGGCAACGCGTCGGTGGTGGCGCGCCTGCTGGCGGTGGAGGTCTATTTGGCCGCAACCGCAGCCGCAGCGTATGAGTTGGGGCTGTATTTGAACAGCGCGCCGGACACCTCCGGCACGTCCAGCGCTCTCACCGCCGTTCCGCATGATCTGAGCGATCCTGCGGCGGTATGCTCGGTGCTCTCTTACTCGGCATCGCCAACCACGGGCACCCGCGTCGGCCTGATTCGTGCAGGTCGCGTCGTGGGCGGCACGGTGACGGGCGGCGGTTCGGGCATTCTGCCGTTGCTGTGGTCGTGGACCGCCAACAACGACAAGGCGCCAATCCTGCGCAACGCCAACCAGCAAATCGCGCTCAATGGGTTTGGTGCAGCCCTGCCGTCAGGCTCGGTGTTCGAAATCCGATTCAGCTGGTCCGAAGAAGGCTTGATCGGAAACTGAGGAGGCTATCATGGGGCAACCCATTGGCGGCGGAACCGATACAGCCCTGGCTGGCGGCAACCTGATTTCTGGCTCGTTCTCTGCGACGGGGCAGAGCCAGGCGGCCATCATCTATGGCTCGATGAATGTCTCGATCTGGGGCACCTTCACCGGCTCCGCACAGCTCGAACGCTCGTTCGATGGGGGCACCACCTGGCTGCCGTGCTCGGCGAGTATATCGGGCACGGTGCTGGCCTTTACCACGGCATATTCGGGCTATCCGTGGGCTGAGATCGAGCACCAGGTGGCTTACCGCCTGAACTGCACGGCTCTTTCGGCGGGCACCATCAACTACCGCGTGTCTCTGTCGTCCGATGCGCAATTCATCGGCGGCCTGAGTCGGTGACGGATGTTGTCTCCTTTCGCCATTCCCCGCTGCTTCCGGCCATCATACCGGCGGCAGCGGGTGAATTGCTGGGCGGCACCAACTTGGCAGGCGTGGCTGTCGGCATTGCCGTCGGGGCCAATCTGACACTGTCAGGTGGCGTTCTGTCGGCAACAGGCGGTGTGGCGTTCACTCTATCAGCAGTGACAGCAACCGGAGCAAGCCAAGTCACGGCTGCGGCGATTTCATCAGACATAGCCGTGATCACGGGAGTATCGGGCGGGAACGGTGTCATTTTGAACGCCGTCTCGCCTTGGTATGACCTGCGCAATAGATCGGGGTCGGTTGTCTACATCTACCCACCATCTGGCGAGCAGATGGAAGGCACGGCGGGCATCAATTTGCCCGTCGCATTGCCGAGCGGCTCCAACGTCATTGTGGCACGCGACACGTCACCCACCACCCCGATATGGCGGACATGATGCGAAATCTCCTTCTCGCCCTGATTTTGCTGTCTGGCACGGCCAGCGCTCAAACGGTGGGCAACCTGCGCGCATCAAACAATCTGAGCGACGTCGCCAATTCGACAACCGCTCTGTCGAACCTCGGCGGTGTTGCTGCGTCCGGTGGCACGCTGTCTGGCGGCGCGGTCAATGGAAGCGCCATTGGGCAGGCCACGGTCAATCTCGGCCTCGCTTCGGGACGATCGATCACATATTCAAGTTCGCCGCCACACCCGCAAAACAACAGCGACTTGTGGCTGTTCGACTACGTCAACGGCACAGCAGCCGGTGAACTGAATTGGAACATGGTCGATGTTGAAAACTCGTCATCGAGCGGAAGCGCGTTGAATAACGCTTTCAAAGTGAACAACAATTTTGGCGGGGGAACTGGCGGATATCAGGCCGGTTATTTCGTAAATAATCAAACAAGCACGACAAACAACACTGGAAATACCGGGTATTACACCGGGATCACCGGGTTAACTCAGCTTTCCCACAATGACAATGGCACATCCGGATCATATTCCGGCCATTCCTACGGGGGTAATTTTGTCAGCCGACTGCTTTCGGGGGCAACGTATATCGATCAGGTTATCGGTGTCGAGGACGACGTGGCGGCTCCGGCTGGGTCATCTTACAATGATCTGATCGGCCATCAGGTCGTCAATCAGTCCGGATCGTCGGCCCCCGCTGGCCGCTTCAGCGCCGCTTATACGGCTTCCGGCCTAGGCGGCGACGGCACCAGCACATTCATGTGCGGCTATTGTCTGGGCGCATACGAGGGGTATAGCCCGGTCAATTCGGCAGGAACGCTCGTGCAATGGTATCCGCATGCGGGAACCGGCTCGGCGGGAACGGCTGCTTATGGCGTCGATTTTTCGGCCGGCACTTTTACCGGCGGGTTCTTGAAATCCAATGGTTTTCTGGTCGATGGCTCGGGGAATGTCTCGGCTCAGAAATTGACCGCGCAAACGGCCAACGCTGTGTTGCCGTTGCAGGCAAATGGATCGGGCTCAGTCACTGTCGGCAGCACGTCGCGTGGAATCGATTGGGCGTGGGGTGGTGGCGGCAGCACGGCGGTTGTCAATCACGGCAATGACTATGGCTCGCCATCGGGCGGCGGCTTCGTGTTGCACGGCGTGGCTGGCAGTGATTCGACCATCGGCCATATTTTCCAAGCGCAGGGCAATGGATTCAATGCCTATCAGTTTCAAGACGGCAGCAACAAAGACATCTTGAGCCTATATTCGGTCGCCAGTGCCGCGAACGGGGTGAAAATCACCGAGGCCGCTGCGGGCAGCTCGCCGACAATCGCGGCCAACGGAACGGACACCAACATTCCGCTGACACTCTCAGGCCAGGGCACCGGTGGCGTGACTGTCCCGAGCGTGTTTTCTGTCACCAGCGGGTCGTCGGCCATTACGATTACGCCTGGTTGGTTCGGCAGTGCTGTTTGGGTGGACCTGCCGACAACCGGGCCTTCGGGAATCGGGTCTGGCGGTCCTGGTGTGAACGCGTGGCTGGCCTACGTGGCCGGGGCCGGGCAATGGATTGCGGATGCCGGGGTTGGCGATCTCGCAATCCGCAACACCAGTGGCGCTCTGCGTTTCAGCAACAACGGGACGAGCACAGGGCTTTCGCTGATTTCCAACGTGGTCACTGCGCCAACGTTCGTTTCGTCGAATGCGACAATCACCGGCGGCACGGTTGATGGAACTCCTGTCGGCAGCACGATTGCCAGCACGGGGAAATTCACCACGCTGACCAATGGCGGTGTGGCGCAATCGCCCTATGTCGGAACGCCGTTGTTCGGCACGGGGGCTGACGGGGCGTATTCCTGCTCGTCCGGCACATTTACAATGACACGAGATATGCACTGGTCGTCTGCGACGATCAGCGGGACGTGCGCGATCAACACCAGCAGCTTCCGCATATTTGTGAATGGCTTGCTGGATGAATCTGCGGCGCAGTCTGGGGCGATTTACAATCTGGCAAACGCGTGCACGGCAGCATCCGGCGCGACACCGGGCAACGGCGGCGGAATTAACTCGTATAACGCCACCGCGTTGAGGGCAGCCAACGCCGGGTCCAACGGGGCCTCTGGAACGACGGGCACAGGCGGGGCGTCGGCCAATATTCCAACCGCCAACATCAATGGCGGATATGGCGGCGTCGGGGGCGCGGGCGGAGCCAGCACAAACGCAGGAGGTGCTGGAGGCACAAACTCGAACCCGAATTCAGTGGGCTGGCGCAACACTCCGCAGGTGAATTTGCAATCTGGCGGAAACAATAATAACGCCGCAGGCGGCAGCTATGCGAGCAATCCAGGCTCTGGCGGCGGCGCTGGCGGTGGCGACGGCACAAACCTGTCAGGGGCGGGCGGCGGCGGTGGTGGCAGCCCTGGCGGCATCCAGATCTATGCCCGCACAATCGCCCGAGGCACCAACAGCAACGCCGCGATCATCCAGGCCAAGGGTGCGGCGGGCTGCGCTGGCGGCAACGCTTCGGCGACTGGCAATTCGGGCGGTGGCGGCGGCGGCGCGGGCGGTGGTGGTGGTGATGTTTATATTGTCACTGAGTCTCTGACCGGCTCGACCATCGCAAACGCGATCGATGTCAGCGGCGGCACAGGCGGCACGGGCGGCAATGGCACGGGCACGGGCAAAGGCGGCGTGGGAGGCCAGGGCGGGCAGGCTGGGCACGTTGAGGTGTTGGTGCTCGGCCAGACCGGCACGACGGTCAACATCGCCACCGGCGGGACGGTTTCCGGCTCCGGTTTCAATGCGACGTTTTTCGGCAGCCACGGCTCCGCATCGACCCCGGCGACACCATCAACCACGGCTGGCGGTTCTGGCACCGCTGGCCTCACAATGCAGGTGGGTCTGTGATGAAACTCGGTCTGACATTGGCGGCGATCGTGCTGCTCGCTTCTTCAGCATCGGCGCAATCGCCGCTCGGCACGCAGGCATTCGCCACCAACAGCAGCGCGGGCAAAACCTGCACCGTGACGCACTACGACGATGGAACCTGGAGCGGCTGCGGCCTGACTGTAACGGCTGCCACTGCGGACGCGGCGGCATCGGCTTTCCAGCTATTCACGGTGGCTGGAGATACCGCTCCACTTCCAACGGTTCCTCTGGCACAGCAAATTGCCAGCGTCCCCATGTGGCAGGTTAAAGTCGCGTTGGCTAACCAGCCCAGTATATCAGGTGTCGCGGGCAAAACTTTGCTTGATGATGCCAATTCAGCCGTCGCAGCGGCATCTGTTGCCACGCAATTGGCATGGTCAAATGCTGCCAATGTCCAACGAAATAGCCCGACTTTAGCTGCAATGTCTGCTGTTTTGGGGCTGTCCTCGGCGCAAGTGGATCAACTCTACATCGCTGCTTCGCAGGTGACCGAATGAACGACACTGTATCAATCGTCAACCGGGCGCTTGGGTCGATTGGCACTCGATCCACCATTTCGGCGCTGACTGAAGGGAGCAACGAAAGCAACGCGGCGGGTCTGATCTATGCCCCTGTCCGGCAACAGCTGATGCAATCCGGCCCCTGGGGGTTTGTCAAAGCCACGGCCACACTCTCGCTGCTCAAAGCGCAACCCGGAACCCCCGAAAACCAAAATGGCATGCAATCCACCTGGAATGGCGCGTCTGCGCCTCCGCCAGGGTGGGCTTATGCTTACGCTTATCCGTCTGATTGCCTGTTTGCGCGCAAGATAGTGCCCAACCTGAACCCCATTGGGGGGGCAACAGTGCCGATCTTTCCGGTGCAATCCTACACGATGAACTATTGGGATGCGCCCGGCTCTCGCTTCGAGATCGGCACCGACATAGACAGCGGCGGCAGTGCCATTACCGTCTTGTTGACCAACATGACGCAGGCCATCCTCTGCTATACGCGCGACATTCAAGCTGAAACGGTCTGGCCGGCCAATTTCCAAGAGGCCATGGTGGCGGCTCTGGCGGGAAAGCTCGCCATGACGTTGACCGGCGATAAAGCGCTGGCAAAACAAAAATTCGAAGAGGCCAACGCGGCCATCATGGAAGCGCGCCGCGTGGACGACAACGAAGGTCCGACCGTTGTTGATCATGTGCCGGACTGGATCGCCAACGGACACGGCGTGCGAAGCATGGTGCCGGGCTGGTCTGGCGGTGGTTGGATGGCGTCCTGGGGGCCGATGTTCAGCCTATGACCCAACCGATTCTGCAACCCTCGTTCGCAGCTGGTGAGATATCGCCAGCCTTGGCTGCGCGCACCGATCTGGCGAAATACAAGATCGGCCTGGCTGTCGGTCGCAATTTCTTTGTGGACTATCGCGGAGGCGTCAGTTCGCGCTCAGGCACGCGCTACATCCAAAGCAGCGCCACGCCGGGCGCCGGTCTGCCGCCGCGCATCATCCGCTTCCAGTTTTCCGATCAGCAGAACTATGTGCTTGAATTCGGCGTGAACAGCGCGGGCGCGGGCTACATCGGATTTTATGCCAAAGGCGGCGTGATCGTGTCCGGCGCATCGCCTTACACCATCGCCAGCCCCTACGCTTTGGCCGATCTGCCGCTGCTTAAATTCACACAGTCGGCGGACGTGCTGACTCTGACGCATCCGGCCTATCCGATCTATCAGCTGCAACGATATGGCGATACCAACTGGGTGCTGACACAAATCGCGATCGGCGCGGTGCAGTCTCCTCCAACCAGCGGCAACGTCACCCCGCACTGGTCAACCGAGACTGCGGCCACGGGCGACACGGCAACCACAATCTACAACTATGTCGTCACCGCGGTGAGTGCGGCAGGCGAGGAAAGCCGCTCCTCGGCCTCGTTCTCAAACGCCACTGGCAGTCGGATGATGAGCCTGGATGGTGATGTCTACCAAAGCCTGACATGGACAGCCCCCAGCGGCGTTACGCCCACCTCCTACAACATCTATCGGCAGGCCGAGATCCCCAACGGGTCCGCCCCAGCCGGTGCGCTGTATGGCTTGATCGGTTCGACCACATCGACCAGCTATGCTGATCGCAATGGCTCGCCTGATTTTTCCACGACGCCACCGCAAGGCAACAACCCATTCGCGGTGCTGACGACCGGCGCATTTGCCAGTATCACCGTCACGGGTGGTTCGGGCTATTCTTCGTCAGCCTATCTCGCGATGAATTCTAGCGCCGGATCGGGCGCAATTTTGCAGCCGGTGTTTTCTAACGGTGTGTTGGCCAACATCAGCATCATCACTCCGGGGGCGAGCTATGCCGGCGTAACGCTGACGATTGTGGACCCGGCGAGCGGTGGCACCACGCCTTCCGGCGCGGTCACGTTCAGCGGTCAGTTTTCCGGCATCTCTGGCAGTGGCGGTAGTGGGGCCGGGGCGACAGCAACGCTGGTGTCGAGCGGCACGTCTGGGACCAATTACCCCGGTTGCACGGCCTATTACGGGCAGCGCCAGTGGTTTGCTGAGACCACATCACAGCCGCAGACCTTTTGGTGCTCGAAAACCGGTGCGTTTCTGAACTTCGATTCATCGCTGCCGGTGCGGCCAGATGATGCAATCACTGACACGCTCGCCAGCACGCAGGTGAACCGCATCACCGCGCTGGTGCCGATGCCGTCTGGACTGATCATGTTCTCGTCCGGTGGCGCTTGGCAGATCACCGGGGGTGGTGTGGCGTCCGGCGGCACGCCAACGGCGATCACGTCCACCAACATCACCGCCACGCCGCAAGCCTACAATGGCGCGGCTGATGTCCAGCCGTTGGTGATCGGGCAAGAGGTGCTGTTCATCCAGGCCAAGGGCAGCATCGTGCGCGATCTGTCGTATAACTATTACGTGAACATCTACACCGGCACCGATCTCACGGTGCTGTCGAACCACCTATTTGTGAACCGCAAGATCCGCGAGTGGGCCTATGCGGAAGAACCATTCAAGGTGGTCTGGGCGGTGCAGAACACCGGCTCGCTTCTGTCGCTGACATACCTCAAAGAGCAGGATGTCTATGGCTGGATGAGGCACGACACGAACGGGCTGTTTCAGTCCGTGTGTTCGGTGTCTGAGCCGCCGTATGACAACGTCTATTTCGTCGTGAAGCGGCTGTTGTCCGGCGGCTGGACCTACACGATTGAGCGCATGGAGCAGCGTGCGCAGATCGATGGTGATCCCACGTTCAACATCTCGGCCGACATCGAAAAGGCCTGGTGCGTGGATTGCGGGCTTTCCCTCGCTCAGCCCGCACCAGCGGCTAATCTCACCATGGGGGGGGGAGCAAACATCGTTGGCAGTGCAATCGCCCTGTCGGCGGATGCTGGAGTGTTTTCGGTTGCCAATGTTGGTGCGGTGGTGCGTGCCAACGGTGGCAAAGCCACCATTACGGCTTTCATTTCCAGCACGCAGGTGACGGCCACCGTCACGCAGGCTTTCGCCGTCCTGCAGAACGACCCGAACGCCACGCCAGTGCCTGCCAACAGCGGCACATGGACGATGACGCAGCCGGTCACAGTGTTGTCCGGATTGACCCACCTCAACGGGTTGACGGTCTCGATCTCGGCCGATGGCAATGTGGTCGCGCAGCAGGTGGTGAGCGGCGGTCAGGTGACGCTTCAGCAAGCGGCAAGCTCGGTGGTGGTGGGCCTGCCGTTTCAAGCGCAGATGCAGACCTGCCGCATTGATGTGGGCGAGCCGACAATCCAGGGCAAGCGGAAGAAGATCAACGCGGTCACGGTTCGAGTGAAGGACACGCGTGGGTTGAAAGTGGGCCGAACTGCGGCAAGCGTGGTCACGATCAAGGAGTGGAATTCCACCATCCAAATGGGCGGCCCTTTGCCACTGGTCACCGGTGATGAACGCATCATTGTCGATGCGACTTATGACACCGGAGGCCAGATTTGGATTCAGCTTGATGATCCTGTTCCCGCAACCGTGCTCGGCGTCATGCCGGAAATCACCATGGGTGATTCATGATCGAGATCGTGACTGCCACCGAAGACTTGGCGCGGGCCTTGGTTCCACTGATGACAGAAATAGACCAGTCCGATCTGGCGAGGCTGAGCGGCGGCACTGCGCTTGATGCCCTGCTGCATGGGGTGCGGGCTTCGACCTATGGCTTCTGCGCTGTCGAGAGCGGCATCCCGCTGGCGATGGGCGGAGTGATACCACACGGTTCGCTGCTGTCGTCGTCGGGGTGGGTGTGGTTGGTGACGCAGCCGCAGGCAACCGCCAAGCCGATCACGTTCCTGCGCCACGCAAAAAGACAGATTGCAATCATGAAAACCATGTTTGCGACTCTGCAAAATTTTGAGCGCGTCGGGAAAGAAAACTCGCGCCATTGGGTCGAATGGTTGGGCTTCCAGTTTGGCGAAGAAACTGAGGTGAATGGCATTCGTGTCATGCCGATCGAGGTGAAATCATGGGCATAGAAACCCTTGTCGGCATTACGGCATCCCAAGCAGCTGTTGGCGCGGCAGTGTCTACCGCTTTGGTCAGCGCTTATGGCGCGATCTCATCCGGCCAGGCGCAGTCTCAGGCCGCCGCATATCAATCGCAGGTCAATGCCAACAATGCAGTAATAGCGCAGCAAAATGCCCAGTATGCCCGGCAGGCCGGGGATGCACAGGCTGCGCAAAAGCAAATGGAGACGGCGCAGCAGACCGGCGCGATCCGGGCGGCGGCGGCGGCCAACGGGCTGGATGTGAACAATGGTACAGCGCTGAACGTCCAAACCAGCCAAAAGCTGCTCGGCAACAACGACGTGCTGAACATCCGCAACAACGCACTGCGCCAAGTCTATGGATACCAAGCGCAAGCGACCGGCTTTGAAGCGCAAGGCCAGCTTGATCAGATGCAATCTTCGAGTGCCACAAGCGGCTCGATCCTGTCTGCCACCGGCTCGCTGCTGTCCGGCGCGTCAAGCGCGGCAATGATGCAGGCCAAGTCTGGCGGATCAACTGCGCCAAGCATTTTTGCCACAGGCGTAGCTCCGAAAGTGGAGTTTTGATATGCCGCAGGTTCCCTTCTCCGGCACCCCGACCGTTGCACCGACCACCAACCCCGGCAACGACTATATCAACGTGCAGGCCAACCCCGCCGCGTTCGGCGCGGCAATCGGCCAAGGTGCGCAAAATTTGGCGGGCGGTCTGGATCAGACTTCACAGCATTTTGCGGCCATTCAGGATCTGCACAACAACCTTGCGGTTGATGGCGCATTCAACCAATTCCAAGACGCCACCACCACGACGCTGCATGGCGATCCAAATGACCCCAACAAGCCGGGCTATATGGGCCTGCAAGGCTCTGATGCGCTAAACGCGCGTGCAGGTGTGGTCGATCATCTGGAGCAAGTCCGCCAGCAAATCAAAGCGACGTTGCAAAACCCGGCGCAACAAGTCGCGTTCGAACAACAATCCCGCCGATTGAACATGTATTCCCTCAGCCAGATCGGGGACCATGCAGACCGACAATTTTCGGTATATGGCATCCAGACGCAGCAGGCCGCCGAGAAAATCAAGATCGACGCCATCACGGCCAGCCCGTTTGATGAAGACAATTTCCAGCACAACTTGTCTGACTTGGTGCAAGTGGCACAAAAAAAGGCCGCGCTGGCTGGCGCATCACATGAGATGATCGACGCTGAGCAGGCCGCCGTTGTGAAACGGGCTTACGCCGAACGCGCCATGGCGATGGCGGCCACCGATCCCGGGCAGGCCGCAACGTTCATCAAGGACAACCGCACGCAGTTCGACCCGCAACAATATCTTGCCCTTTCGCAGCATTTCCAGAACCTGGGCGACCAGCAATGGAGCACGCGCGCGGCGACCATGATCGGCGGCGTGACCAATGACCGCATTTCGAATGCGGTGCTTCAGGTCGAAAGCGGCGGCGGCACCAACAGCACCACCAGCGTGACCGGCGCAGTCGGCCCGGGGCAGATTCAGCCCGCCACCTTCCGGCAATACGCCCGTCCCGGCGAAGATATCAGCAACCCGGCGGACAACATGGCCGTGCACCGGCGCATCATCGATGATCTGGTGGCCAAAACTGGCGGCGATCCTGAGCGCGTGGCGGTGGGCTATTTCTCCGGCCCTGGCAACATCGCGCCCGCTGGATCGGCAACGCCTTGGCTGGCCGACAAACAAGACCCAACCGGGCAAACCACATCGGGCTATGTGCAGAAATTCAAGGCTGCTCTGGTGTCGGACGGCGGGCCGGTGGATAGCTCCACCAACCGCATGCAGGCATTGCAAGACGCGCTTGCTACCGCGCCGAACGAGGCCGCCGCATCTCAGCTTATGATGAAGGCGCAGCGCCTGTGGGCGATTCAAGACAAGCAGCAGCACGACGCCAGTGAAGCGTCGTTGAATGGCTATGTGTCGCAAATGCTCAAAGATCCGAGCAAGGTTGATCCCGACAAGATCGCCAACGATCCCAATCTGACCGGCCAGCAGAAATGGCAGGTCAACCAGATGTTGCTTGCCACGGCCAAGCGCGACGACAAGGACAGCGCGACCTATGGGCCGGGCTTCTGGGATGTCTATTCGCGGATCAACCTGCCAGACGGCGACCCGAAGAAAATCACCGATCCCACCATTTTGCCAGGGCTTGCCGGGCCGCAAGGCGTTTTGACGCTGGCCGGTGTGAAGGAATTGAGCGCGGAGATTCAGGGCAAGCGTTCGCCGGATGGCGAGGCCGAGGCCGCGATGAAGAAGCAGTTCTTGGCGAACGCCAAGGATCAAATCAGCGGCAAGGACAAACTGTTCCAAGGCATGGCCGACCCGGTGGGCGAGCAGAACCTGCTTTCGTTCATGGGCAAGTTCTTCCCCGCCTATCAGGCAGCGCGGCAATCTGGCGCCACGCCGGAAGATCTGCTGTCGCCGGACGGCAAGGCCTATCTGGGGAAAATCATCACCCCCTATGTGCGCACGACTGCGCAAAAGCTGGCGGACTGGCAATCGTCAAACGCCGATCTTCAGACCGGCGCTAAGCCCACGCCGGCAACAAACGCAGCGCCGAACCTGGACACGATGGAAGGCATTCTCGGCGCATATCATGCCGGCCGTCTTCCTGCTGATCAGGCGCAGAAAATGCTTGAGGCCAATGGCTTCTCGCGCCCGCGTCCGAAGTCGGCAGCACCGACGCCCGCGCCTGCTGGCCCCTCCGTCCCGGTGAATGAATAATGGCTGATCTTCCCTTCACGGATGACCTGTTGAACCAGCACGCACCCGCCGTGCCTTTCACCGAGGATTTGCTGGCGCAGCACGCGCCGCCGCCGATTGCAGGGCAGGTGGACGATTTCGGGCGCGTCACCCCCGGCGCAATGGCGACTGGCGACGACGTCGATGCCTATTACGCCAACTCATCAGTCGGGCATGTTTTGAACGCCATTGGCCAGGGCGTGCGCGACGGATGGGGAACTGGCCATCTGGGCATGGGGCCGGAAACTGAAGCCGCGCTCAAGCGTGCGGGCATTTTCAACGATCTTCAGCAAGGCCAGACCAGTCTTGTGCGTTCGTTCAACGAGGCGTTGATCCGCCCCGCTGCTGCTGGCTTGGATGCGGCGATGAGGGGGCTAAGCGCTGGTTACTCTGCTGCCCAAGCTGGCGTGCGTTCTACGCTGTTCGAAGTTGGGGTCAGTCCGCAGCTTGCCAACGATATCCCAGCCATGCCTGACGCTTATGCCGCGTCAGTATTTGGCCATATGCACGTGCCGGTGCCGACGCCAGCGGGTGCAGTGCTCGATATGCTCAAGAATGAGCCGCACTTCATCGAGAAGGCTGCCGATCTGGGCGTGATCGGGCAGACAGAGGGCGCATGGAAGGGCGTGGAGCCTTTGAGGCCAACGACCTACAGCATGCAGGATGTGCCGGTGCAGGCCGATCTGCTGGAGCCGCTGAACGTCGAGGCGAACAAGCCCGCCGCACCGCCGCCGGAGCCGACCGATATTCACGGCATGGCGCGGCAGATCGCGCCCGACACGTTCCAGAAGTTCGATGCGCTGTCTGAAGCGCGCGACACGCTGCGCGAGCAGATTGACCAGGCGCAAACCGATCTGCGCAAGCAGGCTGAATCGCAGGCACCAAACGCCGCCGAAATCGCCGATCTTCAAGCGCGCATGAACGATGCAACGCCGCGCCTGGCGAAAAAATACGCCGCTCGTTTGGAAGCCTTGCAACCGGATCACGATGCGTTTCTGGCGAATGAAGATGGCATGGCCATGCTCACCCGCGATACGCCAGAAATCACCGAAATGCGGCAGCGGATGCTCGAACTGGATTACCAGATGCGGGATCTGTCGCCGGAGGTGTCCGCCGCGTATCGCGAGGCCGAAGCCCGGATGCCACCGCGCGAGGAGCCGGAAACGGCACCATCGCTAGAGTCCGCGGTTGAACCCGAAGCCGCCCCGCAGGCTGAACCGGCTAACGCCGAGCCTGTGAAGGCGGCACAACCTGAAGCATCGCCTGCGGTTGAGCCGTCCGCCGGACCCGCCGGGCAAACGGTCGAACCGGATGCCGTCAAGCCGCCGTTCTTCATCGCCGACGCGGAGGCCGAAAAGCACATGGCTGCCGGACGGCCAGAAGAGGAAGCCCGCGCGGCTGGCGCTTTGATCCAGGCGCACTACGAAACCCGCGCAGCGCGCTTGGAGGGCTTGCTGGGCAGCGCCGAGGATCTCTATCGACGTGAGGCACCGGACGTGGTGGCGGGCGGCTCTGGAGGGCGCTCTGGCGCGGCTGCGGGGAAGGTCCGGCTGCGGCAGGATGGGCGCTCGACCATCACATTGTTCGCCAAGGCTGATGCATCCACCTTCCTGCATGAGACCGGCCACCAGTGGCTTGAGGAGCTGATGCGCGATGCCGCACACGAAGCTGCACCGGCCGCGCTGAAGGCAGATGCAGCGGCGGTGCGGTCCTGGCTTAAGGCTGAAGACGGCGCGCAGATCAGCGGGCGGCAGCATGAACGGTTTGCCCGTGCTTTCGAGCGCTATCTGATGGAAGGCCGCGCGCCTACCAACTCGTTGGCGGGCGTGTTTGCCAAGTTCCGCGACTGGCTGACGAAGATCTATTCGACCGTCGATGGTCTGCGCGCGCCGATCACGAATGACATCCGCGACGTATTCGACAGGTTGATCAGCACCGCGCCTGATGCGCGCGAAACTGTCGTCGCCCCGGAGAAGCCACGCGAGCTGGTGAACCGTCCACGAGATGCTTTCGATCGGGTGCCGAAGGAGCCGGAGCGGCTGAACAGCTATCTCGTGCGCATGGGCGGCATCAAGGACATTGGCGGCGATATCCGCAACATCATCGATAAGCCGAAATATCGCCCTGGCCTGATCAACATGAAAACCGGGCACGATCTGGATTATGCTGGCTTGCTGGCGCATGAGGCGGGTTATTTCCCAGACCTCGGCGCGGAACGGCCATCGATCAAGCAATTGCTCGACAAGATCGATGACGATCACAAGGCAGCGCCGCAATACTCGGCACATGATGCTGATGCGGTGCAGGCTTACCATGAAGCGCTGGAACGCAACGCAGAGATCGAGCGGCTATCAGACGAGCACGGGATCAGCCCGCGCGGCAAAACCGCCGAGCAGTTCTTTGATGAAGTCCGCGCCAAAATGGCGCAAGATGCTGATCCGAAGCGCGACGATCTAGGCGCGGACGCCACGGAAATCGTGGGCCACATCAAAGACGTGGAAGACCCGTTTGGCACCTCGATGCTGGACGGCATCCCAGACGAAGGACCAGAGGATGGCGTTTCACAGGCAAGTGGTGGAGCTGGCGCTGGCGGAGGCGAAGGCGGCGTTGCAGAACCCGTTCTCGTCGGACGCGGTGAAGCGGATGGCGAAGATGGCAATGGACAAAGCGGAAGTGGCGTTGGGTCTGGACGACGCAATTCAGCGGCATCGAGTGGCGAACGGTCTGGAGCCGCAGCCGGTGTTCGACCTGAAGAACCTGATCCCGCCGTGGAACAACGGCCAACCCCCGTCACAGACACCCCCGGAAGCCCCAACGAACGATTCGGAAACCCCGACACAGGGCTAGTCGATAAGGCCGGCAATATCCGGCTCGACAACCTCAACCAGCCGGAAGATGTGCTCTCTGCCATCCGTGAAGCGGCGGCAGAGAACGATGATTTCATGGGCGCGCGGCGCGGCGTGGTCTCTGATGCGCAGGTGCTCGACTTGGCGGACGCGATCGGAATGCGCCCCGGCGATCTGTCGCTGCGGAAAGTAGGCGAGGCGTTCAACGCCGAGCAGATCGTGGCCGCGCGCAAGCTGCTGATCGAGACTGCCACGCGCGTTCGTGACGCGATGATCAAGGCGGCCAGCGGCACCGATGCGGACGTGCTGGCCTATGGTCGGGCCAAGGCGTTGCACCGCATGGTGCAAGAGCAGGTTGCTGGCATCACCGCCGAGGCGGGCCGGGCGCTGCGAGCATTCCGCATGCTCGATGGCGAGCAGGATCTGGAAATGATCAACCGCCTGGTGAAAGACAGCACTGGTCGGACGCTGTTTCAGCTGCGCGAAGAAGCGCAGGCGGGCGCGGCGCTGGAAACCCCGGCACAAGTGTCGAAATTCGTCAACGACATGAGCGTGCAGACAAAATGGCAGCGTGCGCGCTCGCAGATCATTTCCTACTTCATCAACAACCTGATCTCCGGGCCGATCACGCACGCGGCCTATGGCGTCGGCAACACCGTCTCGGCGCTGTTCAAGGCGCAGGTCACAACCCGCGTGGCGGCTGGGATTGACGCGCTGCGCGGCGCATCCGGCGCGGATCGCGTCTACATGGGCGAGGCGAACGCGCAGATCTACGGCATGATCCGTGGCGCGCGGGATGGGTTTGTGCCGGGCTGGGAAGCCTTCAAGAGCGGCGTGCCATTCATGAAGGGCGAGGAGATGAGGCAGGGCAGCTTCGCAGACAAGTTCGGCGATACCTACCGCCCGCAGGTGATCCCCGGAAAGCTGGGCTATGTGCTCGAAACGCCTGGCCGGATGGTCAGCGCGATTCACACCGTGTTCTACGGGATGAACTACGAGGCCGAAATCGCCCGCACCGCATATCGCCAGGCGATGGCCGAAGGCCTGGAAGGCGAAGCGTTCAATGCACGGGTGGCCGATCTGTCGCAATCGCCAACATCGGCCATGATTGAGGGTGCGCATCAAGAAGCGCTGAACATGGTTCTGATGGGTCGGCCCCGATATGGGACGATGCAGCAGAAGGTGGCCGATCTGGTCAACAGCAACATCATCCTGAAACTCGCGATGCCGTTCGTGCAGATCGGCACCAACATCGTGGGCGAGGGGCTGGTGAAGCATTCTCCGCTGGCGGTGCTGTCCGATGAAGCGCGGGCCGATTTGGCGGGGGCGCGTGGCAACGTGGCGCGCACCACGCAGATTGCCAAGATCGGCGTCGGCACCGGTTTGATGGTCGGCACCATGGGGCTTGCGGCGGAAGGTCTCATCACCGGCGGCGGTCCCGATCCAGCAACCGATCCCAAAACGGCAGCGGCTTGGCGGATGGCTGGGAACCAGCCCTATGCAATCCGCATCGGGGAGACTTGGTATCCCTATCGCAAGATGATGGGGCCGTTTGGCCTGATGATCGGCGCGGCGGCTGACATGTATCACGCGGGGCATTTGCTGGGCGAAGGCGAGCAAACCAAGGCGGCGGCGGCGATGGTGTTTGGCTTGTCGGAAGCCGTGCTGAACGAAACGTGGATGTCTGGCGCATCCAATTTGATGAATGCCGCCCGCCATTGGGACGCGGGCGGCGAGACCTACCTTGACAACATTGCAACCGGTTTCATCCCGTTCTCGTCGGCGGTGCGCCAGGCCGCCGCACAGATGGATCCCTACGCGCGCGAGGCCCATGGGTTGGTCGATAAGGTGCGCAATCAAGTGCCGTGGCTGTCGGAAGGGCTTTTGCCGCAGCGTGACATTTTCGGCGCGCCGATGGACAGACACACGATGATGGGGCCAACGCAAGTGAACCCAGATCCTGTGGTGCAGCGCCTTGAAGCCCTGCAAGAGTCTGGACACGCGGTGATGCCCGCGAAGCTGGAAAGCAAAATCACGGGCGTGAAGCTGACGCCTCAGCAATATGACGACTTGAGCCGGACTGCGGGCATGATGGTGAAGATGCACCTGGATGCCATGATCAACACGCCCGGTTTTGCATTGTTGCCGGAGCAGGTTCAGGCCGAGCGGATCAAATCTGCAATCACAACTGGCCGCGAGAGCGCACGGACGCTGATTAAGCTTCAGAATCCTTCGATTATCCAGCAGGCAATGGAGAACAAATCTGCACTCCTGAAAGGCGCGCAATGACAGTTTCGACAACCGCCAATTCGGCGACGTGGACGGGCAACGGTGCCACCAGCACCTTCACCTATTCGTTCTATATTCCAGCCACCGCCAGCTATTCGGTGGTGCAGACCGATACCTCGGGCAATCAAACCACGCTCGGGGCATCGGCCTACACCATCACCGGCATCGGCAGTGTCGGCGGCACGCTCACTTTGAACAGCGGGCCACTGACGACCGGGTATCGTCTGACGCTGGCGCGTTCTGTCCCATTGACGCAACCCACCAGCCTATCGAACCAGGGTGGCTTGTGGCCGACTGTGGTTGAACAGGCCATCGATAATGTTGTGCTCCAGGTCCAGCAGCTCTCTCAACAATACGGCTCGGCCATCGCTTTCAACCCGGCAGACACGACTGGCCCAATTCCGCTGCCTGTGGCTTCTACGCGCGCGGGCAACCTGTTGGCGTTTGACCAAGCGGGTCAGGTCACCGTTGTCTCTCTGCCGGCAGCGGCGTCGGCGGGCACTACCTACCCGGCGGCAGTGTCCACAGCGCTGGCGCAGACACCTACTGGAACCGGCGCACTGGTCTTGCAGAATAGCGGGGCATTAACCAATCCAGTGGTGGGCACACAATCGCCCAGCGATAACAGCACGAAAGCGGCATCAACTGCTTATGTGACAGCCGCAGTTGCGGCTGGAGTTTCAACTGCTGAAGCAGTAGCCGCATCTGCACTTTCGGCGCAGGCTATTTCCATGCGCCCCACCGCGCCGCCCAAAAATTTGGTAATCAGCGTCACATCAAGCACTGCATTGTCCGTTGCTGCCGATCTGGCCGCGCTGACCAATAGCTTTGGGGCAAGCATTGTTGAGGTGGTATCCTCGTCAATTTCGACGGCGACAACTGGCCTAAATGGTTTGGACTCAGGAACTGTGGCCGCATCGACGTGGTATGCGGTCTGGGTGGTTTCGAATGGCACAATCACAGGTGCCGTGCTTTCGTTGAGTGGCACCGCACCAAATGCCGCAATCACTTCGACTTATCCATACATCGCTCGCGTCGGATGGGTGAGAACGAACAGCAGTGGTTATCTGGTTGCCACTATTCAGAAGGGGCGTCGGGCTCAATATATTGTTGGCGGTCCCAACCTATCGGCGCTTCCGACGATGGCATCTGGCACTGCCACGGCTGGCACTGCCATAGCAGTCGGTGCGTTCGTTCCGACGACTGCGACATTTATTTCGGTGATTGTTCAGGAAACGTCTGGATCTCTGACGGCAACATTGGCTCCAAATGCGTCATATGCCCAAAGTCCAAGCATTGGTGGGCAATGGGTGCAATTTTCAGGCTTTGGCGTGACCAGCACATGCCCTGTGACGATGATGCTGGAAAGCACCAACATTTATTGGGGAACCACAGGAACCGGCACAGGATATGTGTTTGTTACAGGATGGGAGGATAACATCTGATGTTCGCATATTCCAACAATGGCCTGTCGATGCGTGCGGTTGATCCGTCTTATTTGGCTGTAGCTGGCGAAGTGCTGTTTCCCGATTATGCTTCAGTGGCAGAATTAACGGCAGCATTTGCAGGATACGCAACGGCAATCGCCCCAACGATAGCACAACAAGCAGCCGCCGCCATCATGGCGGGTCTGACGATCACCCTCAGCGGCTCGGTCAGCCTGACTGCGTTGTTCCCGACCGACCCAGCCACAACCGGGAAATTGGGCGCTGTCGTCACCACGCTGGTTGGCACAGGGGCTTTCCCGGGCGGTGGCACGTCATACCCCATGAAGGACAGCGGCGGCGCGTGGCACACCTTCACTGCGGCGCAATACAAAGCCGTCGCAGGAGGTATCGCAGCTTATGTGGCTGCGCTTGATCTGATCATCGATGGCAATCCATCGGGGGCTACGGCTCTGCCACCGTCCACCATCTCGATCACTGCGTGAGGAACCAGCGATGGCTGATCTACCAGAAACCAACACCGTCCTTTCTTGGCTGCTCGGCCTGCTGTCCCTTGTGGGTGTCGGCACCGTGAAGCACTTGCACGACACCATCAAATCTGCCCGCGATGATGCCCGCGATGGCGATGATAAAATTTGGGACGCCGTCACAGAAGCGCAGCGTGATTTGCGCGCCGTGGCAACTCGCGATGACCTGATTGCGGTGGAGGCTCGCATCACCAGCGCAATGGTGGACGGTCAAAAAAACACGCGTGATCTGATTCGGGCGCTGATCGGTAAGCCGGTGCTGGGGGACAACTGATGAATTTCAATGAATGGCTGGCCGTGCGCCTGGCTGCGGCATTCTCAACCATGTGGTGCTTTTGGGCGTTCAACGCTTTGGCGTTTCTGCCGGTAATTTGGCCACGCTCGCTCGACGTGGTGCAGTTCATCTCGTCCGGTTGGTTGCAGCTGGTTTCATTGCCGTTGCTCGGCGTGTCGGCTGCGGTTTCACACCACAAAATCCGCAAGCGCATAGAGCAGCATCACGAAGCCGTAATCAGCCACATCAACACGCTGCACAAGCGATGAGAACGCATCGCGAATCGTGTGCCAGCAGTGTGCCGCAAATCACGGTTTGTTCAGGGTGTCTGAGTCGATTTTCGTAATCCGCTCCGGGGGATTAACCCCGGATTTCTGCGGAAAAATGGTGCTGCTGGAGGGGATTGAACTCTCGACCTCTCCCTTACCAAGGGCGGGGAGGCTGCGCGGATCGCTCTGATATCACGCGCGCTTTTTGTGCTCCGCTTCGGCGTGTGTCAACAGCGTGCCAAATGCCCTCCAATTCTCGATCTGCCGGGCCATGCTGGCCGGGGTGAGATGGGTGTATCGTTCGACCATCGAGACCGTGGACCAGCCCCCAGCGTGGCGCAGCAGAAGCGGGTCTTTGTGGCAGGCGTAGTGCCATGATGCCCATGTGTGGCGCAGGCTGTGCGGCGTCACGTCGCGCTCTATCGCGGATCTCTTGATGGCTGCCGCCCAGCCGGTCTTGATCTGGCCACCTCCCTGAGCCTTGCGCTCGGCATAGGGCATGCCGGATCGAGCGCGGAACACCGGTCCATCTTCCGCGCGCGGGTAGAAGCCACCGCCGATCTTGGCCGGTCTGGCCGGGCCGGTGATCCCGGCCAGTGCGGCCAGCACGCGCGGGCACAATTCGACCACACGTTGCGTGCCCTGCTTGGTTTGTTGCACGCGAGCGGTGCCATGTTGCAGATCCACGTCCTGCCATTCGAGCGCAAGGGCCTCGCCGAGCCGAACACCGGTCCCAGCCAGAAACGTCAGCAGCGGGCGCAAGTGCGGCGCGGCGGCTTCGATCAGCTGATCCACTTCGCCCGGCGTCAGCCATTCGGTGCGGCTGGGGCTTGCCTTCCCGTGTTCAAAAATCGGCAGTGCGCACATGCCGCGCCGCGCGCCGTGGCTGAGAATGGCGCGGATAGGGGTGACGATCTCGCGCAGTCGGGTTGCTGGTTTCGCGCCCGGCCGCAGCAGCGCGGTGCAGGCGCGGTCAATTTCGCGCTGGTCGATCTGGGCGGCAAGAGCCTTTGGGCCAAAGTGATCAAGCAGGCGCAGGACGCGCTTTTTTGTGGCGGTGGAATGTGGGCCTGCGTGCTCGCTGTAAGACACCACCGCATCCGCGAATGTCCAAGCTTTCCCCTTTCCGTGAATAGCCTCATCCAGCACTTCCCCTTCACGGCGGGCGCGGATCTCATCGGCTTTTACGCGGTCAGCAAAGCCCGTGCTTTCGCGAATGCGTCGCCCCCGGATCGTGCCGGTGATCCACCAGAACGGCGAGCCGGTGCGGCGGGTGAGGGTGAGGGGCATCGCATGGCTTCCAAGAGGGCTTTGAACGCGGCGTCATCGAAGCGAACCTTGCCCTTGGTCCTGGCGGTTCGCAACACAGGGATATGGTGCTCGGCCACCAACTCGCGCACGCGGCGTGCGCTGATCTGAAGCTCGGCTGCCACCTGCCCGTCAGTGCGGATCATGCCTGCTCATTCCATTCGTCAAGAGTATCGAGGCCCCACTGCACCAAAGTGCGAAGCTGCTCGGAAAACGATGTTTTGTTCTTCAGCGCAAGTCGCTTGATTTCCTCAAACATATCTTCATCAAATTTGCAGCCTATTTCGACTGCTCCATGTCTGCGGCAACCATTAGCTACGGGGTGGTTTACCTTGGCCTGGCTCATCACTTCGTCTCCTTCTTGCTCTCGCCCGGCCATTGGCCAATCTGAATTCCCGGCTCAATCGAACGCCCCATGTTCACAAGGAACAGTCCCAGCGCATGGCGTTGCTTGAGAAAGTCCGGACGGATCTGGCTCATGATGAAATCCCCGTTGGTGGGAGTATCTTCGCCCAAGAACGCCACCATAAATGCACGCAATTCAGGCGAATATGGCACCGAGATTTCATCCCCATTGGCATCAACGCCTAGAGAGCGCCAGCCAAACATGTACTCGATGAATGTGGATATTTGGGCCTTGTCCATTATTTTGTCTCCGGCAGGGAAAGGTTGCGCACTGACTCGGCAGCACCCAACTTGATCGCACAGTTCCGTTCGCCGCTGATGGGACGCTGAATGAGCACTTCGTAGCTTGCTTCGACTTCGTCCAGATGCACCGCCGCAGCTTCCCGCATCGCTTCGGCACCACGTTGGAATGCGTCGCCAGCCCGTTCGTGCTTCATCATCTCGGCGTGATAGGCGCGGCATAGGACGAGGTTTGGAGTAACTGAAGCGTTTCTTGGCACCTGGGCGGAGGCATACTGAATTGAAAATTCCGCAGCTTCAGCCTCCGCCAGCCGGTCAATGGCGGCCATCATCCTTTCTTGCGCAGTAATGGCGTCGATGTTCTGGCGCACGACATCAAACGTCAGCGCTGTGACCCACGGGTTTTCTTCCCACGCGCCGGGGCCGTTGATGGCGTTCCAGAGGTTGGCGTATCGCAGTTTCGGCCATCCCCAATCGCCCTCTTGGGGGTCAAACTCGCTCACGCCACGCGATCCTGCTCAATCTCGCGGCCAAAATCGGCGACGAAAGCGGTCCAAAATTTTCGCCACCAAGGCGTCTGCGCCTCGGCCAATTTGGCCTGCATTTCGCTGATCTGGTGGCATGCATGATCGATGGCAGCGGTCTGGCCAACGTAGGCGTGCGCTATCTCGCGCAGCATGTCGGCAGCGCACGTGCACACGAATTTTCTGTCGGTCAGGCTGAGGAATTTGCCCTGGGCAATATTGTCCAGGGCGATTGCCGCGCGCATGGCACGGCCTGCAATGAAATCAGGATCAATGGTCATGGCGAACCCCGCTGACCAAGACGCCATCGCGCATCACTTCGCGCTCACACACGCGCAACATGGTGTCCAGCCACCAACGCTGCCGGGCCGCAGCAGCCACCTTGCTGGCGCGGCGGTATGCTTCGATGTCTCGGGCCAAATACCCCCGGCACGCCGCGCGCATTTTTCCGGTGGCGGTCCGCCAATCCTTCAGCGATTCCTGAAGTATGCCCTCGGCACGCAGCCGCAGTACAAGCGTTGCTTGGACATCCGCCACCAACATGGCCGGATGGCCGCCGACCACATACAGGTGCGGGAACATAAAGCTGCGGGTGCGATCATCCGCAGGGCCGTTGGTGTAGCTGGAAAGGGGGTGACGCATGATACCTCCACTGGGTTGGTGGAGGTATCTAATAGCCAAATCGGCTATTTCGTCAATTAGAAAAGTAGCCGATTTGGCTATTTTTCTGCGCGTTCCAACAACACAACTTCAACTGCCCTTGATGGGCCAGTTGCTCGAACGCGGCTTGCGAGCATGCGCGCCGCGTCGGCGTTCATGCCAATGGTAAACACGGCAATGGCTTGCTCCCGCTGTGCGTTGCAAGCTTGATCGACAGCTATCGCAATATCGCCTGCCGGAGATGTGTGGTCATCCAACTGTCTGGCGGCTTGGCGTTGGCAGGCGATCATCGTTTGAACCGCCGCGTTTTTATCGGCCTCGCTCGCCGGTTGAACGGTGGCGCATGCCGAAACCGCAAGAACGATACAAATAATTTTTGATGAGGCAAGGAATGATTTCCTCTCGACGCTGCCGCAAGATTTTGCCACGTTCACTTTCCGTTCTTTGCTGATGGGAATGTGGTAATGGGTGTCGTGATCAATTTACGAGGCGCGTGCGGCATTCCCGGACGCCAAAAGTCCGCGAATGATCCTGACCACGAATTCCTGCTCCGGCACGTCCAGCTCTCGAAACAACGTGATGATCAAATCCTCCGTGAGCTTCTGATCGAGACCATCCGTATGGCGAGAATTAGAAATGAAACTTTCCGGCGGGGGCGGAATGGGTGATCCTATTTCCGCGTAAAGATCAGCCACCTGAACGCCCAGGCCTTTAGCCAGAGCTTTTTCAGTGTTGGCCGTTGGCCGACGAGAACCAGATTGGATTTTTTGAAAAGTTGGGGTTTGCATGCCGCAAGCTCGGGCGGCATCGATCTGCCGCAGTCCGCGTGCTTGCATGATTTCTTCAACTCGTGAGTGTGGCGTTCTGCTGCTCATGACTTAGCCACTTTGGCTAAATCATTGATTTTAATCGATTGCCAAATTGGCAATCCAAAAACAGCCAATCTGGCTATTTTTCTTGTTGACGAAATAGCCAATTTGGCTACATGGTTTGCGCCATGAAGCTGAATGAATGGCGTCTCGCCAAAAACCTCTCCGCTACGCAACTGGCCGATCTTCTCCAGATCAAGGGGAAGAACCCAGCTCGCACTGTGCATCGATACCTTACGCATGAGCGCATCCCCGATCGCGCCATGATCCGGCGCATTGCTGAAGTGACTGACGGCGAAGTGTCGGATCTGGACTTCCCAGATCGTTCTCAGCGTCGGGCCGCCTTGCCTGAGGTGGCCGCATGATCTCGCTCTGGCTCCTTGAGCGGATCGCTGTGGCGGATCGGATGATCGTCATTGTGTTGGGCATCGTGCACGCGGTGCTCATTGTGGCCCTCTTAACAATAGCCTGGACAGAGACCCGTTCTCGCCCGGCTCAACCGCAGGATGCTGATGATGTCACGCAAGATTTTGCGGGCCGCTGAGGCTGAAACCCCCGCGCAGGAAATGCACCGCATTGTGCTGGATGCGATTGCGATGCGGCGGGAGCGTGGCGCGCAGCGTGCCGTTGCCTCGGTAGCCCGTGATCTCGGCCTGACCGAAAGCCGGGTGACGCAGATCCTGCGCGGCAACATTGGCCGCGTTTGGGCCGATGAATGGATGACAGCGCGTGCTTGGTATGCTCGGGAATTGCGCTTGCGGGCCGACATGGCGGACGTGCAGGCCGAAATCTATCGCCAGCGCAGTATCGGCCCGATGGGGGGATTGTCCGCATGAGCGCCACCCTCACCAGTGTGCCCCCGTGGCGGCGCGGCGAAGCTTCGCGCCAGGCCGCGACAGTGCAGGTGTCTGACCAACCGCGTTGCCTGAATTGCCTGCGAGTGTTTCGCCGGAAGCTGGCAGGACAGCGGATCTGTTGCCGGTGCAAGGCATCGTCATCGTATCGCTACGCGTCGGCGGTCTGCTGATGAGCGCGGGGGGGGGGCGAATGACCCAGATCCAAATGCCCTGGGGTTCTTACACCTCGCCGGAAGCGCAGCATGTTCTCGCGGTTTCTCCTGCGCGCCTGCGCCGCGCATTGCGGGCGCTGAATTTGGCCAACGCCAACGGTGGGCTGCGCGGGGTGGTGATCGCCCCAGACGACATGCCGCGTGTGCGTCAGGCTCTCAAGGATACCAGGAAGCGCAGCCCGCGGCTTCGCTGGTCAACGCAAGCGGGCAACTTTGAAGGGTAAGACGATGAGCAACCGCACAACTCTGGCGCAGCTCGCCGAAATGCCGAGGGAGGAGGTCAATCGCCTCCCCCTGGAGCAGATCGCAATGCTGCTTGAGGATTTGGCTACGCAAAAATTGCAGATCGCTGCGATTGGCGAATTGCTGGACACTGAGCTGAACCGCCGCTTTTTCCACGCCGCTGCGCAGATTCGTCGCGCTGAAGGCAAGGACTCCGGCACAGTCACGCTGATGACGACTGACGGGTGGAAGGTGAAAGCCGATCTTCCGAAGAAGGTTGCGTGGGACCAGGGCGCACTGCGCGATGCCGTCAAGGTCATCGAAAGCTGGGGCGAAGATCCGCGCCATTACGTGGGCATCGAGATCAAGGTGGCCGAGGCCAAGTTCAACGCGTGGCCGCCGTCGATTCGCAATCTGTTCGAGCCTGCTCGCACCGTCTCCACCACCAAGCCCAGCTACAAGCTGGAAGCCGTGAAGGAGGCCGCGTGATGACTGTTTCCCTCAGAAAATTGCAGCGCGGATCAGTGCTGACACCGCCCCGCCTGCTGATCTACGCCCCGCACGGCATCGGCAAGACCAGCATGGCCGCCGGGATGCCGGAGCCGATCTTTCTGCGCTTCGAGGACGGTCTTGGCCTGCTCGATGTGGCCACGTTCGACCTGCTGCGCAGCTATGATGATCTGATGCAGGCATTCGGCGAACTGTTCAACGGCGAGCACGAATTTCAGTCTGTGGTGCTCGATAGCCTGGACTGGCTGGAGCCGATCATTTGGGCCGAAGCGTGCAAGCGCAACGCCTGGCGCAGCATCGAGGACGCCGGATACGGCAAGGGCTATCTGGCCGCGCTGGATGTGTGGCGCGAAGTGATGGAGGCGCTGAACGACCTGCGCACCGCGCGCAGTATGGCCATCGCCATGCTGGCTCATTGCGAGGTCAAGCGGTTCGAGGCACCGGACAGCGATCCCTATGATCGCTATCAGCCCAAGCTGCACAAGCTGGCGTCGTCGCTGGTGCAGGAAAACGTCGATGCAATCCTGTTCATGAATTACCGGGTGAGCCTGGTTCGCACCGACCCGAAGGACAAGAACAGCAAGCAGCGCGGCGTCGGGGTCGGACAGCGTGTCCTCTACGCCGAGGAGCGGCCTGCGCATCTCGGCAAGAACCGGTGGCGCATGCCGTCGAGCATCGACCTGCCGAACGAACCGGAGATGATGTGGCCCACTCTGGCCGCGCACATCCCCTACTACGCCACCACCATGCAGAAGGCGGCCTGAACCATGGCACAGCTTCATTATGAATTCGACGCCAACACCGTCGAGCCGAACGCCCCGCGCGAAATCATCCCGGCGGGCGATTACATCGCGCAAATCGTCAAGAGCGAGTTCGTCTCCACCAAGTCCGGCAACGGCAAGCAGCTGGTGCTGGAGCTTGAAGTGCTCGATGGCGAGCATCGTGGCCGCCGCGTGTGGGACCGCCTCAACCTCGACAACCCGAACGCGCAGACCGTCGAAATCGCACAGCGCACGCTGTCGGCGATCTGCCACGCCACGGGCGTGCTGCGCGTGTCGGACACCGAGGTTCTGCACTTCAAGCCCATGGTGGTGAAGGTGACGGTGAAGCCCAAGGGCTTGGATAAGCAGGGCATTGAGCGCGAAGCCTCGAACGAGGTGAAGGGCTACAGCCCGGCCACCGGGGCCGGTTCCGCCCCGCGTCCGCAGGCGCAGCAGTCTCGGCCGCAGCAGTCGGCACCGCAGCAGAGCCGCCCGGCTCCGACTGCCCAGCCCGTCACTCCGCCGTGGCGCCGGGGTGCGGCGGCCTGATGAAGCCGGGGGCGAGCGCTCACTTTCCAGGGCAGGCGCTCGCCCCCTCACTCCTCACGAATAAGAAATCGCAAGGGGCGCGCCATCATGGCCGAAATTCCCGAACCCACAAACACGACCATTTCCGCGATCTGGGCGAGCTATGAGGCGACGCAGGAGAGCGGCTTTCGCGAGCATCTCGGCGCGTCACTGATTGGCCGGCAGTGCAAGCGCTCGATCTGGTATTCGTGGCGCTGGGCTACCGAAGTCCGCCATCAAGGGCGGCTGTTGCGGCTGTTTCAGACCGGCCACCGCGCCGAGGAGCGGTTCGTGGCTGACCTGCGCGCGGCTGGCGTCACTGTCTATGAGGCGGATGAGACCACCGGCCAGCAGTGGACGGTGCGCGATGAAAGCGGCCATTTCGGCGGCTCTATGGACGGCGTCGGCATCGGCTTTGTCGAAGCGCCGAAGGCCTGGCACGTCTGCGAATTTAAGACCCACAACGCCAAAAGTTTCACCAACCTGCTAACCAAGGGCGTGCGCGAGGCCAAGCCCGAGCACTGGGCGCAGATGCAGGTCTACATGCACCTTGGCGGCCTGGAGCGCGCGTTTTATCTCGCGGTCAACAAGAACGACGACGACCTCTATTCGGAACGTGTGCGCTACGATGCTGCCGCCGCCATGCAGCTGGTGGCCAAGGCGCACAGCATCATTGGGGCTGAACAGCCGCCCGCGCGGATCAGCGACGATCCGACCTGGTGGGAGTGCAAGTTCTGCGACCATCGTAACGTCTGCCACGGCTCTGCTGTGCCATTCGCGCATTGCCGATCCTGTCTCTACGCCACGCCCATCGAGGGCGGCCAGTGGATGTGTAAGGCCACTCGCGAGACGCGGGACAAAGACCAGCAGGTGCTGGGCTGCGGCGCGCATCTTTACATCCCTGGCCTGATTCACGGTGAGCAGATCGACGCTGACACCGATGCGGGCTGGGTCGAATACCGGATGGCGGACGGCACCACCTGGCGCGATGGAGTGCCGTTCTGATGGGCGCGCGGTGGGAATTCCGGAACCCGGAGGGCTATGCCAATTGCGTGGCCACCTGGGATGGCGATCTGCTCCGTGTCGAACTGCTTGAGGATGAGATTGACGAATTCGAGGATGATTGGGGCGAGGTTGACGAGGATGTAACCGAACCCGGTGAAATCTTCTGCACCGCCGCGCCGTCTCTCGACATTGCGCGCCGCGAACTTTGGATGTTCGGCGTCACGCTCGACGACATCCGCAGCAGCGAGGTGGTGACATGAGCCTCATCACGTTGTTTTCCGATGCGTCGTGGTGTCCACAGTCAAAGGTCGGGGCCTATGCCTGCTGGTGGAAGACGGACGGCATTACCGGCCGTGACAGCGGCGTCCTTAAGGGGCCGTGTATCTCTGCCGAAATCGCTGAGTTGTTCGGTTTGGCCAACGGCATTTGGTTGGTGCTGCGCCGTGTGCGGCCGGGCCAAGGCAGCAAGATCATCGCCCAAACTGATTGCGTTGGCGCGATCGGCATACTGAAGGGCACCAGGCGCACCCCACCTGCCGAGGGGATCGCTTGCGCCGATATGGTGCGGGCCATGCTCCAGCAGGCAGGCGTGCGCGTGGAATACCGCCATGTCAAGGGGCACAGGGGCGTCGAAACTCCTCGCAATGCGGTCAACTCATGGTGCGACCGGGCCGCACGGGACCATATGCGCGCAGCCCGAAATGCGGAGGCGCAGCCATGAGCCTTCAACTCCGCCCCTATCAGCGTGAAGCGGTGGATAGCCTCGGCGCATGGTTCGAGGAGAACCACGATGGCAACCCGCTGGTGGTGATCCCGACGGCGGGCGGCAAATCGCTGATCATCGCAACTTTCGTCAAAGAGGCGATCGAAGCGTGGCCGGACACGCGCGTGATCGTGCTGACCCACGTCAAGGAGTTGATCGCGCAGAACTATGCCGAGCTGATCGGGTTCTGGCCGGACGCACCGGCGGGCATTTATTCGGCCGGGCTGGGCAAGCGCGATCTGCGGTCGCGGATTTTGTTCGCAGGGATCCAATCGATCCATCGCCGCGCCTACGATCTCCAGCGCGTCGATCTGGTGCTGGTCGATGAAGCACACCTCATCCCGCGCAGCACGGAAACCACTTATGGGCGGTTTCTGGCCGATCTGTTGCAGATCAACCCTCACATGCGAGTGGTGGGATTCACGGCCACGCCGTTCCGGCTCGACAGTGGGTTGCTGCACGAGGGTGATGGCGCGCTGTTCAGGTCGGTGGCCTACGAGGCGCACATGCGCGACCTGATCGAGCAGAGCTATCTCTGCCCTCCGATCTCCGGCCACACGCTGGCGCGCATCAACACGGACGGCATCCGCACAGTGGCGGGCGAATTCAATGCCAGCCAGTTGGAGGCCGCTGCGACTGATCCGGACGCGGTGGCAGGCATCGTGCGCGAAGTGGTGGCCGCCGGGCAAGACCGGCGGGGCTGGATCGTGTTCGGCGTCGGGCTGGAGCACTGCACCATGCTGCGCGATGGTATCCGTGCAGCCGGGATAAGTTGCGAGGCCATTTTCGGCGACACGCTGCCTGGTGAGCGGGACCGCCTGGTGCGCGATTTCAAGGCACAGCGCATCCGCTGCCTGGTCAGTGTCGGCGTGCTCACCACCGGCTTCAACGCCAAGCATGTCGATCTGATTGCGCTTGCGCGCCCCACCAAATCCACCAGCCTCTATGTGCAGATGATTGGGCGCGGCACGCGGCTTTCCCCTGGGAAGGAAAATTGTCTCATCCTCGATTTCGGCGGCAACATCGAGCGTCACGGCCCGGTCGATGCGCCTCGCGTAAAAACGCCGGGCGAGGGCGGCGGCGAGATGCCGACGAAGAAGTGCGAAGCGCGCACCGTGGCAGGCGATTGGTATGACGGGTGCGGCGCGGACAACCTCATCGCGGCAGTGAAATGCTGCGGTTGCGGTGCGCCATTCCCGCGCGAAAGCAAGGTCGATACCGCCGCCAGTGGGCACGCGATTTTGACCAGCCACATTCAGCCGGAATGGGTCGAGGTGTCGTCGGTCAGCTACCGGCGGCACGAAAAGCCTGGAAAGCCCGCATCGCTCTGCGTGACCTACATGTGCGGGTTCGTGGCGCACCGCGAGTGGGTTTGCCTGGAACACACAGGCATCCCGCGCGCGAAAGCGGTGTCCTGGTGGCAGAAGCGCACGCGCAGCGGGTTGGTGCCGAACACCGTCAATGAGGCGCTCGTAGCGTTCAAGGCGTTGGCCAAGCCTGCCGCCATTCAAGTGCGGCCAGTGGGCAAGTTCACCGAGATTGTGGGCACGCGGTTCGAGCCTGCCATGCGGGAGGTGGCGTGAAATGCCGCAACTGCGGCCGCTCGGCCGATCATTGGTCGTGGTGGTCCAAATCCCGGTCTCTCCGGGTGCATTGGGTGGTGCCGACGTGCTCGCGCACCTGCCTGACTCTACATCTCGAACGGAGGAATAGGCACATGGTTGATGCAAACGAGGCCGAAAAGGCCGCCATGCAGGCGGCAGGCAATGCGGCCGGGCAATACATCGAGAGTCTCGGGCGCACTGATATGGCGCAGTGGACCGAGCAGCAGTGGAGCGCGTTCATCGCCTGCGTGTGCGGCGGCTACGTCGATGCGCTGCTGGAAATCCAGGCCACGGCCACCGACGCAGTGCGCAAGGTCCAGGCGGCATGACGCCGCCCGCACCTGTCCGGCTGGCCGATCTGCGCTGTGACGGGTGCGGGTCCGCTGAAATCATGGCGATCGCGCCTGGTGAGGAGCCAGATGTGTTGCCGCTGGGAATTGTCATTCGCCGCGGTGAATTGCTGCACGCCTGGTGCACTACCTGCTGGTCACTCTCACACCGGATCGCCTCATGATGTCGCGCTGGCAAGAAATCAAAGCCGGGTCGGCCACGCCGCCGCCGCTGGCTGAAATAGCTGTCGAGTTCAGCCGTTGTCTGGATGTGCCTGTGTTCGCTTGCGATGCAGACAAGCGCCCGCTCTATGGCCTGAAATGGCAGGAGAAGGCATCACGCGAGGCGGTCGATATCCGCGCCATGTTCGCGCGGCCTGGTGCCGCGATGATCGGCATGCCCACCGGGCCGACGTCGGGCTACTCAATCATCGACATCGATGTCAAGGACGGTCGGGCAGGTGACACCTGGCTGTCGAACAATGCCAGCCGGATAGCGTCCACGCGCACCAGCTCGACGCGCTCCGGCGGGGTGCATCTGTGGTATCGGCACGTCTCCGGCATCCGCAACTCGGCCTCGCGCATCGCGCCTGGCGTGGATGTGCGGGGCGAGGGCGGTTATGTGATCGTGCCGCCCTCGCCCGGCTACACCTGGGCGAAGGACATCGAGGCGGTGGACATGCCGCAGTGGCTGGTCGATGCGGCCATCAAGCCGGAGCCAGAACCGCCGCAGCCGCGCGCCTATCGACCGGCACCGGTCTATCATGACGGCGGATCGGCCTACGGCCTGCGGGGGCTGGAGGATGAGTGCGACGCCATCCGCACGGCGGCAGACGGGGCCAAGCACGCCACCATCAACAAGGCTGCCTATTCGGTCGGCGGATTGGTGGCGGGTGGCGAGCTGGAGCAGGGCGTGGCCTGGGCGGCGCTGTGCGACGCGCTCGATGTGATCCTGCCTTTCTGCAAAGACCAGCACGCCGCACGCAAGACGCTGGACCGGGCTTTTCGCGAGGGTCTGGGCAAGCCGCGCGACGTGGCACCGCTGCCGGAGCGTGCGCCTATAGTCGGCGATATCGTGGACGGTGTGGACATGTCGGGCCTGATGGCCAAGATCCGCGCCAAGAGGTCGGCAGCGGTGCCGGAGCCTGTGGCGGATGATCTGCTGGCCGTTGGCGGGGTGATCGGCATGCTGGTGGAGGAGTGCAGCCGCACTGCGATCAGGCGGCAGCCATTCCTTGCCCTTGGCGCGGCCATTTGTGCCGTGGGTGCGCTTGCCGGGCGGCGGTATCGCGGGCCGACAGACTTGCGGACCAACATCTACATCGCGGCCATCGCTGAATCGGGCGCAGGCAAGGACCACGCGCCGGAGGTCATCCGCCGCTGCATGTCGGATGCCGGACTCGATCGCTATCTGGGCGGCGAGAACCTGGCGTCAGGCCGGGCGGTGCTGTCGTCGCTCGAACAGCATCCCGCGCGCCTGTTCCAGCTGGATGAACTCGGCCTGTTCCTGCGCACCGTGACCAGCAAGAACGCGCCGGGCCACAAAGCCGAAATCTGGTCAGAGCTGATGAAGCTCTACAGCCGGGCCAAAGGCACCTATGGCGGCACCGAATATGCCGACCAAAAAGCCAACGCT
>Ga0316221_1000602_pt1 | contig 44661 bp, 42 predicted proteins | sample TBH18007metaG_FD_206003 | JGI IMG/M metagenome (GOLD analysis project Ga0316221, IMG submission 206003) | Freshwater microbial communities from Trout Bog Lake, Wisconsin, USA - TBH18007 | ecosystem: Environmental > Aquatic > Freshwater > Lake > Hypolimnion/Profundal zone | place: USA: Wisconsin... | reverse complement strand
CACCGTCAAATGTCTAGAGATTTATGCTTGACATTTTATGCGAATCGTGTAATATGATGATATAGACAGTGAAAGGAAAGATTATGAAAAAGGGCGAAATGCTAGGCAAAGTTCTCGTTCTAGCGACCAACGCACACAATGGCCAGTTTGATCGTGGTGGCACACCTTATATTCTGCATCCATTGAAGGTGATGCATTACCTGGAGACCACTGATGAAGAACTACAGTGCATTGCTTTGCTTCATGATGTCATTGAAGATACCAAGACAACCTGGAATGATCTGAAAGAGATTGGTTGCACTCAGCGAATCATCGATGCTGTAAAAGCTTTGACTAAGATGCCTGGTCAATCTTATGAAGAATATAAGGAAGCTGTGTTTAATAACGAAGATGCTATGCGAGTGAAGCTTGCTGATCTTCGCCACAACACCGACATTCGCAGGCTCAAGGGCATCAGCGAAAAGGACATTGCTCGTATGGCAAAGTACAATCAGTTCTATCTAGAGATTCAATACCATATTTCTGATTGACATTTATCGCGAATCTGTTATGATGAAAATATAGACAGTGAGAAAGGTTGATTCGTTATGTTTTATACTTTTAATCAAAACAACTCTGGTGGCCACTTTATGCACATTTCATCGCTCGGTATTGGTTTTGCCGTAGTCGTTGAAGCAGATTCGGCTGATGAAGCAAATATGCTTGCTGAGGACATCGGTATCTATTTCAAGGGCTGCGATGATGAACGCGATTGCTCCTGCTGTGGTGATCGTTGGTCGCGTGTTTGGGGTGATAGTGACGGCACTGAAACTCCTACCATGTATGGTAAGGGTGATCCTGTCAGGGGTGGTTGGGGCATTCCTAGCTATATTCACTACAAGAATGGCACTGTTGCTGATGTTGGAGATAAACGGTGAAAGTTACTATTGGTAAACCTGTTGAACCTGTTGAGGTTAATGTCAAGACTGTTTGTGTTCACGTTAAGGTTAGTGATGAAGGCTTTTATCAGTATCTTGATGATACGGGTGAAGTCGTTAAGGAACACGAAGGTTATCTTCCTTCGTTCTTTCCCGGAGACTACCATTGGGGCGATTATCTGATCTTGGATATTGATCTTGATACAGGTAAGATCATCAATTGGGACCCAGAACGGGTTCGCTCAGGTTTCGCGCGTGCTTTGGGTGTTGAAGAATGAAGCCACTCATTCACGCTAAAGTTTCGGTAAAACGTCATGGTGGTTGTGTAGAAGATTATCTGCCCATTCACAACTTTATCGACTCATCAAAGATTTCTATGCCAGATGTACGCCACCGTGCTATTCTGCATAGTTCATTTGGATGTTATCTCGCTGAACAGATGTTCGGTACATACATCACCAATGCTCAAGGCAAAGATGTGTCTGTACGCGACATTGCAGAAGAACACATTCAAGAAGACTTGGGCTTCATTCCCACTATTGAAAACTGGTTAGAAGAGATTCCACTAAAGCCTTGGATGTCTGGTGGAGCAAAGAAGCGTCGTGAAGAAAGGCTAGTTGACTGATGACTTATAGTAATCAAGAAATCTATGGAATGTTTCAAGAGGGAGAGTGCGCAATCATCGAACAAGGTAGTTGGATCGATGTCATCGAACAAGGTAGTTGGATCGATGGCGGTAAGCGTTCTTATCGCACTTCAGTTGTGAAGATTTATGCTAAGTTCTATGAGATTAAAGAATGTCGGTGGGGATCTTATTACACTGATTATGATTATGAAGATCCAGAAATCTATGAAGTTACTCCCAAAGAAGTTGTGATTACCAAAACTGTTTATGAAAGGATTAAGTGATGAGTGCTTTTGATAATATTACCAAGAAGATTGCTGAAAAGAATGCCGAAATCGATGCGCTTAAGAAGGCGTACATGAAGGAACTTCAGTCGTCATTCAATGAAATCATCAAGTTGTTCTTTGAGGAATGCCCCAAGGTTCAGGCTGTTGTTTGGTCGCAGTACACTCCATACTTCAACGATGGTGATGAATGCGTATTCCGTATCAATGAGCCGCATTTTATTGTTGATGGTTTTGATGTAGATGATCTGAAGGATCCTTATGAATACGAAGATGATGATGTATGCAAGACTTTGCAGTATAGCAGTTATCAGACTCTTGAAGAAATCCTGATTCGTTATAAAAATGAACTTGCTAAGCCAAGTGTAAGCGATTGGGTTAAAGGATACTATCCAACGTATATTGCTCAACTTGAAAAACAGATTGAAGATTTTCCTGGCTATAGTGATAAGATTTCTGCGTTTGTTAACTTGCTGAAGGATAACGAAGAAATGCTGAAGGAAGTCTATGGCGACCACGTTGCTGTTTATCTGACTCCTGAAAAGGTTATCGTTGAGGAATATAGTCACGATTAAGGGTTGACATTTTTAGCGAATCGTATATAGTGGGAATATAGAGAGCGAACGAGTGGTCTTTCGCAGATTGGCAGTCGCCTAAGTGGACTTCGCTCTCATATTTTTTTGGAGATTCGCTATGAAAGTTTTTGGTGCTGCTCTGTTCATTTTCGGCGGCCTTCTGATTGCTGGTTCTGCCAGTGCTGATGATTACTGGGAAGCATGTCGCCACGCTGTAGATTGTGTTGCAGGTGATCCTCCCACTGGTCTAGTACAAATCGCTGAGATGACTTTTGGATTGATCTTTGCTATCGTTGGATGTCGTTTTCTGATGCTTGGCTTTGATCAAGACTAATAAATATATCTATTAGAGGAGGTCATGATGTTGGTTAAGCAGTATTCTCTACCTACTTTTAAACAAGGATATCGTGCTATCTCCAATACACGAAGCGAACTTATGAAACGATATCGTGCTGGTCAGAAGTTGGATGTCGAAGAGAAAGACTGGCTGGACTGGTCTGATATCGCGCTGGATAAAACTAACTAAGCTTTATGCGCTGGTATGCCGCCTGACTTCTAATCAGGAGAAAGCTAACTGGACACATGGGGGTTCGAATCCCTCCCAGCGCGCCAGATTCTATATTCAATATTTCTTAGGGCTTTGATTATGATTGAAGGGTTGAACTTATGTATTCGAAGCACCGAAACTATCAATAAAGGCATGGGCGGAAGAGATATGCCTTTGTATTATCTTAAAAAGTGTAAGACTGCACTTGAAGTTGCGACAGTCGCATTAGAAGAAGCATATGCTTCTGATGATGCAACAGAAATGCGACATATCATTTCTAATGCTCTGGAAGCTTTAAAGTGAAGCCAGCCGCTCATAACGGCTAGAAGGCGGGGCAGTACCGTCACGGAGTACCAAAAAAGAAAGTTTGTAAGGACCCTTAGCTTAGTAGGCTAAAGCATTCGACTTTTAATCGAAAGATCCTGGGTTCGAGTCCCAGAGGGTCCACCAAACTAAGTGAAGGTAATTTATGATCAAGATCATACTTGTTGTGATGTTAATTTCGGTTGCAATAGCTATCATCAACGGTATATGTGATAAGGATGATAATACTGCTGGTTGGAGTTAGCAACAAGGATACTGGTGAAAATCCAGGCGGGTCCACCAATTTAATGTGCGATTAACTCAGCGGTAGAGTGCTGTCCTGACTCGACAGATGCCGGAAGTTCGATCCTTCCATCGCGCACCAATATTATTGTGAAACTCTAAATGCAGAACTTACACCCAAGGTAAACTTGTGTTCGCTATAGCCAATGTCAAACTGTAGATTCTGTTTCTTAGGTGGAACCCATGAAACATAGATGCCAGTTTTGACCTTTGTGTCATAGTAGACAGAAGGCATGATTGTAAGTGTATCTGTTGGTGTAAAGTTGTATTCAGTCACATATGTCTGTGAATGTTTAGCAATCTGAACATCTGTACCAAAGTAAAAGTATTTGTTAAAAATATACTTTGATGGCACTTCAATGAAAACACCATTGTTATTATCGTATCCTAGCTTGGCTGATAAGTCAAACTTGTGATTATAAATGATAGCATACTTTGCACCAAAGCTGGTGTTATCTTTGGATACTTCTAAGTCCTTTGCAATAGACATTCTAAACTCATAACCATCAGTACCTATTTCAGCCTGAAAAGTTTTAAGTGGAATGATGTCAGCATCGATACCTACGCCTGGTCTATCAGCATTGATCTGTTGATCTTCCGCGAGTGCTGGAGCAGAGAACAGAAGTGCTAGTGCTACTATTACTGCTTTTGTTCTACGTAGCCACATCCTGCTTTGTCCTCATGGAGTGATGTTAGTTCGACATGCATTGCTTTGATTTCAGCAAACTCGGCCAAGATCGTTTCGTGATCTTGCTGGCTTCTAGCTTCTGTCTTTCTGGCTTGAACTTCTTGACCTACCATGATTACACTAAGTAGAACTAGTTGAAGAAATGTCTGTGCGATCCATGAGATTGTAGCTGCAAGCCCAGCGTGAATAGCGTCTGGTAGACTGATTAGAGCCAACAAAGCAAACGCATAAGCACACCACATGGTGCCTACTGTATCTGTAAGGGTCACTGCAACCATGTCGTTGAACTTAGTGATGTTATCTTTGATAGACATGATTATACTCCCTTTTTATTATTATTTATGATTTAGAGAGTTTTTAATCTTTACGTCCGTGTAGCCCAAAGGCAGGAGGCACGACACTTAAAATGTTGACAGTGTGGGTTCGAATCCCACCACGGACACCATTAAACAATAAGTAGAGCGCAATGCTCTTTTGATTCCCGGTCGTCTAATGAGTAGGACCACGCCCTTTGAAGGCGTTAATGTTGGGGCGGGGCCAACCCGGGAATCCATTATTATAAATAAATGTGCTGGTAGTCACGGTATCCCCATACCCACTACCTCTAACGCTTACAAGGAGCATCAGCATGTCTATTTATCACACCCACCATATCGTCCCTCGCCATATGGGAGGCACAGACGATCCTTCAAATCTTGTCAGATTGACGATTGAAGAACACGCGGAAGCGCATAAAAAGTTGTATGTGGAATACGGCAAGGAAGAGGATAGGATTGCTTGGTTAGCACTATCTGGTCAAATGACTATGGCAGAAGCTTCTAAAAATGCCATTAAACTAGGATCTATAAAAGGTATTGCTACACAAAAAAGATTAAAATCTGAACGAGGTGAGTGGTACAAAAATAATGCTGAAACGATATCAAAATCACTAAAGATTTATATCAGTGAAAATGGAAGTTGGTGGACAGGTAAAACTCACAGTGAAAGTACCAAGAAAAAAATAGGCAAAAAGAATGCTGTTTCACAATCAGGTTGTAAGAACTCACAACATGGTACAATGTGGATAACCAATCGTACAAAAAATATGAAGATTAAAAAAACAGACATTATTCCATCTGGATGGATTAAAGGTAGAACGATGTGCGGGGAGTAGTTTTGCTACTCCCCCTTTTTTTATTTACGGATTGTCCAAGCGTCTGTAGCTAACTTGGGATCTTCTAGATATCTTGCTGGAATCCAGAAGTGGCCATCGTCGCCCCAGTCTGTTCCCCAAGAGTTGCGTACTTCATAGTATGGTTCTACTTTACCATCTGCACCATGCGCACTAGGATCAAAGTTATTATCATAACCAATGACTGTGACAGCATGACCACCTAAGCATTGTGTCCAGTATTCTGGCATTGCAATAACACCAGATTGTGCAACTTCTGGCGTTTCAAAGTCTTGATAGATTTGAATGCCAATAATGAATGGGAATCCATCAGATAGACATTGACGATATTCGATACCACTACCATCTGCTAGAGATGAGTAAGCAGAAATCTTGTTCTCCAATGCTTCTTGAACTTCGATTGCAGGAGGAGCAACAGCGAACTTTGAGATATCGTATGGCCAATCTTTTTCTAGACCAACACCCTGTAGATTTAGAACCTTGATTGCATCGCGAAGAAATGCACCAGAGTCATGCTCGACTGTGCCTTCTAGAACTCGCTCTTGATAATAAAGTGCTAGTCTTGAATATGGACCACCATCATGAACAAAGGTAAAGGCTGCTGTGGCTGCTTGTGCAGAACAAGAACCTAGTTCGCCTTGATCGTATGGCTTTTCTTTAAACTTGCTTCTAAGACTGACCTTATCTGGTAAAGGTGCAGCTTTAGGAGCATGAATCGCACTAAACTTCCAGTCTCTAGGATCATATGGGTCTTTAATGTAACCATATTTTCTGGTAGGCATGTGCTTTCCTTTTCTTATGACATCGCTTCCTGTGCGATGATGTGAACACCAACGTTTGCTGCGTTAGATCCCGTTGTAATAGCAACAGTCAACTGGTCAGTTAGGTTACCAGCAACAGTGTTATAGAGTGGGAAGAAATATGATAGATCGATTTCTTGTAGACCAGAACCACCAGCAGGAGCAGTGAATGCGAACACAACTTCACCACCTGTCATTGCTGTAGCCGAAACGTCTCTCATTGCAAACGAGTAGTTTGACCCAAGACCGATAGAGTTTACAGTAGCACCATTAGCGAATGTAATACCATTTGCCTGTGTGATTGTACCAGCAGTTGTGTTTGATGTTGTGGTGTTTGCTAGTGTGTAGAACTGCGCACCCGTCAATAGAATAGGGCTTGAAGTTGTTGACGTAATCAACTCAACAATACACTGAGCATCGGCTGATAGATACATCTTCTTTGGTAGTAGCTGACCACGATTGATTAAACCAATCTGGAAAGGAGTACCAGTCATGGATGCAGTATTTGCAATAGGTGCACCAGTGATAATATTGCCATATGTAATGACTGTTGAGTTACTTGAAGTGATACGTCCAGTTAACCCTGTGTTACTTGTTCCTTGTGCAGGGAAGTAAATGTGACGACCAGTAAGTGTATTATTAGTATACGTATTGACCTGAGCGCCAGTCTGTGTTACTGTAGCAGGAGCAGATAGTGTATATGCTGTTGTGTTCACAAAAGATGTTACTGTAGTAGCAGGAATGCCCGTTAAGTTTGATGTAACAGTTTGCCCAACATAAACGTTTGCTGTACTACCAGAAGTGATAACAACAATATTATTACCAGAAGTATAGTTACCAATCAATGATGATGTTTGAACACCATCAAATGAGGTATTTGCTGTTGTAAAATAAAGTGTTGAGTTTGTGCTTGTTGAGTTGATGGCATTGTATGTTCCGTTGCCGCTCATTTCAATAGTTGCCATAGGGCGACTGGCCATAGTAAGAACAGGATAACGAGCAGTAGATCCAGAAACCGTTCTCTTAGGTGCAGTGTTTGACATACCATACGGATAAGTAAATCCGCGTTGGTCATCTTGACCACCTTCAATAACAACAGAAACACCATAGTGGAACATATCATTCTGTGAAGCAGTTACGCCAAGATTGCGCTGTTCATAACGAACTGGAAGGTTACCAGTACGTGACCATGGGCTTTCTTGTGCTGGAATAACAATGTTTCCAGTTTGTGGATTTGTCGTATTGATCGGACCTTTATTGCCGAAACCGATGTAATGCAGAACAACCCATTCACCATTGATGACTACACCCCAGCGTACCATACCAGCCCCGTACCAAGTATATTCTTGCCAGACCATCTGAATGCGCGACCAATCAAGAGAGTTGATTGTAGCCTGATCACCATTCCATGCTGGAAGAGGAACGCGATAGTCTGTTGGAACACCTGAGTTGGTGCCGTGATTTACTACACCTGCTTGATTGACATCTGATCTGACAACACAAAACATACCAAATGGATTGGCTTGTGTTGTGAACTGATAGCTGGTACCAGTTGTCGTTGAAGTTGTTGGTGAACTGATAGCAACTGCGGTACTATTGATGATATTTTGCACAACTGTTGTATATGGAATGTTTAATGTTCCATTAGTATCTTTAACAGTAACACTTGGATTGATGTTTGGTCCAGTTACTGGCATACCAATGTACATAGTAGCAGTGCTTGACAAACCAGTAATAAGATTTGAGTTTGCTGTACTGTTACCGGTAAATGCCGTAATAGAGTTTGCATACACAGGATCACCTTGTTCCAGGAATACACCATTGCCATCATCGAAGAAACCTACGCGCTGACGCTGATTTGTTTGTGCTGTACCAAAGTTCAAAGCAGTTGACATGATCATAGTCTTGCCTGGCTGATAACGGTGATATGGGCGTGTCTGGCGAATAGTTACATCACCACTTGCTGTACCAAGGCGCATACGAACACCACCAGAGCCTGGTAGTTGCTGAATAGAAGAGTTGCTAGATGGACTAATAACATAGTTTTCCCAGCGCATTGGCTGCGCGCCATATTCAAAGTCTGCTTCGTAAATATTCTGGTGACGCGAAGTGCGAACGCGCCCTAGATTGTCCATCGAACCAAAAGTTGGTTTAGATGAGATACCTACTGGCTGAATTACAGAATTGTTTGCTGGTGTTTTAAATGTCATGAAAATCTCCTAATACACGCATAAGTCATTTGATACTGTATTTATATCAACAGATCATTAGACATAAAGAAAGGGGGGGGAACCTTTCGATTCCCCCCGAAGGTTTGTAATATATTTTATGTTATAGATTACTTATGTAGATTCGACTTTTGATTTTCTAATCTGTTTGTATCCTGGTGTATTGCCACGTTGCTTTCTGCCTTCAGCGTATGCAAGTTTCAAAGATTCAGATTTCTTTCTCTTGGTTTCTTCTGATTGCTTTTTGCCTTTTTGTGCATTGCTCATATTAACAAGCATCTCTGGTGTTTTGATGTATGATCGAGAACGTTTAGTTTCTTTGATTTTATCTTTTACTTCCTGTGGTCTAGGTCCGTTTGATTTGCCTGTTTTGGCTTCTGATATCTTTTGACCTACTGTTTTTGATATTTCTTCATTGTTAGACCAATGTGTATTGTTTTTATTGTTTAGGTTATAATACTTTTTGCCAAGTTCATCATTGGAAATAAGACTAAGCCATTTATACTCCTCATTGAACATTTCTTGTTTTGTTTCGATATTTGTTTTCAATATTTTTCTTCTGAAGTCTTGTGGTCTTATTCTATATGCCTGTTTCATCCATCTAGATGAACAAACATACGTATCATTTTCTGTTCCCCAATGACATCCCACATAATATCTTTTGTGTTTACGGTCATACCAAATGTAAACGAAACCATATTTCTGCATACAAAAATGCTCCCTTGATGTTATCGCGGGAGCATTAATGCTACTTTAGAATACTCTCGCAAGAGTATTTATATAAAAAGTATACCCATCAAATGATATTCGCAACAACGAAACGACGGTAGAAAACGTTCTGATTTTGAACGAGCGCACCAGTTGTAGTTGAAGCAGCACCGTTGACTGCACCAGCAGCGAATGGGTTAGCGACCATGCCGTAGCGTGTCTTGAACCCGATCTTTGGCTGGAAGGTATCCTGACCAACTGCACGAACCATCTGTAGTGGAACGTATGGGCAGTAGAACACACCAGCATCAAATGCTGATGAACCCTTGTAACCGACAACGGCGTAGTTACCACCAGCATATGGATCGATATAGACGCGAATGCGACCATTTAGGACACCAGCAAAGGTGTTGCCTGTATCGTCAACCTGGAGGTTGTTGCTGTTTAGAGCAGGAGCGTAGTCAAGAACACCGGCCATCTGTAGAGCAGAAGCAACGTCTGATGAACAGATTAGGATGTTACCTTTACCACGACGAGTTGCCTTGGCAATAGCGTTAGCTTCACGTTCGATCTGGAACATTAGGCCCTTGAACTTTTCAACTGACCAACGGCCGTTTGAGTCAACGTCAAGGTCGAATACGCCTGGGTTAGTAGTATCAACAGCACCTGCGGCTGAAGTTAGAACAACTGTACGAACGACTTCACGGTTGATTTCAGCAAGGATTTCAGCAGAAAGAATGGTTGAAAGTTCTGTTTCTGCATCTAGACCATGGATTGCTTTTAGATCCTGGGCTAGTTCGATTGAATATTCAGCCTTTAGAGCGCGTGAGTTTGCAGTAACAGTAACCTTATCGATTGAGAAGGCCATCTGAGCAAAATCGTTGCCTAGTGTGGTTGAACCTAGCTGTTCAGCATATGAGGTCTGCATACCACCTTCAAAGTTGTAGGTCTGTGAGTTACCTGAAACAATGACAGTGTTTGAAACGCCATAGACGCCACCAAGATCGCTTGAAGCACCACCGACAACCTGTGTGTTACCAACAGTTGTATTAGCAGTGATAGAAGCGTTTGAGCCGTAGTATGATGACTGGGCAGTGTTTGGTTCGTAGTAGAACGCATCGTTGCCAGCCTGGTTTGAATACTGTGGACGTAGAGCGAAGATTAGCCCAGTTGGACCAGTCATTGGCTGAACACCGCAGATGTCATAAGCGATTAGGTTAGGCATCGCACGACGAACTAGTGAGATAAGCACTGGATCGTAGTTTAGTGAACCACCTGAAACGTTAGTTGGGGCTGAGTCTGAAGTTTCTAGAAGTGACTGCATTGAGCCTTGGGCACCAGCTTCGCGTAGAGCGGTTTCGGTGTTTTCAAGTAGCTGTGCAACAACCGAACGCTTGTGTGCATCTTGGATCTTTGGAAGATCAGGATGTTCAAGCACTGGGCCCCACTTTGATTGGATCTGTTCGTTGAGTAACATTGTGTTCTCCCTTTTTCTTTCTATTTGGGTTACAGTTATTTATATTTTTACTTTTTTGCAGATTGCGAAATTGCTCTCATGTATACTGACATTGGTCCAGATACGTCTGAATGATCATCGTCATCAGTTTCATAGTCTGTTGCTTCGGTCAAAGCGACTGTTTTCTTTCCACCTTCAGTTGGGAAGTAGGTCTCTTTGATTACACCAAGCTTCTTAGTGAACTCAGTCACGTCTGAATATTCGATGCCTTCAACAAGTGAACGAAGCTTTTCTTGTTGTGTTAGAGGAAGTGTATCAACTGCTTCTGCGAATACTCTATCAACTTCTAGAGAATCGACATAATCCTTCAACTCAACATTTTCTTTAACAACTGAGTTGACGCGGCTTTCAAGATCAATCACTTGCTGTGATAGTTCTTCGATAACATCAACTTTGTCTTCTGGAATATCAACATAGTTTTGTTCAAATAGATCCTTAAGACCATGAATGAAGCCTTCAACGACTTCAGCCTTTAGACCCGATTCAATAGCAATCTCATTATCTGCAACCCATTGTTCGACGGCATATGAGAGATACTTGTCAACGTTCTCTGATAGTTGTTCAATCTTGTCTGCTAGGGCTTCAACTAGATTTGATTCAAACTCTTCTTCGATGCGGGCAACTTCAGCGTATAGACGCGCATTAACAGCAGCTTCAAAAATGGTACGTGCTTTTTCACGTACTTCTTCTGATAGTTCTTCACCACCAAACATGATGTCTAGGTCTTCAGCAGCGATAGTAGCGGCTGATGAACCCTTAGCTGATGTTGGTGAGAGATGCATTTGTGCGATAGTTTCGCCGTCTGACATATCGTCCTTGGCCATTGCACCAGGATTACGGCGAGTAGCTTTGGCTTTTGATGCATCGTGCTTGAAGTTGTCGTCGGTTAGACCCTTGAAGATATCACCGATCTTCTGTGTTGGCATACCTGAAACGTGTGCCATAAGAGCATTGATAGCTTCTGCTTTAGTAGCAAACTGTGGCATTGCTTCTTGACCACCTGATAGCTTATCAGCATCACGACCTTTATGACCATCCTTACCTAGTGGATCGGCTGTGTGGCTGATACCATCGGAAGCGGCGAACTCTTGTAGATTTTCTTCTTTCATTGAACATACCTTTGCGTAGTGGCGTTTTCCGTGAGCAACAGCAGCAGCGTGTGGATGACCTTCATTAGCATCTTCTACTTCATCATAGATATGCTGATGGGCTTCTTCCTTTGACATGCCAGATTTATGTGCATGTCGGGCTGCTTTCTCTGCGATATCGCGAAGATCCTTATCTTGAATGGTCTTTTCTTCCATGACTATTGCTTCCTTTTATTTACTATATGCTATTTATAAAAATGTTTTCGTCGCGAGAGAACTTAGATAGTTTTCGAAAAGACGCATTTGATTATTAGAAATCTCCGTCATCGACATCTTCTTTAGTTCTTTTTTGGTTTCTTCTAGTTTCTCTGCGGCTCTCCAAGAACCAGCAGCAACGTCATAAACCCATTCAACGTTTTCCATTACGCCACGAACGAATGCATTGTGTGCGGAAGGATCAGCAACAATATCAGCAGCAGTGGCAAGCATAAAGTCATCTTGAACGCGCATGATGCCATCGACTGATTTTAGTGTTCCCATGCCACGCGATGAAACGCCTAAGTTTGCGCCTTCATCTAAAAGATTCTTTACAATCAATCCCATTGGTGTTTCTGTGATCTTTGCTTTACCAATGAAGTCTGACCCTTCTTGGCGAAGCGACTTGATCATCATGCAAACACGATCTAGATTGATTGATGGACCAGCAGGGTGACCTAGTTCACCGTATGCGCGATTTGTTTCAATAAGTTCTTTTGTGTAACGAGCGACTTCTTTAGCAAGAACTTTTGACTCATAGATACGACCGTTCTTGTTAGGGCGATCACCCATGAGAAAAACACCTTCAACATGATATTGCTTCTTGCCACCTTCAGTGGCTTCTTTTAGAACATCAAGTTTGCTGTCTAGCATTTCGCAAATGAGTTTCATCTTACTTTACTCCGTGTGCTTTGCGAATCTTAGCGAGTATTGCACCAGCAACCTTTTCGCCGCTCTCTTTTGAACCGTATTTCTTACCAGCTTTAGCAGCAATCATAGCAAAGCTTTTGCCTGGTTTGCCCAAGTCTTTGCCTGCGCGACCAGCTTTAGCTGATAGGACTTCTTCTTTAGCTAGTGCTTGCTCACCGTTGTTTTTGAAAGCAGTTGGCTTTGCTGTATCGGTGTTGTCTTTGTTTTCTGAACCGTCATCGTCTTCATCGTCACTATCTTCGTCCTTAGTGTCCGAGATATGCTTTGCGACTGAGTTGACAAAGTTCTTGGCTAGTTCTAGTTTTTCTAGAACCCAATCAGGAAGCTTTGCGGTGTCTTCAATGTTTTCGTATAGTTCGGCGGCTTGTGTAGCAATCACTTCAAGATTGTCACGGGCGGCAGTTACAGTTTCGTCTGCACCTTCGTCGCTGTCATCGTCGCCAGCATCTGAATCTGTGTTCTTGTTGCTGCCGTCTTTGCCCATTCCTGGCTGATCTGATGAAGATGATTGACCTGACCAACCTGGGCTGTCTGAAGTTGCTGGAGCAGGAGCCATTGGCTCACCTAGTTCTGATAGATACGCTTCACTGGTAACAACCTGTGGTGGAATCTTTACATGATGCTTCTTTTGTTGCGGTTCTGATGTTTCATCACCAGCAACTTCTGAGGTTTCATGCTCTGAACCATGCGTAGACATTGCACCTTTCTTTTGTGCATTGACTGGTTCTACCTTTACCTTACGTGCAGCCATAGCAACTACAGATTCGGCAACTTTCTTTTTGATTTTTTCTTTGTTTGTTTCGCCATGTCCGTTACGATATGCAGCTTCGTCTTGGCCAGTTTCATAATCGGCACGTCGAGTTGTATCATCTTTTACGCTACCACCATCAAAAGTGTCTTCATTTTCTTTTGGAGACATATTTGGCTGATTGCGTCTAAGTGTTGGATGTGCTGCACCAAACTTCTTAATGCCAGCTTTAGCTGCATCACCAAGAACGTAGTTGGCAATGTCTTCAGCAGGAGCCTTGACTAGTTTACGAGCCAAGTCCTTAGGCTGATTTGGAATCGCCATCTTTGATTTGTTGTCTTGGTCAGCCATATTAGTCCTCTGTGTTAAAAAACTTCTTTGCTACTTCAATCTTCTTATCGTCTAGGATTTCTGCAACGCGATCCTTTAGAATAGAATCAACGGCTGCTTGAACTCCGACAATATTACCGTCAATAGCAAAGTTAACGATATCTGATGAATCATAGTCTGACATAATATTCTCCACTTTTTGATTATTCTTATTTATATTTATAGTATTACTGACTTAGCTGGGGTTCTTCTGGCCCACTTTGTTGTTGTCCAGGAGGTCCAGCTGGTGCACCAGAACCGTCATCAGGCATTTGTGGCTGAGGAAGTTGTGCTTGAAGTTCCATTTGTTGTTTCTGCAACTCAAAGTTCTTCTCTACATCTTCTTGCATTTCAATCTGCATCTGTGCAATATCATCATCTGATAGCTGTAGGATCTGCTTCTGTACCCACTCTTCTGAGTAATACTTACCAACATATGGATCAACTAGAGCAAGTGTATTGATTCTGTTTGTAATGATTTCAGCTTGCTTCAACTCTGCGAAGTAGTTGTCAACCTGAAAGTCAAAGTGAATCTTATTGTGAATGTCTTTCCAGTCTACGTCTGAAATAACACCAGTTAGAATAAGCTGCTTTTCAAGTGTCTTGTAGAATAGTTCTGCAAACTTGGTACGAAGGCGAAGAATAAACTTCTGAAACTTCAACTCATCGCGGCTGATTTCAGATGAACGCCCTAGATTGAATCCAGAGTCGCTGATCATGCGAGACACAGGAACGTTTAGCGACTGATAAAGTTTCTTTTCAAAATATTCAACGTCGGCTAGTTCGCCTAGGTTCTGACCTGAAGGCAATGTAGTAACCTGAGTACCACCACCATCAGCACGGCGAGGGAACCAGAAGTCTTCTAGCATCGTCATAAACTTACGATCATCACGAATGTTGCCTGTCGTGGCATCGTAGATCAAGCGGTTTTTGTGCTTGACCATGATGTCGCGAACATACTGCTCGGCTTTCATTTTTGGTAGATTGCCAACATCGATTGAGAAGATACGACGCTCTGGCGCACGAGAGATACGGTAGATGACCGTAGCGTCTTCTAGAATACGAAGCTGGTTAAGTGGCTTGATTGCTTTGTGTAGATAGCCAAGGACGATTTTATTATCTTTATCGACCACACCAGATGTGACGTGGACGATTGAGTCCTTGGCGATCTGTAGCCCCTGATTGTCCATACCGGTAGCAGAAGCGCCTTTGAAGCCGCGTTCATTATACATGTAGAACTCTGAGTCTGTTACGTTGGTGTAAATCTGCCCTTTACGAACACGCTTGACTGGACGGATCTTTCTGATCTTACGTGGATCAATATAGCGTAGTTCTTTGATGCCTGAACGAGGATCATTGATGTCGATCATCACGTGGTAGTATAGACGACCATCAACGTACCAACGCTTGAAGATTTCGTAGCCGTAGTTATTAAAATCAAATAACTCTGAAACTTTTTCCCATTCTTGAGAAATACGTTCTTTGATATTGTCGGCATATTCTAGATCGTCTAGATTGATTTCGACAATCTTTTTATTGTCTTCTTTAACAATCGCTTCCGAAACGATATCATTAACCGCCAGTTCTACTTCTGGCTGAATAGACATTTCGCGATACTTGGCAACGATTTCTGCTTCAGTTCTAGCAGAACCTTCTAAGTCGAGATACGTACCGTAAGTACCACCAGCAGAAACAACTAGAGCCCCATCATCTGTCTCTCTAGGAGCAAATGATGGGATGTCTAGTTGTTCTTCTTCTCTCTTGAATTCCCAACCAAATAACTTTACCATAACAATTCCTCAGTAAACCTTTACAGTCTACTTATATTAGTTACCGCCAGCATTGCCTGTTGGACCGGGTTTGACCTCCCACCAATCGTACATGAATGTTACGCGGAACTCTTCGATCTGATCTGTTGTGTTCCAGTCTAGATCGATTGCAGAAATATCAGCAGGATAGATACCATGAAAAGTATATTGGCGAATAGCCGCGCCTGTCTTGCTATATTGCGTAACAGTAGCATCTGCTTTGTATGCAAGTGGTGATGATGATCCTCCCGCTATAGTTCTTAAGTTGCCTTGAAAACTATTGATTTTATTTGACCAATCTTCCATAGCATTGCGGACTAAAAAGTCTTCATCATTGATTACGGTTACTGTCCAATCCGCATATGTACGGTCACCCGCAAGATTAATCTTACGACCAAAATAAGGAACTTGAATGTTTCCTAGTCTTGCTTCTGGAATAGAAGATGCCTTTATCATGAAAGGCATCTTCCTATCTGCAAGAGGATTTCCTGGATTGTTGAACTGAACACTGAAGAGCGACTGTCTAGCGCCGCCCCCAGTTAGATTTGATTTAATATCGTTAACGCTAAAGGTCATTGATTATTCTCCTATTTTATCTCATTAGCCTTAGATAGCAGCCGTAATTTCAGAGAAGTCAACACCTGTTCTTACAGCAACGAAGTTCAACTGGATAAAGTTGATTGAACGTGCTGGTTTGATATAAATGTCGCCGACGAACTGATTTGCATCAATGACTGCTTGTGTATTGTTTGTTGAATCGCAAACAACTTGGAAATCAGTAATGCCCTGGCGACCTTGTACCTGTTGCAAGAATGGTGTAACAAGTGAAACAAACTGTGTTTGTGTAAACGAGTTGTTGAACTCGAATAGCAAGTTCTGTGCAGCTTGTGCGATTGTCTTTTCAAGAATAATGAATAGACGACGAACGTTAATACGATCAAACGCTGATGGGTTTGCTAATGTCTTATCGCCGTATAGGATTGTTCCTTGACCTGGGAAAGTCACAACTGGATTAACGCCTAGTGGATATAGAACATCGCGATCTGTCTTGGTTGGATTGTAAGCAAGCTTGACAATATTCTTGATCTGACCACGATTGAAACCAGCAGGTGACCACCATGGATCTTTAGTCGTATCAGTATAGACGCATAGACCAGCAATGTCGCCATTTAGTGGAACATAACGGTATACGTCATTGTACTTGTCGTACTGATATTTGTAGCCAGAATCCATGACACCATATGAAGATGCTGTTAAGCCAGCACGGAAGTTTTGAACAGAAGCAAGTTCATTACCTACGTTGTTGACAACTGATGAAGCATTTGGTGAAATGAACACAACGCAGTCCATACGTGGCTGAGCAATGTTCTGGATTAGATAGTTGCCAAGTAGCGTTCTATTTGTTTCGTCTGACTTACCAGTCAATAGAAGCGAGATTGAAGCACGCTCTGTTGACTTATATTGGTCATAAGCAGCAGTGATTGCACCGATGTTTGTGCCAACATTGCTTTCTGAGAAGCCGTCTTGACCACCAGCAAATGCGATAGATGTAGGAACAACATCGGTCAATGTTGTCATATTCGCTGAAGTGTTTGCATATGAGGCAGTTGGTAGATTTGTTACCCAAACATAGTTTGAGTTTTGATTTAGAATGTTGAGATAGTAGTTGGTTGCACCATCAACAGTCTTAGAATCTGTAGCGCGTGACATTCCCTGGAATACTTCTAGGATCTGCCCTGGAACGCCAGTGAACTTGCCTAGTGTATCTGTGACAACAGCATGGATCTGATCAACAGCAGCACTATTGCCATAGTTCTGACCGTAGTAAGAAACCGCTGGTGCACCAGTTACAGAACTGTAATACTGCCATAGACGACCAACGTTACCTGAAACGTTCCAAGGTGTTGAGATTGTGTATGGAGTATAGAATGAAAGGTTTAGGAACTCTTGTGCAGCTTTGATTGTTGCTGAACCGGTTGATCCTGTGAATGCGCTTGATAGAACAACTGATGTTGAACTTGGAACAGAAACGATTGTGGTGTTGTTAGCAAGACCAGCAATAGAAGCACTTACAGAATAACCAATGTAAGCATTTGTCATTCCGCTTAGACCAGTAACAGTGTTTGACGAAGCAGTGAATGTTACGCCAGCATTGATTACTAGTGCAGGAGCAGTGCCCTTCGAAGCAACCTGTAGTGTCTGTGTACCGATTGTTGTGTTACCAACTGTGATCCAGTCACCAACTGTTAATGCTTGATATGCAACATATGAAGCTAGGTTAGCAGCAGCAGTAGCAGCATTGATGATGGCTGAAGTATCGTTGAATGAAAGTACAGCAGTATTCGAGTTGAATGTGAATGTTGTATTTGAGATATTCACCAAGTTTGATGAATATGCGTTAGCAGTATCAACCGTTGAGATTGTAAGGCTGCTACCGATTGCACCTGGATACTTTGCAGTATAGAGGTATGTTGGATTTGAAGAAAACTGACCATTGTTTGCAGCAGTATTATATGCTGTCTGGTTTGTGATATTGAAGTTTGCGTTAACGTTCGAACCCCAATACGTATTACCAGCAACGTTAGCAACAATAGCGCCACTTGTATCAGCGATAGCACTAAATGTACCATAGCCGTCAGTTGTAGTATCTGTTGTGTTAGCAGCGCGACTTACGTATAGTGAGTTACCATAAGCAAGGAAGTTTGCGGCTGTGAAAAATGTTTCGGCGTTTAGATTGGTTGGCTTACCAAAACGCTTCCATAGAGTTACTTCTGAATCAACTAGAACTAGCTGACCGATTGGACCCCAACGAAACACACCAGCAATAGCGCCAGTTGTGGTCGAAACGACAGGTACTGTTGTGGTTGCATCGTATTCGGTAACGCTTACGCCTGGACTGACTTGAATTGCCATTGTTATCTCCCTTATCGCAAAAACAGGTTATGATTATGTTTGCTTTGATTGTATTTATAAAAAACTAATACTAGATGCTACATCATCAACCACTGTCTGAATGACGATTCGAAATCATCACCTGCATTGGGATCTTCCCATGCTTCATCAACATAACCAAATGGCACAAGATTTTCTTCAATAAGTCTCTGATTGTTGGCCAAAACTTCAAGTCTTGCATCGTTGTTGCTTAGTTCTTTGAAATAGTCTTGATGTACTAACCAAGAGAACAGAACGCAGCACATAACAAGGTCATCATGACTTCCTTCTTCGGCTTGATACTTTGCATTGTGTTCAACAAAGCGATACATTTCTTGAAGAAGATCATAGTCATTGATTATCAGCTTATCATTCTCAACCAAACTCTTAAAGTTGGCACAACCAATACGCTTGACTTGTGTTGTGGTACGAACACCCATAGCAAAACGAACACCGCCCATAGTGCCGCCGATCTTCTGGCCAGCGCGACCTTTAGTCTTTGTTGATAGTACGTTTTCATATTCTAGATCGTGCTGTAGAATGTCCACCACCTGTTGGCCAACGTCATTGATTTCAACTAGAACATATGCATCATTGTAATGTCGCGACACGTTGTAGATGATCGTAGGATAAACCAAAGATTCGATTTCATTATTACGATATTTTGCTACCACTCGATATGGTACGTCTGTGATGTCAAACACAATGAATGCAGAATAATCGATACCAGAACCACGGGATGTATCAACCACAGTAGCATAGACGCGACTTTCATTCACGTCCTCATACATATCAACATCATTGTTTGTTAGAATAGGATCAATGTAGGTAAGCTGTGCTAGTTTGTTACCATCAATCAGTGTATTAGATGAACCAAGGAACTCTGTATTGTGTGACACAACATCATTAGAGTAGTATGTTTCAGATTCTTCAACGCCTACTGGATCATAAACTATATATGGTCCTTCTGTAAGTAGCGTAATCTTAGATATTTTTTTCCCAGTTATTGTTTGTCCTATTGACAAATCTTTTGCAAAAGAAAATCCACTATCTGTCAAAAAGACATGTTTAGGTGATACTCTAATAAACGTATCATCAAAATCAAAGCGAATCAAAGTATCTGTAGTTTTTGACACCACACCAGAAAAATCTTTATATCCTAAAGGAGTTTTTATTCTGTATCTTGTGTTTTCTTTATACTGCACTGAAACTTTTACCTGTTACTAGTTTTCTAATACATGCAGATGTTACGCCATATTCTTCTGCATACTTTTTACTAAATGCTTGTTCATATGATAAAACTTTACCATTCTTTTGAACTTTACCCACTCCATCAATATATGGTCTAGTGTTGTATAGTTCAAGTATAGCGTCAACATTTTCACCAAGTTTGCTGTGATAAACTTTACCTCTCTTTGCTTCACTTGCTTTAGGTAAAGAATATCCACTGATGCCTTTATTCCAAGGTGTGGTTCCCTTTTTTACACCGCCAACACCAGGTCTTTTCTTACCTTTTTGTATATCACTAATATATGTCGGAGACATACCCATTCGTTTTGCTATCATTACACAAGCGCCATAGTCACCCTGCGAATAGTGTATATCATAGTGTTCTTGTATACTCACGCAAGTAAGATTCATGATATCATTATTGGCATGGTTACCATCAACATGATGTATTTCATATGATCTACCTTCTGTATCTCTCGGAATAGGACCATACTCTTTTTCATATATTTTTCTATGCATAAAAATCTCCTAGTTCTATTGTATTTATAAAACCAAGAAACTCTATCTCAAAGTGTATTATATAGTTGACTTATAGGAATGCACATATATTCATTTGTTGTTGTATCGTAGACATCTATCATAGTTTCTTCTGCAACACATTCAAATTCCTGTCTCCACTGACGTTCACTGGTGTTTTTGATATATTCATCTTTGAATGCTTCGTCACGACCAGGAACGTCTCTCCAGTTAACAGAGCAGCGAACGTATGTGTTACGCCCTTGTTCCGAATCGGACCACAACTTATAGAATAGGTTCATCCCATTCGGTGTTGAAGTGATGATAACTTTAGTTGTCTTACCTGAAGTGATCGTAGGATAAACTGAAGCGAAGAATGATTCTTGAATGTTGTTAGGAACGAACGCAAACTCATCAAGATATAGAAGTGAGAACGTCTTACCACGAACAGCAGAACCACCGGTGGCTGATGCAAGTGCCTTTGATCCGTTCTCTAGTTCAATGTCGCCTTCATTCCAACGCTTCACGCCTTGCTGTAACCAGTTGGGAAGATGTTCAAACATCAACTTCACACGGTTAAGGATTTCTCGTGCCTGCATGTCTTTGTTGGCAAGAATAGCAATAGCATAGTTTTTATTGAAAAGAAGTTTATGCAGCATGTAAGCGCAAACTGTAGTTGTCTTACCGCACTGACGAAGCAGTTTACAAATAGAGAAACGATTTGTCTCAAATGTATTGACCATATTCTCCTGAAATGGCCAAAGATTGAAGTTGATTAGACCGTCGTCAACACTAACAATCTTACAGTATGTTTTAATAAAGTAAATCTGATCTTCAGCACATCTTTTAAACTCTTTTACCTTATCTAAATCCCACTCAACAGGAACGTTGACGGCTTTTAGATTTTGGTTATTATTATAGTATTCTGCCATTATTCACCTTTGAGCAGTTTGTGCAACTCAGCGGTTGTTCCCACAAATAGGTTGTTAGTTACATTACCAGTAGTCTTTTCTGCTTCTTCTGGTGTTTTGTCCATCTTCTGGATCTCTTTGACTTGCTTGCTTAAGTTCAATAGCTTCTGGTTAGCTGTCACCAAGCCATTCACCAGTGTGCCAACAACTTCGTATGCAGATGCCGACTGAGACTGCTTTGCGAACTCCAGCATGTCTGTGAGTGCTTCCTGACCAGCTTCGATGATGTCATAGAGATTCTTACGCGCAAAGTCGTAATCGTTCTCTGCATTGGTTTGCGATTCGTCTTGAACAAGAATAGCCTGTGTAGGCAACTTCTTTGTCGGAAACCCAACCGAGTCGTTCATTGGGCTAAGGCCTAGTTTTTGTGAAATGATTTGATTATTCGCTATGTTCATATATCACCCGATATTTGTAAACCAATCTTTTATGTAACCATAGTTGCTGTTAGCTTCAATCTCTGATACAGGAATAGAAATGGAAGCATTGCTTGTTGGATTTCCATTCGCATCTAGACCAGGAGTAATCTGTACATATTCTGCAATAGGAGAGTTGCCAGAAGTTGTAAAGGTTACGTTAGAGTTTAAACCAGTATATATGTTGCTAAGTGAAACCGATGTCGTATTTACCGCGGTTACTGTTGTATTTGCTGGCAATCCTTGAACGTTTGCTGTAATCCTAGAACCAACATCGATAGAATCAATATCGGCATTTGTAAAGATTGTGTTACTGCCGTTACTGATTGTGCCAACAAAAGTATCGTTATCACCAGATACACGGAAGTTGATATCAACAGTATTGATGACGCCCTGTGTTGAGATTGGACCAAAGATATAGCCTTTGAGAACGAACTGAAGTTCCCAAATGATAGCATAGCGGTCATTGAAACTGGCTTCGTAAGTATCTTCATACTGAATGTTTTTTAAAACAACAGGAATATCCATCACAATACCCATTTCTGGAATGAGATTGATCGCTGTTGTCCACTCTGGCTTGAAGAATGGCAAAATCTGTTCTACAATGCGACAAGCATCATCGGCGTTTCTAGCAAGAATCGATAGATCGATGTTAAAGTTGTACGGAACAGGATTGTACTGATACCCGAGTGTGTTGCCCATATTTGTTAGATTGACATTCTTGCCAACCGTGTTTAACTTACGCGATGAATCGTATTCAACACTTTTGATTTCAAAAGACATTCTAGGTAGAACCTGATTGACCTGGCGTAGCAAGTCTGGGTTCTCTTGAAGTCGAACGAGATAACGATCTTTTGGACCATATGATAATGGCACTTTCAGCGTATCAACAGCATCTCCTGCCTCATTGACGCGATCAATGAGAATATCATTGAACAACGAACCAAACAGAACAATATACTTTCTGATACTGCCAAAATAAAAGTTGTTGCCAAAAATAACACTTCTCCCGAATCGGTTTATATAAATATAGTTGTAGATCGCGGTGACTTGGCCGAAACCCATCTACTCTAACGCTTTGAAGGAGCATCAGCATGTATTGTACATATATTACTATTTATATTGGCAACAAACTTCCTCCGTTCTATATCGGTTACAGCACGATATCCAAAATCAATAGTGGATATCATGGAACCGTTACATCAAAAAAACACAAGAAAGTTTGGATTGAAGAGATGAAGCGAAATCCTTCATTTTTCAAAACCAAAATCATAAAAATATTTGATACAAGAGAATCTGCTATAAATCACGAATCTTATCTACACAAACACTTCAATGTAGATGTAAGTCCTATGTATATAAATGAAGCGATATCCAACATTCGTTGGAGAAATTCTGGTGGTTATAAACTTTCAGAAGAAACAAAACAAAAACAAAGAAATAGTTTTACTGTGGAAAGATTGTCTAAGATGTCAAGCGAAGCTTCAATCAGATGGTCTAATAAATCAGAAGAAGAAAAGGAAAATTGCAGAAAAAGATTTATGAAATATAGAGTAAATCCCAAATCACGAGAGGAAAACGATAGATATAAAGTTCCTAGAACAAATGACGAAAAGAATAGTATATCTATAGGAACAAAAGAAGCAATGAATAATCAAGAACTACGCGAACGTTTGTCAGAAAAAGCAAAGGCAAGATGCACAGACGAATGGAAAGCAGCTTCGGCAGATAGAAACAAACATAGAGTCTCTTGTGTTTTGTGTAGAAAAGAAATGGCCAGATGTGGCTTTCCTATGCACTTTGCTAGAAAGCACAAAATCTAAATGTCGTTCCCAAATGGATTAGTAACCGACCAGTCCACGAAGGTGTTTGCCAAAGCTACAAACTCTTCATTCTGTGTTGATGGATCGATTTCATCTAGAACAAAAGTTTCGTTGACAATATCATAACCAGCTTCGGTAATAAGATCGTAACTTGCTTCGGTGAGATACCAGAAGTTACTGTCTGCCACTGAATAGTTCTGTTGGATCGAATCGATGTTTGCGATGCCAGTGTTGAACTGTTCCGAATCGTAGTTGAACTTCTCTAGCTGCAACTCAAAGTATTGTAGCGATCCAGTCTGGTAGAAGGATCTTTCATGTTCAACGAACTTGATTTCAAAAATACCAGTTGTGAATGGAAAGTAAACAAGATCACCTTCTTGTGGGCGAATCAAGTTGTATATGCTACCAATGTCTTGTGCGAACCTACGACGACTCACCGATAGTGTAAGTTTGTCTGCTACGTTTAGCCCGAACTTGCTGAGTAGATCGCCTTCACCTTGGAAACCTTCATAATCATTAATATACATTTCAAGTGGAATAGCCACGTTAAATGAAGACGTTGGTGCTTCATCAAATAACTTATCAATATAGTTTGTTGTTCTCGGAAGATAATAGCAATCGATACCAAAAATCTGAATCATTTCGTCTGCTAGATTCTGTAGCAGATTCTGCTCAGGATTGTAATCGCTGTTCCTGAAGAAGAAGTTGGTGGGCAAGGTCTTTTCCTTTGATATTTTCTATATTTATACGAGAATATCTATTGACTTGTCCACCAACTTGTATATAATCAGTAATGTACTGTTTAAGATATACCTTACATGACATAAACGAATCATATAAAAGTATGTCAGTCAACCGATCATGTCTCCAACAGGAAGACTCCAAGTGGTATACATCTCTTGTTCTAGTCTATCAATCTCTTTTTGAGCATCATCTCTGATCTTATCACCGTTAAACTTGTTTCCACCTGGTAGATTGATACCTGTATACTTCGTTAAGTTGTCGCCCCATTGACGCTTGACTAGTGCAGCAGCATATTGTGTCAACCAACGATCTGACCATACTCCACCATATACGGTTGGATCAATGATCTGATATGCTTCAACGATTAAGAAGCTTCCTGGTTGTACAATGTCCCAAGCCATATCTAGATATAGAATGTTGTTGTAACGATTGAAGCGAAGTGGCTGTTGACCGACTAGAAGCTGTTCAAGAAACTGAATATGCTGCATAGCAAGATAGTATGGTACCATCGTTGTAGCAGTCAAGTCATATAGATCGTTCAATGTGATCTGATAACGAATGTTGAACAGATTGTTTGATGACAACGATTCACCAACAGGGAATAGATTGACTGCACCAATGATGTTCGATGGTAGAGTGATATACTGATTTTCAATATCAGTTGAAGTTACCTGATACTTGTAATAGGTCTTTTCAGAACCTTCGAAGTGATAGTCCCAGAAGAATGTCAAAGCTTCATCAATACGATCTTCTACCTGATCGTCATCAACATCGATATTGATTACAGGAGCGCCAAGTCTTCTGAGTAGATAGTATTTGAACTGTTCTCTTGAGTTTGGAACTGCCATTGCTTCTTCCTATTGTTTATTGTTATTTATGTTATAACCATTGACCAAGAAGATCATCAACATGTGGCATAGGATTACGATATAAGTTCAATATGACTGTATTGTCTTCTAGTGCTTTGATTTCGTGATGTTGTTTATCATCGGTGTAATATAAAAAATCTCCAGTATTGGCTTTATATAACCACTCTTTGTCTGGACCATATGCTTCTATACTGCCGTTGATAACAACTGTATCATGATAGTTCTTTGGTCCATGTTGATGCATCTCTAATACATCTTCAGCTTTCTCGAATACCATTTTTAGCCAATATACATTTTCATGTTTTTGGAATTGAGATTTGATCATTATGTGTATGTGAAAGTAACTTGTCCAGCAGCACCAGCACCGCCTACGTTTCCGTTAGGATTACTAAAGTTACCGCCCGCACCACCACCACCTGGCGGATTACCAGACGATCCTTTTGTAGTCTGAGTAGCGCCACCGTTAGGAGATGCCGCGCCATTTGATGTTTGTCCACCACCACCGCCGCCTGATGTATTAACGTCTCCTCCACTAGCTGTTCCTCCTGTGCCCTGAAATGCAGTACCAGATCCATCAGCACCACCAGTGCCACCGTTTGCAGTCAGAGAGAAAGAAGTAGTAAATGTATTCTGAGAAGATGTTGTCGTTCCTCCTGTGCCTCCAGCTGCGGAACTGCCGGCGCTACCAGCAGTTCCAACTGCATAGTTTAACGTTTGACCCCAGTTTGAAGAAGTTAGAGATATAGTTTTTTTTGAGTAAGCACCTGCTCCGCCGCCACCGCCAGGTTGAGTTATACAAATATTGCTACCATGACCACCACCACCGCCAGCACCCCAAGTTTCAATAACTACTTGTGATGCTCCAGTAGGAATAGAATCAGTTCCACTGCCTGATGTGTATGTTCTTGTTACTGGCGGAAAGTATTTCTTCGAACCAAGAAACGCCATCTGAATACCACTCATATTATGATACTCCTGCTCCACCAACAAACCATCTATCAACAGCAACACGAATACAAGTTGCAGTTGCACCAGCAACTAGAGTTCTGCTTCCTGTTGTTGTAGTTCCCGCTAACTGGATTGTAACGTTACCCGCACCAGCAATCGTAAGTGTGGCAGTATTGCCATTGATTATGCTGATAGCAGCACCATTCGCCCAAGCAACTGTGGCGTTATTGGCAATAGTGTATGTCAAAGTTCCTGTATTGGCTGCATTGAAGATATGACCACCAGAATCTGATGCTGCGGTTGTATAGCTTGTATTCTGAATATTCTGTGGAATATCCCTATAGCCAACTGCATATGAACCAGCACCATAGCTGACTGTTGTGCCTCCACCAGTGAATGCGTGGTTACCAGAGATTGTGTAGTTGCCTGAAGTGTTGACATAGCTTGCAGCCGCAACACCACCGAGATTTGTTGCATTGTTTGCAGTACCAGCAGTAAATGATAGTCCTGTACCAGTTAGCCCTGAACCAGAACCAACAAAAGATCCAGATACAGAAACGTTTCCTGTGAATGAAGCGTTTGCAGTCCAGTTCCACCAACCAGAAGAGTTGGCTTGCATGTATGAATACTGCGCCTGATTGTTATTATTAACAACTTGAATAATAGCAGTATTTGAAGTATTTGTTCTAAGGACAAACGCACCAGATGTACCAGAGCCGGGATCTGTTGCCGTAACAGTAGTGAATATACCAGAGTTTGCGGTAGTACCACCAATAGCAGCAGGAGAAGCCCAAGAATATCCAGCAAACAAAGTAGCATTCGCTGCTGTACCACTAATACCTAAGCCGTTTGTTGAGTTTGCATAAGCTTGGCTTGTATTCGCGACAGCATTAGCAACAGCATTTGTGAATGCGGTAGCTGCAATAGTTGCTGCATATGATGTTGCGTTTGTGTAAGCTGCCGAAGCATTGCTTGTGATAGCTGTATTGACAGTTCCTAATGAAACACCACCAAGCTGTACTGCATTTACACTCGTTACACTAGCGCCATTACCAGAAATATTGTTAGCATAAAGATTCCATACAAAGCTTGTGTTGCCTAGATTTAGATTATTCGCAGCAGGAATAAACGCAACGTTTGATTGCCATGCAGGAATAGCTGAGTTGTAAATCAAGTTAGCAAATGTGCCAACAACAATACCAGCATTGTTTGATGTAATGGCATTTGTTGCACTGTTCGCAAGTACAAGATTTAAATCATTTGTTGTGATAACAGTTGAGTTGATGAATGTTGTAGTACCAGCAAGTGTTAGATTTCCAGTGACAGTCAAGTTACCAGAAACAGTAGCACCACCCGAGACGTTTAGACTTGCTGCGTTTAGTGTGGTAAAGTTTGCTGTGTTTGCTGTAGTTGTACCAATAGAACCTGGAGCAGCCCAAGCAGCACTATTGAGAGTGAAACCATTGGTCGAGTTTGCCCATGAGCCAGGATTTGTTGTTGCAATATATGCTGTATTGACTGAAACACCAGTGGCTGATACTGCAATACTGTTATCCGCATTTGCAACATAGACTGTGCCCGATGATGTGATAGTACCACCATTCAAGCCATTGGCAAAAGCAATAGATGTGACTGTTCCTGGATTTGTTGTCACTGTACCCCAATAAACACCACTGATCGAGTTCGACATTAGAACTTTGCCAGAAGCACCAGACAATGCACCGTTTGCTAGAACAATCGAGGTTGTGCTGAATACAAACCCATTTGCAATAGTATTGCCTGTGAATGTTGTATTGCCTGCAATCGTGAAAGCGGCTGTTGTGTTTACAATGTTTGTTGGAAGCTGTGCATATGGCAAAGTACCAGATGACATGTTTGATGCATTGGTATAATAACTAGCTGGCTGACCATTGAAGTTGGTTGAGTTATTTGCAGTAAGTGTTGCTACGTTTGTAGATAGACCAGCAGTTGTCTGATAGTTTCCTAGATTTGCTGATAGTTGTGCGTTAGATACAACATTAGCGGCTGATACAGAACCTACAAAGTTTGCGCTATTTGATGTGCCAGTAAATGTTGTTGAGTTGATCGTAGCATTGACAGATGCGTTACCAATAACGATTGTGTTTGTGTTTACAGCAACACTATTCGCTGCTGTTCCAACATAAACATTTGACGACGCATTAACAAAGCCAGCATTTAGATTGCCAAACACTGTTGTTGAGTTTACGTTAACTACATATATATTAGCCCACCATAAACCACTATTACCTAATAGCAAACTACCATTTGCATTTGGAATAATAGAGCCTTGTGCCGAAGTTGTGCCTTGTTGAACAGTAGTACCAGTAACGTATAGATTGCCTGAGATTGTAACGTTAGCACCAAAGGTAGAGTTGCCTGTGACGTTCAATAGACCACCGACTGTGACATTAGCAGTAGCATTTACCTGAGCAGTATTGACTACTATAGCAGAAACGTTAGCTGTAACTGTTGTTGCCGAAACTGTTGTCGCAATAACATTCGCTGTGACTGTGGTACCAACCAAGTTAGCATTGACTGTTGTTGCATTCAACGTTGTGGCATTTACAGTTGTTGTATTGACGTTGCCTACGTTGGCGAGACCAGTTACTGTGATTGTCCCTGGAGTAAGAGTAGTAACGACAGACGTGTTGCCTAATACAACTGATGTTGTATTTGCTGAGAAACCATTTGTAGTACCGATTGTGCCAATAAGCAATGCGCCTGTAGCATTTGCAACAGATACGCCAGAAGAGTTGATAACAACATTACCAGCAGCAACAACACTAGCATTTGACGCATAGACTGTTGTGGTAGAAACGTTTGCCGTTGCATTAACAATCGATGTGACCACGGCTGTTGAGTTGATTACTGAGTTGGCAGTTGAGTTGCCAATAACAACGTTTGACGCGGTTAGAACACCACTTGTGTTTGTTGTTAGATTATAAAGTGCTTCTACAACTGAGTTGCCATATCCATAAACTGTGCTATTACCAACATTGGCAGAAGATGAGTTGATTAGATATACACTGACATTTACACCACCAGTCGCAGTAACTAAAGCTTCATATGTTGAGTTGCCAAAGCCATATGATGTGGAGTTACCAGTAAAGAAGTGTGTTGTATTGATCTGTGTGTTTACGGTACTGTTACCTAGTGTAACTAGTGATGCGTTTGCAGAGAAACCTTGAGTTGTTCCAATAGTTGAAACAAGAAGAGATCCAGTAGCATTTGCAACAGATACGCCAGAAGAGTTGATAACAACATTACCAGCAGCAACAACACTAGCATTTGACGCATAGACTGTAACAGTGTTGACATTGATTGTAGAGGTAAGAGAACCAGTGACGTTTACGTTTGCACCAGCATTCACTGTACCAGTGATTACAACGTTGCCTTGAACGTTTGCTGTACCAGTAACAGTAAGAGCAGCATCGGGAGAAGTGTTGTTGATACCTACGTTAGTCGTACCACCCACAGCATAGATTAGACTGCCATTAGCGATGATACCATTCTTTGCGATGAATGTTGAGTTAGTAGATGACATTTCGGTTCCCTCTCCCCGATTGATATTACATCTATTTATAACAACTAAAACATCATGGACGTCGTATCTACATCATTAAAAGAAAAAGAAAAACTGTCCCAAAACTCCAGTAGAAGCAATCGCTGCGTATATCCATCCTAAAGTGCCGCCATCTACACTGTGCGTACCTGCATACCAAGTGTTCGTTAAACTATATACGCGAAGACTTGATGTTGAAATATAATCAACATTTACGGTTGATGATCCAGTATATACCATAGTTGCTGGTGTTGAGGTTGATGTGCCAAAAATCGACACTAAGTTGCCAGAAGATCCAGAGACAGAAAATGCTCCAACCGACTGTATGGTTGTGCCCAGATTTAACGACCAGATACCAGTTCTAGATGAAGAAATAGCAGAGAATGTATTATTTCCAGTTAATGCACTAGTTGAACTAAATCCTGATCCACCAAATGACAGTCCATTGTACGTCAAACTACCACCAGTAAAGTTTGTGCCGCTGCCACCACTTAAGTTGATATTTGCTGATCCTTTATTAAAGGTAAGCCCTGTAGTAGTTGTTATTGTCCATGGTGTGGGATTTGATGTTAGTGACCATGTACCAGATCCCATAGACAATGTTCTAGAACTTGAACCAGCCGTACTGAATAATGAAGCAGTGACATTATATGATGCCGCATTAAATGTACCAGACGTAAGAACTAGAGAACTCGATATCGCTAAAGCATCCGCAAGTTGAACAGTTCCTGAAAATGAGTTTATTATGTATTGGTTTGTGCCAGTATAAGAAGCGCCGCCACTCGTTATTGTTTGAGTGCCTCTACCTGAGAATGTTAACTGACCAGAACCTGAGTATGTTGTGGCAGAACTTAACAACCAGTTTCCATATAGTGTTGGACCATTACTGATAGCAAAAGTCCAAGCATTGCTTCTTGTAGACATATCGACTGTGCCGATATTCCAAATGTTGTCCATTGTGATTGTTGAAGATGTGTTTAATCCAGTATTCTGAATAATAGCTGTGTCTTGTGCTAGTGGAAAGTTAGCATCAGCAGGTGTACCACCAGAACTTGTTGCCCAAGGAACACCAGCTGCCCAAGAACCACCAGCAGTTAAACTCCAATATACAGTTTTTGGTGTTGATGCTGTTAAGCCACTATTGCCACCACAGTCTCCAATACTTGTACCTGACCAAGTAGCGGCACCAGCACATTTGATATCGCGAAAGTCGATATTATTAAGGTTTGATACAGAAGCGGCAGTAATCGTGTACTGTGTTCCTAATGTGCCACTGAATAAGAATATGCGTCTTGATGCACTATTAGTGCCTTGTGTGAATGTCAGAGTTCCGTTCACAGTTATATTAGACGATATGTTACACTGTTTATATCCTGTTGTTCCAGGATTCCACATGGTCAAGTTGTTGAATGTTACAGGAAAAATAGATTGATTCAAAGGAACAGAGATGCCTGAAGTCTGATCAGTAAACGCAACATTATAAAACGTTTGACCACCATGATAAAATGCGTTACTTGTTCCAGATATTGTTATAGTTGATGTACCAGAACTGAACGTTAAGTTAGTAGGATTTACTGTCGTAGATGAACCGGTAAAGTTGATGCTCGTTGTTAGATTGATAGCAGAAGCACCAAAGGATAATGATATAGGAGTTGTTGCTCCTGACGAATATGTTAATGTCAGAGTTGCACCAGTTAAAGTAAATCCAGCAGTGTTGAATGTGCCACTTGTTATTGTCAGTGTAGATGTGCCAATATTCAAAGCGGCAGTTAATGACCATGAACCTGTTGTGGCAAAAGTAATAGAACTTGCTAGAGTTTGTCCACAACTGATCGTTTTACCTGTGCCTGCACCACTAAACGTAATCGCACCGGTATATGTTCTACTTATTCCTGTAGATGCCATTGTAAAGTCGTGCGTGATACAAAGCTGTGCAGATCCTGCGAATACTAATGAACCAGATGCTGGTCCACTTACAGACAAGCTGTAGCAGCGTAATGGAGTTACCGATGATAGTGTTACAGAATATGCGGTTGCATTTGATGCGCTATTAAATATGACAGTATCAGCGGATGTGGGCACAGAAGCACCACCAGCGCCTCCAGATGTGGCCGACCAGTTAGCAGTCGCAGATGCCGTCCAGCTTCCTGTGCCGCCTACCCAGTATCTTGTTACGGCAGCTGGAGCAGCGGTAAGAATAACACCAGAGCCTGTACTGTTTACACCAGCATAAAACTCAACAGGATTAGTGGCAGACATCGCTGTCGTACCCATTGTCAGATAATCAACGCCCGATACACGATCACCAAAAAGAGTGAGTGTTGTTCCCGTGACAGTTACAAGATTTCCTGACGTTCCTGTTACAGACCACTTGCCAACAGATATTGTGCTGAATGATATTGTATGTGAAACTGTTTTTGTGGATGCAAGTTCTCCGTATGTATCTCCAGCACCCAAAGTGGTTGTGGATACACCAGTTGTACCACCAATAGTCAGTTTATTGTAATAAAATCCACCACCCGTAAATGTTCTTGCTGTTGTCGATGTATCAGATAGAACAATCGTAGATGTGCCTGCATAATATGTTAAGCCTGTTGATGCAGTGTTCCAAACTGTTCCTGTTCCAGCTAACGTCCAAGTACCAGATCCCATATTCAACGTACGAGTTGATGTTGATGTGTTTACGAATCTGGTAGTTATTGTTGTGTTATATGATGAAGAGTTGAATCCACCGTTTGTGAGTGTGAGAAGATCAGTATTCAATGCATCTGATTGTTGAACAGTTCCGTTTATATTAAATATAACGATACCATTACCACCACCGCTTATTGATATGCCATTGGATAATATCTGTTGTGTTGTATTGCGACCAGTAAAGTATGGATTAAATGCAGATGGAGATACTACACCTGTACCAAGTTTTAGATTTCCATTTATGAAAATGCTACCTGCAAATGTCACCGAACTTGTACGCGAAGAAACGTCTAATGTGCTTATATACCCGCCTGAAAAGTTGATTGTTGTAGCAGCGCCATTATTATCAATGATTGCCGTGTCTTGTCCAAGAGGAATATTATTTGCAGCAGGTGTACCACCAGAAGATGTTGCCCATCCAGTAGAGAACCAAGTTTGTGAACCAGTTAGATTCCAGTAAACAGTTTTAGCTGCGGGAAATGTAATACCACTATTACCTCCACAATCACCACCTCTTGTCACTGAAGTTCCTGCGGCTGCGCCCGTTAGTGTAATATCTCTAAAATCAATATCCGAAGGAGAAGAGAATGTAGTGACATTTAACACTGTTGGAGTTGACGTAGGGCTTGCTGATACCGAGGAAGCAGAAATAAACACTCTTCCTGTTGCTGATGAACCACTAGCAGATAGTGTATTGATTGTCTGTATGCCGCCGCTAATAATGTATGATCTATAACCACCAGAACTGGGATTGTTGAGTGTTAGAGTTCCACTATAGGTGAAAGCACCAGAAATAACTTGCCCGCCGTTGCTCATACTAACATTGTATAATGTCGCGCTTACACTACCATAGTTGGTAAGAGACGAGTTAACAGAGGTAATATTAAGAGTAGAAGTTCCTGGATAAACTGTAAGTAATGGACCAGTATTAAATCCTGCACCAGAAATATAAGTCACTGTTATAGTACTGGATCTAAGATATACGTTACAAGGAGCCACGGGTGTACTCGATGCACCCACGCTAAGTGTGGGAACACTGATCGAATATCCCTGAGTGTCAAACGTTCCCGACACAATAGATAATGTTGGATTAGCACCAGAAGATATGCTAAACGCATCATTTAGTAGAAATGATCCACCAAACGAAGTAATGTTGATTGCTTGTGAGAACGAAACTCCAGCACTTGTAACAGATTGTGTGTTTCTACTAGCAAATGTCAATGATGCCGTTCCTGCTACAGTCACCGCAGAACTATTTTTCCAGTTCCCGTATACAGTAATGGGCGTTGTTGTATTTGTCAATGTCATAGCATTAGTTCTGCTAGACATGTCTATACTGCCTATCCACGCAAAAACAGTATCTAATGTAATAGTATTGCCTGTAGTCAGTCCCGTATTGTCAATGATTGCGGTGTCTTGCGCAAGAGGAAAGTTTGAAGCGGCTGGTGTGCCACCAGAAGATGTTGCCCAAGCATTTGAAGACCAGTTACCGCCAGCAGTTAAACTCCAATATACAGTTTTTGGTGTTGAAGTTGTAATACCCAGATTGCCTCCAAGATCCCCTATACGTGTGCCCGAAATAGGAGAAGCTGTGCCATTTACAATGATATCTCTGAAATCGGCATCAGTTAAAGATGCTGCACTATTACATGTCAATATCAACTGAAAACCATAAACAGTAGTTTGAAACCACACTCTTTGATTGCCAGCAGTGCCTGTCGTAGTTAAAGCGCCGCTGATAGTCTGGTTAGAAGAAAAACTAGCTATTCTATATCCAACAACCGATGGTGCAGTATATGATAGATTGTAAAACGTATTTTGGCCTGAGATATTGGTTGAAACCGCAGATGTTGTTACGGCTGTAGGAAATGCAACGTTATAGAACGTTTTGCCGTTTCCATTAAAAGAAATAGATCCATTAAACGTACAGTTGATCTGAGATGTGCCTGCGTTTAATACTCCCGCTGATCCTAGAGATAAAGGCGTTGCTGCGGGCAAAGTTACTGTGGATGCATTCAGGTTCAATATTGCTGTAGCAGAACTAGAAATCGTTAAAGTTCCAGCTATAGTTAAAGCATAGTTACCTGTAGACGATGTATCGAATGTTCCTGCGTTTACTGTAAAAGCTGTTGTTGATGTTGTTGTAAGCGAACTACCAAGAGTCCAATATCCACCAGATCCGTTAAATGTAAATGCAGCAGCAAATGCTGTGCCATTTGTTGTGATTGTATTTCCTGTAGTTGTCGAAATGAATGTAATAAGTCCAGTGGCTGACCAAGTAGGAGTTATATTGGTAATATTCATACTACCAGAAATAGTAAGCGTACCTGTGCTTGTAAATGTGGGCGCGCCAGCAGATATGTTGATGTTGAGGCACGTCAAAGCGCCTGACATAGTGACAGTATAAGTGCCACCTGAACCACTATCAAAGAATACTGTGTCAGCCGCAGTAGGAACAGTTCCAGTACCACCTGTGCCACCAGACGAACTTGCCCAGTGTGTGGTTGTAGAAGTATCCCAAGTACCTGTTCCTCCTACCCAATAAATATTGGCCATTTATTATGCTTTCTGGTACCAAGTACCATTTACTTCAATGAGGACTGCTCCACTTGCTGGAGTACCTTCAAGCAAAGTGTAATCAACACCAGATATATTAATATTTGCAGGAGGTGTTTCTGGCTCTGGTGGCGGAGGAGTATCCGATGCAGGAGGATTGACAATAGCTAACCAGTTTTGATATCTTTGTTGTTTCATCTCTGCAATCTGATCATCCGTGAATGTTTGATCATCAGGAAGATGAAGAGCATCTCTAAAAACACCATATGGTCCTGCATCAAACTCAAAATCAATACTAATCATTATTATCTCCTTAGAATCCAAAGTTCTTAGCAAGAAGTTGCCAAGTTGATGTTGTAGAGTTATATATAAAGCCTAGATAATCGTGCTTACTTGATCCTGACAATGCTGATGGCAATGGTAGATCGGTTGAACCCGCAAACTGTGCCTGAAAAGAAAGTGTTTGTGAGTTTGTTGTCTGTATTCTGAATACTAGTTGTTGCCCATTAATGGGAGTACCAGTTGTATTCGCAATAGTGAATGTGCCAGTTGATCCTGTATATATCATTGTTGCAATATCTGTAGAGTCAGTATTTGCAGTAAACGTTGAAGAGTTAGCATATGAGACAACGCGCTTAGACGAACTTGCTGTACTCCAATAAACGTTACCTGTACCTGATGATGTTAGCACCTGCCCGCTAGTACCTGTAGAACCGTTTGCAGAAATACCAATACCAGTATTTACAACAATCGCAGTATTCGTAATACGCATTCTTTCATTAGTAGCAAGTGTGCCGCCAGTGAAAAAGTTTATATAAGAAGTAGCACCAGCAGTCCCTACAGAAAGATTGGTGTTACCAGTATACAAGTATCCATCTGAAGGACCATTGATTGTCCAAGTAGACTGACTAAATCCATTGCCATTAATACCAACGTCAATGTAGTTACTGCTAGTAGGCTCAGGTCCTAATGTATCATTGACAATAAAATCGCCTGAAGCATTGTTACCTGTATTCGCATTCCATATCACAACTTCAGCAAATGTATTGGAGTTTAAAGCAAACTCTGCAAGCGAACTGTCGGTAGAGTTAAATCCGATTACCACATTTGTAGTAGTATTGCCTGTTACGATGAATGTAGAGTTTACAAGAGATTGCGCTGTTGCAGTACTATATGCACCCGTTTGATAGACTGAAGCATTGACCGTGCCAGTAGAATATACGTTGACAACACTAATGTTGGCATTAAACGTCTGATTCGCAGTAAAGGTATTTGTGTTTGACCAAAATACAACGTTAGCAGGCAACTGTGCATAAGGCAGAGTACCAGTTGAAATGTTTGTAGCATTGGTATAATAAGAAGCAAGCTGACCATTCAGATATGTTGTATTATTTGATGTCAGAGTAGCTACGTTAGCGGCAAGACCAGCTACAGTTTGGAATGTGCTATTAACATATGAGTTACTAGCAGCGTATGCATATATTGCCGTGTTTTGGGCAAATGTAGAGTATACAGCGGTATTCTGTGCAAAAGTTGAGTTGACATATGTGTTACTTGCCGCATATGCGTAGATTGCTGTATTCTGTGCAAATGTGCTATAGACTGTAGTGTTTGGTGTATAGTTTAAAAGATTTGCTTGCAACTGTGCATTAGATACAACATTAGCAGCAGATACAGAACCAACAAAACTGGTATTGTTCGACGTCAGAGTAGCAACATTAGAAGATAAACCAGCCACAGTCTGGAATGTGCTATTAACATAAGCATTCGAAGCAGCATAAGTGTATATCGCAGTGTTTTGAGCAAACACCGAGTATACAGAAGTGTTTTGAGCAAATGTGCTATAGACTGTTGTGTTAGGCGTATAGTTTAAAAGATTTGCTTGAAGTTGTGCATTAGATACAACGTTTGCTGCCGGCAATGTGCCTATATAGTTTGCAGCATTGGCAGTACCATTGATCACTTGTGTGAATGTTATGGTGTTTGAAAATGTATATTGAGCAGAAACGTTTAAGCCAATGACTGTAGACCAATAAACGTTACCAGTACCATTAGAAGTCAATACTTGACCTACGGTACCTTGTGAACCAGTAGTATCAATGATCGCAGCACCAGATGCAATAGTCAAGTTTGCTGTTGATGTTAATGCAAGATTTGAGGTTGCTACGTATGTCGCTGCGTTGACCGTCCGGCCAAATATCGTATTAGAAGAAATAGCAGTGGCGTATATATTCCATGCTGCGTTTGCATAACCCAGATTTAGATTGTTCGAATATGGAACAAATGCTACGTTAGATTGCCATGCAGGATAAGAAGAGTTGTATACAAGGTTAGCACTAGTGCCAATAATAAGCCCAGAGTTATTTGCTAATGTATTTGTAGAAGCACTATTCGCAAGAATAATATTTAAGTCATTTGTGGTGATCACTGTTGCATTGATGAACGTGGTTGATCCAGCAAGTGTTAGATTGCCAGTAACAGTCAAGTTGCCTGATACGGTAGCACCACCAGAAATGCTTAGGTTCGATCCAGCGACTACACCAGTATAGGTAGGAAGATATGCTGCAATGTTAGCGTTTAGACCAGATGTAGTCTGGTATCCCGCTAGGTTTGATTGGAGTTGCGTATTAGAGACAACATTAGCAGCAGACACAGTACCAACAAAGTTTGTGTTATTTGAAGTGAGTGTCGCGACATTTGATGCTAAACCAGCAATCGTTTGAAAAGTTGAGTTCACATATGCATTACTAGCTGCATAAGCATAGATGGCTGTATTCTGAGCAAACGTTGAATAAACTGTTGTGTTAGGCGTATAGTTTAAAAGATTTGCTTGCAACTGTGCATTACTAACTACATTTGCGGCAGTAACCGTACCAACAAAGCTTGTGTTATTTGAAGTGAGTGTTGCAACATTAGCAGACAAACCAGCCACAGTCTGGAATGTGCTATTAACATAAGCATTCGAAGCAGCATAAGCATAGATAGCGGTGTTCTGTGCGAATGTAGAGTATACAGCCGTATTGCTAGCCGCATAAGCTACAGCATTCGAATATGCTGTTCCTGCAATAGTTGCCGCATACGTCACAGCATTTGTATATGCCGTAGCAGCATTCGCCGTAATCAAACTGTTGACTGCGGTGTTTTGTGCAAACGTGCTATAGACTGTGGTATTACTCGCGGCATAAGCATAGATAGCAGTGTTCTGAGCAAATACGCTATATACCGCAACATTCTGCGCGAATGTCGAGTAAACTGTTGTATTGGGTGTATAGTTTGCCAGATTTGATTGAAGTTGTGTGTTCGATACCACATTAGCAGCAGACACAGTACCGACAAAGTTTGTGTTATTTGACGTTAGAGTAGCTACGTTTGCAGACAAACCAGCCATAGTCTGGAATGTAGAGTTCACATAACTATTTGAAGCTGCGTATGTATAGATAGCTGTGTTTTGCGCGAAGACAGAATAAACACTAGTATTCTGAGCAAACGTTGAATAAACTGTTGTATTGGGTGTATAGTTTAACAGATTTGCCTGAAGTTGTGCGTTGGAAACAACATTAGCGGCTGTTACAGAACCTACAAAGTTTGTGTTGTTCGATGTCAGAGTAACAACATTTGATGCTAGACCAGCCATAGTCTGAAATGTGCTGTTCACATAACTATTTGATGCAGCATATGCCACAGCATTGGTATAAGCAGCAGCGGCATTTAATGTGATGCTGTTTTGTATCGCAGCTAGTGTTACACCACCAAGATAGTTGGCATTATTTGATGTTAATGTTGCAATATATGTCGGATCAACGAACGTTCCTGAAGAGTTGGCAATAATGCCACTATTCGCAACAACAAATAAGACATTAGATGTTAAACTTAGACCATTGCCTGCCGTAAAACTAATACCACTGCCGCTGCTATTTGCCCAATAAATGGTAGATCCATTAGACGTTAGAACTTGACCGTTTGAGCCAACAGTTCCATTAGCAGAAATCGCATTGATTGTTACTGTACCGAAATCGGTAATCAATACTGGTTCGTTCTTCAGTACAATAGGTGTTGCGTTAGTGGTAAATCTTATGTTTGTTGAAGTAGCACCACTTATGGATACATTAATAGGCATATGGATACGTTACCCCTGAAAGCTGTGTCACTTCTGGAGTTACTGTCAAGATTCCTTCGACTACACGGGTAATCACGTTAGCAGAACTGAGGGTGATTACGTCATATACGTATCTACCATAATACATTCCAGCAGTTGTATTTGCATCCAATGATAGTTGAATGATTCCGTTGTTTGGCTGAGGAATGGTCGCTGCAAAACTAATCGAGTTTGTAGATGTATACCAACGTCTGATCTGCGCTTGAACAGTAGTACCTTGTAGATTAATAGGTTGCCCGTTATCATCAGTCAAGTTCAATGTCGTATTGAACGTTGTGCCTTGATCTAAAATGATGTCTGCTTTAGCTGCCATAACACTTCCCCGTCTTTTGTTTTATTTATATCAGACAGACAGCGAAGTTCTTTCAAAGTTAACATTACCCGTAGTCTGTGTTGGCGATACTAGAAGATTGACATAACCAGAAGAGATATTGGCTGAGAAAGTGCCCATAACGCCATTAGTTTGTAACGTTGCGTATTCTGTAATAAAAACATTTGCTCCACCATCCTGTAAAACCATGATTTCGGTGCATTGGTGCCCAATACCCGTATCAATCTGAAGTAGATACTTTGCGCTACGAAAAGAAGTAAGTGGAAACTTGTCAACAATCTGATTTGCTGTGCCTGTCGTTAATACTGTTTGACCAGCAACATATGTGGCAGTGTTCATTGTGACATTGCTTGTAACAATAAGTGTGTTTGATACAGTATTGTTTCCGCCTTGAATGCTACCAAGTGCAATCAAAGTGTTGGCTGAAAACTGTCCATTCACATAAGCATTACCTGAGGTGACACCAAGAGTTGAGTTTGCCGTTAAAATACTAAGTGACAAGTTCGCGCACAACTGATTCGTTGTCTGAATCCAGTTATAGAATGTGCCTGTTGTGGTACTAACGTTAGCTGTTGCTATTGACATCTTTATTTGCTACCAAAAGTTTGAGAAGATTTTTTATTTCATTAACATCATTTGAAAGATCATCGATACGCTTATTTGTTTTTTCATTTTCAAGTAAACGATTGCGTTCTGTCAAATGCTGATTTAACTCGCCAATGTTTTTATTTATGATAGCACCCGTTCGTGAATCTCTGCATAGTCCAGGCACATTGGTCTGAATAAGAGTTTGCATTATGAACTTGTACCGATAGCAGTTAGACTTGCAACACGAGGTGTTACCGAAGTGTTATTTGAAACCAACACAAGCTTGACTTGTAGAGTATCATATCCATCAACAGGTGTTAACGAAGTATTGTAATATCTTGCAATATTCTGATTTTGTGGATTATTAAATGTCTGTGATGGATCATTGATCAGATCGATATAATAACCAGGTTGACCGAGAATACTTGTGTTTGATACTGCGGTGTCAAGGGTTAGCACAGTATTACTGGTAACAGAAGTTACGGCAGCAATAACGTAGTTTGATGGAATAAGTGGATTCCAAATCTTGACAACACTATTGACTGGGATTTCAGTACCAAAGTTAGTATTAGCGCCAGTCACTACCGCGTTTGCTGTAGCTGAGAATGCAACACCAACAGTCACAGAACCATTTGCTGTGTATGCGCTTGGTGGAAATGCAGGAAGACCCCAACTCTGAGCAATATAGTTGTTGGTTACTGGTGAACTGACAGCATTAGATGATGCGTTTGCTGGATACAGAAGCGTCCATTCTTTTGCATTAAATCCATCTGAATCGTGTGAGTTGTAAATCTTTGCATAAGGCTGAACATATGTGCCAGCGGGAATATAAGAAATCGTTTGTACAACAAGATCCTGTGCAGGATAAGTCGAATCAAAGTTGATCTTGGTTGTGATGTGTCTAGACGCGGCTAAGCCAGAAGCAGGAGCAGTTTCACCAACTAGTGTATTGTTGATTGTCACCGCGCTAGAATAAACGTCTAGACCCTCTGAGGTAACAACAGGGCTGCTATAGATAGAACCGCTAGTGTTTTGAGCGAGAGTGATGTTCAATACACCAGATTTATTTCTCACGCCGTAGAGTGTGTTAGTAGCTGCCAAAACTTCATGTGATCTTGATGCCACAACAGCGTTATAACCAGAAACTGTATTGTTTGCGTAGTTTACGGCTGCTTGCACTGGAGTTAGTGCATATGTGTTCGAACTTGAATATGCAAACTGAGAACTTAATGCATATGTTGCGTTTTGTGGAGTATTGATAACGATTTCTGGCTGAAACGATCCAACAGGAAAGTTAACAATAGATGAAATGTATGCAGTAGATCCCGTGAACTCACCAACAACAGGCGTCAATGAATATACCTGAGCAGTACCAGTTGTGCCTGTAAATGAAGTTGAGACATTGATCGCTGAAGTATTGATGATAGCCGAGATTGTTGTGCCCGTAGTAATACCAGCAACGTTTGCAGTGATTGGCTGACCAACAAATAGATTTGTCGTTGATGACAATCCAGTATATTGATTATTGCCATTTGTCAAAGTAGCAGTAAAGTATGTTCCTCTATTAAAGAGGTAGTTTGAGTTTGATGCCGTCGAGTTGGACAGATACAAAACGTTAGCTGATTGGTTGTTATAATAAGACACACCAATAGGAGCAGTAAAGAAACTTGCTGAAGTGTTTGTGCTTGGAAAAGCCTGATCGACAGTCATTGTTGTATTATTGGCAATCGCAACAACATTACGGACTAGATAAGTGTTCGCACTTGTATACACGATAAGCTGAGTATTAGTCGCGAATGTGTTTTGGAATGATGTTCCTGTTCCGATTACGGTATTGCTACCTGAACTGAATGCAACTGTACCAGTAAGATTTGCGACTAGAGGAAAAACTCTTTCGCCACCCAAGAATGAACCTGTTTGATTTGTGATAACAAAAAACTCATAATCACCATTGACAAGTTGATATGTCGCGTTATTTGAACTAAACTGTGCAACACTAACACCATACTTCAACTGTGCATTATTGACAGGAGTAATGTTGCCACTATTGCCGTAATCAAATAGTTGCCCTGGTGTACCGCCAGCGAAGCCAGTAAACCCTGTGTTCTGTGCAGCGCCTACAATATCATTGCCTACTTGTGCAGTCCAAAGAATATATGCAGGGTCATCTGCTTGAACGTTGATAGCATATGTTTTTCCAGTATTTAACTGGAGTGGAGCAGGAAATGTAAAAGTTGTTTTAGTTGCTGATGTTGCATCTACGTTAATAGATGCATATGGAAGATTTGCAACCGAACCACTGAGAACAGAGTTGAATAGTGGCGCACCATTAGAATCTGTAGGCGAAACGCTGATCGTTACTGTTGGATTATTAATACCAGATGCATTGTTTGTAGCACTAGGTTGTGCCTGAAAATACAAATCAACGCTTGTCAGAAATACCGTAGCACTCTGATTGACTGAGTTTGGATCCAAATAAAATGTTTGTGAGTTGATATACATTATAGCCCTATCAGATTAAATATTAAGCGAACGTTCCAAATCCTGGTCCCAAATGTGGATTTCTTATCAGAGGTATTGTTTGTGGTGTTGGTTGTGCGATAGTGATTGTCACCTGAGCAGTTGATGTACCATCTGCGCTACTCAACAGGCCTATCTTATTACCAATCAGATTATTTATCAATGATTGTGTGGCGGTCACGTTAGTCCCAGTTGAAATGCCCGAGTTGTAGAAATAAGTGAAAGAGATTGCACCATTAGCATCTGTGATTAACTGATCACCAAGAACACCACCTGTCGGCTGACACATAGAAGAAACGTCTGTTCCGTTGAATGTGAATGTATGAATAGTGTTTGGCTTCAATCCAGTAGCAGAAAGATTGAATGCTTGATTTGATGCGGTATAGTTGCTGGCACGAGCAAGTTGTTCTACAGCAACAGTTACACCGAGTGGTGTTGTGAGTGGTGTATCTGGACCAATAGTTGGTGGAGTTATAATAGAACCTTGAGGTACAGCCAAGTTTGTGTACCCGTTTGGTAATCCTACAACACCATTAGTTACTGAGTAAATATAACCTGCCATTATTATGTTCCTACTGCTTGTGCTGATGACCACAAGATTGTGCCGTTTGGATTATATATTACCAATGCACCACCAGCAGCATCTGGAATAGTATTTGTGATTGACATAATGATAGTATGCTGACCAGCGGAAACTGAATGTGATGCGGTTTGTATAGTGTTATACGAAACGCCTGATATCAGAACAGTTGAGTCGAGTGTAACGCTGCCCGTATCATCTGCCGCAAACTGGAATGAATATGTACCAGTTGTTGGGAAGTTCACAACAGTTTGGAAAACATTTGTTGTAATATCATAACCAGAACCGATCCAGATTGCATATGAACGCAAGAATGAACTCCAGCCACCTAGATCCATACCACTTGCACTACACAAGTACCAACCGGTTGATGGATATCCTAGTGAAGAATATGTCGTGCCTAGTGTTGATTGTACGTTTGTTAGAATGGTAAATGTTGCTGGTGATACTGACATTGTACCTGTATATGTCACTGGTGGTGGAACATATGCAGTAGAGTTAGTTGCAACCAACTGTTGAAATAGTGGCACAGAACTATACGGAAGCGTCAATAGTGAACCAGTAACACCGGATTGTGTGTCATCGGCAGTATCAAAGTTAAAGCCTACATTGTAAGAAGATACAGTTGCAACTACTTCGTTGTTAACAATCATTGTTGTGTTCTGTGGATTGTTCACATCGGTGTAGTTGTTGCTCTGAAAAGTATCAGCGAAGAAGCCATACTTGAAGCGATTGATAGCACCATTGATTGATGATGGAATCGCTAGACCGCTTACGCTCTGTTCTAGTGCAGATAGACTTGCTTGTTGTTCTAGTGCAGCAATACGATTCGCAAGGCTATTGATATCAGACATAGTATAAACAAGTGGCTGACTGATTTGTGTATTTGTTGTAGAAGATGTTGGCACAGAAATCGTGTGATTTGCAACACGAGCAAATGAATAGATTTCGTTAGCAACATGCTTATCAATAATATTTGTATAGTTCTGATCTAGCTTCTGTGGTACAGAAGGATATGGTGGAACGAATACTAGATTGATTGTCATCGTATTCGCTGGCTCAGCAGGTGGTACCAACTTAGTTGAACCAGGTGTGCCAGGAATAGAAACGATATTTGCCTTTGTATCAACTACTAGACGATCAACGCGACCCTGATAGTTCACAAGGTTTGCAGAGTGTGCGGTACCTGGTGTTGGGAACTGATACGAAGTGCTAAGTGGTTCTGTACCAAACTTGACAACTTCACCACTGAAGATTAGATTTGCTGAACCACTTGAAGTCGCGGCTGAAGAAATATTAATCGCAGTAGAGTTGACAATAGACACAACAGTTGCATCAACTGGAATGCCAAAGTTGGTTGCGAATACTGAAGTACCGACGGTGATTACAGATGTATTTGAGATAGCATTGACTGTTACGTTGCCGCTTGTCAATGTACCAGTTAGAATCTGTGTAGTCAATGCACCGTAGTCGATAGGATTGATTGTTGACTTGGCAGTATTAGCTACTGTAATACTAGCAGTATTTGCAATACTTGGACGGAAGTCAACATAATCGATTA
>Ga0316221_1000585_pt1 | contig 45382 bp, 37 predicted proteins | sample TBH18007metaG_FD_206003 | JGI IMG/M metagenome (GOLD analysis project Ga0316221, IMG submission 206003) | Freshwater microbial communities from Trout Bog Lake, Wisconsin, USA - TBH18007 | ecosystem: Environmental > Aquatic > Freshwater > Lake > Hypolimnion/Profundal zone | place: USA: Wisconsin... | reverse complement strand
ATACATATAAACAATTTTATTTAAAAAAAAAATATTTAAAAAAACAAATTAAAAATAATTGAAAAAATAAAAAAAAAATATTTATAAATAAAAAAAAAAAAAAATATATTTTAAAAATTTTTAAATCTAAAAAAAATAAAAATTCATTTTTAAATATAAAAAAATTTTTATCAAAAATAACAAATTTAAAATGTAATATTATTTTTATAAATACTTTAAGTTTTACAAAATTTTTTTATTGAATAAAATTAAAAAAAAAACGTGAAATTGAAAAATTTAATATACATAAATTACAAAAATGATTATATAATAAATATAAATATAATGCAATTTTTATTAAAGATTTTATTTCATTAAGTTTTATTGGAGCTCTTTTTAAATATACAATACCTTTAGTTAAATTTATTGGATATCAATTTAAAAAACTTCCAAAAAATAGAAAACAATTTAAATTAGTACAATTTATAACAAAAACTTTAAAAATTTGTTGTTATCAACGTTGAGAATTTATTGGATTTAAATTTAAAATAAAAGGACGTTTAAATCGACGAACACGTACAAAAAAATGAGAATTTAAATTAGGAAAAATTGAATTACAAAAATATAAAACTGTTGTGGAATATGCCGCATTTGATGGATGTATTCGTAAAGGTTCTATTGGATTTAAATTATGATTTTTTTATAAACAAACTTTTACAAAATTTTTAAAAAAAAAATTAATATATTATTTTTTTTATTCAAAATATCAAAAATATTTTAAACTTTTCGAAAAACAACAAAAAAAAAATTATTATTTAAAAAAACAGAATAAAGTACCTTTTATAAAAAAATTTAAAAAAATTTATATAAAAAAATTAAATTTTTTACAAAAAAAAAAAAAAATTAAAATATTTTTATATAAAAATTTTAAAAAAAATCCACTATTTTCACAAATTAAAACAAATTTTTTAAAAAATAATTTTTTTAAAAAAAAAAAAAATATTTTAAAAAAATATGATCCATATGATGCACTTTTAGAAACATTAAGACAAGGTGTTGAATTTGTAAAAAAAAAAAAAAAATTATCATATAATACATCAGATACATTTAAAAAACGAAATTTACAAAATATTTCTAAAGTTGATGATGTCACAAAAGAAACACGTCGAAAAAAAATCGCAATTTTAAAAGAAAAAATTGCGTCACGAATACAAAAAACTTCCGAATCTACAATAAAAACATCAATATCAAATAATAAAATAAATTCCGCAGAACAAATAATCACAAAAAATGTAAATAAAAAATCTATAAATAAAAATTCTATACCTAAAAATTTTTAATGTTAAAACCAAATAAAAAAACTTTTAAAAAAAATAATAAAGGTCGAAATATCTCTAAAATAGAAATAAAAGCCGCTAATTTAAAATTTGGAACTCATGGAATTCAGGCCTTAGAAAAAGGACGCATTTCGGCAAAACAAATCGAAGCTGTTAGAAGAACTATAACAAATTTTTTAAAACGAAAAGGAAAAATTTGAATCCGAATTTTTCCAGATTTTCCTATAACAAAAAAACCAAATGAAGTTCGAATGGGAAAGGGAAAAGGAAATGTTTCCTTTTGAGTTTGCAATGTAAAACCTGGTCGAATTTTATATGAATTATCTGGAACAAATTTAAATTTACTTGCAAATGCTTTAAGATATGCTTCTTTAAAATTACCAATTGCGCATAGAATTTTAATTAAAAAATTTTTATAAAAAAGCTTATAGTTTAATGGTAAGAACGTGCCGCTCATAACGGCAATGTTATAGGTTCAAATCCTATTAAGCTTAAATATAAAAATAAAAATTTTATATTTTTTCAAATTTTTTATAAAAAAAATGACGTTTTCTTTTAAAATATTTAAAAATTGATTTATACGTTGATTTATGTCCACAAACCATAAAGATATTGGAACATTATATCTAATTTTAGGAGCTTTTTCTGGAGTTATAGGAACATTATTATCCTATATTATTCGTTTAGAATTAGCCGGGCCTGGTAATCAAATTTTAAATGGTAACCATCAATTTTATAATGTAATTGTAACTGCACATGCATTTATAATGATTTTTTTTATGGTTATGCCTATTTTAATTGGAGGTTTTGGAAATTGATTTGTACCGATAATGCTTGGTGCACCAGATATGGCTTTTCCACGATTAAATAATATTAGCTTTTGATTATTACCACCATCTTTAATTTTATTATTAGCTTCTAGTTTAGTTGAAACTGGTGCTGGAACTGGATGAACCGTATATCCCCCATTATCAAGTGTTCAAGCGCATTCAGGCCCTTCTGTAGATTTAGCAATTTTTAGTTTACATTTAGCAGGAGCTTCATCAATTTTAGGTGCAATTAATTTTATTGTGACTATTTTAAATATGCGTTGCCCTGGAATGTTTATGCATAAACTACCACTTTTTGTTTGATCTGTATTTATTACAGCAATATTATTATTATTATCTTTACCTGTATTAGCAGGTGCAATTACAATGTTATTAACAGATCGTAATTTAAATACAACTTTTTTTGATCCTGCCGGTGGAGGAGATCCTGTATTATATCAACATTTATTTTGATTTTTTGGACATCCAGAAGTATATATTATAATTATCCCAGCATTTGGAATTATTAGTCAAATAATACAATACCGCGCAGAAAAACCTATTTTTGGTTATTTAGGTATGGTTTATGCAATTATTTCAATTGGAATTTTAGGATTTATTGTTTGAGCACACCATATGTATACCGTTGGATTAGATGTAGATACTCGCGCATATTTTACAGCTGCGACGATGATTATTGCAGTACCTACTGGAATTAAAATTTTTAGTTGATTAGCTACACTTTGAGGTGGAACTATGAATATAAATAAAACTTCTGTATTATTTACATTAGGATTTTTATTTTTATTTACAGTTGGTGGATTAACTGGAGTTGTTTTAGCAAATGCTGGAGTTGATGTTGCGCTTCATGATACATATTATGTAGTTGCGCATTTTCATTATGTATTATCTATGGGAGCAGTTTTTGGAATTTTTGCAGGTTTTTATCATTGATTTCATAAAATGACTTCTTTAAATATTCCTGAATTTTATGGGCAAATTCATTTTTGATTAACATTTACTGGAGTAAATGTTACGTTTTTTCCTATGCATTTCTTAGGATTAGCCGGAATGCCTCGTAGAGTTCCCGATTATCCAGATATGTATTTAGGTTGAAATTTCATCGCATCTGTAGGTTCTTTAATGTCCTTAATTGGATTATTTTTTTTTTTATTTATAATTTATTTTACTTTTACACGTACACCAACAATACAAGAAAAAACATATATTGAAGAAAAAAAGTGCTAAAATTTAAAATCTTATTTCAAAATTGAAAATATACGGCGCCTATTGTTAATATAAGTTCTTGATTATTAGGTGCATTTTTTACTATTTTAAGTTTGACAACTTATTTACATTTTTATAATAAAGAATTTATTTTATTAATATTTGTTTTATTTTTATTTATTTACATAATGACATTTTGTTGCAAAAATAACATTTTTGAAATAAGTTTTAAAGAACATTTTGCATTGTATATTCAAAAAGGATTAGTTTTTGGGATGATTTTATTTATTTTGTTAAAATTTACAATTTATATAAAATTTTTTGATGGATATTTTTGTGTATTACAGGAAATAACATCCGTGCCAGAATCTAAGTCGACAAGAATTCAATTTGCAACATCCCCAGATCCAGATATAAACAAAAAAAGTATTAATTCAACAAATAATATATCTTCAAAACCTGCATCCGATTGAGATTTTTGAACAATTGTTAAATGAGTTGCAGTTGGTATTGGAATTTTAGGCGCATTTGCTGGGGTTGTTTATTGTATTCGCAACGGTATGCCAGATTTTGATTTCGGTAAAGGCGGTGGCGGTAATCCGACATCATCACCACCACCACCCCCATCTACTACAACATCAACAAACAATGGAATAAATACTGTAGCTACTGCGGTTGTAGAAACCGTAACGCCTGAAATTACTGCGGCTGCACAAGCCGTTGGCGAAACAGCTGCGAAAGCTGTACAAGCTGCAGTAGAAGTTGCAGCACCTATAACAGAACCTGTTATACCTCCAGCAGCAGAAGTTGTTCGAGAAGTTGTGCAAACTCCGGTAGAAGTTGCCGCACCTATAATAGAACCTGCGACTCCCCCAGGAGCAGAAATCATTCAAGAAGTCGTAGTGCAAGCTGTAATCGAAGTTGCTGCTGCGCCTATGGCTCCCCCAGGAGCAGAAGTTGTTCGAGAAGTTGTAGCGCAGGGGGCAGAAGCTGTTATGCAACGTGCAGAAGTTATTCAAGAAGCCGCACGACGAGTGCCTCCGCAACCAGCCGCGCCGGCAATAGGTGGAAATGGCGATCCTTTAAGAGGTGGTTATCTTAATCAAAGTAATGTAGAAGCGATTTTAAATACAGTTATTATACAAACGCCTACAGAGCTGCATAATTTAACACCACGCCATTATGGATCTTTTGCAGAATATATTATAACGAGAGATGCTTTAGCTTTAATTGCAAATCACCCTCTACCATCTCCGCGCGATACAATATGTTTAAAAAATTTTACAAAAAAAATGGATCAACTTCGTTTAGAAGGTAAATTATCTCGCGAGTACATTGATCAACTACGATGAGGTAAAAAATATTTTAATAGTGTACAAAAACTTTCCGAAATGCAGAAATCATCGCCACTATCGCCGGAAATAAAAAAACAACTTGTACAACAAATTAGGTTAGTGAGGGCGGAAAAACCTGCAAATATACATCCATTTAAATAATTTTTAAATATTTATATTACCAATTTAATTAAAAATATTATTTTGTAATTCAAAATATTTTTTTTATACTGTTAATTCAAATTACAAACAATTTTTTATAACATTAAATGCATTTTTTACTATTTTAGGGGTACCGCCCTAATTATATTTTTATTATATTTATTTTTTATTAAAAAAATAAATAAACTTATAAAATAAAAATTAATTATTTTTTAAATATTTATGTCAGAACTTAAATTAAAAACATTATTTCGTAATCAAAAGCATCCTTTTCATATTGTTGATCCAAGTCCTTGACCATTTATTGCAGCATTAGGCGCATTTTTTACTGTTTTAGGTTTAACAGCCTATTTACATTTTTATAATAAAGGATTTGTTTTATTTTTATTTGGATTATTTTTATTAATTTGCACAATGGCAATTTGATGACGAGATGTTATTCGTGAAGCAACTTTTGAAGGACATCATACATCATATGTTCAAAAAGGTTTAAAATTAGGAATGATTTTATTTATTTTATCTGAACTTATGCTTTTTTTTGCATTTTTTTGAGCATTTTTTCATGCAAGTTTAAATCCAACAATTGAAATTGGATGTGTTTGACCTCCAAAAGGTATTGTTGCAATAAATCCATGACATGTTCCTTTATTAAATACTTTTGTTTTAGTAACGTCTGGCGCTTTTATTACATGATCTCATCATGCATTATTAGCAGGTTTTCGTAAAGATAGTATTGAAGCATTAATATATACAATTTTATTAGCGATTTTTTTTACATTATTACAATATTATGAATATTGTGTAGCTCCTTTTAATATTTCTGATAGTGTTTACGGTTCAGTTTTTTATATGACAACAGGATTACACGGATCTCATGTAATTATTGGAACATTATTTTTAATTGTTTGTTTATATCGATTAATTGCACATCATTTTACAACAACACAACATATTGGATTTGAATGTGCATCTTGATATTGACATTTTGTAGATATTGTTTGAATTTTTGTATATTTTTTTATTTATTGATGAGGATATCCTACAATATAAAAATTTTAAAATAAAATTTTAATTAATTGAAATTTTATTTTTTTTTCGGCGAATGTAGCTTAATTGGTAGAGCATTAGTTTGTGATATTAAATGTTGTGGGTTCAAATCCCATTATTCGCCTATAAAAAATATTTTTAATATTTATAAAATTATTTTTATTTTAAACAGTTAAATTATGTCTTTATTATTAAATTTTTTTTCATTTATCGAATTCTATTCTCGAATTTTTTCATTAGATTTAGAATTTAATTTAAAACAATATTTTTTTTGTTTTTTATTAAATTTTCCTTTGTTTTGTTTATTTTTAACATTTTTTTTAACGTATTTCTTTAAAATGCAGCCTCAAAAAATTTATACTATTGCGTTATTTTTATCTGGAATATCTTTTATTTTAATGTTAATTTTTCTAAATTTTTTAAATAAAACAAATACATTTTTTCAAATTAATGTACATCTTAAAATTGCACCATTACTACCACAAAGTTGATTAGAATTTGGAATTGATTTTATTTCAATGTCTTTAATGATTTTGACTAATTTATTTATTTATTTATGTATTTTTGCAATTCGCTTTGCGGAAATTCGTGGAAAGTTTTTAATATCTGAATTAATTCATAAATTATTTTTTATTCAATGAGGTCTTTTATGTGCATTTAGTGCATCAGATTTATTAAGTTTTTTTATTTTTTTTGAAGCAACATTAATTCCTATTTTTATGATTATTTTACAAGGGGGTTCCCGTGAACGTAAAACACGTGCTGGATATTTGATTGCAATTTATACTTTATTTGGATCTATTTTTATGCTTTATAATATTTTTTATTTATTTAATAAATATGGAACAACAAATTATATTTGATTATATGGATTAAATATTTCTTTAATTGACCAAAAAATATTATGAATTACCTTTTTTTTAACTTTTGCAGCAAAAATTCCAGTATTTCCATTTCATATTTGATTGCCAGAAGCTCACGTAGAAGCACCAACCATAGGTTCTGTTTTATTAGCAGCATTATTATTAAAATTAGGAATTTTTGGTTTAATTAGATTTGGATTACCTTTATTTGCAATTGGACAAGAATATTTTAAATATTATATTATTATTTTAACAATTTGTAGTTTTTTTTATGTAAATTTAATTGCAATTCGACAAATTGATGTAAAAAAAATTATTGCGTATTCATCTGTTGTTCATATGAATGTAATTGTTTTAGGAATACTGTGCTTATCAATTGAAAGTTTAGATGGTGCAATTTATCAAATGTTAGCACATGGTTTAGTTTCTGGTGCGTTATTTTTTTGTATTGGAATTATTTATGAACGCTTTAAATCTAGATTTTTATGATATTATGGTGGATTATCTTTTATAATGCCATTATATTCTTTATATCTTTTTTTATTTACTTTGGCAAATATTAGTTTTCCATTAACGGCAAATTTTGTTGGAGAAATGCTTTTATTTATTGGAATATGTAAAGATAATTTTTTTATTGGAATTTTTGGAGTTTTAAGTATGTTTTGAGGGATTATATACAGTATTTGAAGTTTTAATCGCATTTGTTTCGGAAATTTAAATTTAAAATATACTTCTTTTGAAAAAAAAAAAATTGATAAAAATTATTTTGATATTGATAAAAAAGATTTATTTTGTTTAACATTATTATTTTTTTTAACAATTTTTACAGGTATATATTCAAATAGTATTTTAACGTTTATATCTTTAAATACGACAAATATTTTTAATAAAGCAATTTTTTTATTTGAAAATTTAAATCCTATTTTAAAATCAAAAATAATGTCTTATTCGCCAATTATAGACCCTGCACAAGCAAAAACTTTTTCTGAATTATTTTTAACGCAAAAACCTGCACAAAATCCACAAATAACAATTTTTTCCGCAAGTCCTGGAACAGAAAAATCAGCCCCATCCCCATGAGGTCCTGTTCCAAATCGAGTAATTCGACCAGAACAAGATATTATTTCACAAACATTAAACAAAGTTGATGCTATTTGAGATGATTTATCTCCATGACAACGACGTCTTTTATGATGCGCCGCAGTTGCTACGGGCTTTATTATAACAGATTATATTGAAAAATTTTTTATAAATCGAAATATTAAAAATTCTGAAGAAAATTAATTAGGTGTAAGTTTTATCTTATTTTAATATAAAATTTTTAAAGGGATTGGGGTACCTCAAAAATTTTTATTTAATTTATGGTAATTAATGCATAGGCCCCTTAATTAAATCTATACATTAATTATCAAAGGATCGATGGCAGAGAGGCTTATTGCACTGGTTTGCTAAATCAGCGTTTTTCTCAAAAAACCGTGGGTTCAAATCCCGCTCAATCCAAATGTTTTTATATTTAATAAATAAATCTTATACAAAAAAATCTTTTCAAATTTTTTCTAATTTTTTTTCAACAGAAAGTAAATCAAAAAATAAACCTGTTGCAAAAAATAAAAAAATAATTAATAATACCTTTAAAGATGCTTTAAATAATATAAATATTCTTGATGAAAAAAAATCAATTTTAAAAGAAAAAATTATTGATATTAAAAAAGTTGTTTCAGATGAAAAAATTGAAAAAAAAAAAAAAATTGGTATTAAAATTTTAAAAAATTCTAATATACAAAATGATAAAAAAAATATTACAAAAAAAATAACTTTAAAAACAATTTCTTTTGGAATTGTTATTCGAGTAAAAGATGGGGTTGCATTTGCACGTGATTTAGGATTTGCAAGTTTTGGAGAACTTGCAATTTTTATACCATCCCCTTCTCGTTTAAAAAATTTAAAATCTAAAAAAACAATAAATTATATTAATGGAATGATTGTTGGAATTGAAGAAAAATTTACTTCAATTGTAATTTTTGGAAATGAACGTTTAGTTAAAGTTGGAGATCGTATTATTACTAAAGGTGGGGTTGTAAGTATTTTAGTTGGAATTGGATTATTAGGACGTGTAATTTCTCCTTTAGGAAATCCAATAGATGATGCTAAAAAAAATATTGAAATTAATTCTGATCCAAAAGATTCTCGATCTCGCGGATATTTTATAGGATTACGAAAAAAAGGATATAAACGTCCTGTAGAATTACCAGCTCCTGGAATTATTGCAAGACGATCTGTACATAGACCATTATTAACCGGAATTAATGGAATCGATAGTATGATTCCAATCGGATTAGGACAACGTGAATTAATTATTGGAGATCGTCAAGTTGGAAAAACTGCGATTGCACTGGATTTAATTATAAATCAAGCTTTTTTAAATGAAACATTACGTAATACACTTTTAAATGTTTCAAAAAATAAAAATACTTATATTAATAAATTATCTCCTAAAGAACCTTGTTATTGTATTTATGTTGGAATTGGACAAAAACAATCTACAATTGCACGTATTGCAAAAATTTTAAGAAAACCAAAACATTTATATGAACGTCAATTATCAAAAGAACGTTTACCTGTATTTTCTCCAATTAATTATAGTATCATTGTTGCATCTATTTCTTCTGATTCTGCGCCCTTACAATTTTTAGCACCATATACTGGATGTACAATTGGAGAATTTTTTAGAGATAATAATTCTAATGCAGTTATTATTTATGATGATCTTTCTAAACAAGCTGTTGCGTATCGACAAATGTCTTTATTATTACGACGACCACCAGGACGTGAAGCATATCCAGGAGATGTGTTTTATTTACATTCCCGTTTATTAGAACGTGCGGCACAATTATCTATTGCTTTAGGAAATGGTAGTTTAACAGCATTACCAATTATTGAAACTCAAGCAAATGACGTTTCTGCATATATTGCAACAAATGTTATTTCTATTACAGATGGTCAAATTTTTTTAGAATCTAGTTTATTTTATCAAGGAATTCGCCCAGCAATTAATGTTGGATTATCTGTAAGTCGTGTAGGTTCTGCTGCACAATATAAAGCTATGGGTAAAATTGCAGGAACTTTAAAACTAGAATTAGCACAATATCGAGAAGTTATGGAATTTGCTAAATTTGGGGCAAGTTTAGATGCAGAAACAAAACAACAATTATTAAGAGGTTCTCGTTTAGTAGAATTATTAAAACAAGGTCAATTTAAACCTTTTGATGTAGCTTTACAAATAATATATATTTATTTAGGAATTTCAGGTGCTTTAGATAATAAAGATTTAAAAGAAATTAAACGTTTCCAAGAAGCTTGTTTATTATATTTTAAAAAAAATTATGAAAATGAACTTACAAGCTTAGAATATTTACAACGCGAAGCTATAATTGATCATAAATTTAAAACTTTATTAATATATGATTTAATTAGAATTGAACAAATATTATGTGTTTAATTACTTTTTTTTTAACAAGTCCTTTAGAACAATTTGAAATAAGTGCATTTACATCTAATTTAAAAATTATAGAAACTTCTCTTTTTGAAAATTTTGAATTTAAATACTATTCCCAAATTCTTTTTAATACACAATCTATTTTATTATTTTCTTTATTTTTTATCAGTATTTTGATATTACTTCAAAATTTTTATCATATTAAAGGAATTTTTAATATAATAATATTAACATATACTTTAACAATAGGTATTAATATATATTCTTTTAATGATTTTATTAATCAAAATTCTATAATTTTAAGTTTTCAACCTGAAAAATTTTTAACAGATCCTTTTATTTTATCAATTGTAAATTTTATATATCCATTTGAAAATCCAATAATAATTTGAGAATATTTTAATATAATAACAATATATATTAATATATATTCAGTATTTTTTTGTTTTATTTTTATATATTGTGTAATTTATTTAATTTATTATCAAACACTTTCTGCACATACGAATACATTATTACCAACTTTTTATCAAATGTTAAATGAAACCTTATATAAAGTAAGTTTAAATTTATTTTATTCTATTTTAGGAAAACATATAAATTTACCAGAATTTTTTATAAAAATAAATACAATTTTTATTTTTTTAATTATTAGTAATATTCAAGGAATGATTCCATATATGAATACATTAACAAGCGCATTAACAAATACATTTTTTATAGCTTTAGCCTTATTTATAAGTATTATTACGACATTATTTGATAAAAAAGGATTCGCATATTTTTTAAATTTATTTATGCCTTCTGGATGTCCTTTATTATTAAGTTTATTAATAATTCCTATTGAATTAATTTCATATACATTTCGATTAGTAAGTTTATCTGTTCGATTATTTGCGAATATGATGGCAGGACATACATTATTAAAAGTAATTGTAGGTTTTAGTTGAATTATTGTATTCCTTGGTAATACATTTTTAATTAATCTATTTCCAATTTTAATTTTATTTATTTTAACTTTATTAGAATTTGGTGTTGCTTTAATTCAAGCATATATTTTTACCGTTTTAAGCTGTATATATTTAAGAGATATTTTTGTAGGACATTAATAATAACTTTTTTATAAATAATTTTATTGGGATAAATGGCTGAGGGGCTGAAAGCATTAGTTTTGAAAATTAACATATTTTAAAAAATATCGTAGGTTCAAATCCTACTTTATCCAATTATACTTTAACAAAAAATTAACTTTTAATATGTCTTTAATTATAAAAAAAAAAACTAAAAATAAAAATATAAAACATTTTAAAATGAATTTTGGTCCACAACACCCGGCAGCACATGGCGTGTTAAGATTAATTTTAGAACTTGAAGGCGAAATTATTATGCAAGCCGACCCACATATCGGATTATTACACCGAGGAACTGAAAAATTAATTGAAAATAAAACTTTTTTACAAGGATTGCCGTATCTAGATCGTTTAGATTATGTTTCAATGATGATTCAAGAACATGCATATTCTTTAGCAATTGAAAAATTATTAAAAATTAAAATTCCATTACGTGCGCAATATATTCGTGTATTATTTTCAGAAATAACACGAATTTTAAATCATTTATTAGCTGTAACTTGTCATGCTCTAGATGTTGGTGCAATGACTCCATTACTTTGAGGTTTTGAAGAACGTGAAATTTTAATGGAATTTTATGAACGCGTTTCTGGTGCACGTATGCATGCAAGTTATATTCGACCAGGGGGGATTCATCAAGATATACCTTTACAATTACTTGAAGATATTTCAAATTTTTGTTCAAATTTTGGAAAAAAAATTGATAATTTTGAAGAACTTTTAAGTAATAATAGAATATGAAAACAACGTTTAATAAATATTGGAATTGTTACTAAAAAAGATGCTTTAAATTGAGGTTTTAGCGGCGTGATGCTTCGAGGTTCTGGAATTCCTTGAGATCTTCGAAAAACTCAACCCTATGAAATTTATTCAAAAATTCCTTTTGATGTTTGTGTTGGTTCTACTGGAGATTGTTTTGATCGGTATTTAATTCGTATTCAAGAAATGCGACAAAGTTTAAAAATAATTCAATTTTGTATTAAAAATTTACCTGCAGGTGTTATTAATACAGAAGATAAAAAAATAACACCACCTTCTCGATTAGAAATGAAAAATTCAATGGAATCTTTAATTCATCATTTTAAATATTTTACACAAGGTTTTAATTTACCTATAGGTAGCGCATATGTTACCCTTGAAGCACCAAAAGGAGAATTTGGGGTTTTTTTACATTCCAATGGTGGAAATAAGCCTTATCGTTGTCATATGAAAGCTCCCGGTTTTGTACATTTGCAAGGACTTCCTTTTATGACACAAGGACATTTAATTGCGGATGTTGTTACAATTATAGGAACACAAGATATTGTTTTTGGAGAAATCGATCGATAATATTTTGCCGGCAAATTTTCGGCGCGGGCGCCGTAGCTTGAATAATGGAGGGTTCGAACCCCCGACATTCTCGGTGTAAGCGAGATACTCTACCAACTAAGTTAATTATTCGTATAAAAAATATGTATCAAGAGAGGGAATTGAACCCTCAAAAAATAAATTCTAAATCTACCATGTCTGCCAATTCCATCATCTTGACAAGATTATATTTTTTATAGAATATTAAAAAAATTAAATTTTTTAAATAAATTAGTACTGTTTTGCTACAATATTTTCATATTTTTTACATACAGCCTATTAATGTAATAGTCTTTTACAATTTTTAAATGAAAATTTTTTTTAAGATTAATTTCTTACTTATATGCTTTCAGTAATTCTTTCAAAATAACGTAGCTACTCGGCGTTGCTTTTAAAAAACAACCGATACACCAGCGGTTATCCCTTCCCAATCCTCTCGTACTAAGGTCGGCATCTTTCAATTTTCTACACTTACAACAGATAGGGACCGAACTGTCTCACGACGTTCTAAACCCAGCTCGCGTACCACTTTAATCGGCGAACAGCCGAACCCTTGGAACCTGTTTCAGCTCCAGGATGTGATGAGCCGACATCGAGGTGCCAAACGACTTCGTCGATAAGTACTCTCAAAAGTCATTAGCCTGTTATCCCTAGAGTACCTTTTATCCGTTGAGCGATAATTTTTCCACACAAAATTATCGGATCACTATAACAAACTTTCGTTTCTATTTGACATGTCTGTCTTATAGTCAAGCAAGCATTTACTATTGCGCTCCACAACTGATTTACAAATCCAGTTTGAACCTACCTTTGTACTCCTCCGTTACTCTTTAGGAGGAAACCGCCCCAGTTAAACTACCAACCATACACTGTCTTTTATTTTAAAATAAAATTAAGTTTTAAATTATCAGAAAGTGGTATTTCACTGCCGCTGATTAAGCTCCCACTTATGCTACATACGTCAAATTTAGAAACAATGAAAAGGTGCAGTAAAGGTTCATAGGGTCTTTCCGTCTAATTGTAAGACATCCGCATCTTCACGGATAATTCGATTTCACTGAGTTCATGTTGGAGACAGTAGAGGAGTCGTTACACCATTCATACAGGTCGGAACTTACCCGACAATGGATTGCGCTACCTTAGGACCGTCAGAGTTACAGCCTCCGTTTACTAGGGCTTAAATTCAATGCGTTAACATATTCTTTTCACTTTACTAGCACCGGGAAGGTGTCAGACCTTATACATCATCTTACGATTTAGCAAAGTCTTGTGTTTTTAATAAACAGTCGCCCCTCTCTCTTTAATGTTAACTTATCATATAAAAATATATAATTAGATACCCCTTTTCCCGAAGTTACAGAGCTAATTTGCCGAGTTCCTTCAACATGATTCTCTCAAGCGCCTTAGTATTTTCAACCAATTCATCTGTGTTGATTTTAGTACGGTTTATTTAATTTTTTCTTGGAAACTCAATTATAAATTATTTAATTTTTTTATTTAATTAAATATAACATTTTGCTTCACTTATTTTAAATACTCATCGAATAATATTTTCATGTTTTTCTTAGAGACCGTTTTATTCTTAAGAGGATTATCCTTTCTTAGAAAACCTTAAATTTTCGGCGACAATGTTTTTCACATTATTTATCGTTACTCACGCCAACATTTTTTGTTTTGATTTAGTAATAAACCTTAAGGCTTATCTTTAAATTTACAAAATATTCTGCTACCTTATAAAAAAATATAAATTTTTTTATAATTAATGCTTCGAAAAATTTCTTTAGTCTCCATACATTTTTGATTTAAAAAATCTAAACTAATGAGCAGTTACGCTTTCTTTTAAAGATGGCTGCTTCCAAGCCTACAATTTAATTGTCATAGTTTTTTTACAATCTTTACCACTTAGAAAAAAATTTAAAGATCTTAGCATTTAATCTGGGCTGTTTCCCTCTTGACCACGAATCTTTGCACTCGTGGTCTGTTTATTATTTTTAAAAGCAAATAGGTATTCGGAGTTTTCTTGAATTTAGTAAAACTTGACATTCCCCTTATTCAATAAGTAGCTCTACCCCCCATGTTTTATAAAATAACACTCTACTTAAATAGATTTCGCAGAAAACTAGCTATATCTGAGTTTGATTAGCCTTTCACCCCTAATCACAAATTATCTCCATATTTTTCTACATACGTGAGTTCAGTCCTCCAATTTATTTTAACAAATTTTCAACTTATTCATAATTAGATCACTCAGTTTCGAGTCTAATTATATTAACTATTATTTTTATTTCAAATTTGCTTTTACTACGCCTACTTTTTTAAAATTAAGCTTGCTAATATAATTAAGTTGTTGGCCCATTATACAAAAGGTACATTGTTATTTTAAAAAATTAAAACTACAATTGCATCCAACTTTAAATTTCAAGATCTATTTCACACACCTTTGCAGGGTCTTTTCACCTTTCCCTCACGGTACTTGTTCACTATCGATTTTTTTATATATTTAGATTTTGAAGGTGGTCCTCCAATATTCAAACAAAATTTCACGTGTTTTGATTTACTTATTAAAAAATATTTAAAATAATTATTGTTATAAATTACGGGACTTTTACCCTTTTTAGTAAATTTTACATCAAATTTTTCACATATAAAATAATTATTTTTTTATAAATATTTTAAATCTTTTTCATTTTCGCTCGCCACTACTTACAAAATCTCTGTTGATTTATATTCCTTCGGTTACTTAGATGTTTCACTTTACCGAGTTATTTTTTAAATAGGTTTTCCTTTGGAAATTTTTTTTTTATAAATTAAATTTAAAAAAACTTTTCGTAATTTTTACGTCCAAATTTAAAAAAATCTAGGTATTCATTTAAAGTTTTTTTTTAATTTAATTTTTTTAATATTTAAGAAATTATTTATAATAGAAAAAAATTTTGTAAAAAAATATATTACAAAAACAAAATAAATACATTTAAAATTTATTTTTTTAAAATATCTTTTATATACAACAAATAAAACCTATTTTACTAAACTATACAAAAACATACAAATAATATATAAATATAATTTCAAAAAATTGTTTAAGATGGATTAAATCTTAAATTTAAAAATTTAACCTATATTTATCAATTTTTTATAAAAAAAATTCTTAGAAAATAATACAAGATCTAGAATATATTGTTAAAAATACATTATTTAAATAATTAAATAAAAACATATTAAACAAAATAATATTTTAAAAAAGCCAATTAAAAAAATTAAAAAAATTTTTATGTTTTTAAATCTCTCTCCAGCCACAAGTTCCCTTACGACTACCTTGTTACGACTTCATTACAGTTACAAAACCGACCTTCATAAATTTAGCATTTAAGAATTTTTTTTGAATAATAAAAAATTATTATATCTTCAAAAACATTTTTTAAACCTCACTTTTCTTTACAGCCGACCTTACTCCCGTAACGTGACGGGCGGTGTGTGCAAAACCCAAAAAGATTCACCGTGACTTGCTGATTCACGATTACTAACGATTCCGTCTTCATGTAGACAAGTTGCAGCCTACAATCTGTACTAAGATATTTTTTATAGATTTGCGCCAACTTACATTTTAGCATCCAATTGTTATATCATTGTAGCACGTGTGTAGCCCAGCTTATAAGAGCCATGACGACTTACCTTCATCCCCTGCTACAACTAACCATCATCGAAGGGGTTCTGGTTAATCATAATATAAAGTTCTTAAAACTATAAATTTAATTTAAAAATAAATTTTAAAAAAATTTATTTATATTTTTTTATTAGCAACTATATTTAAGGGTCCTGTCCGTTACATACTTTCATAATACGTCTCACGACACGGACTGACGATAGCCATGCAACATCTATTTAAAGCTGGTAAGGTTTTGCGCGGACTATCGAATTAAACCACATGCTCCACCGTTTTTAATGAGCTCCCGCCAATTCCTTTGAGTTTTAATCTTGCGATCGTACTTCTCAGGCGAAATGTTTAACGTGTTTACTATAATATCAAAAAAAAACTCCAATATTTAACATTTATAAGTGAAGGTATAGACTACCAGGGTCTCTAATCCTGTTTGCTCCCTATACTTTAATCCATCAGTGTTAGTAAAAATCAGTTAATTGCCTGCACCCTTGATCCTCCATCTTCTATTAACAGATATGAACCTTATTGAAGATATAACATTAACTCACAAATTACTCCAGAAATTTAGTTCCAAAAATTATTCCAAAATTACTCTTTGACATTTAACTTTTGACGTTCAAAAAACGACCTTAGAATTTTTTACGCCCAGTTTGACCGAATAACGCTAGCCCCTTTCGTATTACCGCGGATGCTGGCACGAAATTAGCCGGGACTAATTCTTTAAGTACTGTCATAATCCTCCTTAACAAAAGAATTTTACAACCTAAATTTACAGCTGCCCGTCATCCTTATGATATTGCTGGATCAGGGGTTACCCCATTGTCCAATATTCCCCACTGCTGCCTTATAAAAAGTCAAGACCTTTTCTCAATTCTAGTGCGGTTGATCAATCTCTCAAATCAACTAAGCATCATAGGCTTGGTGTGCTTTTATTCACGCCAACCACCTAATACTTTGTAAAGACATCTTTAAGCGAATTTATAAACAAATTCTTTTTTTCTAAAAAAATACTTTATTCAAGATTTAACTTAAACTTAAAGGCAATCTTTTTACAATTCTTTTCGCCCGTTCGCTACTAAATATAAAAAAATACAAAAAATTTTTATATTTTTTTATATTTCGTTCAACTTGCATGTGTTAAAGCATATCATTAGCGTTCATTCTGAGCCAGGATCAAACCCAAATTCTTATTAAAAAAATTTAAAATTTAAATTTTATTATTAAAAATCTAATAAAATTTTTAATTTTTAGGGTTAGAAAAGGTTTCGAACCTTAAACTTCCGGATCATGAGCCCGGCGAGCTCACCATTTACTCCATCTAACCTTTTAAAATAAATTTGAATTTATTTTTGCAAAAAAAGGGGTTTGAACCCTCGGCTTCAACCTTGGCAAGGTTACACTCTAAACCGCTAAGTTATTTTTGCAATTCTTTTATTGTCAATCTAATGCTTTTTTTATAACTTCGTATAGAAATCCTAATGTTAAAATTATTAAAAAAACAATCATTGCCCAAAATCCATAAAAACCTATTTGAGGTAAACAAATACTTCACGGAAATAAATAAACAACTTCAATATCAAAAATAATAAACAAAATAGCAACGATATAAAATCGAACATCAAATTTATTTCGCGCATCTTCAAAAGGTTCAAAACCACATTCATATGCAGAAATTTTTTCTGAATCAGGAACTTGATTTGCAAAACAATAAGATAAAATAAAAATAATAAATCCTAAAAAAATACTAAAACAAATACAAACTAAAATAACAAAATAATGATTATTAAAAATATTATGTAAATATAGCATGTTTTTTAAGAATTAATTTTATTATTTAAATGTTCTTGAATATTTTTAATAATCAAAAACTGCTCTTCAAAATTACGACTTTCTTTAAAAAAATAATTTAAATAAAAGGTACGTACTTTAATTCAAATAACTGTTTTATTTATAAAAAAAGTTGAATAAAAATGTATTAATACGATAAAAATATAATAAATATATTCGATAAATAATTCTTTATCTAATTGTGCCATATTTAAATGTTTTTAATTTTTTATTATTATATAAAATTTTTCCAACTCCAATAATTGAGAAATACCCATAATCTCTTTTTTGAGTCACAGAATCTATATTTTACGAACCCCAAATTTAGAACGCGCCTGTTTTCTAATGGTAGATCCACCAAAATCAAAAACACCACGAATTAATTTATATTTAATTCCAGGTAAATCTTTAACACGGCCACCCCGCATTAACACTGTAGAATGTTCTTGCAAATTATGAACTTCCCCAATAATATATGCATATACCCGTTTTTCATTACTTAATCGCAATAATGCAAGTTTTCTTTGTGCAGAATTAGGTTTTTTAGGTGTTCTAATTAAAATTCGAATACAAACACCTTTTTTTTGTGGACATTGATCTAAAGCAGGAACTCTTTGTGATCTTTTTTTTTTTAAACGTTTTTTTAAAATTAATTGATTAATTGTTGGCATTTTTTTTTTTTAATAAAATTAATTTTGAAATAAGAACTTTTTGCTGAATTATAATAAAAATACATATTTGTTGAATTAATGTTATTTTTTTATTTTTATTTAAAAGTTGAATTTCACTTGGACGAAAAAATTTTTTATTTAAAAATAATCCAATACAAGAAATATTTTTAATTAAGTTTATTTGTTTAAAAATATTGTAAAAATTATTTTTAAAAATGGGATCTAAAGAATAAATTAAAAAAGAATTATTCATAAATAAAAAAGTTAAAAATTTTATTTTTAATTTTTTACTAAAATTTTTTTTAATTTGAATACTTTTTAAATTTTCAACTTTTAATATTGTTTGTAATTGTAAAAAAGATTCTGTAGAGATAAAATCAATAAAATAAACTAAAATACAATTAATTTGATTTAATATTGAATCTATATTTTTTAATTTATATTGATATTGTATAGATTTTTTTATACGAAAATTTATATGTAAATTTAAAAGCTTGTTAAAAAACATAATATGCTTAGAAAGATTTGAACTTTCAACCATTAAATTCGTAATCTAATACTCTATCCAATTAAGCTATAAGCATAAAAACTTTGGAGTAAAAGGGGTCGAACCTTTGAATCTCGATATCAAAAACCGATGCCTTACCACTTGGCCATACTCCAAATATTTAAACAGAATTTAAAGGAATTTTAAAAAAACTAAAAAAAAAAGTTTTTTCAAAATCATTTAAGGTGTTAAAATTAAAAGAAATATCCAACGCAACAAGATCATTTTTAAATAAAAATTCAATTGTATAAAAAATAAATAAATTTTTTAATTTTGTTGAAAATGTATTTAATTTATTAGAATTTGATTTTAAAGATAAACCTTTAAAAATTTCTAATCGCGGTAAACTTAATAATAAGGTAAATAAAAAAAAATCAAGATTTGTTTTTCTAAGAGTTACTTTACATCCAGTCACAAGACCTTTTTTAATTTTAAATTGAAGTAAATTTTTAGAAGATGTTGTTAAAACACATTTTTGATTCGAAATTAATTCTAAAAAAAAAAAATATAAAACCATTTGTTTTTTTTCAAAAGTAAAATCTTTAAAGCCAAAATTTAAAACAATTTTTTTACATTTTGGAAGTCAAAATGTATTTGTTACATTAAATTTAGTAAAATAATGTAAACTATAATTATAGGAAAATTCTTCGAACATAATGTTTAAATTTTTATAAAAAATCGTTTTTTTAATCATAACCTATATTAAATTAAACAATATCCACATAAAATTAAAATACGCAAAAATTTTTTTTTACGTAATTTCCTTGAAAATCATCCAAAAAGACGCGTACCTAATACACGTTTTTTTTTATTTAAAACAATTAATACATTATTTTTAAATTTACTTAAAGAACCATCAAAAAATACAACCTCTTTTTTAGTTCGAACTACAATTCCTAAATGAATTTCACCTACCTTTACTTTACGAATTAATCTTAATTTTTTTATAGAAACAAGTATAAAATCACCATTAAAAGCCAACGTTCGATTAAAACCCAATAAAGTTTTAATACATTGAGCTATACGAGTTCCAGAATTATCCGCAGATTTTAATTTAGTTTGAACTTGAATCACTATAAAAATACCTCTAGTCAGATTTGAACCGACAAAATATAAATTTTGAATTTATTGTGTATACCATTTCACCATAGAGGCTATTATCTAAAATTAAAAATCAAATAAAATATTTCTAAAAATTTTAAAATATGCCATAATTAATGCTAATGCAATTGCAGATTCTGCAGCAGCAATTGTTAATATAAATAAAGATAATATTTGACCATTAATATCATCTTGATATATGGAAAGTGTAATTAAATAAAAATTAATACCGTAAAACATAATTTCAATTGAAATTAATGAAATTAAAATATTTTTTATATTTAATAAAATCCCACAAATACCCAAAAAACATAAAATAATTCCGATATCGATAAAAGAAGTTAATTGTAAATTTATAAATTCCATTTTTTACATAATATTAATAAATCCATTAAAACTTAATAAAATACTTGAAACAATAATTAAAAAACTTAAAGAAATTGGTAAAAAAACTTTTCATCCTAAACGCATTAATTGATCATATCTATATCGAGGTAATGTTCCACGAATTAATATAAATAAAAACATGCAAAAAATAATTTTAATAGTAAATCAAAAAATACCGGGAATATTTTTAAAAATTCAACAATCTATTAAAGGTAATCAACCGCCTAAAAATAAAATAACTGTTAATGTACTCATTAAAATAATATTTGAATATTCTGCTAAAAAAAATAAAGCAAAACTCATAGAAGAATATTCTACATTATAGCCAGATACTAATTCTGCCTCAGCTTCTGGCAAATCAAAAGGATGTCTATTTGTTTCAGCTAAAGCACAAATAAAAAAAATAATAAACATTGGAAATAGTGGAATACAAAATCATATATTTTTTTGCGCCATTACAATATCTATTAAATTTAAAGAACCTGTAAATAAAATAACAGAAATTATTGTTATACCCATTGAAACTTCATATGAAATCATTTGGGCTGCAGAACGTAATGCCCCTAAAAAAGCATATTTTGAATTACTAGATCAACCTGCCATAATTACAGAATGTACACTTAAAGAAGAAATTGTAAAAATATATAATAAACCCATATTTAAATTTGATAAAACAATTCCATTACCAAACGGAATTGCAACTCATCCTGCTAAAGCTAAACCAAATGTAAAAATAGGTGAAAATATAAAAATAAATATGTTTGAACTTTTAGGCAAAATAGTTTCTTTTAAAAATAATTTTAATCCATCACTTAAAGGTTGTAATAATCCTCAAAAACCTACAATATTTGGACCTTGTCTACGTTGAATTGCGGCTAAAATTTGACGTTCTATTAATGTAAAATAAGCCACAGAAATTAATAATGGAAGAATTAACGAAAAAAAATATAAAATAGTTTTTAAACAAAGAAAAAGCATTGGAATTTTTTAAAAAATTATTTTTCAAAAAGATCTTTCTTTTTGAAAAAAAATAGATGATTCTGACATTAATTTTGAATTTTGTAAATATTGATTATTTAAATAAAAATTATGAATATTTACTTTTAAAAATGTTTTTTTTACTTTTATTGAAAAATTTTTAAAATTTAAAAAATTTATATAAAAATTTTTATTATTTTCTTGTTTTAAAGACGGATTTTCAATATAAATATTTTTTTGCGAAAATAATTCATTAATATTTTGTGCAATAGGTAAATTTTCAGATAATAATTCATAAAAAAATTTAAAATAACACGCACCGTCTCGAGAAAATACATTATTTAATACTTTTACATGTTCTTGAACCTTACCTTCAATATTTATTAATAAAGCATTTTTTTCAAAAAAAGTATTTAAAGGAAAAATAAAATTATTAGTACTAAATTTAAAAACATTTATTGGAATTTGATGTGTTGTAAAAAAAATAATTTTTTTATCATACGCGTTTCTTAATTCAAAACTATCTAATTTAAAATTAAAAAAAAAATTATTTTTAAGTGCAAAATTTTGTAAAAACTTATTATTTTTATATAAAAATAAGTCATATTTTTGATTACAATATAAATAACTTTTTACATTCAAATTAATTCCTAAAAAACAAAAATGCATGGTAGTAATATTTGAATGTAAAAAATTTAAATCACATGTATTTTTTAAATTCAAAAATAATTTTTTACCTAAAAATTTAAATAATAATTGAATAGCCATACTTTCAATTCGAAACCCAATATCAGAACCAAAAATTAAAAAAGGTTTTTTTGATTGACGTAATTTTTGACAAAATAAATGTCGACCTTCGCAAATTAATTTTAAATTTTTTAAAGAAATTCCTAAATGTAAAACAGGATACGTTAAATTTACAATATTTCCTAAATAACCAATAAAAACTTCTTTAGTTAAAAAATGTTTTCGAATACGTAAATTTAACATTAAAGAATCTCAACGAGGATTTGTTCCAATTAAAAAAATTAAATCACTTTGATTTATATTTTTTATTAAACTATTAAATTGATATCCTAAAGAATAATCTTTATTAAAATTAAAAAAATAATTATTTATTAAAAAATTAGATGTTTGACAAAATTGTAAAAATTGTTGAAAAAAATATAATTCTTCAATTGAAATAAGAAACCCTAAATTTCCAATATAATTTATAGTTAATAAATTTTCTAAAAAAAATTGATTAGAAAATTTAAACATAAATTTATTAAAAGACATTGTTTGAAAAGTTTTTTTTATTAATATATTATTATTTATTAAATGAATATTTTCTAAACGATTAAAAAAAATACTATCAAATGAATATCTTGTTTTATCAGAAATTCAATTTTCATTTAAATTTTCATTTAATTTTGGTAAAATACGTAAAATTTGTTGGGAATATTTTAAAGAATGTATTTTATTATTATTTTTTTTTATGAAAATAATAATATTACTCCCAAAGGCATCTAAAAAATCTACAGATTCTATTTTTTTTAATTCTCAATTTCGCGCAGAAAATGCATATGGCTTAGAAGTTAAGGCACCGACTGGGCATAAATCAACTAAATTCCCAGAAAGTTCGGTTTTAATATATTTATTAACAAAAGACCCAATTTCCATAATATCGCCACGACCTAAAGCGCCAAATGTTTCAACACCACAAATTTCAATTAAAAATCGAATACACCGTGTACATTGAATACAACGTGTCATTATTGTTTTTATAAAAGGACCACAATTTTTATCTTCAACTTTTCGTTTTAATTCAAAAAATCGACTTCTATCGGAACCAAAATTAATTGTTAAATCTTGTAAATCGCATTCTCCACCTTGATCACAAATAGGACAATCTAACGGATGATTTAATAACAAAAATTCTAAAACAGATTCTCGTGCCTTTTTAATTAAAGGACTATTTGTAAAAATAATCATTCCAGGAATTACAGGTGTTGCACATGCGGCTACAGGTTTAGGAGATTTATCTATTTCAACTAAACACATACGACAATTTCCTGCAATAGATAATTTTTCATGATAACAAAAACGTGGAATATGGATAGATACTTGTTCACAAGCTTGAAGAACAGTTATATTTTTTTCGACTTTTAGTTTGATATTATTTATAAATATTTCTATCACAAAGATGTTAAAAATTTTAATATAAAATATATAAATATATTTTAAAAATTTAATTTTATGTTTAAACAAATAATTTATAAAATATTTTTTTAATGAAAATCTTTAATAATAGACAAAAAAATGTTAAAATTGTATGATTTAAATATATATTCTTTTAATTTATTTTTAAAATAAAACTTTATTTAATTATGTAAAATTACATAAACTTAAATATACTCGAAATTCTGTACATATTATAATTATTCTAAAAAAATTATAAAATTATTTAAAAAATAAAAATTAAATTTAAATTCTAAATAATGAGTTTACAAAATAAAACTAACTTTTTCTGACAATAAATTTATATTTAAATAAATAATATTTTTTATAAATTAAATTTATTATTATTCGACATTCCTTAAGATAAAAATTTTTAACTTAAATAATATTTATAAAAAAATTATTTAATATTTTTAGAATATATTTTAAAATTAAAAATTGCAAATTCATTTTTACGTAAAGATTGTAAAACAGGATTTTGATATTTAATAATTTTAAATTTTGTTTCTTCTATACTTAAAACAATTGCACCAATCATTGCAATTAATAAAATAAAACTACAAAATAAAAAAGCAAAAATATGTTCAGTAAATAAAACTTTTCCAAGAATTTCTAAATGAGTTTCTAATTTTAAAAATTTAGAATAATCCTCATAAAGATATTCAACATTATCAATAAAATATACATTTAAAAAAGAAATATCCGAAAAATTTAACAATGTTTTTTCAAAAAAACATTTTTGTTTTCAAACAAAATATTCTATTTGATCTTCTTGAATAAAAAATAAAACAATAAATAATAATAAAATAATAATTAAACTTTTATAAGAAAAAAAATCTTTAATTGTTTGTGAAGTATTTACTATTTTAATATCTAAAGTCATTACCATAAATAAAAATAAAACTGCAATTGCTCCAACATATACAATTAAAAAAATAAAAGCAAAAAATTCAACATTTAATAATAATAATAAGATACTTCCTCAAAAAAAAACTAAAAGTAATAATAAAATAGAATGTATTGGATTATTAATTCCAATAACAAAAGTAACACACGTAAAACAACAACAACATACAAAAAAAAAAAAAAAAGTCATCATTCGGGAAAGTGCGACTCGAACGCACGACCTTTTATTCCCAAAACAAACGCACTAGCCAACTGTGCTATATCCCGCAAATTTTTTATATATAATAATTAATTTTTAAATCAATACCTGATACAGAATTTTCTAAAAATTTTAATAATAAAGTTATTTGTTGCTTTTCAAAAGTACTTTTTAAATTAAAATAAATAAATAAATTTTTAGAATAAATACGCTTTTCAAATTGTTCTCTTGATTTTTTATCTACATGGGGTGATCTTAAAACAGTATATCGGGAAAATTTAGTCGGTAAAGTAAAAAAACCTGATGTTTTTAATGACAAGCTTTGTATTTTTTGAAGAATTTTCGAAAGCATAAATTTAAAATTAGTTTTTTGAAAACTTTTAAATTTAAAAAGAATTTTAACTTGTTTGATATTAATAATAGACATGTTTTCCAAATGTCTAGAAGTGGAATTGAACCACTGGCCTAAAGATTTTCAGTCTTTCGCTCTAACCAACTGAGCTATCTAAACAAAATAAAATACCTATTACCGGACTCGAACCGATAGTTTACAGATTTTAAGTCTGCTGTGTCTACCATTCCACCAAACAGGCATAATTAATAATAATTGAAAAGAGTTGGATTCGAACCAACGTAGAAAATTTCAATAAATTTACAATCTATCGCCGTTAACCACTTAGCTATCTTTTCTAAAAAAATATATACATTCGACAGGATTTGAACCTGCAACCCGCAGCTTAGAAGGCTATTGCTCTATCCAATTGAGCTAAGAATGCGGTTTTTAACAATTATTAAAATACACTCTCTAAGTTGGGCTTGAACCAACGACCTGATGGTTAACAGCCATATGCTCTACCACTGAGCTATTAGAGATTTTATTTAAAATAAAATAAACTTGATTCTACTAAAGAATATAATTCTTTAAATTTTTTTACACTCGTACTTTTTTTTAAAAAACTTTCAAAAATTTCTTCTAAAATTCCATCAAAAAATTTATATTTTTTTTTTATAAAACTTGCGGATAATATTCATTTTGCATTTAAAAAATCTCGGCGACGTTTTATTAACCGTATTGGTTTATAAAATGTTTTAAATCTTTTTTTTCGACAAATAACTCCCAAATATGGGGTTGTATTTTTAAATGCATTATCTAAAACTTTTTCAAAATTTTTATTTTTAAATAAAGAATTTTTTGCTCAAAAATTTAAAATATTTCTAAAAATATTTTCTAATAAATATTTATTTCCACATTTTATTAAATATTGTTGTAAAATTTTAAAACTTGAAATTCCGTTATTTGAAGAATTAAAAAAAAAGAAAACTTTTCTAAATGGAAAATAAAATTCTTTCTTATTTTTTTGTAAATAAAAAAATCATTTTTTTCATGTTATTTTTTTACGAAATTTGGACTTAATATTTTTTCGAATTTTTTTATTTAAATTTAAATTTACCACTATGCGAGTAATGAGATTCGAACTCATATTTTTTACTTGGAAGGCAAATTGTTTAACCATTAACGAATACTCGCAAAAATAAATAGGCGCATTGGGATTTGAACCCAAGACCTGCGGATTAAAAGTCCGTTGCTCTACCGTTGAGCTATACACCCAATTTAAAATATATTTTGAATTTTTATTTTATGCTTATAATAATAATAAATTTTTAAAAAATTTTTTTTAATTTATTTTTTTTAATAAAAAAATTCTTTAAAATTTTTTTTTTTATATTTTTTTGTTTATTTGAAATTTTATTAAAAAATAATAAATTTTTTAATTTAAAATTTGTTAAATTAAAAAAAAATTTCATAAAAATATATAAATATTTTTTAAAAATTAATTTAAAAAAATTATTAAAAAAATCATTTTTAAATAATTTTTTATAAAAAAAATAAAAATTTCCAATTCAACTTGGAATTGCAAAAAAAAAATTTTGTTTTTTAAGATATATTAATTGAAAAAATATTTGAATATTTTTTAAATTTTTTAAACAGCAATATATATATATATTAAAAAATTTTTTAAAAAAAAGTTTATTAAAATTTTGTTCATAATCACATATTCAAAGTTTTCTTTTAAAATGCGTATGTCAAAAAATTTTAAAAAAAATATTTTCAATTAAAAATCATTTTTTATCAACAATTCTTTTAAAAATAAATTTTTTTTTTAAAAATAAAACTATTTTTAATAAAAATTTTTCATTAAAAAAATTTTTTCACAAAAAATCATTTAAAGAAAATTCAAAATTAATCAAACGTAATTTTAATGTTTGATTAATTAAATATCGAAAAGGTTGCGTTAAAAATTTTATATTATTTTTTAATTTTACAATATCTTCAAAAATATTTGAATTTTCTAATTGTTTATTTTCTTCTTTAATTTTTTGAAAGTTTTGCGGAAGTTTAAAAAAAAAAGAATTTTCACGTAAAAAATATTTAAAAATAAAAAATTTTTGATATATTGGAAAATAATTATGTTTTATTAAAAATTCAAATTCAGATTCTTTTTGAAAATTTTCTGGATAAAATTTTAATAACACATTTCGCTTTTGCAATCGCTTTAAAGTAATAATTTTTGCATAAACATTTCGACTATTTATATTAGCATATTCTTTTAAAACTTTAAGCATTTAAGAAAATTTTTAAACAGTTTTTTCATAATATTTACTTAACAAAGCAATATATATTGGCAAAATAGATTCCGCAGTATTTAAAGATATTTTCGAACCATCACCCAAAATATCTAATCCAACAACGGCTATTGGCATAAATCCATGATTTACACCACAAATTTCACTGCATTGTCCATAAAAAATTCCAGGATATTTTATATAAACTGATGTTTGATTTAAACGTCCAGGACAAGCATCTAATTTAATACCTAATGCAGGAATTGCTCAAGAATGTAATACATCTGCAGCTGTAATTAAAATACGAATATTTGTTTCAATTGGTAAATATAATCGATTATCTACTTCTAATAAACGATTAGGTGCATTTTTTGTTAAAAAACTATCCGCAAGTAAAAAACTGTCAAAATTGCAAGTAACAGATAATAAATCTACAGAACCATCATCTCCTAAAAATAACGGTTCTTTTTCTTTATTAGAATTTAATTGAAAAATAACATTAGGGTCTAAAAATTCATAAGATCAATATCATTGATGACCAATTACTTTAATAGTTAATAATGGTTCTATAATTTCATCAATAGAATATAGTAATGAAAAAGAAGGTATTGCAACAAAAATTAAAATAATTGCTGGAATCAAAGTTCAAATAATTTCCAAAAGAGGTGCATGTACAACAATTAAAGGTTTTTTTAAAGTTTCATTATTAAATAAAACAATACAACGAATTAACATATAAAAAACAAAACAACAAATAGCAACTAAGAAAAAGAAAAGGTCATGATGAAAATTAATAATACCTTCCATTACAGGACTTGCGGGAATTTGAAATCCAAATTGAAAAACCGTATTCGGTTGTTGATTAAAAAAAAAATTTAAAGAAAACATTTATAAAATATTAAAAAAATAAAATAAACTATAGTTTATTTTATTAACGCAGGAAGTGTTGGACGACACGCCTTTAATCGTTCGATTGGTTTATAAAAATATCGTAAACTATCTGTACGAGATGGATCATCTTTCGGTATAGTTATTGCTGCATTGATATATGCATTCAGATGCTCGCGGAATTCTTTACCTCAAATTAAATGTTCTTTCAATTCGCGAGACAACATATTTGCCTTTTCTAAAGATTCAAGATGTTCTTCTAAAGACAATAAACAGTGCATATTTTCTTCAGCATTTTTAATAATGTTTTCACGTTCTATAAACGTCATTGAAGGATCATTAAACGCTGCGCGAAAATATTGGTTCAAAAAATGTTCTGAAAAAGCCCCAAAATGTTTTGGCGTTAACTTATATCCATCTGGAGATTCGATAATAACTGTATTTAAAATCGCTTCAACATCACTTTGATTAAAATAACCACCTCTTAAAGGATCACCATTTCCACCTATTACTGGCGCGGCAGGTTGTGGTGGCACTTGAGGTGCTGCTTCTCGAACAACTTCCGCCCCTTGCACTACAACTTCTTGAATAACGCCTGCCTCTGGGGATGTCACAGGGTCTACCATAACTTCTACTGCAACTTGCACAGCTTTCGCAGCTGTTTCACCAACGGCTTGTGCAGCCGCAGTAATTTCAGGTGTTACAGTTTCTACAACCGCAGTAGCTACAGCATCTGTTCCATTATTGGGTGATGTTGTAGATGCGGGTGGCGGCGTTGTTGGTGGTGGTGGATTGCTACGACCTCCCCCTTTATTACCAAAATCAAAATCGGGCATACCATTGCGAATACAATAAACAACCCCAGCAAATGCGCCTAAAATTCCAACACCAATCGCAACTCATTGAACAATTGTTCAAAAATCTCAATTAGATGCAGCTGTTGAAGGTGCATTATTTGGGGAATTAATATTTTTTTTATTTATATCCGGATCTGGTGATGCTGCGAATTGAATTCCTGCTGCCTTAGCTTCTGGCACGAATATTATTTCTTGCAATATACAAAAAATTGAAAAAAAAAAATCAAATAAAATAATAGAATTTCCTAAAATAAATAAAATCATTCCTAATTTTAAACCTTTTTGAACATATAATGTATGATGTCCTTCAAAAGTTGCTTCACGAATAACATCTCGACATGAAATTGCTATTGTGCAAATAAATAAAAAGAATCCAAATAAAAATAAAACAAATCCTTTATTATAAAAATGTAAGTAGGCTGTTAAACCTAAAACAATAAAAAATGCGCCTAATGCTGCAATAAATGGTCAAGGACTTGGATCAACAATATGAAAAGGATGCTTTTGATTACGAAATAATGTTTTTAATTTAAGTTCTGACATAAATATTTAAAAAATAATTAATTTTTATTTTATAAGTTTATTTATTTTTTTAATAAAATCAATAATAGATGTAAATTTTGGGAATATACTTGTTTTTAAAAATTTACGAATATTCATCATTATAATATGCGAAACATTTTATATAATTTTAATTAAAAAGTAAATAAAATTAAAAAGGCCATCATTAAAGCAAAAAGTGCAATTGCTTCTGTTAAAGCAAATCCTAAAATTGCAAGACGCATCAGTTCATCCTTTTCATTTGGATTACGAGATACTGCAATTAAAAGAGATCCAAAAACATTTCCAATTCCAACCCCAGCTCCAGCTAGACCGATTGTTGCTAAACCAGCTCCGATTAATTTTGATGCAGTTAATAACATTGAATTCTGTTGTAAAATAATCTTTCAAAACCTTTTGTAGGGGGTATTAAAATTTAAAATTTAAATATATAATTAAAAAAAATTATATAAAAATTATTTTTTTATAAAGCACGTTGTTTATAAAAAGAAATAATTTGTTTATATGAATTTGCAAAATTAAAAATAATTTCGATTGGTTGTGGATAATAAATAAAAATTGCTTGCAATGTTAAAAAATCTACAACTAAATAATTCGGCGTATAAAATTGAATATCGCGACATCAATGTTTAAATTTTTTTTTTTTTAAACGTTTATAACGTCAACGTTTTAATTGAAATTTAAATCTACGTTTAATTGCAACATTTTTAGGTTTTAAATATAATTTTTTTTTTAATCGTTTATAAAAAATTTTAGATAATAAAAAATTTTCAATTCAAGATTCTTTTTCAAATTTTTCAAAAAAAATATTTAAATTTGTATTTAAAGAAAAAAATTTTATAAATTTTTCATTATTTAAAAAAGAAATTGGCGTAATTTTTGTAAAAAAAATTAAAAAAATTTCAAAAAAAAAATTTTGAATAAAGATTTCAAAATAATTTAATAATTGAAAACAATATTTTATTTTAAAATTTAATAAAAAAAGTAAAAATTTATATTCAGGACGAGCTCATTTTTTTAACAGTGTACATATTTTTAACATTTTTTTTAAATTTTTTTTAAATTTTATTTTCATAAAAATTTTTATATATTTAAAAAAAAATCGAAATAATTTAAAAGTTTGTTTATTAAAAACCAATTTAAAAGAATTATAACTTTCATTAAAAATTTCTTCTAAATCTAAAAAATAATTTCAAAATTGAATTACTTTTGTTTTTAATTTAAAATTTGTAATAATATACCCCTTTTTTCGATAAAAATGAAATTGCAATTTTTTAAAAAAAAATCGACGACGTCATTGTGTTACGCCATGACCTCAATATCGATAAAATAATCTTTCAACAATATATAAATAAAAAATTTTTCACATAATTTTTGAAACTGTAATAACATCCCCAATTTTTATACAAAAATGTAAAGAAGTAATATTATTTGAATTAACAAAAACTCCTTGATGTTTTACAATTTGATTGCAAATATATATTGTAGGAATTAAACGCATTCGAAAAAGAACTGTAGATAATCGCTGTTCGAATGCACTGATAAAAATATTTGTTTTAAAATTTTTTTTTAAATTTCAATTTTTTTTAAAAATATTTCTAATTTGAAATTCTTTTAATCCCCCATAAAAATTTTTTAATTTTTGTTTTGTAAAAAAAACATTTTTATAAAAATATTTAAAACGTTTTTGTTTTCTAAGATAAGGAACCATTTGACGTCGCGCAACAGTTCATTTCATATTTTTTGTAATTAAAAAAAGTTTTGCAATAAAACCTTTTTTTAAAATTATTTTACTTCGAAATTTATAAAAATTACGTAATCGCGAATCTTTATAAATTCAAACTTTACTACGCGTTTGAAAACATATTTTATATCTAGATTTTTTTAAATTATGTTGCATAAATTTCTTGCTAAAAGTTTATTTTTTATTTTAAAAATAAATAATAAATAAAATAATTGTTGCTCTTTTAAACGCCCTTCTTTAAAAGCTTCTTTTAAAAAATTAAAAAAAAATTCAATATTTTCAATTGCGTCATTATTTCCAAAAAATTTAAATAAAACATTATTTGGATCCATATCTGTATCAATTAATCCAATAATTGGAATCGGAAATTTTTTTAATTCAAACAAAGCTTCTTTATTTTTATCTAATAAAATAATAAAATCAGGAACAGGTGCTTTTCAAAAAAGTGTTAATCCTTTTAAAAAAAAAAAATATTTTTGAAATTTATATTTTTTTTTAAATGTAAATTCACGATCGATAATATAATTAACAAAAACTTTAAAAATTTTTCAATTTGTAAAAAGCCCCCCAATTCATTTAAAATCAATATACCCAGAAATATATATAGAATTATTTTCATTAAAAGTATATTCTTCCATTAATTTTTTTAAAATAGATGTCATTGGTAAATTTGGATTTGTTCCTATAATTAAAAACGTATTTCGTTTAAAAAAAATTTGTGTTAAACTATAAAATAAATATCTATAAGGTTTTCATAAAGAATCTAGATTATAAATATTAATATTATGACGTGTTCCATAAATATAAGAAGTTAAATAAAAATTCAATGTTTCATCTTTATGCCCTAAATGTAATCGAATTTTTATTAAATTGATTATATTAAAATTATAAAAATTTTTATACATTCGTTTTTTTACCTTCTTTTTTTTTTACAATTTCTTTAAAATATTTTATACCTTTTCCTTTATAAGGTTCAACAGGACGTAATTTTCGAATTTCTGCAGCAATTTGATGAACTTGTTGAAAATCATTTCCAAAAATAAGCAATGTTAATAATTTTTTATTTAAAATTTTTATTGAAATATTTTCAGGAATTTTAAAAAAAATATAATGATTAAATCCAACTTTTAAACTTAAAACTTGCTTTTCTACTACAGCTTTATACCCAACACCAACAATATTTAATTTAATTGAAAATCCTTTTACAAGACCTCAAATTAATTTATTTAAAATTGATAAATAAAAATGCTTTTCTTTCATATTTTTATTTAAAAATCATAATTTTCTTACATATGGATCAAAATAAAAATATAAATATTTAGATTTTTTTTTTTTCTTTAACCCTAATGGACCTTTAATTATAAAATATTTTTTTGTAAATAATACCGAAATTTTTTGCGGAATAATTAAATTTAACATAAGTTTTTATTCAAGATAACAGATAACTTCTCCACCTAAGTTATAAATACGTGCTTCAGCATCTGTAACTAATCCACGCGTTGTTGAAAGAATAAAAAGTCCTTTTCCATTAAAAACTTTTCATAAATGTTTTGATTTTATATACAATCGGCGCCCTGATTTAGAAACTCGTTTAATTTTTCTTATTACAGAAACCTGCTCAATATTATATTTTAATAATACAATAAAATGTTCTTTATCGTTAATAATTATAGTTTTAAATCCACGAATAAAACCTTCTTTTTGTAAAATTTTTAAAATTTGAATACAGATTTTTGGCATTGGATTATATAAAAAAACTTCTAATAAAGATGCTTTTTGACCGTTTCGAATTCTTGTTAACATATCACTTAAAATATCAATCATTATTATCAACTTGCTTTTCGAATCCCGATAATTTTCCCTTGCAAAGCATATTTTTTTAAAAATAATCTTGAAATTTTAAATTCTTTGTAAATAGCACGTGCTCTATTTGAAAGTACGCATCGATTTCGAATTTTTGTTTGCGTAAAAAAAGAATTTAAATAGATTAATTCTTGAAAAATATATTTTCTTAAAGTTAGATTTATATTTACAAAAATATATTTTAAAATATATTTTTTTTTTTCTAAATGATAAAAAGAATATCGCTGATTTTTGTCTTTTCAAAATAATTTTTTCATAAAAAGCTTAAAGGGGAATTGAACCCCTATTCAAAGATTTGCAATCTTTTACATTACCTTTATGTTATCAAGCCAATTTCAATTATTATTTTTTTTCAATTTTTCAAAGTTCATTATTTAAAAAATCAGAATCTGTTTTAAAAATTTTTTTAAAAAAATTAAAATTTTGTGTTAATGTACTTCCATTCGAAAAAATAATTAAATTTTTTTGTTTAAGTGGATGTGTATTTTTCTTCATATCAAAAATAAAAAAAATAAAAAAATTCATAAATAATTATAAAAATAATTCAAAAAAAAATACTAATAAATAAATCATTTGTTATACAAATAGCAATAAAAGAAGTAAAAATATAATAAAGTTTTTTTTCTAAAAATAATGTTTTTAATAAAGATTTTTTAAAAAAAAATAAGACTATATATATATATGGAATAAAAAAAATAATTAAATTTTTAAATAAAATATTTAAAACACTTTTAAAATAAATATTAAATTGAGCATCATATTCAATAAAAAAAAAATTTGATTGAAAATGATTTAAATTAAAAAAAAATATAATATAAAAAGGTAAACTAACTTTATAAAAAAAAACAAATGTAATAAAAAAATAAATTAAAAAAAAAATAAAAAATTTTAATAATAATAAAATTTCATGTAAAAAAAAACCTTCTCAAAATAAACAAAAACAATTTCAATAAAAAAATGGTAAATACGTTAAAAATATAATACAATTAATTAAATAAAAATAAAAATAAAAAAAGTCTTCAAAATTATTAATTATAAAATGATCTGTTTGTGTAATTTTTCATAAAAAAAGAGAAATATAATATAAAATAATATTTATTTTTAAATAATAATAATAATTTAAAAATAAAATTGACAAACAAATATATTTTAATCTTCAAAAAATTTCTGGAAATGTTGGCAAAATAATAAATTGTCAAATTCAAAAAAAATTCGCAATTTTTTTTCAAAAAATTTCTATAGTTTGTATCATTAAATTTTTATCTCTTACGGGATTTGAACCCGTATCTACACCGTGAAAGAGTGATGTCCTTACCATTAGACGAAAAAGACAATTTCGAGAAAAACGGGACTTGAACCCGCGACTTTTAGCTTGACAGGCTAACACTCTAAACCAACTGAGTTATTTCCTCTGAATTAATATCTTTGGAGATGATCGGAATCGAACCGATGGCAGTATGCGTGCAAAGCATATGTTCTACCACTAAACCACACCCCCAAAAATATTAATTTAAAATAAAAAAATTTTTATCTTTAATATAAAGATGATAATAATATTTCTTTAATTCACAATAATAAGGAATTTTCAAAAAAAAAAAAATAAAAAGGAATTAAAAAAAATAAATATGAAATAAGTCTTAATTTCATATCAGCTAAATTTTTATTTTTAATAATTTTTACACTATTTTCAAAAAAAATAATTTTAATTAAACGTAAATAATAAAAAAAACTTATTACAGTTAAAATTAATAAAAAATAAGAAAAAAAAAAAAAAGAAGATTCAATTAAACTAAAAAAAATTTCATATTTAACAAAAAAACCTCCAAAAGGTGGAATACCGCTTAATGAAAAAATTATAATTGAAAATATTAAACTTAAATATGGTTGATTAAAAGATAATCCTTTTAAATTAATTAAAGTAATTGTTTTATTTGTTAAATGCATAATTATAAATCAAATAATAAGTGAACTTATAATATATAAAATTAAATAATCAACTGTTGCACGAATACCTTCAAAATTTAAAACTGCAAAACCTAAAAGCATAAAACCAACATGTCCCGTAGAACTATATATATAAAAACGTTTAAAACTTTTTTCAGAAAAAGCACCTAAAATCGAAAAAATTATACTTAAAAATGCAATAAAAAAAAAAATTAATTGTAAGTTTACTGTTAATGGTAAAAAAATATTAAAAAATAATCAAATTAAAATAAAAATAATAGTTAATTTTGAAAAAATAGATAAAAATGTTAAAGTTGCTAAAGGAGCACCGCCATATACACTTGGCGCTCAAAAATGAAAAGGAGCCGCAGTTAATTTAAAAAATAAATTTAATAAAATAAAAAATAAACTTAAATATAATAAATATTCATTAAAAGAAATTTCTTGAATTTCAAATAACATTTCAAAAAATAAATAAATAGAAAATTCTGGAAAATATGGTGCAATAACATAAAAAGTAGTATTTTTAAAAAAATTTTCTCATTGAATTTTTTCTTGAAGAAATTGCATTAAATTTTGAAGTCAAAAATTTTCAACTTGAAAATTTTTTATCAGCGCATTTTGAAAAAGAATGTGTTCTTTAAAAACTTCTAAAAAAAAAGATTTATTTTTTACAAGTTCTTTTTCTAAAAAATCACTTATAATAAAATATTGATTAAAAATTTCTACATTTTCAAGACGCACATCATTTATAAAATACAATTTTTTATTAGCGCAATCTTGCATCTCTAAATGTAATAAAATAATATTCATAAAATTCATTTCTAAAAAAGGTTTAAAATTTAATATACTAAAAGCTTGATTTACAACATCCCCAATTCCAAAATACGAAAGTATTGTTGAAAATCGTAAATATTCTGCTAAATGAAATAATGCAAATCAATCTAAAATTCCATTATAATTTAAATTTGAAAATATTGTTAAAGTTTCGTGTGCAGAAAAATCAAAAACATTCGTAAATGTTTGATAAAAATGCGTATTATAAAAATTATATAAAACATATAATTCACGAATTCCTTTAAAAAATCCATATACATTATCAAAATATATTTGTTCTAAAATTCAATATGAAATTTTTTTATTATTTGAATTTAAATCTAATTCAAATTCAGAAAAATTTATTAAAATATTTTCAAAAGTTTGAATATATAATGGTGTTAATGGCGAATAATATAATAAATAATTATTTATACTTTTAAAATAATTATCAAAATGATATTCAAACCCAAGATAAAAATAATAAAAAAAATTTTTATTATTAAAAATTTCAATATATTGATATATATAATGATTTTTAATTTCATATCATAAATTAAGAAAAAAAAAATCTAATTTTTTTTCAGTAAAATTTTTTATATTAAAAAAATCTTGAGAAAATGCTGAATTTAAAATTAATTGAATATTTATTTGCGAAAAAGTTCCAAATAATTGATATAAAAATCCTATTCCAAGAATAAAAAGTCCACTTGGAATTGATGCTAAAATTAAATATTTTAATCCCGAAATTGTACTAAATTTATTTTTACGCTCAAATCCAACTAAAACATACGAACTGAATGCAATACATTCTAATAAAATAATAATTGATATAAAATCTGTTGTAGAAATTAAACAAATTGCTGAAAAATATATAAATCAAATTAATAACGAAAACTCCATTTTAGAATTTTCGTAAATAAAAAAAATATTAGAAATACTTAAAAAAAAAAAAAAAACAGTTAACGTTGCTAAAAAAATAAAAAAATTTACAAATAAAGAAATATTTTGATGCAATAAAAAATTTTGAAATTCTTCAATTTGTAAATAATCAAAATCTAAAGAAATTAAATTTCCAAATAAAAATAAATAATAACTTGAAATAATATTTAAAAATTTAACTTGACGTGCTTTATTCGGAAGAAGAATCGCAATAATTATAATAAATAATAATATAATAAAAATACTAATTAAATAATTATATATTAATCACGCTGAAAAAGAATTTTCGAAACAAACATTTAAATAAATATTTATATAAAAAAGCATAGGTTTTAAAAGCGATTAAAATTGTTTATAAAATGTTTTTCTAAAGTACTTATAACGGGTAAAATTATTAAAAAATATAAAAAGTATAGTGGTGTTACTATTTGAGAAAATTCAATAAAAGGTGTTTCTACAACTTCTTGCCCAATTCAACCTAAAATTAAACTATCAACAACAAAAAATCAAAAAACTATTACATGTATTGGTTTAAAAAAATTACTTCTAATATATGAAAAATCTAAATTTGGTAATAATAATAAAATTAAAATTGCAGCACCCATTAATAAAACCCCCCCTAATTTATCAGGAATTGTTCTTAAAATTGCGTAAAATGGTAAAAAATATCATTCAGGTACAATATGCGGTGGAGTAACCATCGGATTTGCTTCAATATAATTATCAGGATGTCCTAAAAAATTTGGGGCATAAATTACAAAAAAAGAAAAAATTACTCCAAAAATACAAACCCCCAAAAAATCTTTAAAATAAAAATACGGTAAAAAAGATATTCTATCAAAATGCGATTCTAAGCCTAAAGGATTATTAGAACCATCTTTATGTAATAAAATTAAATGCAAAAATACTAATCCTAAGATAATAAAAGGTACTAAATAATGTAAACTAAAAAATCTATTTAAAGTTGGATTATCTACAGAAAAACCTCCTCAAAGAACTTGAACAATATATTTGCCAATGAAAGGTACTGCTGAAAATAAATTTGTAATAACAGTTGCACCTCAAAAACTCATTTGTCCTCAAGGTAAAACATATCCCATAAATGCTGCAGCCATCATTAAAAAAAAAATTGAAACTCCAGAATATCATAATTCAGATCTTGGTTGAAAATAAGAACCATAATATAATCCACGAAACATGTGTAAATAAACTACAATAAAAAACATTGATGCACCATTTGCATGAACATATCGAAAGCCAACACCTCCAATAACATCACGCATAATATGTTCTACACTAATAAACGCCAAAGAAATTTCAGGCGTATAATGCATTGCTAAAAAAATTCCTGTAAAAAGTTGAATTGCAAGCGCAATGCCTGCTAAAGATCCAAAACCTCAAAAATATGATAAATTAATTGGGGTTGGATAATTGTCTGAATGATTACTTAAAGATATTCCGATTGGATTTTTTATTATTTTATTATATAAACACATAGGTAATTTAAATATTTCATGAATTATTAAAAAAATATAAACGATATTCTTGTGTTAAATTTAACATTTCAACAACAATACGCTTTTCATTAAAAAAATATCGAACTTCAACATATCCCGATAAAGGAAAATCTTTTCGCAAAGGATGTCCTTTAAAACCATAATCAGTTAAAATACGACGTAAATCTTTATTATTAATAAAATAAATACCAAATAAATCTCAAAGTTCACGTTCAAATCAAGTTGCAATTTTAAAAATACGTTCAATACTTAAAACTGAAGTTTTTTCATTAAAACAAATATTTATCATTATTCGCGAATTAAATGTTAAGCTTAATAAATTATAAAAAATTTCAAATCTATTTTTTTTTCAAGGAAAATCTAATCCACACATATCAGATAATATTTTAAATTGACTTTGAGAATGTTTTTGTAAAAAAAAAAGAAAATTAAATAATTTATTAAAAGGAATTTTAATAAATAATTCTCCGGTTACAGAATATCCTCAACTTTGAGGAAATAATTGTTTTAAATAATTTCGATAATTTAAAAATAAAAAGATTACAGACATTTTAAAATAAAAATAGACTTAAGTAGACTTGAACTACTGACTTTACGCTTATCAGGCGTACACTCTAAACCACCTGAGTTATAAGTCTATTTTTAAAAATAGTTTAATGATAGAGGGATTCGAACCCACGACATATGAATTATGATTCCATTGTTCTTCCAGCTAAACTATATCATTTCACAGGAAAATAGGGATTTGAACCCTAAGCACTTAATTTTGAAGACTAATATTCTACCAATTGAATTATTTTCCTTTTTTTAAGAATTCTTCAGGAATCGAACCCAAATTAATATTATATTTTTATATTAAATTCTTTCCAAAATGAATTCAACTTAAATTTTGAAAACTAAAAAAATACTTTTAATTTTTATTAGGATCTTCTAATATTGATTGAAAAAGATATTCTAAAGGAAATTCTGGAAATAATTTTATTGAAACTGTATTTTTAAACTCTAATTGATCTAAAAGAACATGGAATAACGCTTCCATACTCGCATTTTTAAGCATAGTTTTTGCCATTTCCACAACATAAGCGTCCGTTGCAATACAAAAATTTTCTTGATAATATGTTAAAAGTTCTTTTGTAGGAATAATATATCCTAATCAAGATATGCTAGAATTTTGCAATTCAACAGTTATTCAACGATCTTCAAGTCCAAATATATAAAAAAATCCACATAAACCGAATCAATCCATAAATAATTTTTTATTATAAAAATCTTTTAAAAAATCTTGATTATCTGAAGATGAAAAAAAAAAATCTGAAAATCAACCAAATTCAATAAATGTTGAAAGTGAAAAAAAATCTACAATTTTAGAATTTACGAAACAATACGCATATGTAAATAAAAATAAAAATTTATTTGATATATTTATTGGATAATCAAAAATATTAAAAAAATGATGAACAGAATTAAATTTAATTAAATTAATATTTATTGAAGGAAACATTAAAAATATATCTAAAAGTGCAGAAAATCAATAAACATAAAAAAATACACAAATAAAAATTAATATACAAAAATTACTAAATAAAATTAAAAAAGGCATTTTAAATATAAAATTTGATAATAAATTTTTATTATAAAAATTTAAAACTAAATTACTCTTAAAAAAAATAGTTTTATAAATCCCAACTGATCCAAAATATTCTAAAATTCCTCGATCAATATTTTGATAAGAATATCTATATCCATAATTTAAAATATTTTGAGAAAAAAAATAATTATAAAGCTTATCAAAATATCATTTTCTATTTAAAAAATTATACATATAATTTCCAATTAAGGATATTTTAAAAAAAAAAACTTTTTTAAAATAAATATAAAAATTAAAAATAAAAAATGCAAAAAGTGCCCCTAAAAAACTCAAACAAACAGGAAAAATTTTAAAATAAGTTTGTAAAAATTCAGATTCAAATATTAAAAAATTTGTCGGTAAAATAAAAATAGAATTACCTCAAAAATCAGTCCCCATTCCAACAAACATATCTTTTAAAATAAACCCAATAAAAATACTAAAAAAAGATAAAAAAAATAACGGAAAACCCATTTTAAAAGGAACTTCATGTAAAACAGTAAATATTTGTTTAGACATAACCGAAGGTTTTCTTAAAAAAGTTAATGCAAGTAATCGGATAGAATAAAATGCTGTAAAAAATGCGGAAAAAGATCCTAATCAATAGGCAAAAAAACCTTTAATAGAAAAATTTGAAAAAGTTCATTCTAAAATTAAATCTTTCGAATAAAAACCTGTTAAAAAAGGAAATCCCATTAAAGATAAAGATCCTATACAAATCATACTATATGTAAATGGCAATAATTGTAACAAACCCCCCATTTTACGCATATCTTGTTCATTAGAAACTGCATGTATAATTGCACCTGCACTTAAAAATAATAATGCTTTAAAAAAGGCATGATTTGTTAAATGAAAAATACTAACAGCATATCCTGAAGTTCCACAAGCAATCATCATATAACCAAGTTGACTGCAAGTAGAATATGCAATAACGCGTTTTAAATCATTTTGAACTAATCCAATAGATGCGGCGATAAATGCAGTTAAAGCTCCGCTTATTGTAATAATTAAAGAAACATTTGGGGCATATTCAAATAAAGGGGAACTTCTAACAATTAAAAAAATTCCTGCAGTTACCATTGTTGCAGCATGAATTAACGCAGAAACAGGTGTCGGCCCTTCCATTGCATCAGGTAATCATGTATGTAATCCTACTTGTGCAGATTTTCCAGTTGCCGCAATAAAAAAACAAAAACAAATTATTGTTATTACATTAAAATCATAATTTAAAAATCAAATAAAATGTTGTTGGAAAGTAGAAGTTAAACTAAAAATTATTGAATATTCTAAAGATTGAAAAAGATAATATATTAAAAAAAGCCCTAAAGCTAAACCAATATCACCAATTCGATTAACAATCATTGCTTTTAATGCCGCCTTATTTGCTTGAATACGACCATATCAAAAATTTACTAATAAATAAGAACATAATCCTACACCTTCTCAACCTAAAAATAATTGAAAAAAATTTTCTGCAGTAACTAAAACTAACATAAAAAAAGTAAATAAAGATAAATATGCCATAAATCTTTGAAAATGTGGGTCATGTGACATATATTCAATTGAATATAAATGTACGCACATTGAAATGGATGTTACAACAACGAGCATTACGGCAGTTAAACTATCAAAAAGAAAACTTCAAGAAATTTCTAAAAGTTCTGAATTAAATCAATTAAATATTTCTATATAACAAAAAGAACCACCTAAAGTAATTTCATAAAAAATAAAACAAGATAAAAAAAATGTAAAACTTATACAGATAAGTGATAATCGAACAACACCTTGAAATCCTAAAATATGTCCACAAATACCTGAAAAAAATGTTCCGAGTAAAGGTAAAGTTAATAATAAAATATACATAATAAAAATAAATATTTTTTATTTTAATTCTTAAATTAATATAAAAAAAAGGATAAAGTGGGATTTGAACCCACGGTATTTTAAAAATACATTAACTTTCTAAGCTAATACTTTAAACCACTCAGACATTTATCCAAAATAAATCATTATTTTAATTAAAAATATCTTAATGGCGATATTTTTTATAAGTATATATTTTTTTATTTAATTATTCACAGTTCGCATTCTATAGAGATTTTTAAAATAATAAATTAAATTAATATTCTTATAAAAAATTTAAAGATATTTTTTTACAAGTTTTTGCATTTGAATGTGTTCTTTGACCGCGAACTGGTAATTTATTACGATGTCTAAATCCTTTAACAGAATTCGTATTAATTAAATTATTAATATTTATTCGAATTTGTTGTTTTAATTTAGCTTCAATAAGAAAATTTTTTTTAATATACGCAATTAAATTTTGTTTTTGATATTCTGTTAAATCTAAAAGAGTTGTTGTATACGGTATATTTAAAGAATTACAAATTTTATTTGCACTGGAATACCCAATTCCAAAAATAGCTGTTAATGAATATCGAATTTTTTTTGTTTCATTTAATTTTTTTCCAAAAATTATTAACATAACTTAATTACTAAATGCGCTTATCTAAATACAAACATAACTTAAACTATTTAAAAAATCGAAAAAAAAATCATGCAGGACGTAATAACTCTGGAAAAATTACTGTTGCACATCAAGGAGGGGGTCATAAACAACAATATAAACAAATTATTTTTAAAAATTTTATAAATCAAAATTATAAAAATTTTATAACGACATTTGAATATGATCCTAATAGAACATCTTTTATTTTTAAATTATGCGGAATTTCTATTCAAAATTTTTATAATAATATGTATAAAAAATTGCATTATAAATATATTTTAGCTCCACAAGAAATTAAAATTTTAGATACCTTAGAACACCAACTTTTAAAAAAAAATTCTTCTCAAAAAATTAAAAAACAATTTGGAAATTGTTATTTTTTAAATGATTTACAAATTGGGGATATAATTTATAATATTCAAATAAATCATACAAAAAATTGTCAATTTGTACGCTCTGCAGGAACTTTTGCAACAATTTTAAAAAAAACTGAAAAATTTGCTACAATTAAATTGCCGTCAGGAGAAATTCGAAATATCCCTTTATATTATAAAGCTTTTTTAGGTTTAGTAAGTAATGGATTATATTATAAAATAAATATAAAAAAAGCGGGAAAATCTCGATGATTAAATAAACGTCCAACTGTGCGTGGAGTTGCAAAAAATCCAATAGACCATCCACATGGAGGAAATACTTCTGGTGGATGTCATCCTGTAACACCTTGAGCACGTTTAACTAAAGGAAAACCGACACGATCTAAAAAACTAAAAAATAATTTAATAATTACATCATATAAAAAAAAAAAATAATTTAATTTTTAATTAAAATGAGTCGTGCTATTTGAAAACCTCTATACAATACGAATTTAATCGAAAATTTAGAAAAAAATAACATTTATAAAATATATGCGCGACGTGATACGATTAGTCCGGAATATTTAAATATAAAAGTAAAAATTTACAATGGAATTCGATTTTTTGAAACAATAATTACGGAAGCAATGATCGGCCATAAATTTGGAGAATATGCACCTTCGCGCCGAATTCCATTACATAAAAAAAAAAAAATAAAAAATAAAAAAAAACCAAAAAAATAATTAAATATGGGTCATAAAACAAATCCAATTGGATTACGTCTTGGCATTTATCGTAAATGAAATTCTAATTGATTTATAAATTCTAAAAATTATCCAAAATTTTTACATTTAAATTTAAATATTGAAAAATTTTTTCAAGGATTTTTATATTTTTATAGTATAAAGACATTATTATTAAATTGTCAACTTATTAAATTAGCTTCTAATCAAATATTTATATTTATTTTTTATTATAGATTACAAAAGAAGAAAAAAAGAAAATTTTATAAATGAAAAATAAAGTGGTTTTATAAACACTTAAAAAACTTTTTAAAAAAAAATAAATATAACTCTAATAAAAATATTCATTTTGATAACATTGATGATTGAAAAATCTATATAAAAATATTTAAATCAAAAATAAATTTAGAAGAATATTTAATTTTAAAAGAAACACCGTCTAAAATAACTATCACTAAACAAAAAGAATTAAAAGAACTTTTAAATGAAAAAAAAAATTTTTTACAAGATTATTTTTTTATTAAATTTTTTCGAAATTTTATTTTAATAAAAAATTTAAAAAGTATTTTAAAAACAAAAATGTATCGAACTTTAATTCAAAAAATTTATATAAAAAAAAAAATTTATAAAAATTTAATAAAAAATTTTTTAATTAAATTTTCATTTTATACACATAATTCTTTAAAAATAAAAATTAATGGTATTAAAAATAAATTTACAAAAATGAAATTAATAATAAAATTAAATTTTATTATTAATAAATTAAAAAAACAACAAATATTAAATCAAATATTTTTTAAATTAAATTTTTTATTTAAAATTAAAAATTTTAAAAATTTAAATTTAAAAAATATTTTAATAAAAAGCATTTTTAATAAAAATAAATTAAAAATTATTAAAACTATTTTTAATAATATTAATAAATATCTATATATATATTTATTTTCTAATTTTTTTAATTCTAAAAAATATTTTTTAAATTATAAAAAATTAAAATATATTAAACAAATAAATAAAAAAAAAATATTTTTTAAAGATATTCTCAATATAAATTTTATTAAAAAAATTTTTATTTATAAATATTTTTTTTTTAATAAAAATTTTAATACATATAAACAATTTTATTTAAAAAAAAAATATTTAAAAAAACAAATTAAAAATA